>Ga0118677_10012701_pt1 | contig 12300 bp, 6 predicted proteins | sample AliMusrvi5mmetaG_FD_86154 | JGI IMG/M metagenome (GOLD analysis project Ga0118677, IMG submission 86154)
CTCCCCCGTCAGGAGGAAGCCCGGCTGCGCGAGTACTATGGCTGGCCGACCTATTGGTCCGACCTGTCTTCCTCCACCGGCTACCCACGCTTGCACAGCTTGGAAGAGATTCTCGGCTATCGCATCCTCGCTGGCGGCGAAGACATCGGCCCCCTGCTCGACCTCATCATCGACGACCACACCTGGCAGATCCACTTCCTTGAGGTGGATGCGCATAGCTGGCTGCCCGCCGGCCGCATTTGGATCCGTGCGGATTGCGTCCAGCAGTTGCGCGCGACCAAAAAACAGATCGAGCTGAGCCTCAGCCGGGTGGCGGTTCTGGACAGCCTCCGGCCCGACCAGCCGAGACCGTGGGAAACGGAAAGCACCCTGGCGCTGGAGCCCAGCCACAGCGTGAACAACTTACCCGCATGGACGGCACGCTCATGACACACACACAGACCAACGCAACGCTGCCGGCACCATCGGTATTGCCGGGGGTGCCTAACATACCGGCCAGAACGGTCACCACGCCAGACGAGGTGATTTGCTCGATCACATAGTTAAGGGTATCCGCGACATAGAGCGTGCCCGCACCGTCCACCGCGATGCCGTTGGGTTGAGAAAACAATCCGTCGCTGCCCGACAGGCCGGTCGGTGTGGTGACCCCACCCGCCGGAGTCACCAAGCGGATGGCGTTGTTGTAAGTGTCTGCGACATAAAGGTTGCCCGCGCCGTCAAGCGCCACTCCGCAGGGATGGTTGAACCTTGCGGCACCACCGGTCCCGTCCACGTTGTCAGCATCACCCGGGAAACCCGCAAGTGTGGTCACTTCACCCAGCGGGGTGATTTTCCGGATGGTGCAGTTGCCGGCATCTGCCACGAAAACATTTCCCAAACTGTCCACCGCCACACCACTCGGAGAATCGAAGCGTGCGGCACTTCCCGTTCCGTCGGCGCTGCCCATGAAGCCCGCGAGTCCGGCCAGCGTCGTGACCACACCTGCCGGAGTGATTTTCCGAATGGTTTGGTTCCCATTGTCAGCCACATAAACATTGCCCCCACCATCCACCGCAACTCCACTTGGATTGTAAAATCTCGCGTCGCCACCCGTCCCGTTTGTGCTTCCAAAGTTGCCTGCCAGTCCCGCCAGAGTGCTCACCTCACCCGCCGGGGTCACTTTCCGGATCGTTTGGTTTGAGGTGTCCGCCACATAGATGTTGCCAGCGCTGTCCGTGGCCACGCCGCCGGGGTTGTAAAACCGCCCGCCGCTGCCAGTCCCGTCCGCACTGCCATAGCCGACGTCGCCGGCCAGCGTGGTGAATGTGTACGGCCATGTATAGACGGACTGCCCGAAACCCGACACCGACAGGAGGAACGCGAAAAATCCAAGCCAAAGGCAAAACAGCAAATCAAGTGATCTGCCGCTAGTGGGATGGTGCAATGGGCGGGTGTTCATCTTGTTCTCTCCTGAGGAATGGAAATTAGGCAACCGTAGGCTTCACGGACTCTACAGCACATGCCCTCGAGGACGCAAGAAATAATTGGTGCGATTTCATTATACTTGCCACGAATCGCCATGAGTCAATCCAACCGATGCTCAGAACCCAGTCAAACACAGAGTGCTGACATCATGCCAGGCATCATATTCGAAGGGCGTCCACCCCCGTTGCATCCATAAACGTCTGTGGATACGGGCGCGGCTGGCCGAGTTTTGCTGCCAGTTCGTTGACCTGTTGTTTCAGTTCGATCACGCGCAGTTCCCGGTCCGACATGAGATAGTTGTAGCGGGTGAGTTTTTCGTTTTGCGTGCTGAGTTCATCGGTCAACTCGCGCAGCACCTGGTCCGCCCGCTTGCGTTCGGTGATGACGTCAAACACCGCGACGCAGTATTCTTTTTTCGGGCTATACACGGAAACATCAAACCATATCTGCAAGGACTCGACGTAGCTCTCGAACCGCTCCGGTTGGCCGGTCAGCGCCACCCGGCCATAGCATGCGAGCAATTCAGGATTCGACTCGCGGATTCCCGGAATGACTTCTGATATTCTTCTTCCGGTGACATTCTTCAAGCCGGTCTGGGTTTGGAAGGCCGCGTTGACATCGAGATATATCAAGTCCTGCGGATGCCCGCCCTCAAACAGCACTTGGAAATACGCATAACCATTCAGCATGTTATTGAACAGCGAGCGGTATCGCATTTCACTTTCCTTCAACACCGCCTCAGCCCTCTTGCGCTCGCTGATCTCTCTAGCCGACTTCGAGACCCCGATGATCGTGCCATCCACATCCTTGATTGGAGAGGCCGTGATGGATACATCCAGTAGCCTTCCATTTTTGGTCTGCCGCAACGTTTCAAAGTGCTCAACTCTGCTGCCGCTCCTGATCAGCTCCAGAATGTTCTGCTCCTCTTGGCGCCGGTCATCGGGAATTAGCCGTAGAATGGATGCCCCCACCATCTCGGCGGCAGTGTAGCCAAAAATCTTTTCCGCCGCTGGGTTCCAGCTCGTAATGATACCGTTGAGGTCCTTTCCGATGATGGCATCTTCTGAGGATTCGACGATTGCCGCGAGCCTTGCCGAAACCAGTTCTCCGCGCCTGTGGTCGGAGATATCTAAAAAGGAGAGGGTCGCGCCTTCGATGACATTTTCTGTCGTGCGGTAGGGTAGGATGCGCAGCAGATACCACTTATCCTGAGTTGACTGCACAACGCGCTCGGTGGGAACCAGGGAGTTCAGAACGGCGCGGATGTCCTCCTCCAAGGTGAAATACTTCTTCAGGCGGGTGCTGAAGTCGTGCAGAGGTCGCCCTGCATCATCTGGGACGAGATTGATGATCTCGGCAACGGGAGGGGTGAAGCGCAAGATGCGCAACTGATGGTCCACAAACAGGGTGCAGATACCGGTGCTGACCAGCAGGTTGTTGATGTCGTTGTTGGCCTGGGCCAGCTCCATCACCTTGAACTGCAGCTCGTGGTTAACCGTGTGGAGTTCCTCGTTGCTCGATTGCAATTCCTCTTTGGCGGTCATCAGCTCCTCGTTAATGGACTGCATTTCCTCGTTGGAGGACTGCATTTCCTCGTTGGAGGATCTCAGCTCATCAGTGGAACTCTCCAGTTCTTCCAGGGAGCATTGGAGGTATTTCTCCTTTTCCAAAAGTTTCTTGCTGAGTTTAACGACGCGCGCGTCCGTCCCCCACTCTCCGTCCGCAGAGATCAGTTCTCCACTGTCCGCCTCCTTCGCGGCTTCCTCCAAAATTACCAGATAAAGGGGCTCCTCAAACATCGCTGACGGATCCGCTAGAACCGGAGAGATGCTCAGGTTGATCGTCGTATAACTCCCGTTGGTTTTGACGCGCACTCCGCGTGAGACCACTATCTCTTTGCCCCGCACAGCCCTGTGCAGAGCCACGGCCACCTCTTGCCTCAGTCCCTCACGGGCCGTTCTCAAGATGTTGTTGACCCCCCCAGCCCCGTGCGCAATCTCAAGATACAGCCCCGTCCGACCGTGAATGTAGAGGATGTCCCCCCGTCCGTTGACCAGCGCGCTGGCTTGAACAATCTGCTGCATCATCGCCTTTTCGCTCAGTTCGCGCAGCGAAAGCTTCGCGGCAGGAGTGGCCATTTCAGCGAACCGGGGGTGAGCGACATTCAATACCGCCTGCTGCTGGACGATCTGATCTAAGGCAGGCCGCCGCACTCCAAATCGATTCTCCTTGCGCCGAAACAACTTCGCACTGTGGTCCAGCGGGGCAAACAAATCCTCAAACCCGCCGACGGTCTCGGAAGTGCCCAGGAAAAGCATGCCTCCCGGATTCATCGTATAGTGGAAGAGCGGGATGAGCCGCTTCTGGAGATCCGCGTTCAAGTAGATCAAAAGGTTGCGGCAGCTCACGAGGTCGATCCTCGAAAACGGCGGGTCTTTGATCAAATCGTGCTCGGAAAAAATCAGCAAGTCCCGGATACTTTTGTGAACGCGATACGAGGTGCCGTCGGGCTCGAGCGTGAAAAAGCGCTTCAGCCGCTCGGGCGTGACATGGGCGGCGATGTGGGTCGGGTAGCGGGCGGCGCGGGCGGTGGCGATGGCCCGGCTGTCAATGTCGGTGCCGAATATTTGGAGGGAATGCGACAGGCCGCGTGCTTCCATCTGCTCCTGCAAGAGGATGGCGAGGGAATAGGCCTCTTCGCCGGTCGAGCATCCGACGGACCAGACGCGGATCGAGCTACCTGGAGGTTTTCCCTCAAAGAGTTTGGGGATTCCCTGTTCCTCAAGAAGCTGGAAGACTTCCGCGTCGCGGAAAAAATGGGTCACACCGATCAGTAGTTCGCGGAAGAGTACCATCCCTTCAGCCGGACACTGCTGCAAATACCTCACGTAATTCTCAATCGTTTCGATCTCCTGTACCGCCATCCGCCTCTCAATCCGGCGGCTGATCGTGCTCGGCTTGTACTGGGAAAAATCGTGGCCGGTGAACGAGCGCAGCAGGACAAAGATTTTTTTCAGACTGGAGAGGGCCTTGATTGCGCCCGTGGGTGCCACTGTCAGACGGGTGCGGTTGCGAAAGGCATGGGTGGCATAGGCCAGCAGCTTGGCAGGCATCTCGGCCGGTGGCAGTTCGTAATCCATCAGCCCCGTGGCGATGGCGCTCCGGGGCATGCCGTCGAACTCCGCAGAGTCCGGGCTCTGAGCCATGACCAAGCCTCCTTCGCTCTTGATTGCGGTCAGCCCCAGCGTCCCGTCGCTGGCGGTGCCGGAAAGCACGATGCCGATCGCCCACTCGTGCTGGTCCTGTGCGAGCGAACGAAAGAAGAAGTCAACCGGCAGGCGCTGGCCATGAGGGCTGCAAGGTTCGAAGAGTTGCAATGTGCCATTTTGAAGCGCCATGTCGCAATTCGGCGGGATGATATACACGCAGTTGCTATGCACCGTCATCCCGTCCTCAACCTCGAACACATGCATGCTCGTGTGCCGACTCATGATCTCACAAAGAAGGCTCTCGTGATCCGGTGCCAAATGCTGCACCAGCACGAACGCCATCCCCGAATCGGCAGGCACACTGGAAATAAACTCAACAAACGCCTTCAGCCCCCCCGCCGACGCCCCAATCCCAACAATCGGAAAACCACTTGCACCGCCGACGGACTGGCGGACTGACGGACTGACAGACTCGTTCCCAATCGGATGCTTCTTTTGATTCATTGTTAGAAATCTACTCTTGAGGTGAAGACTGTTGGGAAAGCCGTTTACGGGTCAGGGATGGGTGCCGATATACGTTGAAATAATCTCTACAACCCGTAATGCCCAATTGCCTCAACGCCAGCAAGAAAATAGCAAAACAATTTTTTCTCGTTTCCTGGTTGAAGTATGAAAAACCTTCAGCGGCGGAATCTGACGTAATCCCGGACTGAGGGACCGCGCAATACTCCTGGAACCGGCAACCCTTGTAGCTCAAGCAATTTCACCTAAACCTGACGCGCATGAGTGACGGGGCGCGTGGAGTCGCGGGTTTCGGCAATTGCACCCCGGCCTGTCAAGGGGCGCTTTTATGTTGAAGCTGGGGCGGGAATCGGCTTAGCTCCCCGCACCCGCCCGTGGGTGCAAGATTGGTTCAAGGCATGGTTCGTTCACTTCATTTTGAGAAAGTAAGACGGCTGCTCACATTGCTGCTACCCTTCGCGTGGCTGGTGGTGCTGGTGGTCGCCGTGCTGTCGTTATATCATGAATGGGGCGGCATCCATCTGTCGGATATCAACGCGGCGTTGCTGCGCATCGGGCCGTGGCACCTAGCGATTGCGCTCGGTCTAACGGCTGTGAGTTTGCTTCTCAACGCGTCACTGGATTTGGTGGCGCTGCGCTGGTTGGGGCGCGACCTACCGGTGGGGCAGGTGCTCGGCACTGCGTTGATCGCGAGTTCCTTCAGCATGAATGGGGGCGGCACCGTGTTGGGTGGGGGGACCATTCGCATGCGTTTCTACGGCAACCTGGGCCTGAGCGGCGCGGAGATTGCCAGGCTCACCGGTTTTCTGTTGGTTGCCGGTTGGCTCGGACACGCGTTGCTGGCGGGGGTCCTACTGTTCAGTGCGCCGCCGGACCTGCCGTGGTTGCCGGAGGCGGCGGGCCGCGCCATCGGTTCCCTATTACTGCTCTCCTGTGGCGGGCTCGTCGCGCTCTCCATCACCGGCTGGCGTGGGCGGAAACTTGACTTTCTGCCGCCCTTTGGAATTCTCATGGCAACCCTCTTCGTATCGGCGTTCGACTGGTTGTTCGCCGGCCTGGCGCTGCGGGTGTTTCTGCCGCAGGCCCTCTCCACACTGGCATTTCTCGCGGCCACCGCAGTCGGCCAGGCCCTCGGCGCGGCCAGCCAAGTGCCCGGTGGCGTCGGCGTCATGGAATTGTCCATCAGCAAACTCGCCGCTGGCATGATGCCCGCCCCGATGATTGCCGGAGCACTGCTGACGTACCGGCTTATCTATTATCTCATCCCATTCATCATCGCCGTGGCCGCCGTGGGTGCCCGCGAAATGTGGCGCAAACGCCACTGGGCCAAACTCACCGTCGATGGCACCGCCCGCGCTTGGTCGGCCATCGCGCCGCGCCTGGCCGGCATGAGCGCGCTGGCGGGCGGCTTCGTGCTGATGCTCTCGGCAACCACACCGATGGAAGCGAGCCGGCGGATTTTGCTAGAGGAATTCATTCCGTTGCCATTTGTCGAAGCCTCGCATTTTCTATCCAGCATTATAGGCGCGATCATGATCATTGTGGCCAACGGCCTGTTGCGGCGGGTGTATGCCGCGTGGTGGATCGCGGTGCTGATGGCTGGCGGTGGGGTGGTGTTTTCGTTGCTCAAGGGGTTTGATTGGGAGGAAGCCGTTGTGTTGTGCGTGTTCCTGGGCGCGTTGCTGCCGTTCCGTGCCAAATTCCATCGCCACGCCGCCATCTGGACACGCCGATTCACCCCGCAATGGTGGGCTCTGATTCTATCCATCGTAGGCGTAACTATTTGGTTTGGTTTCTACACCAGCCGCCACGTCGGTTATGAATCCGACCTGTGGTGGCAGTATTCTTTTGAAAACGACGCGGCACGCTTGCTGCGAGGCATGTCCGGCAGCGCCTTCATCGTGCTGCTGGTGGCTCTAACACAATGGCTGCGCCCTGCCCCGCCGCGAGCCCCATGGCCACTGCCCGATCCGGAAAAAATTGCCGCGATGGTGGCCCAATCGGCCCGCTCCAGCAGCGCACTGGCGCTGATGGGCGACAAGCAATTCCTGTTTAATTACGACCAGAGCGCGTTTTTGATGTATGGCGACCAAGGCCGCACGCGGGTGGCACTGGCCGATCCGGTGGGCGACGAGGAGAAATTTGAGTCCCTGTATTGGCGCTTCACCGAGCAAGCCCACGACGAGGGCCGGCGGGTCGCGTTCTATCAAGTAAGTGCTGCCCTCATTCCGACCTGTGTGGAGATGGGTCTGCGAGTGTATAAACTCGGTGAGGAAGCGATGGTGCCTCTCAGCACGTTTGACCTGGCAACGGGTGAGTTGAAAAAATTCCGCAAAGTAATCAACCGCATGGAGCGCGAGGGCTGGCGCTTTGAAATCTGGCAACCCGAGGAAGTCGCCGCACGCATCGCCGAACTGCGGACCATATCCGACGCCTGGCTGGCACACACCGACGCCCGCGAAAAAGGATTTTCGTTAGGCCGCTTCGACGAGGCCTACCTGTGCCGACTGCCGGTGGCGGTTCTCATCGTTAGCGAGCGTGTAGTCGCCTTCGGCAACCTGTGGCCGGGCAATGGCAAGGACGAACTATCCACCGACCTGATGCGGCACTTTCCCGACGCCCCTAACGGCGTGATGGACTGCCTGTTCGTGCAATTGATGTTATGGGGAAAAAAGCAGGGCTATCAATGGTTCGACCTCGGCATGGCTCCCTTGTCTGGCTTGGCCGCCCGCCAGCTCGCACCTCTGTGGAGCCGCATCGGCGGCTTAATCTATGATCGCGGCGAGGCATTTTACAATTTTAACGGCCTGCGGGCCTGGAAGAGCAAGTTCCAGCCAGTGTGGCAACCGCGCTACCTCGCCCTATCAAAAGCCTGGGACTTGCCCGCAGTCCTCCTCGATATCACCACGCTCATCGGCAAGCCGTCATTGCGCCCGCGCAAACCGCCCGCAGGTCCACAACCCAATGCGGCCAGTTCAGCGCCCTCTGAGCGGACAACAGGCATCGCGCCTGTGAGGGGAGACAGCGCGTCCCGACTGTCCGCGCATGATACGCCAGGCAGGATGCCCGTCGTCCATGACAGGCAGGATGCCTATCCTCCGGCCAAACCGCCCACATCCCACCCCACCGTTGATTTTCCAACACCTCCTCCACCATGAGCGCTTCAAAATGGCGATGGCTGCGGCGCGTGCTGCTGGTCATCCAATTGCTATTGTTACTGCCAATCGGCTGGTTCATCTATCACCTGCTAATGCCCCGAAGCTACACCAGCACCAAGGCGGAAGTACTACCGTTGCAGCTAACCAGCGGCGCGTTTCAGACGACCTATTACGCTGCGGCCAACCCGAGGGGCATCCTAATCGTGGCCACGGGTGATGGTGGCTGGTCCGGCCAATGGGAGGAACCCATGGCGCTGCACGCCGTCGCTGCCGGCTACGCGGTGGGCGGCTGGGATTGCCGGAAATTCGCCAATACCCGCACGTTCAACCAGGCCCAACTTGTGGAGGCATTCAATGCCGCGGTGGCCGCCGTTCGGCTACGCGCAAATCTCCCCGCCTCCTGCCCAGTCTGGTTCACCGGTTGGTCCACCGGCGCCGAATGGGCGCTGGCCGCCGCCGCCAGCCCACAGCGTGAACCGCACCTGATAGGCGTGCTGCCAGCCGCGCCCGGCGAGCGCAGTCGTTACGGCATCACGAGCGAGGATTTGCTAGGCCTTCCGTCCACCGGCCCGGGATCCTTTGCCCTAGCGGAACTGGCCCCGGCCCTGCAAGGTATCCACGTCGCGCAGTTTTCCGCAGGGCTGGATCCGCTGGATGACGCCACATGGTTAGACACACTCAGCCCGCAGGCACCTCACAAGCTCATCCGCATCCCCGGCGTGCTCCACGACATGGACGGCGCGGGGGAACGCTTCCAGGCCGAGTTCGACATGGCGGTGCAATGGATGTTAGACACGCCGTGCCAGCCACCGGTGCCCTGAGCTGCTCTCAGAACTCCCAGCCGATGATCAACGCGGTCTTGGCCTGGGGAGTGTCGCGGTTGAGGCCGATGAATTCGCTGAGGATGACGTGCGCTTGGGGAATGGGATTGTAGCGGATAGACGGCCCGGCGGAAAATTCCCAATGATTGTCGCGGTGGCTACTGGAAGGGTCGGTGCGGGCCGAGATATTGGCGAAATTCGTCTCAAAACCCACGCTCAAGACCCGGTCTATCGCACTGCACGCGACGGCGCTATTCCATTCCAAGCCCAAGTCGCGGGCGTCACCGGTTTTCTGTTCGGCAACAAAATTGCTAGCCCACGCCCAGCGCTGGTTGATATCATCGCAGAGCAGAAGCTTAAACTCAGCAGAGTCGGCACCTTGGGCTGCCTGCGTCCATTCGCCATAGAGCGTCGGATTTCCCCAGAGTTTCCCCCAGTCGGCCAAGGCGTAACGCAGCTCAAATTTCGTGGAATCCAGTTGGTTAGATCCGCCGGTGCCATCCTTCAGATAGACCAGATAGAGGTCGAGTTGCAACCGGTGGCCGAGGCCCATTTCAATTTCGTATTGTTGTTTGATTTCCGGTTGTGGGCGGGGCTCGCCCAGTGCCTTTGCGGCATCGAGTTGACTGGTCGAGGGCAAAGTATCGAAAAACCAGTACTCAAACTCCACCTGTCCCTGGGGAATCACATAGGTGCGCACTTCGGAAAACCGCCGAACCGTCGTCCACCGCGGCTGTGCGTAAGTTCCCACCAGATCATCGTCGGCGATAGTCGATTCGCGCTGCCCGAGCACCGTTAAGGGCGGCAATTCCCACGAGTGGGTTTTTGTGGATGCGCTCTGAGGCGTCGCCGAATTGCCGAGAGGAGGCAACGGGATGGCGTTGTCATCGGCATGCAGGGTTTGAAACAAACAGGCGAGAACACCTGTGGCAGCAAAGCGTGAATAGGTTAAGTGTGCGTTCATGGCACGCCTTTGATGCCATGGCCGGACCTATCACGTCAAACACCGCAGATGGACAACATTTGTCCGCGGCTGGCAGGTGGTGGACGTTTTACATCCCTAACATCGATGCCGCCATCGCACGGGCCTGCTGGCCGCCGCCACCTAACATGCGGACCAATTCGGCGACGCGGGTTTCGCCGTGGACGCGGAACAAGCGCGAGCGGGTGCGGCCATTGGCGACTTCTTTTTCGACCACGAAATGGTGCGTGGCGTTGGCCGCCACCTGTGGAAAATGCGTGATGGCCACCACCTGGTGACGGGTACCCAGAGCTGCCATTTTTCGGCCGACAGCCCGGGCAACCTCTCCGCCGACGTTGGCGTCAATTTCGTCGAAAACCATCAGCGGGGTTGCGTCCTGCTCGGCTAGGGCGGATTTCACGGCAAGCATGACGCGGCTGATTTCGCCGGACGAGGCGATCTGGCGAAGCGGCAGCAGGGGTTCGCCCGGGTTGGGGCCGAACTGGAATTCGATAGATTCGTAGCCTTGCGGCCCCGGATCGGTTAGAGTTTGAAGAGGAGCCTCGAACGACGATTGGATGAAGCCGAGGTCCTTGAGCTGAGTGGAGATTTCCTTGGCGAGCTTCGGGGCTGCTTTGCGCCGGGTGGCTGTCAGCGTTTTGCCGGCACTATCCAGTGCGGCGCGGCAGGCGGCCAGTTCGCTTTCCAGCGCGGCGAGTTTTTCGCCGCGGTTCTCGATGGTGTCAAGGCGTGCGGCAGCGCTTTCCCGGCGAGCCAGCACGTCGGTGAGAGACGGGCCGTACTTACGTTTGAGCGATTCGATCAAATTGACGCGTTGCTCGAGGGTCACGGCGGCGGCGGGGTCGATGTCAAGTTCCTCGGCGTAATCGGCTAGGGTGGATTCGAGGTCGGCGAGTTCGAGGCTGGCTGTTTCCAAGGAAGCGGTGCGTTCGCGGATCGAGGGGTCTAGCTTTTCGAGTTCGCGGATGTGGCGCTGGAGCTCGGCGAGACGTTCGAGGATGCCGTCTTCTGAGGTCAGGGCGGCAGCGGCGGCGGCGGCGGTTTCGACGAGGCGAGAGGCGTTGGATGCGCGGCGCCAGCGGTCTTCGAGGTCTTGTTCATCCTCGGGTTTGAGGTTGGCGGCATCGATTTCCTGGATTTGATAGCGGAGCAGTTCGAGTTCCTGTTCGCTGGCGTTTTCGGCGAGGCTCACTTCCTCAAACTCTGCCGCTTTGCTGCGCCAAGCGCGGTGGCGCTGGCGGTAGCTCGCGTGGGCGGTCTCGGCTCCGGCGTAGGCATCGAGCATCGAGAGTTGGCGTTCTGCGGAGAGCAGCGACTGGTGTTCGTGGGGGCCGTGAAGGTCCACAAGGTGCTCGCCAAGGCGTTTGAGCAGGGCGAGGGTGACCGGAGAGTCGTTGACAAACTGGCGGGTGTTGGTCTGGCCGATGATGCGGCGCACGATGAGTTGCGTTTCATCGCAAGGCACGAGGCCGCCATCGGCGAGGATAGCGTTGATTTCGGCAGGGTCCTTGAGTTCGAAGACGGCCTCTACGGAGCAGGCGTCCTCGCCGGTTCGGATCAGGGATTTTTCGGCGCGTTCGCCCAACACGAGCTTGAGTGCACCGACGATGACGGATTTGCCGGCACCGGTTTCGCCAGTGACGCCGATGAGGCCGGAGCCGAGTTCCCAGACGAGTTCGTCAACTAGGGCCAGATTGCGGATTTTGAGTAGCGTGAGCATGCGGGTGCGGAACGGGCGGATTATGCAGGGAGCAGGTGCGGACGCAATCCCAGGTAAGCCGGAATCGCGCTTTTTCAAGGTCTCGCGCCATTGCCCTTGCAATCCAGGCGCTTTCAGCCACCTTCAGAACATGAACGCGCGCCCTCTCATCAGCTTCGACTGGGCGATGAAGAAAATGCTCAGGAACAAGGCGAATTTTGAGATTTTGGAAGGATTTTTATCGGCCTTGCTTGGGGATGATCTGACGGTGCGCCAATTGCTGGAAAGTGAGGGCAACGTGGCTTCCGAAGAACTCAAGAACAACCGGCTGGATATGCTGGTGGAAACCTCGGCGAACGAACTCATTATCGTGGAATTGCAATATGATTCCGAATGGGACTACTTCCACCGCACGCTCTTCGCCACCTCCAAGCTCATTGTCGAT
>Ga0118677_10012702_pt1 | contig 12298 bp, 8 predicted proteins | sample AliMusrvi5mmetaG_FD_86154 | JGI IMG/M metagenome (GOLD analysis project Ga0118677, IMG submission 86154)
GGCAGGACTCAGGGGAGCAGAAAGAAGTTGTTCCGCTCCCCACATGCGGACTATCGTTATCAAAGGTGGCTCACTTTTAGTGCGCGCACTGGCTCAGAAGTTAATGCGTGCGGGCGAGCGCATATCCAGCAGAACGGGGAGAGAGCAAGAACGCGCTGTGACCACCATAAGTCTGTGGACCGTACGCGTACGGCAGTGCGCCGGCCCTTGTCATCGACTTCCCCGCCTGACAGGGATCGTTCGTGGGGCGCGCGGGGCGGGTCCGTCGCGGTCGCCCGCAGAACTGCCGGAAAAGCCCGGACATCATTGGACTGATCGCACCCGGCAAAACCTACGACTCAGGACGGATGCCGCCAGGCGGTGACCAACCCGGACCAAGCGTTCGTCCAACTGGCAGACCAAATCCGCCCGCGAGACCATTGGCGGCCGTTCAATCGTGCTACGTCCCCTTCGGCAGGAAATCCGCGATGTTCTCGACGCTCAGCCCTAGCCATTCGGGACTATGGCGAGGATAAGAGGCGATCAGTCCCTGAGCCCGGCGCTTCAGCCCCTCAACGCTCAGCTTCGACTTGTTCAGCTTGATGTCGGCAATCGTAATCGTCTTCTTCATGTCGTTGAGCGCCACCAGATCAATTTCATTCTGGTTGCCCCGTTCCCAATAAGAACCGATTCGGTTGTAGTTCCCGGTCTCGGCCAGCAGTTCATGGAAGCACTTCTCCAGCAACCGGCCGCAGTGGACCGGGTAGTCCCGCTGGATGACATCCCTGACATAGGCAAAATTGCCGGTCTCGACGGCCGAACGGTTGCGGTATATGAAACGGAACCAGAAACTCAGAAAATTATCCGTGATCCGATACTTCTGGAGCCGGGAGTTGGGTTTGGCGTCGATCGGCTTGTGCCTGGAGATGATGCCGAAGGTGCTCTCCAACCGGTCCAGGTAGCCGCCTATGTCCGACTCCAGGATGGACTGCATCTCCATCCGGGCGGTCTTGCCGAGCGAGATCAGTTCGAGAATTGAAAAGTAGGTGCCGTAATCCTTGCCAAACTCCTCGATCAGCAGATTCCGCCCCTCGTTGAGCAAGGGCGAGTCAGCCTGCAGGACGAAATCCATCATACGGTCGAAGCTCAGGGCGGAGTTGGCCACGAGCTGATCCAGATACTTCGGCAAACCGCCCGTAAGGACATAGCAGTCGAAGAGCGACTTCATTCCGGTCACGCCGTGATCCGCCAGGACCTCGTGGATCGTCCGTATGGGAAAAGGCTTGAGGGCAAGGATGCGATCCGCCCGGCCGAACAGGGGCTCCTTCTTCTCCTCGAAGATCCGGTGCATCAGGGAGTAGACCGACCCGATGCAGATCAGGTTCAGGCGGCACTTGTCCTTGTTGACGTCCCAAAGGTGCTGGATTTCGGAGTAGACCGCGGGGTTGACTTGGAGGAACTCCTGGAACTCATCAACGATCAGCGTGAACGGTGTCTTCTTCGAGATCTCCAGCAGGAGACGGAAGATGTCACGGAAAGTCTTGATCTCCCCGACGACCGGCACGTCGAACTGTCGCTGGATGTCTTCCAGATACTCAGCGCAGAGGAGGGGTTCGGACTTCTTGGAGACGAAGAGGTAGAGGTGCCGACGGGACCGGGCGAACTCCAGGGCCAGCGAAGTCTTGCCAACCCGGCGTCTTCCGGTGAGGACAGTCATGCGGGCGGAGCCGCTCGTTTGCCTCTCCACCTTCCCCAGTTCAGCCAGTTCCCGTTCCCGATCATAGAATTTCATGGCAGCCCTCATTACCGTAACTCCCATTACAGTAATGCATCTTACGGTGAAGTAAAGCCAGAAGGCGGGAGCTGTGCTCTCATGGCACCGCGATTGGGCCCCAACTTTCCAGGCGCCCGGAAAGTTGTGTTGCCGCTGCCATTCCCCAGTCTACGGTGCCCCACACGCCCTTCATCCGTCGGCCTTTATCTTGACCTGCCTTGCATGTCGGGTACATGAAGCAACTCGCGGAGACACTGGATGAGACGCCGTGGATCCGGGACGGCAAGGTGGTTTGCTTATCCGATGTGCATATCCCGCCGCAGGTCTGGAAATACGAATACGTGTCTTCCCTCGATGTCCGAGAGGGGGCGGACGGCGGCGAACAGACCTGGCGTCCATCTGATGATGGTCCCACGGATTTGGCGCGACAACGGCGCAAGGTGCGTGTTCCCTGGATAGCCGAGTTTCAGCGTCCTCAACGGCAGCAGCCCGTAGTCATCGTCGGCGGCCCAGGCTTTGGGAAGACATGCTTGCTCCGGTGGACGGCGCACGAAATGGCCCTGGAGGCGATCGGGGCTATGGACGCCCGTGCGAAGACTTGGAGGGAAGTCCGCTGGCCGGTCGTTACCGATCTAGCCGCATGGCTGGATGCCGCGGGGCAACCCCTCGAATCCCTGCGACAGTCTGCACTTGCCTTCGCCTCGTTGCCGGAGCGCGCACCTGCCTTGTGGCAGCAGGCATTGACGCGGGTCATGAAAGCCAAGCTCTCCGATCATGCGGAACAGACATATCTGTTCTTGGATGCCCTCGACCAGGTTCCGGCCACTCAAATACGGCTCCTGCGTAGTCGGCTCGGTGGCCTAGACTCATTTGCACGTCGTCTCGTGCTGTCCACTCGTGAGGCCGCAATCACCACACACCTGCCTATTATGAACACCCATCGAATCACTATTCTCGAAGCCGCGTCGCTCTCTCCAGAGGACGCGCGTGCCCTGGCCGCAAAATGGCTCGACGCCACACTCGCCGCCCGGTTGGAGGCACACCTGCGCGCACAGCCTGCCATGTCGGTAGTGGCCGACAGCCCGTTGCTGCTTACGCTGGCTTGCGGCCTGATCGCCCGCAACCCGAAAGCCGAACTGCCGGAGACCGCCGCCCATCTTTACCGCGACATGATGCAGAGCCTCGTACGCGGCGAATGGCGGGACGGACCGAAGCATGTGCTGTACGACCCCGATGCCTTGCTGGCGAGGCTACGTCCGATGGCGTGGCGCTTGTTCAGCCGCAGCGCGGGCGCCAATCGCTTCAGCCGCGACACGTTGATACGGGCGCTGAATGGCAACAACGATGCCGCTGGCGCTCAAGCGGAAGCCGATCTTAACGAACTGTGTCATCTCGGTTTCCTGGAAGCTTCCGGCCCCGTCAACGGCGAGCCATGCTTCCAGTTCCGGCACACTACGTTCTTGGAGTTCCTCGCTGCCTCCTACCTCGCACTGGAAATCGACGCGGAGGGGTGGCCACAAGCCCAGGCCCCCCACTGGCGTGACGATACCGGCTGGCAACAGGTCAAAATCAGCATCTTGCTCGATGCCAATGCCTTCGAACCAGCGTGGACGACGCTGTTCTCATTCATCTCGGGACTGGTCCAGCAACCCCAAGCATTACTGGAAATGCTCGCGGATCGGGAGCGAGACGATATTTACAGGCATCGCCTGGCGCTGCTTTGCCAGTGCTACGGATCGATGGCGGCGGATAAAGAGACCGCTGCGGCGATTGTGCTAGACAGGGCTCTTCCAATGATTGACCGAATGGGCCGCTTAGCACGGAGACGTCACCCGGACCGGTGGAGAGGATGGCTAGCGTCAGCGGGACATCTTCTCAATCTTCCGAAAGCTGGTAGTCGCATCACCAAGATCCTTACGTTCGACGAGGATCATGAACACAGAATGATGGGGCGTCACGAGTTGCTAGAGATCCTTGCGCGAGCTGCGCAGAACTCGCGATGCAATGCCGGCATCGAAGCATTATTGTCGATCTGCGAGAGCGATATGGATCGCCATGATCTCGGTGATGCAGCAACGAAGGTTGTTGCATTGGCCGAGCGGCTTGGCTTGCAGCAAGCCATTAAACGTCTCGAACTGGCGATGCGCCAGCATATCGCTTTCCAAATGTCGGCGCAGAACAGTCGCGCACGCAACCAAAGTGATCTCTTCTGGCGCAGTAATCGGCGATAAGGGTTCGCGAAAATACCGATTTTGAGATAAGGGGGCAACTCAGTACGTTCCTCATCCAGGAATACAATGGACTCGCGGACGCGGCAGAACGGGACTGCGAGCGTGCATTCCAAACCATGCCGGTGGTACGCATGCGTGATAATCATGGAATCCGCAGATTCCCTACCTATCGTCATCTTCGTCATAGCCAGGTACATCTGCGAGTCTTCCAGGTCGATCCGTGGTGACGTTTGATCATCGGGTACGGCGGCGTCAAAGTAGAAAAGTTCGTCGATAGGGAAAGTGCTTTCTCGCCCGTGATCGCCTCTTATGACGACGCGTGGGAGAAGTCGCCGATCCCGCCGAAGGGATTCCTTCGCCGACTCGACCGCGCGGACCATGAACTCGTCAAGGGCCACGAGATCTGGACTCGTCTGATGCCTGGAGGTTGCTGTTCCCGGATTCATCGTATGCCTCCTACCAAGGATCGTGTGTGTCTCACCTTCCCATGCTACGCGTTCCCTTGCGCCGGCTGAGCGACCTTCAGGGTTCGGCACTGAGCAGCGTCGCCATGCGACATACCGATGTACGGACGGATCGGGACCAACGCCGGACAATGAAGAAGCGGGCATTGGTCGGTTGGAGTTCAGACTGCACTCGTCCCCCACCGGTCTGTCTCCAAACAACCAGTGGGTGGCTGAAAAGGGATTTGCCCGCCGTTCTTCTCCAGCAACCGGCCTGAGTTACCGCAACTGATTGCCCGAATGCGAGTTATGCCGCATCCGGGAAGGAGTCGGGAACCTTCGAAAATGCGCCGGAATCGCGTAAACACGTTACAAACCCGTTACAACGACCCCAGTAGAATCAGGCCAAACTGACCTGCAGGCGAAGCCGCCGTAGCCGGCCGTGCAGAGATGCACGCCATGCAAGGCGGTCATGACGGCGATGGGGCCTATCTTCAGACCCGCAGCCCCAGGTGCCGGCCGAAGAACGCCAACGATTTGTTGCCACCCCATCCGTGCTCGTTGGGGTGGAGATCGAGTTCCAGTTTGTCGCCGGCACCGGCCGCCTCGTAGATACGCTCGACCTGTCGGTATGCCGGTAGCGCAGTATCCACGAGAAAGCAGGTGTCGCGCAGCCCGATGTCCATCAGCAGCGGCTTGGGCGCGAGCAACCCCTGTAGGTCCGGCAGGTTGACCAATTTGTACAGACCGGGAGCGATCTGCATGCCGCAATAGTTAATATCGCGCGGGCCGATGGCCTCAAAGAGGTCGCAATAGCATATGATTTCCGCGGCGCGGAAACGGTCGTCGCAAAAGTAGGACCAGGTCGTCATGGTGCCGCCGCCGCTCAGCCCCATGACGCCAAGCCGCGCGCCATCGACTTCCGGCCGCGAGCACAAGAAATCGGTGGCCATGCGTCCGAGTTGCACGTTGATAGCGATCGAGGTCGTGCCGAACATGGTGGCATGCAGGTAGAGCAGGTTGCACCAATCCTGGCCAGCGCCGACATTCGAGAAGTTCGGCTTGCGCTCGGGGTCATGCTCGCCGGCGCCAATCCAATCGAGCGCGTACGTCACGAAACCCGCTTTGGCCATCTGAAATCCATAATCGTAATTCATGCGTCGGATATCGTTTTCCAGTTCCGGAGCCCGACGATCGCCCATGACAGGATCTTTGCCGAAGCGACCATGGCCATGCCAACAGAGGATGGCCGGCCGCTTTTCGCCGTTCTTCAGGTCGCCGGGGATATTCACCAGCACCGTTGCCGCCAGATTCGGATGAACGTCGATCACCCAGCGCTGCATTCGCAGGCCGCGTTCAGTCCACTCCGCGACAAGTTCCGGATTCGGCGGCACGGGCTCAGGGAAGTCGCCGAGGCAGGCCAGCACGGCCGGACGGGCTTGAGTCCGCCAGGTCTCAAAGTCGGCCTTCGTTGCCCCGTCGAAACGATACTGTGGCCGATGGCACAGAGCCATCTCGACAAACATCCGGTTGGGATCGAAGTTGCGCATCGTGTTCATCTCCTTTTTCAGGCAGTGTCTCCTGCACGCCAAGCATCGGGACATGAATCCTCGTCAACATACAGAAGCCCTTCCTTCTCTATGAGAATCGAGGCGGGCAGCGATGCGGTCGGCGCAGAAGTTCCGGCCAGTCTTGTCATGATCGGCTTTTTGAGTTTCAAGGGAACCATGGTGTACACGCGCTCAGCGGAAAGGATCGCCGGAATGGTCATCGTAATGCCCTGTTCGGGAATGTAGCCGAGTTCCTTGAAATTCGGGTCCGCAATGAGTTGCTTCTTCGACTGCGGCACCAGGTTCACAAGGCGTACCCACCGGACGTCTGTGAACGAGCATTGATCGGGCTCATTCAAGGCCAAATGACCGGACGTGCCGATGCCCTGGCAAAGAATGTCGATTGGTTTCTCCCGCAGCAGCGCCTCGAATCGAGCACACTCGACCTCCGGGTCGACTGCATTGAATCGAACAAGATTGACGGCCTTGGGCTTGACCGTGGTGTAGAGTTCCCGCGTGGTCTGAGCGCCGCAACTGAATGGTTCCGGCATCCGAATGTCCCAGAAGTCATCGATGTTGAAGCACACAACTCGTTGCCAGTCGATGCCGGTCTCTTTCCCAAGAGCACGCAGGAATGTACTCTGGCTCTCCCCCGCAGCGAATACCATCCGGATCTCATCCTGCTTGGAGAGAAAGTCCCGCATTGCCGACGCAACGGCCGAGGCCGATGCTCTGCCCAAGTCCTTTGGGTCTTTGCTGACGACCACCCGTGTCTTGCCGTACATGATCATGTTGTGACTCCACCGTTCGCAAACCACCCTGCCGGCAACCATTCCCGCGTGGCGGTCAACAGATCTTCCAGCAATGGCGCAATGTCGTACAGGTCGTGGACATGCGGGTCGAGGAAGAGCGCCTGGCGCGCCGCCTCGCGGTCGCAGCGCAAGGCCGCCTGGATTGATAGGCGATGGATGGCGGTCCAGTTGGCCACCAGTGCATGCGCGGCCGGCGGCAAGGACACGCCCGGGCCCGTCACCGACTTGCCATCGAGCGTCACCCGCGCTTCCACGCATGCATCTTCCGGGAGGCCCCGGATCAAGGGCCCACGGTTCAAGACGTTGAGAACGCGCGTGAACGGCGTTCCGGTGAAGTAGGCATAGAGAATCTCGTGCGCGTGCTCGGAGGTAGGCAAGTCCAGGTCGCCGGCCGGCTCCTCATAGGCCCACCGCCGGATGATGTCGGGGCACTCCTTCCGCACGAAAGGCGCACGCCCCGGCACCATGCGGCGCAGCCGCTTGGTCAGGTGCAACTGCTCGATCCGCCGTTCGGTGTAGAAGAAACGATAGAACTCGGCCAAGTGGTCAGCCCCACAACTCGGCCAAACTCCAAGGATTTCACAGACATCCTGCTGCAAGGCCGTGTCCTCCTCGGTCACCGTCAACAACTTGTCCTGCATCCTGGCGCCGCTGCGCCTGATCTCGACAAGCATATCGCGCGTACGGTCAACGCCCCGGACGCGCACGCCGCTCACAAAACTCTGGTGGTTGACACCGCCTACGTCCAACTCGATCGCCAAGGGCGGGACATCGAAAACCCGCCCGAAGAACTCAAACAATTCATCCGCCGAGTGACACAGTCCGAAGCAGGGAATGTGCGAACTGAGCGCCATGGCGCCAGTAAGCGCAGACATGGGATTAGTGAAGTTGAGCAAGATGGCATTCGGGCAAAGCCGCTCCATGTCGCGTACGAGGTCCACGACTATGGGGATCGTGCGCAGGTTGCGCGCCAAAGCCGTCGGGCCAAGCGTGTCGCCCACGCCGACTGGGATGCGGTAGTTGGCGCACACCTCGAAGGTGCGCTGGTCGCTCTCCCGTCCGCCCACGGTGATAGCCAGCAGCACAGCGTCCGCCCTCTTCAGGGCTTCCTCGCGGTCCAGCGTCCGCGACACAGTGACATTCGTCCGACGTTGGCGCGCGATCTTCTCCAGCAAGTCGGCGACGATGGTCATCGGCACCTCGTCGATGTCATGCACCACCAAATGGACATTGTCGAAGCCGCCGACAATCAACATGTCGCGCAGCACCTTGTGCACGAACAGGTACGAGGCCCCGACAAAGACAATGCGTTTGCAGCCGACGTCGGCAGTATTTCTTGGCGTGTCGTTCATATGCGCGTCCCCTTCGCGATGCAAGTTGCTGGTCGTTCGTCCACCGCCACCAGCGTCTCCGGCAGCAACGACTAAGATAGCCGGCAGGATAACCTGCGGTCCCCGACGGTGTCAACGTTGACGGCGCGATTGCCATCATGTTACCGTGTACATCCATGAAACGACCTGTATCGCTTCATTCTCACGCCCCCAAGCGCCGGACCCGGGACGGCTTGATCTCCCTTGAGGATTCACGCCTCGGCGGATGGGGTAAGTTCGGCAAGGGTTTCGGCGAGTTCGCCGTTACGCAGTACCACCTGCCTCGGGACTGGGATCACATTCTCGGGGGCGAACGCCTGTACTGGCGCGTACATCACAACGGCAAGGCCTACGTGCAGGAGCAGCCGCCCGGCGGTACGTACTGGTTGCGCGCCGACGGCGAACACGATGCACCGCCGTGGCAGGTGTGGATCGTTCCTGACAACGACCCCTGCCTCGCATTCACGAACTTCCGCGGTCCGTTGGCTGCGGACCTGACCCGGGCCGAGGCGTCAGGCGAATACGCCTGCCGCTGGTTGCCGGAGCGCGCCCTTATGCGCGTGCAGCGCGAGGGCCTGCGCGTGGAGACCGAACTGGGCGTGACCGCCACTCAGCCGCTGGCTGTCATGCGGGTGACGGTGACCAATACCGGTCACCGATTGCGGCGGGTTGTCCTGATCCCGCGCATCCAGCCCTGGTTGACCGCGGCCCAACCGGCCGCGTGGGATATGCCCTGGCTCTACCAATCCTCCACCTACGACACGGCCTCCAACAGCGTACGATTCGAAATGCGTGACCCCGGCGGACGCGGGCATCGTCGCCAATTGCGATGGATGCTGGACCGCGTCTTTGATCACCTCTGTCTCTCCGAGGCCCACTTCCGCGGCAACGGTACTCGGTTCACGCCAGCCGCGCTGGCGTCGTGGAAGACGTGGCCGCTCTTCGGCGATACAGAAGTTTATGGCGAGCCCCTGTTTGCCGCCTTGGCCAGCACGGTCACTCTCAAACCTGGCGGGTCCTATTCGTTCGTCACGGCACTCGGTGACGACCGGGTGCCGGACGACGCATTCCGGTCCGCCCTGACCAATCCCGAAGCCGAACTTCACGCTATGCGGACCGCCAAAATGGAGACGTTACAGCGCTTTGCGGTACAGACACCCGATCCGGCCTTTAATCGCTATGTGAATGAATTCCTTGCCCTGCAGCAGCAGCTCGTGCTTCATCGCGGTTGGCCCTGCAACATGATGGGTGTGCGCGATGCGGCCCAGGACTTCACGGGCGGCGCCGCCTGGTACCCCGAAGCCGCGCGACGGATGATTCTGACGATTCTGGAAACCGAACGCTTGGACGGCTGGTTCCTGAGGCAATTTTCGACCGATGGCCGCCATGGCCGCCACGATGCGCGACCCTACGTGGATTCCGGACTGTGGGTATGGGAGCTGGTCTACCAATATGTCTGCCAGAACCGCGATTTCAGCGTGCTGGATGAACGCGTTCCCTTCCTTAATGGCGACGAAACGACCACCGTTCGCGACCACCTCGCCCGCCTGTTCGGCTACTTCCTGTCACCCAAAAACGTCGGCGAGCACGGGTTGTGCAAGATTCGCGAGGGCGACTGGAATGACGCGGTCAACCGCGCCGGCTTGGAGGGGCGTGGCGAAAGCGTGATGGTCACCTGCCACTTGATCCACTGCCTGCGTGAAGCCGCGAAACTGCACCGATTTCTGATAGCGGGCGGCACCGCCGGTTTGGACGGGGCGGACACCTTCGAGGAGCACGCCGCGGTGTTGCGCGAGCGGATCCGCGCCTGCGCCCTGAACGCTTCCGGCTATCTCAACGGCGTGTTTGCCGACAATGGGCGATGGTTTTTCAGCGACCGCGATCCGGACGGCCGCGCCCGATTCAACATGCCGGTCAATGCCTTCGGTCTGATCGCCGGCGTGTTCGAGCCGGACGAGGTCCGGCGTCTGATCAGCCGGATCCGCCGACTGCGGCGCTCATACGGCTACCCGCTCTTTTCCCCGGCCATCGGCGATCCCCCTATGGAAGGATTGGGGCGCCTCGGCAGCGGCGATCTGCGAGCGGGACTGGCGGAGAACGGCGCCAGTTACAACCACGGGTGTCACGGGTTCCTGGCGCGGGCGTTGGCGGCCGTGGGCGAAGGCGACCTCTGGCTCGATGTCATGAGGTGCCTGTTCCCGTACGACCAGGAGAACCACCCCGTTCGCCAGGCGCGTACGGCGCCTTATGCCATTGTCAACGTCTACCGGAGCGCGCCGGGCTGCGAAGGCGAAGGCGGCGATACGTTCTTCTCCGGCACCATTGCCGTTGCGGTGCGGAATGTCTACCAGGGTCTGCTTGGGATCCAGGCGGAGCCCGAAGGACTGAGTATCCGGCCGTGCCTTCCGCGAGCGTGGCGGCAAGTGTCGGGCCGCATTGTGTATGCCGGCCGCCAAGTGGATGTTACCGTTCGACGAAGCGGTAAAACCTACGTGATCACTGTCAATGGCCACATCTTGCCCGACGGCTTCCTGGCCGCCGAGCGCGTTTAGAACTTACAGAAAGGGCGACATAGTCATGAAAGTTGGCGTAATCGGTTTAGGCGCAATGGGGCGGCACCATGCAACGGACCTGCGCAAGATAGCGATAGTAACCGAGTTACTGGGGTGCGATGTGTTCGAGCCAGCCCGGCGCAAGGCCGAAGCCGAGGGGCTTCGTACGGTCAGCCGGCTGGACGAACTCCTCGCTTGGTGCCCGGACGCCGTCTTCGTGGCCACGCCGCCCTCGGCGCATACTGAGGCGATCGAGCCCTGTTTGCGCGCCGGCATTCCGACATTGACCGAAAAGCCGCTGGCCCACAGCATCCGCGACTGCCGGAATCTCGTGACGCTGGCAGAACGTTGCCGGGTGCCGTTCCAAGTGGGGTTCGAGCTTAGATACAGCGGCATCGTCCACGCCATGCGCGATGTCGTGAAGTCCGGCGTTGTCGGCCGACCGCTCAACATGGAACTCGTGCAAATCTCAGGCCCCCACCCCAAAGGCTATATGACACGCGAACGGGTCGGCGGCATCTTCTGGGAAAAACTCTGCCATCAGGTGGACCTGTTCCGACTTTGGTTCGGCGAGCCGGAACGAGTGATGGCGATCGCCGGTCCCAATGCCATCCGACACTATGGCGTACCCGACAATGTGCTGGCCTGCATGGCCTTTCCGGGTGGCCGCCTGGGCAAGATCACCTTCTTCACCACGCGCGCGGCTCAGGTGGGCGGCACGGACGACCATGGCGATCGCGGCCATTTCTACGAACTCTGCCTGACCTGCACAAAGGGGTCGCTGACGTTCTGCGCCTGGACTGAGTTCCTGAGCGTCGTGCGTTTCAACCACCGGCCAGACTGCAAAAGCGAACTGGTCGAGCGAATCCCGGTGCGCGAACGCTACGGTGAACCATCCTACGCCATCGCGCCGCAGGACGAGGATTTCCTAACGCGCGTGAAGGCTGGACGGAAGTTGCAGTTCCCCGCTGTGGACGCCCTTAAAAGCATGGAATGGGTTGACCGTGCCGAACGGTCGCTGGCTTCCGGTGGGAAATGGATCCGGTGACTCACTCGTTCCTATTCTTCTGCCACGCCACGTCGTATCAGGTCCGCGCATTGCTGTTGGTAATCTGCAGTAGTGCATGGATAGAGGGAACCCAGGCTGCCATGCAGACGGGAGGCAACTGGCCCTCGTGGCGTGGCGACGGCTCGGGAATCAGTGCCGATACCAACCTGCCTGTTTTCTGGAATGCGACAAACCATGTTGCCTGGCGAACCCCGCTGCCGGGTGAAGGAAGTTCTTCCCCGATTGTCTGCGACGGGCGTGTCTTCCTCACTGCCTCCTCCGACCACGGTACTAACCGCCTGGTATTATGCCTGGACGCACGCGACGGACATCTGCTTTGGCAGCGGCAACTGGTCGCCGAACGGATTCCGGAGACCGACCCGAAAGCCGGCTATGCCCCCGCCACACCGGCACCCGCCGGTCGCCCCAGCCGCCGGGCAGGTCGTCAAAATGACCGGCGATCGCCGTGCAGCACGCGGCGCATCGCCCATCCTTGATGGCATACTGCCCCAGGCGATACCAGTCGCGCTCGATCACCA
>Ga0118677_10012703_pt1 | contig 12297 bp, 7 predicted proteins | sample AliMusrvi5mmetaG_FD_86154 | JGI IMG/M metagenome (GOLD analysis project Ga0118677, IMG submission 86154)
AGACATCGCCAACTTGATCAATTCGTTGTAGCGGATGTCGATCAAGGATCGACCTCTGACCTAGGAAGACGTTGTCATTACGACAACGAAGTGGAGGCGATGGGACTCGAACCCACGACTTCCTGCTTGCAAAGCAGGTGCTCTAGCCAGCTGAGCTACGCCCCCGAATGATCACTCTTTCGGGTGAGGACTTTAGGTCCAAGTTGTATCGTAGGCGTATTTTTTATCCCTGCTGTTCAGCCGAAAGAGGTCGCTGTTTAGCGTGGGGTCCAAGGTCGCTGTGCATCGATTTGAGCCTGGGAGACCGGAGGGGTGTAGATCGGTGCACCTTCTCGAGATGCCGCAAGAGCGGAGGCGAGTGGCGAGGTATAGCCAATGATTGGGTCACCATCGATCGACGAGGTAGCTGGATTAAACCAATTTTCTTGGCCACCAACCTGCTCGTTTCCGTCGTTTCCAGAGATCACCTTGATCCAGCCATCGTTGCGAACGGCCATAACGGTTCCAATGTGCGCGCTGTTCGTGGGTGAGATGGCCCACACCACGGCGTCTCCTGGTTGAGGATTGTTTGTTGGTCCTGCTTTAAAAGTCCCGTGTTGCTGTCCCCACGTCACAAATGAATAGCTATAGGCGGTCAACCCGTTTATTCCGGCACCGGCGTTTGCCCAGACCCAGTTTGCAAAGTCGGAGCACCATGCTTCGGCACTCGTTTGACTGGCACAGCCCGAGGTGCTCCCTCGACCAAACGACCACGTAAAGACATTGCAGTCCGTTGATGAAGGATTCGTGGTGTAACCAATTTGAGAACGAGCGATTGCTACAACTTGCCCCGCTACGTCAGTCCCGGTGGCCCATCGAGGTCTAGCGCCGTCGTAGGCCACGAGATTTCCATCATCTTGCATTGCGAGTGACAGTGCGTGGGAACTTTGAGTTCCGGTTGACCATATGGGTGTCCCCCCATAGGTATACGCCACGATGTTGCCATCGTTTTGTAAAACTAAGACGACGCCACCCCTTCCTACCGTCCCCGAGGACCAGATTGCATTCAACCCATTTGATATTCGATAGACGACGATGTTGGAGTCGCTTTGGAGGACCATTTCATATTGTCCAAGTGCTGACACAAGGGGCTGATTAATGCCATAGGCAATCTGCTTCAGTGGGATTTTTCCAGTAAGCGAGCTCCAGAGAGCTTGGGTGGCGTTATAGAGCACAAAGTTTCCGTCATTTTGTAGCACGATTTGAACAGGAGACGTGCTTGAGGTTCCTGTCGCCCATATCGGCACACCACCAAATCGATACAGCACGACATTGCCGTCACCTTGAACGACGAATGTACTGCCCCCTCTATTCATTGTTCCGCTCGACCATACGGCACCTCGAGGTCCGTACACCACCATGTTGCCGTCACCTTGAAGGACGGCTACGTATTGGCCATTTGGAGACATAAGTGACTGCCCCTGACCGAGCGACCCGTACATCGACAATGTAGATGGGCTCGCAGCAGCAGCGCTCTCTACGCCAATGGTCATGAGGCCACCAAACGACGTCATTGCCAGGAGAAGCGATGCACTGAAAGCGATAAACCTACTCTTCACGTGAGTGACTCCTGCCGAGAACAACGTGTGGTGGCGCGCTCTCTGGATTGTCCGACAATCAAATTTTACCCTCAATCCGGTGAAAATTTGTGGCACCTCACTCTGGTATTCAGCCGACAAGAGGATTCATTGCGACGCAGGCTGATTTTGCTGGCTAGTCTCTTGGCGCTTGGGAGATGAGGGGAATCGCTATGGAGATCGAATCAACCCTGTTGGAGGGAAAAGTCTGTGTTGTCTCAGGCATTGGACCGGGATTAGGGCGCCGAGCTGCGGTTCGCCTTGCCGCCAACGGAGCAGACATTGCGATTGGGGCTCGTCGCCAGTCGAGTCTCGACGACGTCGCCGCCGAGATTGAAGCCTTGGGTCGAAAAGTGATTGCCGTGCCAACAGATATTTCAAATGTTGAGGACTGTGAACGACTCTGTGCCACTGCGGCCAAGGAACTCGGCCGAGTTGATGTTCTCGTGAACAACGCATTTCGCTTCGATGCCTTCCAGACCTTTGAAGACGTTGATCTTGTGCAATGGGAAAAGATTGTTGGAACGAATGTCTTTGGATCGCTTCGCATGACGAAGGCAGTGCTTCCTCATCTCCATGCCGTCGGTGGGGGGTCAGTTGTGATGATCGCTTCGATGGTGGCGCGCCAACCCCAACCACTCCAAGGGGGCTACGCCACCTCAAAGGGTGGGTTGTTAACGGCGACTCGTGTGTTGGCCTTTGAACTTGGAGCAAAGAATATTCGCGTGAACGCGGTTGTCCCCGGATGGATGAAGGGTCCAAGTGTCGACATCTATCTTTCGATGACGGCCGAGCAGCGCGGGATCACTGAGGCAGAAGTTGAAGCAGAGTTGATCAAGCCCATTCCGATTGGAAGGATTCCGGTCGATCAAGAAGTTGCGGGCGCCGTGGTGTTTTTGGCGTCTGATCTCTCAAGTGCCATCACGGGCCAAGCCATTGACGTCAATGGCGGCGAGCACTTTAACTAGGCGGTCTTAGGAGTCGAAGCCCAGCCCGAGGGCATCGAGGAGCCGGAGCCACAGGCCACGGCGGCCATTGTGGCGATCAGCTCGAGCGATCGCGCGGCGGGTGAACTCAATACCAAGAAAGCGGAACGGCTCTGGGGGAAAGGGCAGCGAGGCGTGTCGGAAGAGGGCCAAGTTGGTCGCTGGACTTGACGTCTTTTCTAAGAGATCGAGGGCCCCTGAGGCAAAGAAACGAGACGCACCGACACCAAGACCAGTGAAGCCATTGATGGTGGCGACCGAGTCATTGTGACTCAGGGTTACGGAGGCACAGAAGCGAGTTGAAGTGTCGATGGCCCCACCCCATCGATGAGAAAAGCCAAGAGTCGTAAGTGTTGGAAAGAATGCATCAAAGTGTTCTTGGAGAAGAGCGAAGACATCATCGTCTTGATCAAATGATGGATGAACGCTCTGGTTAAATCGATAGACCGCCTCATAGCCACCAAAGAGAATTCGATTGTCACTGGTCAAACGTAAATAGTGAAACTGATTCCCTGCGTCAGAGACGCCTCGCCTTGACGTCCATCTAATCTCGCTCAGTTGAGTATCACTCAGTGGTTCTGTTATCAAGACGTAGTCATAGACAGGTACGACACGCCCACGTGTTCTCTTCACGAGTGGTCGAAAAGCTGAGGTGGCAACAATGACCTGTCGAGCTGTGATGGCACCTCTGTCCGTATGAAGTGTCGTGGCTTGGCGTCCCTTTTGAAGGCGATTCACTCGAGTGTGCTCGAAGAGTTCACCGTCAAGGGATTCGAATGCGCTTGCTAAACCCCAGGCGAGGCGAGCGGGATTGAGGAGAACGCAGCCATCTTCATCGAGGAGGCCTGCAGTTGCGAGTGGCGATCCAAACTCATCGCCGATCGTTGTGTGATCAAGGTAGGTGGCCTGAATTGTCGTCGTGGCTAATGCGTCGCACTCTTCCCTGAGGTCTCGTGCTTGCCATGGGGCAGTTGCGATGTCGAGTTGACCAGTGCACTCAAGATCACAGTCGATCGAGAAATCATGAATGGTGTCAAGAATCTCTTGAAGATTTTGAGCACCAAGAGCTCGGAGTGTCGGCATCTCTTCTGGCCAACGGCTTCGTCCGTTGGCATCACCATGGGTTAGAGATGCTGCACAAAACCCGCCGTTCCTCCCGCTGGCATGCTCAGCAATTCTCGCAGCTTCCACAAGGATGACACGAGCATTCGGGCGACGCTGTTTGGCCAGCAAAGCACTCCACAGGCCTGTAAATCCACCGCCAATGACCGCAATGTCGCAGGCTGAGGTGCCAAGGAACTCAGAGTGGGCCTCAGGTCGTCGAAGGTCATCGAGCCAGAAACTTTGGCTCGCTGCGTCTCGCCACCGTGGCTCTGTGGTCACTGTGGTGAAGGGAGTGCATTGAGAGTTTCTTCACTCCAGAAACCAGGGAGTGGCGACGTCTCTCCGTTCGCATACTTCTTGAGACGAAGGTGAGCGTGCTCACTTCTCAAATCAATGACGTCGTGAAGAAGCCGAGGCCCAACGGAGCGAAGAGCGGTTGCTGCGTCGCTCCGAGGTTCTGGAAGATCACTGGTGAGAATGATGATGCGGGCCGAATCTCCAAGTGAACCCCGAAGGGCGGCGGCTCGACCAAGTGTTCGAAACACTGTGTCTGGTTTACTCATGCCACCACGAACAGTGGTTGCAGATCCGGCAACGTCCATATGCCAGTGTCCGCCATTGATGTCGAGTGCTTTGGCTGAGATACTCAGCCCAGAGTGCGGTATCCGAATATCTTTTTGGTCAATTTGAAAGCCTGCCTCTTCAAGGACGTCAAGGGCGAGGACCGACGCAGACAGTCCTTCATCATGGATCTCTGAAACTGCGCCTTCTTCTTCGACACGGGTTTTGGCGAGCGCAACATAGGAAGGATCGAGGTCGTAGCCAATGAATCGACGGCGCAAGGTTGACGCGGCAACCAGCGTTGATCCTGACCCCATGAAGGGATCGAGAATGAGGTCATCAACAAAGCTGTAGAGGCGAATGAGTTGGGCCGGAAGCGCTACCGGAAAAGGAGCGGGATGGCCAATGCGTTTGGCACTTTCTGGAGGGAGTGACCACTGATCAAGGGTGAGCGAGAGAAAGTCATCCGTTGAAAGTGTTGATTCGTGAGGCAGTCCGCGCTTGGCGCGGTCCTTGACGGATCGTGCTCTATCGAAGCGACCTTTGCTCGCGACAATGACTCGCTCGGTAACGTCTCGAATGACGGGGTTCGATGCCGAGCGATACGACCCCCAGGCACATGAACCGCTTGCACCCTCCGCTTTTTGCCAGATGATCTCTCCACGCAGGAGGAGACCAAGGTCATCTTCAAGAATCTTGATGATGTCCGCCGAAAGGCTTCGATAAGGCTTTCGACCGAGGTTCGCAACATTGATGGCCACGCGTCCCCCCGGTTCGAGTTTCTTCACGCACTCAGCGAATACGTCTCGCAACATTGTGAGGTAGTCAAGATACGACGACGGAACGCCATCGCGTTCGAGCTCCTCCTCATACTGTTTTCCAGCAAAATACGGAGGCGAAGTAATCACGAGGGCAACCGAGCCGTCAAGGATTGCCTCCATGTTTCTCGCATCGCCCACTTGAAATGGCTCGCTCACTGGAGAGGGCTCGAGAATTGTCTGGTCTTGGGAGAGCTCGGGAGCTCGGAATCGGTTATAAAAACCAGAGGCGTCATGACTCTCTCTGCCAGAGACTCCAAAGTTTGACGTTGAAGTGCGTCGTCGATCGCTCACGCAACTCCCTCTCTCGTCGCCGGTATCTCTCCAATAGTACCGGTCATTGATCGCCCAACTGGAGCAACGCGGCCAACGGAAGGAGAAGAAAAGAACTTTAAGGGCTGGGCGCGAGGAACTCGGATGGATTGGCCTCGAAACGTGTTGCGCAATTGTCGCTGCAAAAGAAGTAGGCGATGTCCCCGTGAACGCGTTGTGCGGCCGGATGCTCAGGATCGACGGTCATGCCGCAGACAGGGTCGCGTTCTTGAGACGCTGTTCCCTGCGCCCCCTCGGGGGTAGTGGATCGCCTTTTTAGGAACTCCAAAGGATTCTCTTCGAATCGCTCGCCACAGCGATCAGAACAAAAGTAATACTGCGAACCGTCGTAGGTCGTTGAACGCGGAGCGTCCAAGGTTCGCACTTGCATCGCGCAGACCGGATCGATGGCGTAGCCCTTTCCTCCTCCAAATCGTGCGCGGTTTTTGGCGAGCCACCAGACCACACACGCAACAACCACAAAAAGAATATTGAGATACGAGGTGTAGTTCCGCGAAAAATGTGAGGGACCGATTGTCAACGGGCGGGTTTGAGGAACCGCGTGAAATCCCCGGAAGATCAATTCGGTGGCTAATCCCGCAAGGACCATCACGATGTAGAGGAGTCCAACGAGTCGAAGTGTGACTTTCCAGCCATAGAACTTGGCGTAGATCAAGATCAGTGGCATGGCAATGAGATCAGCGAAGATGAAGGCTATGACGCCACCAAAGGAGATCCCTCCTGACCAGAGGGCCGCTGCCAAGGGGACATTGCCAATCGAACAGACCCAGCTGACCACGGCGATAAGTGGGCCAACGAACGCGTTCTCAAGCACTGTCCAGCCACCGTGTCCGTGTAAGAAGACAGCATTCCAAAGTGACGTTGGAACGAAGACTGCAAGAAATCCAGCGACAAGATAGCCAATAATGAGCTCTTTTCGGAGCATGGTGACGTCGGCAACGGCGTAGTTCGCCGCATCCGAGAGAGCTGCTGGCGACCCTAGCTTTTCTCGAAAAGGAGTTCGCTCTAACTCGTCTTGGCGCTCTTGAGAAACGATATCCTCTGCGTGTCCGTGACCCTCTTCGCGGTTCAGGTGTCGGCGGGCCAACAGCACAATTGGGCCAGTGAGGAGAAGGCCTCCACCAAGGGCTAGGAGCAGAATCATGATCGGTCCACCAACGAACTCGGCGACCATGAATTGCCAACCCATGAGTACCAAAAGTACAAGTCCAAGCTCAACGACCAAGTTGGTCGCGGCCACCATGAAGACAATTGAAGTAATGAAGTTGGCACCCTTCTTGAAGAGTGATTTTGACATCGCTGAGGCGGCATACGAACAGCTTGATGACACCATCCCGTATCCCGCTGCTCTGATAATTGCGAGCGGACGCCGTGTGCCTAATTGTTGCTGCATCGTCTCTTTTGAGATGAAGGCCTGAACAACTCCAGAGAGCGTAAAACCAAGTACTAAGGCCCACAGGGTTTCCCAGAACATAAAAAATGCTTCACGCAGTGAACGACCAATATCGAGCAGAAATGTGGCCATTCCAAGCGTGGTCATCGATGCGAACTCCTAAACAAAGTGAGTACAAGAAGCATACCCAGCCTGCTTCCAGGCATAAAACAATATTTTCCTCGTGCGTTAGCGTGAGGTGGTGAGTACTCCGACGCCGGAAAACGCCTTCAGCGTCTTGGACGATAGTAAGGCCACCCGTTTTCAATACAAGGTCATGTTTGTCTCCGGCATGGGTTTTTTTTGTGACGCTTACGACCTTTTCATCATTGGCATCGTGGTGGCACTCCTCAAGACCCAGTGGCACCTCTCGACAGGGCAGGTTGCGCTCCTTAGCTCGTTGACCCTGGTGGCCTCCGCTCTTGGAGCGGTGGTCTTTGGACGGATTGCTGACAAGTTCGGGCGCAAAAGGATCTATGGCTATGAAGTCATCGTTCTGGCCATTGGGGCGATCGCGTCAGCGTGCTCTCCAAATCTGACCTGTCTCTTGATTTCTCGAATTGTCCTGGGAATTGGAATCGGTGGCGACTATCCCGTGAGCGCCACCATCATGAGCGAGTACTCAGGCAAACGGTCGCGCGGCCGAATGGTAGGACTGGTGTTTGCGATGCAGGGAGCGGGTCTTGTTGCTGGACCACTTCTCGCCTCTGCACTACTACTTGCTCATGTGCCCAACGCTGTGACGTGGAGACTTCTCTTAGCGTTCGGCGCAGTGCCTGCACTTCTAGTGTTTTCATGGCGACGCAAAATTCACGAAACACCGCGGTTTTCTGAAGCACAGGGAAATGAGAAAGCCGTGAGTGCCGCAATAAAAAATGCCGTCGAAGTATCACCAGCATCACCACCGAGCGAAATGGGTGCAGTACAGGTCAACCCAGAGAGCGATGCCGTTCAGGGCATGGGTGACCTCTTAAAGAATAAGAGGCTTCTGGTTTGGCTCCTTGGCACCGCGAGCACGTGGGCACTTTTAGATTTCGCCTACTACGGCAACACAATTTCGAGTCCTGAAGTTCTCAAATTAGTCAATCCCAACGGGACGCTGGTCGAGAACACGCTCGTGCAACTCGCGATTTTCGTGGTCTTCGCACTTCCTGGCTACTGGCTAGCGGTTCGCTATCTCGACCGACTTGGAAGAAAGTCAATTCAGTTGATTGGCTTCTTTATGATGGCTGTCGTTTTTCTTCTCATCGGGCTCGTTCCCGCTGCCACCACAGTGGCGATTCCTTTTGTGCTGCTCTTTGGACTGAGTTATTTCTTTTCTGAGTTTGGTCCGAATACCACGACCTTCGTCTTCCCTTCTGAGATCTTCCCCGTGAGAGTGCGTACAACCGCAGATGGGATTTCTGCTGCTGCGGGAAAGTTTGGTGGATTTTTAGGTGCGTTCATCTTTCCAATCTTCCTTGCGTCGACGCTTGGATTGCGAGGGACAGAAGTTATTACTGGGGCGGTCTGTGTTGTCGGCTTCATCGTTACGCTGGCGTTGCTGCCTGAACCGAAGGGGCTGACCCTGGAACAGATTGAGTTCCTGGCCGAGCAACGCTAGTCATCAAGAAGTTTTCATCTGTGGCGAGTAGGGTCCTTTTAGGGAAGGGGGTGGACATGACTGACAAGTCTCCCCGTAAAGGTGATCCAAAAAAGCAAGGCAAGACGCTCAAAGAGAAGCGTTTAGCCAAGAAGGAGAAAGAACAGACCCGAAAGGGCTTCTCTCCTCAGTAAGCGCTTCTTTCAACTGATTGTTGCAAGGTCATCGTCGACGACAGAACAAACTCTCAATCCAGATCGCTCCATAGTCAGACAATGAGCGGTTTCCGAAACCGTCGCGCTTGGGCGCAAGAGCCTTCACGTACGTCTCATTCATGAGCCGTAGCCTGTTGTACAGGCGTCCTCTCGATCACGAATGACCGTGCAGCGACCTTCTTGAAACAGTCTCGTGGGTAGCTTGGCCTTGTGCTCAGAGGGAGTGCCGGGCTGCACCGAGAAGCCAAAACAATGATTGTGGAGTTGTTTTAGGCAGGAAAGGCACAGATTGTTCGAGATCAAGATATTGGTCGTAATCTAGAGAGGTGCCCTCTCCGCTTCTCTATGAACGCCCCACTATCTGGAGCGTTGCACACGTCGAGGCCCCCGAAGTTGTCACCTCTGCGTGGATTGATGAAGAGCTGAGAGAGTCCTACGAGCGTTGTGGCGTTCGGCCTGGCTTGCTCGAGTCCGTGGCAGGGATTATCGAGCGACGTTGGTGGCCAGAAGACGTCACCTTTGACCAAGCTGCAAGCCTGGCAGGGAAAGAGGCATTGGCACTCGCCGGCGTTGAACCATCACAGGTTGACTTATTGATTTCGACATCGGTCTGCAAACATCATCTCGAGCCTTCAGTTGCGTGTGCGGTTCACGATGGTCTCGGCCTGCCCGTAACGGCCACAAATTATGATCTTGGTAACGCGTGTTTAGGTTTCATGAATGCCATGGATATCGCAGCAATGGCGATCGAGTTAGGCCGTGCGCGCGTCGTCTTGATTGTGGACGGCGAAGGGAGTCGTACGACACAGCTCGCGACAATCGATCGTCTTCGCCAACCGAGTGCAACCCTCAGCGATATCTTTGATCAGTTTGCATCTCTCACTCTTGGTTCTGGGGCAGCAGCAATGGTGATGGGAGAACCGCGAGCAGGAGCACATCGCTATCTGGGTGGGATTTCTCGAGCAGCGACCGAGCACCATCTTCTCTGTGTGGGTGACCTTGAACTAATGACAACGGACACCGCTGGTCTGCTCGATGGTGGACTGACCTTGGGGAAAGAAGCCTTTAACGCAGCGTTAAGTGAGGGGTGGTCTTGGGCAGACGCTGATCGCTACGTGATGCATCAGGTATCTGCTGTTCACACCACCAAGTTGTGCGAACTCTTGGGAATTGATTTGGAGAAAGTTGCCCAGACCTTCCCGCTCTTTGGCAACATGGGGCCAGCAGCCGTGCCCTATACCTTGTCGACCATCGCCTCAGACATTGCCGAAGGGGAACGAGTACTCCTGACGGGCATCGGTTCAGGTTTGAACTGTGCCGGCGCTGAACTGCTCTGGTAGGCAACGTGGGCGCGACCACACCGCTCTCGCCGAGCGCTGCTGAACTTGCGAAGTGGGGACTTGATCCTCATTGGTCTCGTCGGATCACATTTCCCGGGGCGGACGGAAGTGAGGTTGACTGGCACGCCCTCGATACCGGTCCTGGAACCCAGGGAACAATTGTGTGCATCCATGGAAATCCAACCTGGGGCTATCTCTGGCGCGACCTTCTCACGACCTTGAGTCCAGCTTGGCGAGTCATTGCAGTGGACCAGACCGGAATGGGTTACTCAGAACGTGGGCGACCTCGAGTTCTCGCAGAGCGTATCGAGGAGCTGGTGACGTTCTGTCGCCAAGAAGTGGAAGGCCCGCTCATCTTGGCCGCTCACGACTGGGGTGGCCCCGTTGCTGTTGGGGCTGCAGGTTCTCTAGAGATTGAAGCTCTCATCCTTGGAAATACTGCCCTAACGAAGCCGGTCGACGTGAAGGTGCCACCATTGATTGCCGCTGCTCGCGCCACTGCAGATCTGACGTGTCGCCGGAGTCCTCTTTTTGTCGACGGCACGGCAAAGATGACCAACAAAGAACATCGTGCAGCGCTACGAGCTCCCTATCGATCAGCTGATCGCAGGTCGGCAGTCCGGGACTTTGTGCTCGATATCCCGGTGAAGCCTCAGGACCATTCCTACGATGCATTGGGGGGTTGCGCCGACGTCTTTGCCAAACTCCGCTGTCCTATCCTTTTGCTCTGGGGCGGCAAAGATCCGGTCTTTCATGATCGCTTCCTTCGAGATCTCGTACAGCGTGCTCCCCATGCTGATGTCCAACGCTTCCAGGACGCTGGACACGTCGTCATGTTGGACGCGCCAGTGGGAGCCGTGGTCTCAGACTGGCTAGAAAGTACGTCGTCTTCGCAGGCACAGCCCAAAGCTGAGGCCACGTTCCAATCAGTACTCGCTAGCGCCCTCGAGAACAGTGCTGACCAAAGTGCCGTCTATGTCGGCCCCGAGGGAACGCTGACGTGGTCTGAACTCGCTGCTCGATCCGCCGTGGCGGCCGGCGTATTGAGAGCCGACGGTTTAGCGAAAGGCGACCGAGTCTCGCTCCTGATTCCGCCACGCCCCGATCTTCTCGTGGCTGCGTGCGCAGTCTGGCGTTGTGGGGGAGTCCCGGTGGTGGCGGACGCCTCCGCGGGGATCCGAACGCTGCGCCGCCTGGTTCGAGCGAACGCGCCGCGCTACGTGATCGGGACGCGCTCCACTTTGCTTGCTGCACGTGCGCTTCGCTTTGCGCCAGCGGCACAAGGTGCGATCTTTGGGGCTCTGCCTGGAGCCTTGGATCTGAGTCGTCAAGCTGGGGCGCTTTTCGAGGGGAGTGTCTCGCTGGGGTCCACCGATATCGCTGCCATTGTGCACACCTCGGGAGCAACGGGCCCAGCGAAGGCTGTTCGCTACACACACGGGCAACTCGTCGCACAGCGAGAAGCGACGAAGCAGATGTTCAATCTCGATTCTAGTGATGCGTTTACCACATCGTTTGGTGCGTTCATGTTGCTCGCACCTCTCCTTGGAATGACCTGCGTCCAACCCGATTTTGAAATCGACAAGCCATCAACGTTGGGCTTTGAACAACTGAATGCGGTGACCAATCGTGCACACGTGACGACCGCGTGGCTCTCACCGGCATCGGCGAACGCCGTGATCGCGTCCGCGCGTGGTCGGTCATTGGAGATTCCTCTGGTGATGTTGGCGGGTGCACCCGTGTCGGCATCTCTCCTGCGCGACGTTGCGACAATCACCGGTGGTGAGGTGCGCACTCCCTATGGAATGACTGAATGTCTTCCCGTCACCGACGGGATTCGAGGTGACAACGAGGGACCCTACGGTGGCGTCGGGGTTGGTTCACCGCTGCCGGGTTGCGAGATCCGTATTGGCGCTCTTGGATTTATCGGACAGACCTTCACCGAAGCACAAGGGTGGGGAGAGATTCTGGTCGCTGCCTCGTGGCTCTTTGACGGTTATGAGAATGCCACCGATGTGGACTTCCATTCGACAGTGTTCGTTGGTTCGCAGCGCTTTCATCGCACCGGCGACGTGGGCTATCTCAATAATGGTCGGCTGTTTGTATTGGGCCGCAGCGCACACGTCATCGATAGCGCAGTAGGACCGCTGGCCAGTGTGGCGCTCGAAGAGAGCGTCGCCGAGGTGCTGAATCGCGATGTTGCTGCAGTCGGTGTTGGGCCAAAAGGCACCCAAGTCGTCTGTGTGGTGCTTCGTGCTGACGGAGCGCTTCGCTTCGCGCCTCCCGATCTTCGACATCGTGTTCGCGAAA
>Ga0118677_10008866_pt2 | contig 12296 bp, 16 predicted proteins | sample AliMusrvi5mmetaG_FD_86154 | JGI IMG/M metagenome (GOLD analysis project Ga0118677, IMG submission 86154)
GGCCGGATCGGCGAGCGCCTGCTTGGTCAGATATTGCGGTGCCCCGGGCCGCGCTATCGGGTCGTTCGGCCACAGTTTTTTCAGCAGCCGCGAGCAGGCCGGCAGGAACGGCGTCAGGACGAGCGCAGGCAGAAGGTTGGAGAGCAGGAAGACCATGGCGAGTTGGACCGACGGCCTCCCGCCCACGGTGCTCAGGAATGCGCCAACCAGCGGGACGCCCGCCAGTTCGAGGTAAAAGAGGAGCATCATCAGAATTCCGCTCACCGCGCAGAAAAGATCTTCCATCCGGACGAGCCGAAGGGCGTCGCCTGTCATGCCGACCGAAAGAAAAAGCCGGAGGATGATCGCCCCGAGATTCGTGCCGTAGATGACCGGCATGGCCTCCGGAACCGGGAGGGCGCCGGCTCCCGCCAGCGTGATCACGAGCATCGCGGCCCCGGTGTTCGACTGCAAAATTGCGGCGGCCGCGATGCCGCACGCGAAGGCTAGCCCGGACGATCCCAGCGCGGCGTCGAGGCCGGCGCGGAACCACGCCTCATTCTTGAGGGGAGCCGCGCCCGCGCCCATTTCGCCGAGGGCAAACAGGATCATTCCCACGCCAAGCACGGCGCCGGCGATCGTGTTCCATGGCTTGGCGCGCACCGACCCCATAAAGATCCCGGCCCCGCCGACCAGGCAGGCCACGTAAGGGTGGATGTTCACGGCCGCGAGGAAAGCGAGCGCGGTGAGGCCGACGTTGCACCACACCACGATGATCCTCGCCGCTGATGTCTGGATCAACCCGCTGCCGACCATGCTCACCAGGATGAACGTGACCGCCGTCGCGCTCTGCATGAGAGCCCCGGCCACCAGACCGAGCAGGGACGCCAGCCACGGCGTGTGCGTGGCGGATTTCACCAGGTTCCGGAACCCGCCGCCGCTCAGTTGCCGCAGGTTCTGTCCGACGAGCTGCAGCCCGAGAAAAAACAGGCCCAACCCGAAGATGAGGCTGTTCAAGGGGGATATCGGCATGCGCGCATCCTCGCGCGGGCCGCCCGCGTATTGCAAGCGCCTTCGCGAGGCCGGTCAGGGGGTATGCTTCCTTTTCAGGAGACCCGACCGCACGAAATTTGTTGCTCCGCTCCGGTTGCCCTCCCTAGGCCAAACATTCGACCTGATCCCTTTTCACGAAGCGCAATCGCGCTGGTTTCCCAAAATCCTCTGCGCCGCTTTCCGGAATCGTGGTGCCGGGCAGTTTAGTAACGGGTGTTATTGTAGTAGCCCCTGTTCTGCTGGCGCACAGGACCTCCAATGTATTGATAGCGTCCGCCGTAGTAGTAGCGCCCGTTGTGATAGTATCTGCCGCCGTAGGGGCGACCGCCATAGTAATACGAACCGCTTTCATAACGCCCGCCATAGTAGTAGCGGCCGCCATAATAGTAGGTGTTTCCCGAGTAGTTGGGGGGGAGCGTATCGAAAGTTCCGAAGCCGATGCCCACTGCGGGGAACGGCAAAATAATTTGAAAAGGATTTCCCGGCACGACACAGGAAGTCAGCAGGACAGAGGCGAGGCCGGGAAGCAGAAAGAGGTTCCGGACGAGTTTCATGCCCCGAGCGTAGGCCCGGTCCCCGGGCGAAACAATGGGGTGTTCACCCCCTCAAGGCAGGAGTAACTCATGTCCACTCTTTCGTGTCGCCTGGCTCAAGGGTGCATAACCGAAAAGTTACCGTCTCGGGCTGAAAGGTAGGGACAGGCCTCCGGGCTGTCCGGGAATTCCTCCTGCGGCAGGCCGGAGACGTCCCGCCCGACCTTGGTGACTTCCGCGTCCTGCAACCCCGGCTCAACCGGCTCACATTTTTTTCTCATCATTATCCCCCGGATCGTCTAGCGTGCGCGGATGTCCACCTTGGCAGAAAAATACCGGGAATTTATCATTCCGACCTACGGGCGTTTCGATCTCGATATCGCGCGCGGATCGGGCTGCCGGGTTTGGGATTTTGGCGGGCGGGAATATCTGGATTTCGGGGCCGGCATCGCGGTCTGTTCGCTCGGCCACGCGCATCCGGAAATCACGGAGGTCGTCTCGAAGCAGGCCGCGACGTTGGTCCACACATCGAACCTCTACCGCACCGCGCCGCAGGCGGAACTCGCCGAGTGCCTGGTCGGGATCACGGGGCCGGGGAAAGTCTTTTTTTGCAACAGCGGAGCCGAGGCGAACGAGGGCCTCATCAAGCTCGCCAGGCGGTTCGGGAGCAAGACGAAGCGGCACGAAATCCTCACCTTCGACGGCTCCTTTCATGGCCGGACGATGGCCGGGATCTCGGCCACCGGGCAGCAAAAAGTCAAAGCCGGCTTCGGCCCGCTTTTGGACGGATTCCGCCACTTGCCGTTCGGCGATCTCGATGCCGTGAAGGCGGCCGTTGGCCCGTCCACGGTCGCGATTCTGGTCGAACCGGTGCAGGGCGAGGGCGGGATCCACATCGCCCGCGAGGCCTTTCTAGTCGGGCTCCGGGAGCTTTGCGACAAGCACGGCCTGCTTTTGCTGTTCGATGAAATCCAGTGCGGGCTCGGTCGGACCGGGGAGTGGTGCGGATGGAAGAGCCTCGCTCCGCAGGTCGTGCCGGACGGGGTTTCGTGGGCCAAGGGAATCGCGAACGGGTTTCCGATGGGCGCGTTCTGGATCGGCGACGGGCAGCGGGACGACCGCGGTCCGCTGTGCGATTTGCTGGGGCCCGGAAGCCATGGCACGACATACGGCGGCAACCCCGTGACTTGCGTCGCCGCGCTGAAGGTCCTCGAAATCATCGGGCGGGACAACCTCCGCGCCTCGGCGGTCGAGCTCGGAGCCCGGCTCGTCACCGCCGTGCGCGACGCCCGCATCCCGCACGTTTCCGAAGTCCGCTCGATCGGGCTCATGGTCGGGGTTCAACTCGACAAGGCGTCTTTCCCGCCAGGGCCGCGCCCTCCTGCCATGGAGGCGGTCGTGCGTTCGATGGCCGAGGGCCTGCTGGCGATTCCGGCGGGTGAAACGGTCGTGCGGTTTCTTCCCCCGCTCAATGTCACCGCCGGCGAAATCGACGAGGCGGTGGGAAAATTCGCGGCCGCTATCGGGAAATTGGAAAACGGAGCGGAACCTGCTCCCATCCTCCACGCTTGAATGAAAAACCTTCTCTCGATTGAGTCGCTCGATGCGGCCGGGATCACCGCCATTTTGGAATCCGCAGAGGTCATGAAGTCCACTCGCGGCCGGCATGCCTCGCACCCCCTCCGCGACCAGTGCTGGGCGCTCATGTTTTCCAAATCCTCGACCCGCACCCGCGTCTCGTTCGAGACCGGAATCCGCGAGCTCGGCGGCGCCGTCATGTTTCTGGCGGCGGACGATATCCAGCTCGGCCGGGGCGAGCCGATCTGCGACACGGCGAGGGTCATGGGCCGGATGCTTCAGGGGGCGGTGATCCGGACGTTCGCGCAGAAAGATGTCGAGGACTTCGCCTCGTTCAGCGGGATTCCGACGATCAACGCCCTCACCGACGAGGAGCACCCGTGCCAGATCCTCTCGGATTTGTTCACCATCGTTGAGACGCACGGCGCGCTCGACCGGCAGCGGGTCACGTTCATCGGCGATGGCGACTGCAACGTCGCGCGCTCGTGGATCTGGGCGGCGGCACGCATGGGGTTCGAGCTGCGCATCGCGGCGCCGGAGGGTTTTCAGCCGGCCCCCGAATTGCTGGCAAAAGCGGGAGGCCGGATCTCCGTCACTTCGGATCTCCGCGGGGCTGCGGAGGGCTCGACCGTCCTCTACACCGACGTCTGGGTGAGCATGGGAAAGGAACAGGAATCCGCCCACCGGATCGCGCGGCTGCAAGGATACCAGATCAACGGCGATCTCTGCAAACTCGCGCCCGACGCCCTGGTCATGCACTGCCTTCCCGCCTACCGCGGAAAGGAAATCGACGCCGAGACATTCGAGGCGAATGCCGGGACGATCTTCCGGCAGGCGGAAAACCGCCTCCACGCCCAGAAGGCCATCCTCGCCCTGCTGGTGAAATAGGAGCGGTCAACTCACTCCCCGCCGCCGGTCGGCACGTAGCTGGCGACGAATTCTCTGCGGAATTCCGCAAACGTCCCGGCAACGATATGGTCGCGCGCCCGCTTCGCGAGGTTCAGGTAGAAATGCAGGTTGTGGATCGTGATCAGGCGCAGGCCGAGGATTTCCTGTGCCTTGACGAGATGCCGGATGTAGGCGCGCGAAAAGTTCCGGCACGTGTGGCAGGCGCAGCTTTCCTCGATCGGTCCGGGATCCCCGGCGAACGGCGCATTCTTCAAATTGATGGTTCCGAGTTCGGTGAACGCGGTGCCGTTCCTTGCCAGCCTTGTGGGCAGGACGCAGTCGAACATGTCAACCCCTCGGGCGATCATCTCGATGATCTGCGGCGGAGTTCCGAGCCCCATCGCATACCGCGCATGGTCCGCAGGAAGGAATGGGACCGCGCTCTCGATCGCGCGAAACATTTCCTCCTCGGGCTCGCCGACGCTCACCCCGCCGATCGCATACCCGTCGAACCCGATCTCCACCAGCCCCAGCGCACTTTTTTCCCGGAGGTCCGCGTAGCCGGATCCCTGCGTGATCCCGAAAACCAACGGTCGCGTGCCCTCCGGCTGGGACAACCACCAGTCCTTGCAGCGCCGCGCCCACCGGAGCGTGAGGTCCAAGCTTTTCGCCGCCGCTTCATGCGTGCAGGGATGCGGCGGGCATTCGTCGAAGGCCATGACGATATCCGAGCCGAGGTCCCGCTGGATTTCCATCGAGGTCTCCGGGCCGATGAACGTCGGCGTCCCGTCGAGGTGGTTTTGAAAGTGGACACCCTCCTCGGTGATCTTCCTCAGCTTCGCCAGCGAGAATACCTGGAATCCCCCGCTGTCGGTGAGGATCGGGCGGTCCCACGACATGAACCGGTGGAGCCCGCCAAGCCCCGCGATCAGCTTCTCTCCGGGCCGGACATGCAGATGGTAGGTGTTGCCCAGGATGACCTGCGCGCCGACCGACCGCAGTTCGTCGGGCGACATCGCCTTCACCGTCGCCTGCGTCCCCACCGGCATGAACACCGGCGTCCGGATCTCCCCCCGACGGGTTTTCAAAATCCCCGCCCGTGCGCCGGACTCGTCCGCCACTAGCGTGAATGCCTCCATTGCCGAATCTACTGCTTGGCCAATTTCAGCTTCCGTGTCCCAGCCAACCGTTCCGCAATCCAAACTTTGATGAGCGACTGCCGGGGCACACCCAATCGATCCGCTTCAAAATCAAGTTTGGAAATCATCCACGCAGGAAAATCCACGTTGACGCGCTTGGCCTGATGGCCGGGTCTAACCGCCTTCGACAATTCAAGATACGGGAGGATATCCTCCTCCCCATCATCGAAAATCTTATCCAGTTCTTTAGCTGTCATATTGTTGTTTCTCCTTTTCGTGCGCCCGCCTCACCGAAAATATCCGTATGGCTTGGCCGCGGTGCGTGTAAAAGCCCACCCATATTTTATTTTTGATTTTTCCGAGGATGGCGTATCGCTCCTCAGTTTCACTTCGCGCCGGGATGACCAGTCGGTCCTCGTCCTCCCAGAGTGCCTTTGCCTGCTCGAAGTCAATGCCATGCTTATGCTTGTTGCCCTGGCTCTTGATCGGATCATGCTCAAATTCCATGCGGTATAGATTCTATACCGGACGAACCGCGGCAGCACAAGGATTATTTTGTCAACGTCGGCCGCCCGGCGGCTATGGGGACCTGGATGGCCTGAGCCTCCGCGCTCCAGCGAAGGCCGGTGGGAGCGCCGCTGACCGGATCGGCGATGAACACCATCACGCCGTGCCCGAGACCGCTGCGCCGGCCCGTCGAACCCAGCACCTGCGCCCGTTCGTCAGTGCGCCGTGAATCATCGGTGTGCGGTGAGGCCGTCGAGTCATACACCTCGACCGACCACGATCCGCCTGGCCCAGGCACCGGAGCGCCGCCAATGATTACGGCATGCCCGACAGCGGATTTTGTCTTGTGTTCCCACACCACCACGTCGCCGCCGCGCAGGTCTGAGACCTTTGTGACCGCCTGCCATCCTGGTAGCGGTTGCTCGGCCAAGCCGGCAAAGAACGCCCGATACCGCAGCGGGCTCGGTATCCGCCCCTTGGCGATGCCCGTGGCTCGGACCGCTGTGGCCCATGCCTCCGGCACCGCGCGCCTGAGCGCATAGGACACGAACCCGACACAATCATAACGGTAGCTGCCCGCCTCCCGATCCACCGCTGTCTGGTGCTGGTATAAGGTGGACTTCATCGTCGTAAATTCATGGGTCGCTTCGTGGAACAGCGGCCCGCCAACCGAAGGCGGCTCCGCGCTCATCAATGTTCCCACGAACAATCCGCAGGCCAAGCAGGCGACCGCGACTGGAAGGGTCAGGTTCAAAGTGTGCGCGGAGCGGCGCCAACGCCGAAAGTGAGCGACGGGGGCGTTAATCGGCGTTCGCCCGACTGATTTGCTATGCACTCCAATCATCGAAACAGGCCTTTCGACTGGAGCGATTGAAGTATGACATGGAGGATCGTGCAGACCACGAGAAAAACGACGATGCCTCCGAAAATCTTTGCGCCTCGTGTCGGGCCGCGCCTCCACGCAAGGTATCGCAAACGGTTGCTCTCCTTCTTCTGGTCTGAAACGCCGAAAATGTACAGCGTAAAACAGGACATCACGACGGTCATAAAAATACCACCGAATAGCATGTCCTTCTCGCCGAAATGCGCCCCAAAATAAATCATCGACACTCCAAACGCGATGGAAAGAAGCGCGCAGCTAAGGTTGATGAAGTATTGACGGCTCATGGCTCAGCATAACAAGTGATTATGCCAGTCTGGATATCAACCGTTTTGGGGGATGCCTGCTATCATTTTGAAGAGTGAGGGCTCACAAAATCCCAGACTTCCCGCCATTCTCCATCGGGAAAATTCGAGGCGGCCTCGTTGTGGCCGGCGTCCTTCACTTCGAAGAGTTTTTTCGGTCCGGTCAGAGCGGCGAAGAGCCGCCGTGCGCCATCGGGGGGAGTTATGTCGTCGTCGTCCGCCACGATGATGGCGACCGGGTTGGAGAATGTCTTCAGCGCTGCCGCGGAGTCGAATCGGTCGAGCAGGAGCGCCCGGACCGGAAGCCACGGGTAATGGTGCGCGGCGGCGGCTGTCATGGAATCGAACGGGGTGATCAAAATCAATCCCTGGACTTTGTCGGGACGGCTTGCCGCGCCTTGGGCGGCGACGCCGGTGCCGAGGGACTCGCCGACCACGACCGCGCTTCCGGGTATGGCATCCAGTGCCCGCTGCGCCGTTTCGGTGAGACTCCGCTGGGTCGGGCTGCCGGGAGCGGATCCGTAGCCGGGATAATCCGCCACATGGATCCGGCCGCGTGCTCCAGCGGCGCGGAGCCGATCAATCAATGACGTGCGGTCGAGGGCATTCCCCGCGTTGCCCTGAAAAATCACGACCGGGATTTCGTCCGCGTCGCCGGCGGTTACCCAGCCGAGCGGCTTTCCGCCTTTGTCGAGCCACCGGGCCATGCCGGCCTCGCGCGCCCGTTGCAGCATTTGCTCTTCGGAGACCGCCTGCGGATGGTAGAGCATCGCGCGCTGGCGGAGGAAAACATACAGGCAAACGAGCAGGTATCCCAAGGCGGCAAGGAGGAACAACCGCGCCAGAAGTGCGACGAGCATATTCATGCGCGCTCGGGCCTGAAAATCCAAAGAGGCCGGGACGTGGGGCGACCGTCCCGGTTGCCTTTCCGCCAGAAGAATAGCAGGCGGGACGCCTGCTCCACTTTGCGGGAGCCATTCATCCCCGCCCTCACTTGGCGGCCTGCCAGACGACTTTGCCAGCGACAATTGTTGCGACGGCCCGGCCCTTCCACGAGTGTTTGTCGAAGGGGGTGTTGTGCGAGAGCGACCGCGAACCGTTCTTGTCGAACGTCCATTCCAAATCCGGATCGATCAGCGTCACGTCGCCGGGAACGCCATCCGAAAGCGTCCCGCGGTCGAGGCTCAGGAGCCTGGCGGGTTCGAGCGTGTAGAGTTCGATGAGTCGCTCCAGCGAGATCGCTTTGCGCTGGTGGACGAGGATGTCGCAGAACGCCGAGAATTCGGTTTCGAGCCCGGTGATCCCGAACGGCGCGTGGTCGAATTCGACCTCCTTTTCATACGAGGCGTGCGGCGCGTGGTCGCTGCAAAGGATGTTGAGCGTGCCGTCGGCGATCCCTTCGATGATCGCCTCCACGTCTTCCTGCGCCCGCAGCGGGGGGTTCATTTTGAAGTTCGTGTCAAAAGTTTTCAGGGACGCGTCGGTGAGGGCGATGTGGTGCGGGCAGACTTCGCCGGAAACCGGGACTCCGCGTTTGCGGGCCTCGCGGAGAAGGCGCACGCTGCCGCCGGAGCTGATGTGCTGGCAATGGATCGGCGACCGGCAAAGCTCGGCGAGCATGATGTTCCGCGCCACGATCATTTCTTCTCCCATGCGCGGCCATCCGGGGAGGCCCAGCCTCAGGCTCCACTCGCCCTCGTGCATGACGCCATCGCCGACCAGCGAGTAATCCTGGCAGTGGTCCATGACCGGCAGGTTGAACATCCGCGCATACTCGATGGCCCGGCGCATGACCTCGTGGCTCTGCACGCAGTGCCCGTCATCGGTGAGCGCGACAACCCCTGCCGCCGCGAGCGCGCCGAACGGTGCCAGCTCCTCGCCGGCGAGCCCCTTCGTGATGGCCCCGGTGCAAAAAACGTTCACGCACGCGTTCGCTTTTGCGCGCTCGTGGATCCATGCGATGGTGGCCGAGCTGTCCGCGGCGGGCGAGGTGTTCGGCATGGCGACCACGCTGGTGAATCCGCCGGCCGCCGCAGCCCGCGTGCCGGTGGCGATCGTTTCCTTGTGCGACTGGCCGGGCTCGCGCAGGTGGACGTGGATGTCGATCAGCCCCGGCGCGACGACGAGCCCGGCGGCATCGAGGGTTTCGCATTTCCCGGACGGAGGTTTCGCCGAGATCCGTCCGTCCACGATAAAGATGTCGGCTATTTCGTCGCGCCGGTTCGCCGGATCGACGACCCGGCCGTTTTTGATGTGGAGATTTTTCATGTCGGGAGCCCGGCCCCGCCGGCGCAGAGGTAGAGGACCGCCATGCGGACGGCGATCCCGTTTGTTACCTGCTCGAGGATCACGCTGCTCGCGCCGTCGGCGACCTCGCTGTCGATTTCGACGCCGCGGTTGATCGGGCCGGGGTGCATGATCAGGCATCCGGGCTTGAGGCGCGCGGCGCGGGCCTTGGTCAGGCCGAAGAGCGAGACGTATTCGCCGAGGCCGGGAAAATATTCTTTTCGCTGCCGCTCGTGCTGGATGCGCAGAAGGTTGATCACGTCCGCCCCCTCGAGAACGTCGTCGAGGCGGTGGGCGACGCGCACGCCGAGCTTTTCGAATCCGGAGGGGACGAGCGTGGTCGGGCCGACGAGGGTGACGTTCGCTCCGAGCTTCACGAGCCCGTGGATGTTCGAGCGCGCGACGCGGCTGAAGAGGATGTCCCCGACGATCAGGACATTCAGCCCGGCGATCCTGCCGTGCTTCTGCCGCATCGTGAAAATATCCAGGAGCCCCTGGGTCGGGTGCTCGTGCGAGCCGTCGCCAGCGTTGATGATGCAGGACTCTAGGCGGTCCGCCAGAAACCGCGGCGAGCCGGCCGAGCTGTGGCGGAGCACGATGATGTCGGCATGGAGGGCCTGCAGGTTCAGCGCGGTGTCCTTGAGCGTCTCCCCTTTCTGCAGGCTCGAGGCCGTCGCCGTGATGTTGACGACGTCCGCGCTCAGGCGCATCGCCGCGATCTCGAACGACGTCCGCGTGCGCGTGCTCGGCTCGACAAAAAAATTCACGAGCGTCTTCCCGCGGAGGGCGGGGACTTTTTTGAGGCTGCGCTCGCCGACCCCCTTGAACGCGGTGGCCGTGTCGAGCAGGAACTGGATCTCCTCCGCGCCGAGGTCGTCGAGCCCGATCAGGTCTTTGCGCGTCCAGGTTTTCATGAGCCAACCACCTTCACCGAGTCGGGGACGCCGTCGAGATTCTCGAAACGCACGCGGATTTTTTCGCCGCGCGTGGTGGGCAGGTTTTTCCCCACGTAGTCGGCGCGGATCGGAAGTTCCCGGTGCCCGCGATCCACGAGGACGGCGAGCTGGATCTGCGAGGGCCGGCCGAACGAGGCGAGCGCATCGAGGGCCGCCCGGCAACTCCGGCCCGTAAAAAAAACGTCGTCCACCATGACGACCGGGCGGCCGTCGAGATCGACCGGAAGCTGGGTGGGCACCGGTGCGGTGACCTTGCCTCTCGTCGAGAGGTCGTCGCGGTGCATCGAGATGTCCAAGGTCGCCAGAAATGGGCGCTTGTGCTCGATCTTCTCGATGTGGTCGGCCAGCCGCCGCGCCACCTCCACTCCCCGCGTAGGGATCCCCGCCAGCACTAGCGCTCCCAAATCCGACTGGTGCTCGATGATTTCATGAGCCATCCGGCGGATCGCTTTTTGGATTGCGTCCGCATCCATCTCGATGCGTTCTGTCTCTTGCAACATTTTCTCCTTCGTGCCCTCTCGGGAGCACATTAAAGGCCGCTGGTTATCTGCCGGGTTAAGCTTTTGCCTGCCGCGATCGATCCGACCGCCATGTCGAGCGATACTTCACAATCCAATCCAGCAGGGCACGTTCGAAACCGATGTCCTGCCCGATCTTTTCGCTTTCGATCCACTTGTGCCGGAGGATTTCCTCTCTCTCGGCAAGAAATTCCTTGTAGAGAACCGAGTTCTTCACGAGGTCGGCACTCTCGTTTTTCTGGGAGCTCATTGGCATCGAATGATGTTGATGTGGTTCGGAATGTCAAACGGTTTCCTGCGGATGAAGGCGAATCGTAAGATGTAACCGTAGAAAGCAGAGGAAGTTATCAAAAAGTGCAACCCGGTGTATTTTCAGGAAAAAAGTGCCTCTAAAACCGCCGGGGTATCGCGCAGATCTTCAAAGAGGAAATCCGGCGAGTGCTCGGCCAGCGAGGCCCGGTCGTAGTTTCCGGTGGCGATGGCGACGGTCCGGGCGCCGATCGCGCGCCCGCATTCGATGTCGCGCGGCGTGTCGCCGATGACGAAAATCTGCTCCGGCTCGAACGAGACCCCGTGTTTTTCGGCCGCGCGGGCTTTGGCGAATTTCCCCAGCTCGTTGCGGTCGCGGTGGTCGTCGGCGAAGGCGCCGAATTCAAAATAATCCCAGACCCCGTAGTGGCCGAGTTTGATTTCCGCGCCCCGGACCATGTTTCCGGTGAGGAGCGCGAGGACGGCATCATCCCGTCGCTTCAACGCGTCGAGGAGCGGGAGAATTCCCGGGAGCAGGCGGCCTGAGTGCGTGGACATGCCGAGGCCGAGGTGATGGAGATAACTGTCAAGAAGGGCCGCCGTATTTTCCGGCGTTGCCTCCAAGCCGTGCTTTTCCAATAGCGCCGCGGCGATCAAAGCATCGGTGGCCCCGGGCAGCGTGATGCCCTCCAAATCTTCCACGACGCCGAACCGCTGCGCCATCGCCTCGATCAAGGCGGTTTCCCCGGCACCGCCGGAGGTGATCAACGTGCCGTCGATGTCGAAGAGAAACAGACGGCGGCTATTCGCCATCGTCCTTGTCTTCGGGTTCCGGCTCGATGATCTCGCCGTGCTTGCTGAACTTCCGCTGCCTTTTGCCGGCCGGCAGCGGGCTCAGCGTCATGCCGATCGCACGCCCGACAAGCTTCGGCTCCATATCAACGTGGGCCATCCCGGCGAGGTCCTCGCGGACCCGCTTGACGACGAGCACCCCGAGCTCTTGGTGCGCCATTTCGCGGCCGCGGAACTGAAGGTGGACTTTGACTTTGTTGCCCTTGTCGAGGAAGTCCTCGGCGTGGCGGACCTTGGTGAGGTAGTCGTGCTCGTCGATGTTCACCCGGAACTTGATCTCCTTCACCTTCGTCGTCGCCTGCTTCTTGTCCTTCTCCTGCTTCGAGAGGTCGTAGCGGAATTTTCCGAAATCCACGATCCGGCACACCGGCGGCTGCGCGTTCGGCGCGATCTCCACCAGATCCAAGCCCATGCTCCGGGCCTTGCGGATCGCCTCGTCCAGGCGCAGGACGCCGAGCTGTTCGTTGTTTGAAGCGACGATGACGCGCACTTCGCGGGCGCGGATCCGTTCGTTGATTCGAATATCCTTTAAGTTAATAGGGCCTCCGGGGTTTGTTTGAGGACAGGCTGACT
>Ga0118677_10012705_pt1 | contig 12296 bp, 9 predicted proteins | sample AliMusrvi5mmetaG_FD_86154 | JGI IMG/M metagenome (GOLD analysis project Ga0118677, IMG submission 86154)
GTAAATAAATCAGTAGGCCCCCCCTGCCAGGCCGGGAGAATGTATGTGTAAATAAAGCAATAGGCCCCCCCCTGCCAGGCCGGGAGAATGTATGTGTAAAAATTTGCAGGTTTACAGGATTCACTTTTTTTGTATCCTGTAAACCTTGTATAAAATCAATAATATACCCCCCCCCGTTAATATGTCACTTTCTGGAGGATGGCGGATTAAGTGTTTGCAGTCCGGCAAACCCCGGCCCTGGATTTCGAAGGGTGATAAACCCTGGATTTCGAAGGGTGATAAACCCTGGATTTCGAAGGGTGATAAACCCTGGATTTCGAAGGGTGATACGCCCGGGTTTTTGAAGTTTGGTAAGCCCTGGATTTTGAAGTTTGGTAAGCCCTGGATTTTGAAGGTTGATAAGCCCTGGATAAAATGAGAGTAATCAGCAATTCCTGTCAATGGGACATACTGGATGAACAGCGCATCCGCAGCGCGAGGATACTGGCTGGGTATACCCTGAGGGAGTTGTCGCAAAGGATGGGCAACGTGGTGAGCCACACTGCATTGGCAAAATACGAGAATGGCAGGATGATACCCGGAGTCGAAGTTCTCGACAGCCTGGCCAGGGCCCTGGATGTGAGGAAAGAGTATTTTTTCGGGCAGAAATGTTTTGCTGACTGGAAAATCATTTTCAGGAAAATGAAGGGAATGAGCGTAGCCGGAGCTGCGTCGCTTAGCGAAAGTGTCTCAGCAGAGCTTTCCCGTTATCTTGAGATAGAACGTTTGCTGGGGATAAGTCCGGCTTTTATCCAACCTTTGAATGATTTAAGGATCACAACCGGTGACAATGCAGAGTCGGCATCGGAACAGATAAGGCTTAAGTGGAAAATGGGGTCCGGCGCCATTCCCAGCGTGACCGGACTGCTTGAGGAGCAGGGAATAAAAATTTTCTGCAGAAACCTTGCTGCTTCCTTTGACGGAGTATCGGGATGGGCTGAAGGTGTGACAAAGCATTCCAACGTCAACGGAGTGTCGGGATGGGCTGAAGGTGCGGCGAAACATTCCAACGTCAGCGGGGTATCGGGTCCTTTGCCGCTGGTCGTTGCCGGAGGTGCGCCCGGCCCGTTGCCGGTGATCCTTATCAACGGCATTCTTAGTCAGGAGCGCAGGCGTTTCGTTGCTTTACGTGAACTGGGGTACCTGCTTCTGCGGATTGATAAAACGCTTTCGCTTTATCGGTCGGATCAGATCTGCCGGCGCTTTTGCGATGCCTTCCTGCTTCCCCGGGAAACATTTTTTAGTGAGCTGGGACGGGGAAGGAATTCTATCAGCACTCCTGAATTGATCAGGGTGAAAGAAACGTATGGCATCCCGGTGAAGTCGCTCATTCGCCGGGCCAGTGAGCTGGGGGTGGTGAACGAGATGGTATACAGGACATATTGCAGGCGACTTTCGGTGAATCCGGCCGAAAAAGACCTTGGCTGGTTTTGTGGAAGGGAGGATTGTGATCGCTATAAGGTGTTGGTATTCAGGGCGGCAGCGGAGGGGGCCATTCCTTACGGCGAAGCGGCTGCCCTGTTAAACCAGAACCAGCGGGAGTTCAGGATGGAGTCGGAATTTTTATAATGACTTGCCTGTAATACATGTTACGACCGTCATGTTCTTTGCGAATTTTTCCTACATTTGTTGAATGCAAAAGCGCTGGGTCAATAAACCTGAGGGGGATGCCGAAAGTATCCGCAAAATGTCGGAATTACTGGGGACAGACCGCTACCTGTCGGGGCTGCTGGTTCAGCGTGGGATCACCACTTTCGAGGATGCTAAAGCGTTCTTCCGCCCGAGTCTTGGCAAGCTTCACGATCCTTTCCTCATGAAGGATATGGACAAGGCGGTGGACCGTATCGAACTGGCGATGGCCGCACAGGAAAAGATACTCGTTTACGGGGATTATGATGTGGACGGCACGTCGGCGGTGGCCCTGGTTTACAGTTTTATAAAACGTTTTCATGACCCTGCCGATTTTTATATTCCTGACCGTTATACCGAAGGATACGGAATTTCGATCAAGGGCATTGATTTTGCGGCAGAGAATGGCTTCAAGCTGATCATAGCACTGGATTGCGGTATCAAGGCGGTTGAGAAGGTTGCTTACGCAAAGGAAAAGGGCATAGATTTCATCATCTGCGATCACCATCGTCCGGGTGCGGAACTGCCTCCGGCCGTTGCTGTGCTTGACCCCAAGAGGGCCGACTGTCCTTATCCATATAAAGAATTATCAGGCTGTGGCATTGGGTTCAAGCTCATCCAGGCGATAGCCCAGAGAAGAAATATACCTTTTCAGGAAATTCATGAGTACCTCGACCTGGCGGTGATCAGCATTGCTTCGGATATTGTGGATATCACCGGTGAGAACAGGATACTGGCATTTTTCGGGCTTAAGCTTATCAACAGCTCGCCCAGGCCCGGAATTGAGGCGCTGCTGCATTACGCGGGAGTGCATGCGAAGGTCCGTGAAGATGATATGACGATAAGGCGATACGACGATAAGGCGAAAGGAAGCAACTCAAAATCTGAGGCTGCTCCCGGAGGGCGTAACGGCATATCGTCGTATCGTAATAACGATAAAAACTGTTACGACAAAGAACTTACTGTGACTGACCTGGTATTTACGCTGGGGCCGCGCATCAACGCAGCGGGTCGGATCGAGAGCGGGAAGAATTCGGTGAGGCTGCTGATTGCCAAAACCCTTGAGGAAGCCCAGACCATCGCCGTGCAGATCAATAATTACAATACCGAGCGTAAGAATCTTGATAAGATCGCCACTGACGAGGCGGTATCAATGATCAGCCGGGATGAGAAGCTGAGGAATGCCAAATCGACGGTGATTTACCAGCCGGGTTGGCATAAGGGGGTAATCGGTATCGTGGCTTCGAGGCTTACCGAGACTTTTTACCGCCCGACTATCGTTCTGACTTCTTCGTCGCCCGACCTGATCACGGGTTCGGCGCGTTCGGTTAAGGATTTTGATATCTACGAGGCTGTGGATGCCTGCAGCGGTTTGCTGGAGCATTTCGGAGGACATAAATACGCAGCAGGCCTTTCGCTGAAGCCTGAAAACCTCGAGCTTTTCAGGGAGAAGTTCGAGGAGTTTGTTGCAGCCAGGATGAAAGACCTGGACCTCCAGCCTGAACTGGAGGTTGATGTGGTGCTGCCCCTGAGCGCTGTCAACACAAGGTTTTACAATATCTTAAAGCAGTTTGCGCCTTACGGCCCGGGAAATATGGCGCCTCTCTTCCAAACCAACGGTGTGGTCAATGCCGGCGGCTCGCGGCTCGTAGGCAAAAATCATATCAGGCTTACTGTGGTTCATCCCGAGATCTCGGGAGGGCCCTGTCCCGCCATCGCCTTTCAGCAGGGCGAGCATTTCGGCCTTATCGATAAAGGCATCCCCTTCGATATCTGCTACCACATCGAGGAAAATGAATGGAACGGAAATATTTCGCTGCAGCTGAATGTGAGGGATATACGCTTCGCGATGTGACGATAAGGCGATATGCCCTTCGGGTTAAAAACACGAAGTGCATATCGTCATAACGTCTTCAAACATCATCCACCACTCCCGAAGCAGATATCCATCCTGCGGGCTTTTTCGACGAGGGGGTCGTTGTTGGGGACGAGGCGGAGTTTGCCTCCGACGTCTTTCAGAGGGACCGAGGTGATCTCACTGCCTTTGAGGGAGACCATGCGGCCGAATTTTTTTGCGGCGATCAGCTCTACGGCAAAGGCGCCGTAACGGGTGGCAAGAACGCGGTCCATGGGTGATGGTGTGCCTCCGCGCTGTATGTAACCAAGTATGGTTTCGCGGGTCTCTAATCCGGTTAACTCCTTGATACCGTTGCCGATATACTGGGCTGCCGACATCTCCTTGGGCCTGGGAATTCCTTCGGCCACAACAACAATACTGTATGGTTTCTTGTTGATAGCGCGTTTTTTCAGGCATTTGGCAACAGCCTCTATCTTATATTCTATTTCGGGTATGAGGATGACATCCCCGCCGCCTGCGATGCCGGAGTAAAGGGCAAGCCATCCGGCATGATGGCCCATGACTTCTATCACCATGATCCGTTTATGGCTGTTTGCTGTACTGTGAAGCCTGTCGATGGCCTCGGTGGCAATCCACACTGCCGAATCAAAACCAAAGGTGACATCTGTACCAAACACGTCATTATCAATGGTTTTGGGTATGCCGATGACGTTAAGGCCTTCTTCGGCCAGAAGGGCCGCGGTGCGCTGGGTGCCGTTTCCGCCAATGCAAACGAGTGCATCGAGCCCGAGTTCATTATAATGTTTGCGGATGAGTTTGGGCTTGTCTATGGTATTGAAGGTGGCTGATTTTTTGAAGGGGTTCTCACGCGAGGTCCCGAGTATGGTACCGCCAACGGTGAGGATACCCGAAAGCTGGTTCTCTTCGAGTTTGGTGTATTCCTGGTTGATGAGGCCAAGGAAGCCTGCAGAGATTCCGATGACTTCCATTCCGTATTCGAGGATTGCTGTCTTGCCGACGCCGCGGATTGCTGCGTTGATCCCGGGGCAGTCGCCGCCGGCGGTGAGGATTCCGATTTTCATATATTTGGAAATGTTAAGTAGCGAAGTAGCGAAGTAGCGAGGTAGCGAAATAAGTAGATTGGAAAATTTCGCTATTTAATTTCGCTATTTCGCTATTTCGCCATTTCGCTATTTAAGTTCAAATGACCCTTCGCCAATTTCCTTGTCATCAGCAAAGACAGAGATGATATATTTCCCTTTCATCGCGGGGACATCGTTATCTTTTTTGTTCCAGACAACGCAGAGGTTCTGGGCTTTGCCGACATAGTTGACGTCTTCGCGTACAGAATAGGGGAGTGACTGTCCGTTGTAATTGAACACATCATATTTGGTTTTCTGGACGACTACATTGTCGGGGCGCTGAATACGCACGTAGATAGGGCGTCGGCCGGTGGCGACCAGGGGGTTTTCACCCAGGGTGAAACAAACTTTCAGTCGTTCGGTGCGGGAGGCCTTGTCGGTCTGGGTTTCTTTGCCGCCTCCCTTTACTTTCCAGGCCGATGCCGTTACGTCGTAGGCTTTGATAAAGGCGGCCTCGTTCATCTTTTCCTTGAGGTCTTCCTTATCCTTCATCAGGCTCTGGTTGCGGTTCCTTTCGGTTACCACCTGGGCTTTCACCTTTTCGTTCTCGGCGGTGAGTTCGCGGTTAACGGTATAGAGTGAATCCATCTGGCGCACATAGCCCTGGGCTACGACCTGGAGGGTTGCAAGTTTCTTCCTGACCTTGTCGTACTCCCACTGGGTGTCGAGCAACTTTTTGATTTCCATGGCGTTGGCCAGGATCAGGCTGTCCTTGGTCTTCAAACTGTCGCTGAGGGCGCCGTATTCGACCTTGATCTTGTTGTGTTCCACGACAACCGAGTCGAGTTCATGTTGAAGTTCGTTCTTCTCGGTCTCTTTCTCGTGAACCAGCTTGAGCAGCTGTGACCTCTGGATAAACAACCAGAACGCCAGTACAAGGATAAGGATCCCGAGGATGGCCAGGTACATCTTGTATTTTCTTATGCCGGAACTTTGCTCTTCCATGGTCCTAGGATGTTGGTTAGTGGTTCAAATATAAGAATAAGTAGCGAAGTAGCGAGGTAGCGAAGTAGCGAAAAAGATTATCAGAAGTTTTCGCTACTTAATTTCGCTATTTATTCGCACCAATTGTTTATTTCATTTGTGTGCTCATTTGGGCTTCGCCCAACGCTTTTCGCCACTTCGCTACTTCATTAATGTTTATCCGCTGGTGCCTTGATGACATCCCCGTGTTCTCTCACAATTTCCTTGAGCCACCATTCGGGATAGCCGGGCTGGGATGGCATTACGGGTACACCGTAGCCATTGTCCTTGAACTTGCCGTTTTCTTCCTTCATGATGTTGCCGTCCTTATACTTAACGATGAGATATTCGCCAAGTTCCTTCCAGCGGGCCACAGTGTTATCGGCAGTCTTCACACTATAATTCGTTACCAATGCAATTGCTTTGGTCTTGTCGGTCTTATAGAGTTTTGCAGCGTCGGCGTCGATTTTGGGAGTTTCTTTAGCAAAGCCGGATTCGAGTTCGCCCTGGACTTTCTGGAGGTCTTTGATCATATAGCTCCAGCGGGTATAAACCCAGTTGGCAACAAAGTTGAAGGTCCAGAAGCCTGAAGTGGAAGACCACTTCAGCATATTGCCGTTGCCTACCGCGTAGGAATGCGGCACCTTGGTACATCCGCAGTAAATAGGATTAAATACTGTGGTATAGGTATCGTCAACGCCGAACCAGAAGATGCCCCCGATGGGATCGGGCAGCCAGGAGCGGCTCTGGGCAACGAAGACGAAGCCGGTTTGCATGGTTGAAGTGGCGCGTTCGTGAACATAATTCATCGAATCGACTTTCCAGGTCATGGGCCTCCAGCGGATGGGGCAGGCGAACGGACCGGCACCGATATCGTTGTTCATATCCATTTTGGTGCCTTCGTAATGGTCGCGCATCAGGTTCTGCATATCCTGGGCCGAAATTTTACGGTCGGGCTTGATATACAGGGGCATGCGGTTGGTGGTGTAACCCCACTTGCCTGTGGTGAGTTTGCCCATTGCATAATCCTGGTACTTGCCCATATCCTTGTTGCAGCGGTTGAACATGGACCAAACGCGGGCTTCACAGAAGCGGGCGCCGCCGAAGGTAACGGGTGCGTAAGTATCTGAAAAACTGAATTCTTCATCCTTTCCGTCGAAGTATTTCTTCTCACGGGCGAAGGTGATGACGTCTTTCGAATAGATACAGTTTTCGGGGTCGTTAAGCGGGAACTGGGTAATTCTTGCCTGGTTGGCATGGCCGGATATGTATCCGTCGGGGATACGAACGGCTACCCACACTGCGCCTTTCTGGCCGTCGCCCTTGGCTATCATCTCGAGGATCCAGGCTTCGTTGGGATCGGAAATGCTGAAAGATTCGCCTTCGGATGCATAGCCGTAGGCAGCGGTAAGTTCGCCGAAGACCTTGATGGCTTCGCGGGCTGTCTTTGAACGCTGTAATCCAACATAGATGAGAGTGCCGTAATCGACAACGGCATCTTTCTGATGCTGAAGCTCTTCGCGGCCTCCGAAGGTGGTTTCACCAATGGCGACCTGGTGCTCGTTCATATTGCCGATGACCTGGTAGGTATGTTTGATCTGGGGGATCTTACCCAGGGGTTTCTGGGTATCCCATTCAATTACATTATACATAGCTCCGGCGGGCCAGTCTTTGGCGGGCCAGAAGTATAATTCTCCGTAAAGCTGGTGTGAATCAGCAGAGTACGATATCATTGTCGAACCGTCGGTGGATGCGCCTTTGGTGACGATGAAGTTGGTGCAGGCGTGGGACTGTTGTGCGATGAACAGGCCGAGCAGGAGGATGCAGGATGCGGGATGCAGGATGCGGGATAGGAGTTGTTTCATGTGGGTGTGGGGTTATGTACGAAGTACGAAGTACGATGTACGAATTGATTTTTTTAAGTTTTCTATGAGGCAAAAATACACATTTGGATCAAACCGGCAAGGCTTTGAACCAAGTACGTTAAAAATGCGTATCTTTGCACATAGAATTTCCTTATTGTTATGAAGTTAGTGTCGTATTTCCTTCCAATGATCCTGGTATCTTTCCTGGTGTTGCCAATCCACAGTCACAGTCAGGAAATACAGAAAAAGGAGAAGAAACCGAAAGAGAAAGATATATTCTCACTTGAGTTCAACATGAATTATTCAATGCCATTGGGGGATTACGGGAAAACGGATAAGGAAACCCAGAAGTCGGGCTACGCGAAAAACGGCTGGGTTGGTTCGCTTACTCTGAACTGGCTCGGGAAGACAGGTTTCGGCCTGGCTTTTCAGTACGACCTCCAGCATAACGGTTATAAAGATATTGCAGCAACCACCAATCCTTACGGTACGAAATACGTGCTCGGGACTTCGGGCTGGTTCAATAATTATTTATTGGCCGGACCGGTTTTCATCAGGGATTTCGGCAAGGTGGAGCTGAATGTGAAAGCACTGCTGGGCGTCATAGTCGCCACTTCGACCAATTTCAATGTGGAGAGCCCGATAGATACCTCGAACGTTTCGCTTACGGCAACAGGGTTCGGGTATGCAGTGACTGCGGGCGTGGGTTACAGGATCAGCAAGCACTGGGGTGTTAACGTACAGGTGGGTTATCTCGGGGGCACTCCCAAGGCTTCAAAAACTTACGGATCGGAACTCCTTGGATACCGGAATATAATGGATACGCTTACCGGGCAATGGGTGCAGATGCCCTATTATTCTGCTCCGACAAAATATGAGATCAAACGAACCGTTTCTACTTTTAATGCAGGAGTGGGGGTGATTTACCATTTTTAACGTGAACCGTGAACCGTGAACCGGATCACGAGTCACGAGTCACGAGTCACGAAAAACGAAGTACATGAAGCAGCTTAGGATAGGAAATCTCATCATTCAGGTCCCCATAATTCAGGGAGGAATGGGAGTAGGTGTGTCGCTATCGGGACTTGCGGTTGCGGTGGCGAACGAAGGAGGGGTGGGGGTTATCTCCAGTGCCGGACTTGGCTTGCTTTACCGTGATCTTTCAAAGAATTTCCTGGAAGCAAGTATTCTGGGCCTTATAGAGGAGCTGCGGATCGCGCGTGAGAAATCCCGGGGTGTTATCGGTGTGAACGTGATGGTCGCTATGACCAATTTCGCCGATATGGTGAGAACTTCCATTAAGGAAAAGGCCGATATCCTTTTCTGCGGGGCAGGATTGCCCCTTGACCTTCCCTCATTCCTTACGAAAGGCAGCACTACCAAGCTTGTGCCGATTGTTTCATCGGGCAGGGCGGCGAAACTTATCTGTTCAAAATGGATTGCCACGTATAATTATGTGCCCGACGCTTTTGTGGTGGAGGGTCCCAAAGCCGGAGGCCACCTGGGTTTCAAGCAGGAGCAGATCACTGATGATGATTACAGGCTGTGCAAGCTCGTGAGTGATGTGCAGCACGAGGTAAGAGAGGTTGAGAAAGAACATCATTGCAATATACCGGTTATCGCTGCAGGGGGGATTTATACCGGGAGCGATATTTATGATATCATGGCCTGCGGGGCCGACGGGGTTCAGATGGCTACGCGCTTTGTCACGACCAATGAATGCGATGCTTCCAATGCCTTCAAGCAGACTTATATCGATGCTGTTGAGAAAGATATCGATATCATTAAATCACCTGTCGGAATGCCGGGCAGGGCTATCGTAAATGCCTTTATCGAGAAGGTTCGGGCGGGTAAAAAGCACCCGTTTTCATGCCCGTTCAAATGCATCAAGACCTGTGATATTTCGAGCAGTCCGTACTGCATCATCACGGCTTTGATCAATGCTGTAAAAGGTAATTTTGACGGTGGATTTGCTTTTGCCGGGACCAATGCATTCAGGGCAACCAAGATCACCAGTGTGAAGGAAATTTTTGCCGAGCTGGTCGAGGATTTCAACAGGAAGGTGGAGGAGCTGAGCAAGAAGAAAGATGAATTTTTAAAAAAGTAGCGAAGTAGCGTTCGGCGAAGCCGTAATGAGCACGCAAATGAAATAAGCAATTGGTGCGAATAAATAGCGAAATAAATTTTGTGAGGCATTATAATACCCTTTGTATGCTGAAACGACTGCTCTATCTTGTAATCCCGCTCTGTCTGCTGGGCAGCGCCGCATCGGCCCAGATCAGTTTAAGAGATACTTCCATCAACATGGGCATGTTCTATGTTGGATATTCATACCAGCTTCCCGGGGGAGACCTGTCAAAATTATTCGGAGGGAACTCCAGCATAGGCGGAGGTTTTCTTTATAAGCTGCATTCCAACTGGCTTTTCGGTGTCGAGGGGAATTTCCTTTTCGGAGGTACGGTAAAGAATGCAGATTCGCTGATCAAGATGATATCCGACAAGGATGGACTTATGATTGATGAGAACGGGTATATGGCTGGTATACAGTATTACGAACGCGGATACAGTATTTACGGGAAATTCGGGAAGATATTCCCTGTCTATCCCACGCTTGCCCCGAACAGGAACTGCGGCATCACCGCGATGATAGGCGCAGGATACATTCAGGACAAGATCAGGATAAACAACCCCGATGGCACCACGCCCCAGATCAACGGCGATTACGGAAAGGGTTACGACAGGATGAATAACGGGATAGCCGTTACTGCTTCGCTTGGCTACCTCTTCATGAGCAATACCCGCCTGTTCAATTTTTACCTGGGCTTTGAGTTTATCCAGGCCTGGACCAAGAGCATGCGGCAGTATGATTTCGACAGGATGGCATACAACCACTCCTCCTATTCGAGCCAGTTCTATGGCTTCAAAGCCTGCTGGTTCATCCCTGTTTACGCCCGCAAACCCAAGGATTTTTATTATTATTAGCGATGGGTTCTTTTGCACACAACCGATAACAGGTAACTCATAACTTAATCCAAAATTCTTACCTTTGAATTCAATTACTTTTGATTCATTCAAATGCATTTCCTTTACACTTTCTCGCTGAGGCTTTATTATTTTGCACTATGGATAGCATCCTGGTTCAACCCCCGGGCGCAAGCGTGGATCAGCGGGAGGAGGGGTTGGAAGAAAGATCTTAGGGAAAAGATTGAGAAGATTCGTAACGAACGTAATGACGTCACGCCCGTCACCAGCGAACGAAGTGAGCGCCCTTACGCCCATCACGAAATCATCTGGTTCCACTGCGCGAGTCTTGGTGAGTTCGAACAGGGCAGACCATTGATCGAAGATCTCCTGCAACGCTATCCGCAGTACAAGATCATAGTGAGTTTCTTCAGTCCTTCGGGCTATGCCATCCGCAGTAAATACAAGTATGCAGATGCCGTTGTTTACCTTCCGCTCGATACGGTGGCCAATGCGAAGTTCTGGGTTGATACTGTGAGGCCGAAAGCAGCGTTTTTCATCAAATATGAGTACTGGTTCAATTTCCTGAACGAGCTGAAGCAGCGCGGGATACCGGCTGTTTTTGTTTCGGCGGTGTTCAGGCAGGAAAACCTGTTTTTCCAATGGTATGCAGGCTGGTTCAGGGCGCAACTCGAAAACATCCACTGGTTTTTCGTTCAGAACGAACCTTCGGGGAAGCTGATACAGTCGCTGGGTTTCGAGAATGTCACGATCTCGGGCGACACTCGTTTCGACAGGGTTTCGGCGACTGCTGCCGATGCCGGGCAATTTCCGCTGGTGAAGAAATTCTGTGGCGATGCCCGCATCATCATGGGAGGTAGCACCTGGCCCGAAGATGAGGCTGTGCTGATTCCCCTGATCAGGAGCAACGATTCCACAATACGGTATATTCTTGCGACCCATGATGTGAGTGAGCAAAGAATACGTTCGCTGGAACATTCACTGGGGATGCCATCGGTAAGATATTCAAATCTGACTGAGGAAAATGCAGGCTCTGCGAGTATCCTTCTCATTGATACGATAGGGATACTTTCGCAGCTTTATCAGTATGCCGACCTCGCATATATCGGGGGGGCGTTCGGTTCGGGTTTGCATAATATCCTTGAAGCCGTGGTATTCGGAGTGCCTGTGTTTTTCGGTCCCAGGCATGAAAAATTCTGGGAGGCTGAGGCGCTGATCGAAAAGGGAGGGGCTTTTATGGTGAGGACTGCGGATGAGTTTTCGGATATTGCTCTCGGGCTGTTATCCGACAAGGCAAAATACAAACAGGTTTCTGCCGCATGTTTAGATTTTATCAAGGAAAACCGTGGGGCCACGGCCCTGATCATGGACGTCTCCGGCTCCATGGCCGACGTCCAGTCGGGCGGGACCGCGAAGATCGATCAGGCCAAGGACGCGGGCAAGTCGGTGGTCGCCATCATCGGCGGCATGGGAACGGCATTGGGAGGCAGCCCGCAAGTGTCTCTCGGGACGTTCACATCGACCGCCGAATCGGTGGTCGAGGCGACCAACGACTACGCCAAGGTCGTTGCGGCGCTCAATCAGTTGACGCCTATGGACATGACGAACCTCGGAGCCGGGATCCAGGTGGGGCTCGACCAGCTCGCGACGGCCGCCAAGCCTTCGTCGTCGATGATCCTCATGTCGGACGGCCTCACCAACACCGGTCTGAGCGCGGACGAGATCCTCGCTGGTCCCGTGGCCGAGGCCAAGGCCAAGGGCATCAAGATATTCACCGTCGGTTTCGGAGATCCGGGCCAGCTCGACGAGGATCTCCTC
>Ga0118677_10012706_pt1 | contig 12295 bp, 14 predicted proteins | sample AliMusrvi5mmetaG_FD_86154 | JGI IMG/M metagenome (GOLD analysis project Ga0118677, IMG submission 86154)
AATCATGACTTTGCAGGAAACTGCCTGCAAAGTATTCATTCGATACTAGTTACAGCCAAGCATAAGAAATAAAATAGGTTATCCATGTTTTTCTCGCGCAGGAGAGAAGCGGAGCACACCCGCTGGGCTTCTCTTTCTCTTCTCTACTACTTTAATTATATCGGATGGAGCATAACTAGTATGCCAACTATTTTTAGCGTGAAAGTGATTGATGATAAATTGGTTAGCTTGGTTTTTGAGCGTCAAGGGCCTTGACATGCTGATTTACTGGGGAATTTGGGGAAAAAACTTTACACCTATTGACACCGATAAAAGCACAGATAAGGACAAGGCGAGAACGTGATGAAACAAAGGCAAAGACAACGATGGAGATTCTGGTTACCACCCTAGCCAGCAAGCTGGCCGGGGACCCCGATTCTGCGCCAGAATGACGACCCGTGGGACTGGAAGCCTCACTCAGCCGCGAGGGCTTTGAGGGTGGCGACGTTGCGGGCCTCGTCACCGGGGTTGTCGACGGGGGTTTCGGCGATGAAGGCGCAGTGGGCGAAGCGCGCATCATGCAGCAGTCGGCGGAAGGGTGCGGCACCGATAGTTCCCACGCCGATATGCTGGTGACGGTCGAGTTTGGAGCCGAAGGCGGCCTTGGCGTCATTACAGTGCCAGACCTTCACGGTATCGAAGCCGATGGTTGCGCCAACCTGCTGCATGGTGTCTGCGTAGCCCGCGTCGGAGACGATGTCGTATCCGGCGACGTGGATGTGGCATGTGTCCAGACAGACGGCGACCGGCGCGCAGGGGCGGAGGCGCTCCACCAACTCGGCCACCTGCTCCAGCTTTCCGCCGAGGGAGAACTCCGCGCCCGCCGTGTTTTCGATAAGGATGTGGAAATTGGCGCCCGTGAAGTCGATGTCGGCGGCGGCGCTTCGGATGGACTCAGCGGCCAGGTGCAGGCCTTCGTCGCGGGTGAGTCCCTTCCAGCTACCGGGATGGAGGACGAGAAACTCCGCATGGAGGGCGAGTGCGCGCTCGACCTCGCCGCGAAGAGCCGCGACGGAGTTGGTGCGCACGGCTTCTGTCTGGCTACAGACGTTGATGAGATAGCTGGCGTGGATGGCTACGGGGCCGATGCCGTGCAGGGCGCGCAGCTCGGACATTTTCTTCGCGTCGGCCGGCTTGACCGCCGAGGCGCGCCACATGCGCGGGCTGGAGGAGAATATCTGGAAGGTGTTGGCGCCGATCTCGACGGCGCGCTCGACCACCGTCCAACTGCCGCCGGTGGTGCTGAGATGGACTCCGATACGCCGCGTTTTGCTGATTTCCGTCATGTCTTCGAGGCTACCTTATAAGAAACTTGAACGCATAAGCAAGCTGCCTGTGTATCATCACTTTGTCTGTAGCTTCTGCCGTTCGCCGTACGGCGAATGTACCGCGAAATTGTGAAATCTGGAAGACTGAGAGGACCCAAACGATGTCCGAAGCTCAAAATTTCAAGAACCACGTACGCTGGGACCCTGCATGGCATTTTTTCATAGCGCCGATGCTGATGCTGAACATTGTGTTTGCCACCTACAAACTGGTGCATGACTGGCACCTAGAGAACAACCATCATGTTGTATTTGGGTGGTTGATCGTGATATCGATTGTGCTGTTCCTGGCGATCATGAAGTCGCGCATGTACGCCTTGAAGGTGCAGGACCGGATCATTCGACTGGAAGAGCGGTTGCGGCTAGTTGCGCTGCTGCCGGCGGACGACCTGGCGCGCAGCCACGCTCTGACGGAAGACCAACTGATCGGGCTGCGCTTTGCGTCGGATGGCGAACTGCCTGCCCTGGCCGCACGGGCCTTGAAAGAGAACCTGACACGGACGCAGATCAAGGAAGCAATCGTGAACTGGCGAGCGGACAACTTCCGCGTATAGCAGATAAGGGTTAGTAGATGTCGCGCTGGTAACGTTTCTGCTGCTTCATGGCGGCGAGGTATTCTGCTGCGCGCTCCTGTGTGGTGTTGGATCCTGCTGCAATCGCATTGAGCAACTCCAACTCTACCGCTTTGGCCATATTGACGGCATCTCCGCAGACATAGAAGTAAGCGCCACTCTCCAGCCAGGCATAGAGCTCGGCTGCGTTCTCTCGGATGCGATCCTGCACGTAGATTTTATGGGCCTGGTCGCGTGAGAACGCGGTATCCATTCGGGTGAGCGTTCCGTGGGCGAGCATCTGGCCCCACTGCTCTTCGTATAGGAAATCGGATGCGCAATGCTGGTCTCCGAAGAAGAGCCAATTTTTGCCGGATTCCCCTTTAGCCTGCCTCTCCTCGAGGAAGGCGCGAAAGGGTGCGACACCTGTGCCGGGGCCGACCATAATGATGGGGACCGAGCCATCCTGGGGGAGGCGGAAGTTCTGGTTTGAATGGAGGAAGATGGGCAGATTAGCTCCCACACCCGCGCGCTCTCCCAACTGACCACTGGCGACGCCCTGTCTGCTGCGGCCATGCGTGTTGTATCGCACGACGCGCACGGTCGTCTCGGCGGTATCGGGATGCAGCATCTGGCTGGACGCGATGGAGTACAGGCGGGCAGCGAGGCGTGGCATCACATTGAACAACTCCTGCGGATTGGCCACAGCACCGGGAAAGTCTGTGATGAGGTCGATGAACTCACGTCCCCAGCAATACTCCTCGGCACGGGCTTTGTTCTCCGGCCCGCACAACTGCTTGAGCGCATCGTAACCGAGCCCGCCCACGTTTGGGGCACCGGCCAGTTTGGCATACTGCCCAATGGTGCCGCGCGTCAGCTTGCCGATGGTGAGCCATGCGCGCAACGCCTGCTCGAAGCTGATCTCCTCCTTGTAATGGTTCAGTACTCGCTCATTGCCTGAGAACCCGAGCGCGGCGAGCACCTCTTCCACTGCCTCGGCACGGTAACCGGGAAGCACACCGACGGAGTCTCCCGGCGTATAGGTCATGCCGGCATCCAGGGACAACGCGATGTGCCGCGTCTCTTTATCGCAACTAGCGCCGTTCAGGACGCGGTTGAGCACGATTGTGGAATTGTAGGGATTATTGCGTGTGAACCTGGCAGGTGCAGTCACATCCGCGGGGGCCTGACCGGTAGTAGCACTCGGTTCCTGAACATTATTCATACCTCTATTGTAATCAAACGACGGCGGTCTCACCTGCATGGGTTCGGAAGGAAAGCCGCCGGGAAGAATGTTTGTGTGATTCCAAGAGCCGTGGGAATGCTCTAGAATCAACCCATGACACAGCTTGATGTTACCTACCACTACGGCGCTGCCCCCAGCGAGCAGGCTCTGCTTGCGCTGTCGAAGGTCAGAGACGTATACGGCGTGCGCCTTGTGGAGGTGCGTGAAGCGGACAAGAAAGTACGCGTGGAATACGATGCAAGCCGGCTAAACGAGGCTGTGATACATCAGTTGCTGCGCCGTGCCGGACTGGACATTGTGGAGACTGTTGCAATGATTCCCGATGTGGAAGATATTGCGCTGCCGGCCCCGGTTAAGGCGTCGGTGACGTAGTAGAGCAAGCCTGTAAGATTGAATCGCGGATGAAGTGTACCGCAGTGTGCGCCCGTAGCTCAGATGGATAGAGCATTTGGCTTCGAACCAAAGGGTCGGGAGTTCGAATCTCTCCGGGCGCACCATAATTCACACCCTTGTGCGAGATAGCGCCTGCGGGCGAATGGGTTCTGTTGGCTTGCGCAGTTCTGGCATGAGCATGAGCGAAGCAAACAGTATGTCATTACAGCGCGGATGGGCTTGTGATGGGCATCACTGAATGGCGCGCCATTCAAGCGAAAAATTGATTCGGATCCTGGAAGAGAACTTATCGCGGCCGAAACGGCTGGCGATTGGGTTGCTGCGTATGCATACCGCTGCGCGGCCGGGAGCCAATGGGCCAGATGCGCTCGCGCAGAGAGGGGCTATCAATCCGAGCTATGTTTGCGAGATTCCGGTTGGATCGATGGTTCGGGTGGGCGCGGGGCGCAAGGATTCGAGTGGTTGCGCTGCGTCGAGCGTCGCAGGTCTTCTTCCTGCTGCTGTTCCTGTTCCTGCTGCTGCGGACGGAGTTCCGCGGGACGGTGGGCGCGGGCGGCGACGTTCGGATGCACTGGCCGGTGCGGCTGTTCTTTGAGCTTGATCCGCTGGCGGCGCTGGGGAACGCACTGGCGACCCATGCGCTGTATCGCGGGCTGTTGTGGAGCTTGATTATTCTGCTACCGGTGATGTTTCTAGGGCGGTTCTTCTGCGGGTGGATCTGCCCGATGGGAACGCTGCACCACTTCTTTGGCAATCTGAAGTCGGAGAGCAAGCGCGGTAAGCAAGGCATTGAGGCGAACCGCTACAAGCCGTGGCAGCGGACGAAGTACGTGGTGCTGATCGTGGTGCTGGCGGCGGCGGTGTGCGGGACGGGACTGGTGGGGTGGCTCGACCCGTTCAGCCTGCTGGTGCGGTCGATGGGGCTGTCGATTTTTCCCGGCGCGAACTATGCCGCGAATGCGGCGTTGAACGCGCTGAGTCACAGTAGTATCGGGCCGGTACAGGCGGCGGGGATTGGGCTGCACACGGCAATGACGGCGACGGTACTGAACTTCAAGCAGCCACATTTTCGCCAGGGAATATTTTTAGGGCTGATCTTTTTAATCCTGCTGGCGGCGAACCTGAGGGTGACACGCTTCTGGTGCCGAGCGCTGTGTCCGCTGGGCGCGCTGCTGGGAGTGGCGTCGAGGTGGTCGATCCTGGGGCTGCACAAGGACGCGGCGAGTTGCGACAAGTGCAATCGCTGCCTGCTGCACTGCCAGGGCGGCGATGACCCAATCGGCGCGGTGCCGTGGCACAAAGCGGAGTGCCTGATGTGCATGAACTGCCTGGATGCGTGTCCTCACCAGAGCCTGGAGTTCCGCTTCTTCCGCAAGGAGGCGGAGGTTGTAGGACCGAACCTGCCACGGCGCAAGGTGCTTACCGGGCTGGTGACAGGGATTGCAGCAGTGCCGCTGCTGCGAGCCAATACGGCGCTGGGAAAGAGTCGGGATGAGCGGCTGATTCGTCCGCCGGGGGCGCTGGATGAGACGGACTTTCTGGCGCACTGCATTCGTTGCGGCGAGTGCATGAAGGTGTGTCCTAACAACTCGCTGCAACCGGCGCTGACCGAAGGCGGGCTGGAGGGCCTGTGGACGCCGGTGTTGACGCCGAGGATTGGGTACTGCGAGCCGAGCTGCGTGCTGTGCTCGGAGGTGTGTCCGACGGGAGCGATCTGGAAGCTGACACCGCAAGAGAAGGGCTGGGTGGTGGGTGTGGGCCAGGACAAGGCCCCGTCTGTGCGACTGGGTACGGCGTTCTATGATCGCGGGCGATGCCTGCCGTGGGCGCTGGCGACCGATTGCATTGTGTGCCAGGAATGGTGCCCGGTGTCGCCGAAGGCCATTTATCTGCAGGAGGCCGAGGTTGTGGACGCAGACGGCAACAAGAAGGTGCTGAAGCAGCCGCACGTCGATCCCAGCCGCTGTGTGGGCTGCGGTGCGTGCGAGTACGCGTGTCCGCTGCAGGAGCATCCAGCGGTGTATGTGACCAGCATTGGAGAGAGCCGGTCACCGGACAGCCAGATTCTATTGACCAGGAAGAAGGGGAAGGCGCAGTCATGATGACAAAGGTTATGAGAAGCAAAGGAGTTGCCATCGCCGCACTGTTGGCGCTGGTTGTATTGGCAGGCGTGGGATGCAAGAAGAAGATCGCCGATCCCTTCCCTGCCTCGGGAGCTGTGACGGGATGGGACAAGGGCGAGAAGACGCAGAGCTTTAATGCGGCGAATTTGTACGAGTACATTGATGGCGGGGCCGAGCAGTACATCAGCGCCGGCGTAGTGGGCGTATCGACCTCGGACTACAAGTTCCAGGGAAGCCTGGAGGCGACCGTCGATGTGTACACGATGAAGGCCACAGGCGGCGCGAAGACGATCTTCGACGCCGACCCACCGACGATCGACAGCAAGAGCGTACCGCTGGGCGATGCCGCGCGGCTTTACGGGCAGAGTGTGGTCTTCCGCAAAGGGCCAACTCTGGTGCGGATCACTGCCTTCGAGGCAGCACCCGGCGAGGGCGACGCTCTACTGGCGTTGGCGCACGGCGTTGAAGGCAAGTTGCAGGACTGATTTGAGTGCAGAGCAAGATAAACGACGTGTCATTCCGCAAAGGAGCAGTATGCAAAACCGACGTGAGTTTGTGAAGGAGATGGTGGCAGGGGCCGCTGTACTGGGAGCAGGAACGAAGTACGCATGGGGACAGGGGAAGGTAGCGGAGAAGTCGCGGGTGGTGATTGTACGCGATGCGAAGCTGCGCACGCCGGGCCCCGCGCCGGACGAGAAACGCGTGACAGCGATGCTGGACCACGCGATGCAGACGTACTATAGCGCGCAGAATCCCGTCCAGCCGTGGAAGCAGTTGGTACGGCCAGGACAAGTGGTAAGCCTGAAGATGAATGCCCTGGGCGGACGCGCGATTGCGCCCAGCGTGGCGCTGGTGACGGCGATCTGCGAACGGCTGCAGCAGGCTGGCATCAAGGCGGGCGACATTGTTGTGTGGGACCGGGGGAGCCGCGATCTGGAGGCGGCTGGATTCAAGCTGTCGGACGCGCCAGGGGCAGTGCGCTTCGTTGGCTCGGATAAAGCGGGCTATGAAGATGCGGCGGTGAGCTATGGATCGGTGACGACGAAGCTCTCTAAGATCCTTACGCAGAGCGATGTCGTGATTAACATGCCTGTATTGAAGAACCACAATATCGTCGGTGTAACCATGGCGATGAAGAACATGTATGGCGTGATCAACAATCCCAGCACCATGCACGGCACAGGATGCAATCCGTATATTGCCGACCTCAACATGATTCCGCAGATACGGCAGAAGGTGCGATTTGTAATTGGCGATTTGAAGACTGGGGTGTACGAAGGCGGGCCAACGTACCGGCCTGAATACTCGTGGAACGAGGACGGACTGATGGTGGGCGAGGACCGTGTGGCGATCGACACCATCAGCGCGCAGATTGTGGAGCGCAAGCGCGCCGAGGAGGGCCTGAACACGCTGGACCAGAAGGGTACGCCGCTGACGTATATTGCGACGGCGGCGGATGCGCAACACAAGCTGGGGACGAACGACCTGGCGCGGATTGCGCTGATTGAGCAACGGATTGCGTAAGGAGACTGGGATGGCTTCCGAGAATCCGGCTGCCAACAATTCGAACACTGAGAGTCCGGCGTGCGGCAATGCAACCGCGAAGGACCGGCTGACTCGGCGCGAGGCGATGGTGCGGTTGCTGGGTTTAACGGCTGCGGGGGCGGGCACGGCGGCGGCGGCGGTGTGGCTGTCGAAGCACAGCGCACTGCCGGTCTCGACCACGGCGACTGATGCGCGGCGCGATCATACGGTGGAGGCCAACGCCACGCTGCCGGAGGTTGTGGTGCTGCAGGGCGAAGATCCGCGCGCGCTGGTGCGGCGGGCCTTCGCGGAACTGGGCGGAGTGGGCCGGTTCATTGCACGCAACGACGTGGTGGTGCTGAAACCGAACATTGCGTGGGACCGAACCCCGGAGCAGGCGGCGAATACCAATCCGGATCTGGTAGCCGAGGTGGTGAAGCAGTGCGTGCAGGCCGGAGCGAAGCGGGTGATTGTGACCGATGTAAGCTGCAACGACGCGGAACGCTGCTTTCACCGCTCCGGCATTGCGGCCGCAGCACGCGGCGAGGGTGCGGAGGTAATACTGCCGGATGCGTCGCGCTTTCGCGAGGTGAATCTTGGCGGAGAGATTCTACAGAACTGGCAGGTCTTCGGGCCGTTTCTGGAGGCTGACAAGGTCATCAATCTGCCGATTGCCAAGCAGCACGACCTGACCGGGGCAACGCTGGGATTCAAGAACTGGTACGGCATTCTTGGTGGAGAACGTAACCGGCTGCATCAACAGATCCATCAGAGCCTGGTGGATCTGGCAGCGTTCATGCTGCCCACGCTGACCCTGATGGATTGTTACCGCGTGCTGTTGCGCAACGGACCGACCGGCGGCAATCTGGAGGATGTTGCGCTGCACAAGACGCTGGTTGCGGGAACCGATCCGGTAGCTGTGGATGCCTATGTGGCCAAGACCTACTGGAACATTGACCCGGATGCGCTGCCGTATCTGCATCTGGCCGAGCGGCGGGGACTGGGACGGGCGGATTTTTCGCAGGTACGGAGCAAGTTTCTCCAGATCACGTGAGAGAGGGTTAATAACCAACGCGCCGGACGAACGCTGGTACAGGATGAAGGGGACGGCGGACAGGATTCCGCAGACCATACCACTCAACGCAACGCAACACTAGAAACACACGAGCCCCGATTTGAATTCTCTTCGGCAACAAAATGAATTATCCCTGGTGAGCGGTGACGAAGCGGTAGCCATGGCCGCCATCGACTGCGGAGTGGCGCTGGGCACTGGATATCCGGGCACACCTTCGACGGAGATACTGGAGACGTTTGCGGCACTGGGCGGGCGGGCACAGTGGTCTCCCAACGAGAAAGTGGCACTTGAGGTTGCGATTGGGGTTGCCTTTGCCGGCGCGCGCGCCCTGGTGACCATGAAACATGTAGGACTGAATGTGGCTGCGGACCCCTTGTTCACGGTGGCGTCGACGCGGCTGGACGGGGCGCTGGTGGTGGTATCGGCGGACGATCCGGGGATGGCCTCCAGCCAGAACGAGCAGGACAACCGGCGGTATGCGCTGTCGGCGGGCGTTCCCATGCTGGAACCCTCGGACTCGCAGGAGGCGTACGAGTTCATGGTGCGCGCGGTTGAGATCTCCGAGCGCTGGCATGTGCCGGTGTTGTTGCGCATGACGACGCGCGTGTGCCATTCCAAGACCGTTGTGCAGCGGGGCACGGTTAAGGTAGCACCACCGGGCGAGACTCACTTTGAACATGATCTGCCCTCGCGGGTGATGATTCCGGCCTACGCCCGCCCTGCGCATCCTCGGCTACGCAAGAAGCTGGCGGAGATGGCGGCATGGAACGACGAGGATGGACCGAACCAACTGATTGCCGGATCGACCAAGCTGGGGATTATTACTTCCGGGGTGAGCTTCCACCATGTGCGCGAGGTTGCGCCGGAGGCCAGCGTACTGAAGCTGGGGATGACGTATCCTCTGCCCGCAGAACTGATGCGTTCCTTTGCTGAGAGCGTGGAGCGCTGCATCGTGATTGAAGAGGGCGATCCATATCTAGTGGAAGGCGCACGCGCCGCATGCATCGCGGTTGAGGGCAAGCCAGAGAGCTTTCGTTTTGGCGAACTGAACTGCGCCCGCGTACGCCGCATACTGGACGGCGACTGTACGCCTGAGCCGAAACGGGTTGCCGGCAAGACTCCTTCGTTCTGCCCCGGCTGTCCGCATCGCAGCGTCTACACGGCGCTGAAGAATCTGGACTGCATCGTTCCGGGCGACATTGGCTGCTACTCGCTGGGGGCGTTGCCGCCGTTCGAGACGATGGACACCATGATCTGCATGGGCGCATCGATTGGCGTGGGCCTGGGATTGCGCTACACGCTGCCGCCAGCAGAGGCAAAGCGTGTGGTGAGCGTGATCGGCGACAGCACTTTTGTGCATAGCGGGATTACCGGCCTGATCGAGATGATCTACAACCCGCCGGAGAGCGGCCATGTAGTGGTGATTCTGGACAACGGGACCACGGCGATGACGGGGTTGCAGGAACATCCGGGGACCGGGCGCACGCTGGCCCATGCGAAGACGGGCAAGGTGGTATTCGAGGATCTGGCACATACGCTAGGAATCCACAGCGTTGCTGTGATCGATCCCATCCTGAATTTTGAGAAGTTTCAGGAGACGATACAAGAATGCCTGAACAAGCCGGAGCTATCGGTGGTGATAGCTCGGAGGAACTGTCTACTGGCCAACCGATCGATCCGCGAGTACGAGAGGGGCAATGATCAACCAATCGATTGATACAACGAGCAACAAGCCGACGAATGTGGTGATTGCGGGGTTGGGCGGAATGGGCGTTCTGAAGGCTTCGGACATTCTGGCCGACGTAGTATTCAGCGCGGGCCTGGATGTGAAGAAGAGCGAGTTGCATGGGATGAGCCAGCGCGGCGGATCCGTCTCCAGCGATGTGCGGTTTGGCGAGCGGGTGCTGAGCCCCATGGTTCCGGAGGGCGAGGCAGATTATCTGCTGGTGATTGCGGAGGACCAGGTCCCGGTGAATGCATGGACGCTGCGCGCAGGCGGCGTGCTGATTGAGCCTTCGCAGATCGACGAATCCAGTTTACCCAACAAGAAGAGCGTCAATGTGGCGCTGCTGGGGGTGTTGAGCTGCCATCTGCCATTCTCCATTGAGGCTTGGACTGCCGCTCTGCGCAGCAACCTGCCGGAGAAGCTGCACGAGGCGAATTTGCAGGCGTTTTCCATGGGGCGGGCGATCGGGGAGAATGCTGGACAGGAAAGATGAATTCGACACTAGAAGCGAATATCGCCGACTGTACTTCCGTGAGTGCGCAGGATTACACGCCGGTTGCCCGGATGCGCGAGCTTCAGATGCAGCGGTTGCAGGCTGTGGTTGGGCGCGCATGGCAACAGGTTAAACTCTTCCGCACGCGTATGGGGGAACGTGGGCTTACGCCGCGGGAGATTCGTACTCTGGAGGACGTCCGTAAGCTGCCATTCACGGCAAAGAGCGATCTGCGCGATACGTATCCGTTCGGACTCTTTGCCAGCCCCATGAAGGATGTTGTGCGGCTGCATGTCTCCAGCGGAACCACGGGCAAGCCCATCGTGGTGGCATACACGAAGGAAGATGTGGATGTATGGACCTCGGTGATGGTGCGCTGCCTGGCCGGTTGCGGGTTGCATCCTGGAGACATTGTTCAAGTGGCGTATGGGTACGGTCTGTTCACCGGCGGTCTGGGCGCACACTACGGGGCCGAGGCGCTGGGGGCGACCGTGGTGCCAACCTCGGGCGGCAACGCCGATCGCCAGATCATGCTGATGAAGGACTTTGGGGTAACCGCGATCTGCTGCACGCCCACATATTTTCTGCATCTGATCGATCGCGCCGCAGAACTCGGTGTGGATATGAAGGAGCTACCGCTACGGGCGGGGGTCTTCGGCGCGGAGCCATGGACGGACTCCATGCGCAAGCACATTGAAAGCATGAGCCGGATCGAGGCGTTCGATATCTACGGGCTCTCGGAGATTATCGGACCAGGTGTGGGGTGCGAATGCAGTCGCCACGACGGGCTGCATATCTTCGAGGACCACTTCTATCCGGAGATTGTGGATCCCACAACTGGCGAAACGCTGCCAGACGGGAGCGAGGGCGAGCTGGTTCTGACTACCTTGAGCAAGCAGGCGATGCCCATGGTGCGCTACCGCACACGCGACATCACCATGATTATGCCGGGGCGGTGCGAGTGCGGGCGTACGTTGCGGAGGATTGCACGCATCGGACGGCGCAGCGATGACATGCTGATTATTCGCGGGGTCAATGTATTTCCTTCGCAGGTGGAGGCCGCGCTGCTGCAGATCGAGGGCACACTGCCGCATTACCAGATTGTGCTGACCCGCGAGCAGGGACTGGACCAGATGGAGGTGCAGGTGGAGGTGACGCCGCAGATGTTCACCGACAAGATCGGAGCGTTGCAGGGGCTGCACGACAGGCTGCAGGGCGCGCTCGATCATGTGCTTGGCATCCGGGTCGAGGTTGCGCTGGTAGAGGCGTATACCATCGAGCGAAGCCAGGGCAAGGCAAAGCGCGTGATCGACAGGAGGGCAACGTGAAGATCCATCAGATCTCGCTATTCGTCGAGAACAAGCCGGGACACATTGTCGCCCCGGCGCGCCTGCTGGCGAAGGAAGGCGTGGATATCCGCGCACTTTATCTGGCGGACACCAAGCAGTACGGGATACTGCGCATGATCGTGTCAGACTGGGAGAAGGCCGCACATACACTGGAATCCCACGGGTTTGTGGTGAAGGTGACGGACGTGCTGGCCATCTTTGTACCGGATCGTCCGGGCGGGTTGGCCGACGTTCTGGAGGCGCTGGACGGTAGCGGCATCAACATCGAATACATGTATGCTTTCTCCGATGTACGCGGCGACGAGGCGATCCTGATCTTACGTTTCGCCGATACCGACGCGGCGATTGCGCGCTTGCAGGCGGCGGGCATCAACCTGCTGGCCAGCGATGAACTTCTGAAATAAGAGCAGGCCTCCCCTTATGCCGGTTGCAAAGACCATTGCCAGACAAC
>Ga0118677_10011742_pt2 | contig 12293 bp, 15 predicted proteins | sample AliMusrvi5mmetaG_FD_86154 | JGI IMG/M metagenome (GOLD analysis project Ga0118677, IMG submission 86154)
GTCAGATGCAGGCCGACCTGCAGGCCGGGGTTACGACGGGCAACCGCCAGGGCATCTTCAAAAGCGGCCCCGCCCGGCATGATCGAGGCGCAGGTCAGCACACCTTCCTGCCATCCTTTTTCCACCGCACGGTTAACGCCGACGGAGAGGCCGAAATCGTCTGATGTGATGATCACCTGTTTCACTGGTGGCGCCCCGTTTTCACACGATCCGGAGCAAGGTTGGATGATGGTTTGACGCCACTCAGTGTGCCGCCTGCTTCCGCTTGCGCATGTACTCGAAGTACTGTTTCCCTTCCTTAAGCAGCTTGCGCCGTTCATCTCCATCGACGATCATCCTGCCGATACTGCGCAGAATGTACCGGGGGCGGAAGTAGAATTTGCTGTAAAACTCCTCCACCGCTTTGAAGATTTCCGTATTGGAAAGGTGTGGATAACTGACCACACACATCTGGTGTCCGGTCTCGTCGATATAGGCATCCGAAACCAGCCAGCCGTTGGCTACACACTCCTTGTAAAATTCCGTACCCGGATATGGCGAGGGGAGCGAAACCTGGATCGAGGAAAGATCCAGCATTTTGGCATAATTGATCGTTGCTTTGATCGTTTCGGCGGTCTCACCCGGCAACCCGACAATGAACGCGCCATGGATGGTTATGCCCAGTTTTTTGCAATCCCTGGTAAACTGGATCGCCCGCTCACGGGTGACTCCTTTCTTGATGTTTTTGAGAATGGTATCATCACCGCTCTCGTAGCCGACGATTACGTGATGCAAACCGGCGTCACGCATTATTTTCAGCGTCTCGAAGTCGCAGTTGGCACGGCAGTTGATCACCCAGGAAACACCGAGCGGCGCAATCAGCGCGGCTACTTCCCGGGCATGGCGACGGTTGGCGGTGAACGTATCATCATCAAAAATAATATCCTGCACCTGCGGGAGATTTTCCTTGATCCATTTCACTTCCTGATACACGTTTTCAGGGCTGCGGGTACGGATACGACGTCCTGAATAGGTATGCGGCCAGAGGCAGAACGTGCATTTGGCCGGACAGCCGCGACTGGTATAAATGGAGACATACGGGTTTTTGACGTGCGGAATGATGTATTCATCCACCGGCAGATCACGCTTGTACACCTGGCTGGTGAAGGGGAACGCGTCAAGATCGGTCGGCAGCTCGCGATCAGCGGTCCGGACGAACCGGCCGTCACGCAAAAAGGCGATGCCGTCAATTTCCTCCCAGCGTTTCCCGGCGGCGATTTCAACTACGGTATGATCGAATTCGCCGAGACAGACGATATCCACCGCGCCGTTGGCCTGGCGAAGCGACTCTTCCGGGAGCATGCTGACGTGGGGACCTGCCAGGACAGTTACCGTCTCCGGCTTGCGCCCCTTGATGCGCCGGGCGGTTTCAATATCCAGCTTCAAGGTGGGGGTGGAGGTATACATCAACACCAAATCGTAATCACGGGCAATGTCCAGACACTCATCAAGTGACAGACGCTGGACCGGGGCATCCACCACCCGGCTTCCTTCGATCATGCCCGCCGGATAGCAGAGCCAGACCGGATACCAGAACGAGGTAACTTCACGGGCAGCCTGATACCGGGCACCGGCGCCGCCGTCGAAGTCCTCAAATGTTGGTGGGTTTAAAAAAAGCGGTTTCATTACAACTCCTTGCCTCAAGTATATCCGTAGAAAAATAGCAGGTATTCCTGCGTAAAGTCAAGGTTTACCCGGCCTTACACGCAAAAAACGGGGCTCCGGAAATGGATGCCCCGCCTTCGTATCGCCACCTGCAACGGTCAATTATTTTTTAACGGCCTTGGCAATAACCAGATCTTTCACCTGCTCATACACATTTGGTGGTACTATTTTTTTGGATTTGAGCTGTGTTTTATTTGCATATGGTCTTCCGGCAATAATTTTGGCAGCATAGGCATCGCCGATGCCCGGGATAGATTTCAGCTCTGCCTCTGTAGCGGTGTTAATATCAATTATCTTGGCTTTCGCTGCGGCTTTTACATCAGCTGCCTTTCCCTTAGCAGCATCTTTTGTGGCAGCTGCTGACGCTTTTGCGCTGTCTCCGGCGCTTTTGGCGGCACCTTTAACATCCGGTGCGGGAACAACAATTTCGGCAGCACAGCCGATTCCGGCGAACACTAACAGCGAAGCAACAATCAGAGCGGTTTTGGCGACTACGTTCATAATGACACCTCCAAATTTTAATTAATTTGGCAGTTCTACAAACATCAGTCGCATAAGTCAATAACCGTTTTGCATCTTCTACATCGACTATGCTGCAATTAACTCTTTTCCTTGCCGACCGGATTGTGATAGATAATGAGCCAATTTAAATAGTACCCAGTTGTTACGGAAACTATTACTTTCACTGAATCAAAGGAGAATTACCAATGAGCAGCAACAAACCGGAACTTACCTTCAAGTACGTTTTCAATTACGGCTATAACCCCACCTATGTCAACGGAGCGCAAGGCGGTTTTTCTCCGCGGGGCGAACTGGTCATCAATTATTATCTTGAACGCCAGCCACTACCGGAATCCATTACCCACGAAATCACCCCTGAAGGCGCAATCGGTCGTGAAACTTCCGTTGAGCCGAAAGACCTGGCCAACAGCATTGTTCGCTTTATCGATACCGGAGTTGTCATGAGTTACGAAAATGCGAAAATGTTTCATGCCTGGATGGGCAACAAGCTGCAGGAATTTGAAGAACTGCACAAGGCCCGCACTGAATTCGAACAGGCACCCGCCGGCGGCCAGGCGTAATAAAAGCGACACTCCATAAGGGGCAGGAGAATGCGGGGTAAAACCTTCTTATACACAACCGCGGTTTTGGTAACCGCACTTCTCCTCCCCTTTTCATCACCTTCACCAGCATTCCCTATTCCGGAGCGGCTGGAGTTTGAACTCACCTATACCGGCATTACCGCCGGCCATGCCGTTCAGGAAGTCACGCGGGACGGCACGGACATCCATATCGTATCAACAGCCCGGTCGGCAGACTGGCTCCGTTTTTTCTTTCCGGTCGAAGATCGTATTGAATCGTTCCTGATTTCGGGAGCTCCGCCCTTCTTCATAGGTGTTCCGCGCCTCTATCATGAAAAAAAGCATGAAGGGCCGACGAACAGGAACCGGGAAGCCCGTTTTGACCGCCAGAAACTGGAAGTTGTAACGGTCGACCATCTCAGCAACAGCGAGAAGCAACAGGCAATTTCCAAGCGTACCTACGATACCCTTTCCAGTTTTTTCTACTTTCGCACGATACCGCTGCAGGTCGGAGCATCCTATTATATTGACATTTTTGACTGCAAACGGCTCTGGAACACGGAAGTCAAGGTGCTGCGCCGGGAAGAGCTGGTAATCCCGCTCGGACGCTTCAAAACAATCGTAATCCAGCCTCTTCTCAAGTCGGAGGGGATTTTTGCCCGGACCGGGGATATGTTCATCTGGCTGACCGACGATGACCGCCGCATTCCGGTGCAGATGAAGTCGAAAGTCATTGTGGGGAGCATAACCGCGACCCTGACCGGCGGCAGTTACTGGCCGGCAGGCAGCAAGAAATAGCGCAATTGCTCTTTCCTTTTCAAGCCTTTTCATGGTAAGAAAATGCTCAGTTAACATTTTTTTACATATCGGAGAGTGAACGTATGATTACTTTCAAAGGCGTGCATAAATGGTTCAAGAACCTGCACGTGCTTAACGATATCAACCTGCATGTCACCCCGGGCGAGGTATTGGTCGTGTGCGGCCCTTCCGGGTCGGGTAAATCGACGCTGATCCGCACCATCAACCAGCTGGAACCGATCAATGAAGGCTCGTTGATCGTCGATGGCATGGATCTTTCCGACAAAAAGACCGACATCAACAAACTGCGCGCTGAAATCGGCTTTGTATTCCAACAGTTCAACCTGTATCCGCATCTCTCTGTCATTAGCAACATCACGCTGGCGCCGACCAAAATCCGCAAGATCCCTAAAAAAGAAGCCGAAGAACAGGCAATGGTGCTGCTTACCAGAGTCGGGCTGGCGGAAAAGCGCAACGCCTACCCTTCACAACTTTCCGGCGGCCAGCAGCAGCGGGTAGCAATAGCCCGCGCGTTGGCGATGAAACCGCGCATCATGCTGTTCGACGAGCCGACGTCCGCCCTGGACCCCGAGATGATCGGCGAAGTTCTGGCGGTTATGAAAGATCTGGCGACCTCCGGCATGACGATGGTGGTCGTCACCCACGAAATGGGTTTTGCCCGAGAAGTTGCCCATCGGGTGGCATTCATGGCCGATGGCGTCATACTTGAGGAGGCTCCCCCGGAAGATTTCTTCCTGCGACCGCAGCATGATCGCGCAAAACAGTTCCTGCGGCAGCTGTTGACGCCGATGCAGAGCGGCTGTCCCTGATTTCATCAACGAACACAATACCCCATCACGGAGGAAGCACTATGAAAAAACTGGCAACTTTGTTTGTGATTATGGCTCTGGCAACACTGACCGCAACAGCAGCACTGGCGGGAGACACCCTGGCAGACGTGAAGAAAAAAGGGGTTCTGGTGGTCGGCTGCAAGGATTCCCTCCCCCCGTTCGGGTATATCGATGAAAAAACCCGCCAGATCGTCGGCTACGACATCGATATAGTCACCGCCATCGCCAAAAAACTGGGGGTAAAGGTGGAGTTGAAACCGGTCACCTCCGCCAGCCGCATGCCGCAATTGCAGGAAGGGCACATTGACATTATTGCCGCAACCATGACAAAAAATGCCGAACGGGCCAAAGTGATCGATTTCAGCCATACCTACTTCTTCACCGGCCAGAAATTCATCACCAAGAAAGGGAGCGTCAAAAGCCTGAAAGATCTTGAAGGAAAGCGGATCGGCACCGCCAAAGGCTCAACTTCGGAACAGAATGTAAAAAAAGCGCTCCCTACGGCATCAGTACTGTCATTCGACGACTACCCGCAGGCACTGTTGGCCCTGGAGCAGGGGAAGGTTCAGGCGGTCACCACCGACGAATCGATCCTGATCGGGATTCTGGACAAAGCACCGGATAAGAATAAATTCGAAATACCGAACCTCCAGATTTCCGAAGAACCATACGGACTCGGCATGCGCAAGGGAGACACGAATCTGGTGAATTTTGTCAACAAGACCCTTCTGGAAATGGAGAAGAGTGGCGAAGCTGCCAAACTTTTCAACAAATGGTTCGGCCCATACCGTTTACAGCGCTCGTTCAAGATAACTGCTGACAGATAACTACACATTCTTACCACCCCTAACCCCTCCTAAAATAGGAGGGGAACTTACTACTCCCCTCCCTTTCAAGGAGGGGAACTTACTACTCCCCTCCTTGAAAGGAGGGGCCGGGGGTGGTAAAACTTCACCCTGGAAACCTTACGATGCTAACCTACAAATTTGACTGGTCAATCATAACATCCGGGCAATATTACGACTGGCTGATCTCCGGGCTCTTTATGACGCTCAAGCTGTCAGCCGTTTCAATTGTGCTCGCGTTTCTGCTCGGATTGCTGATCGCGGTCATGCGTATGGCGCACAGCAAGCCGGTGCGCTGGTTCGCCCTCGCCTATCTTGAGTTCTTCCGGAACACCCCGCTGCTGGTGCAGATTTTTTTCTGGTATTTCGGTTCGTATAAAATTCTGCCGACTGTAATTAATGATTGGCTCAACACCACCGGTTTCGAGTTTGCCGCTGCCGCCATTGCCCTGACCATTTACACGTCAGCCTTCATTGCCGAAGACATCCGCTCCGGCGTTCTTTCGATACCGAAAGAGCAGATGGAAGCTGCCCGCAGCGCCGGTTTTTCCTATCTTCGCTCCATGCAGTACATCATACTGCCGCAGGCGGTACGCATCACCATCCCGCCGCTGGTCAACCAGTTTCTCAATGTGGCGAAAAATTCATCCCTGGCAATGACGATCGGCGTTATGGAGATGACCTATCAGGCCCGGCAGGTGGAAAGCTATACCTTTAAAGGATTTGAGGCTTTTACCGTCGCAACGGTGGTATATCTGGTGCTCTCGATCCTCATCACCGCGCTGGTCAACCTTTACAACGATAAAGTTCTGAACGTTCACAAGGCGGCCTGACATGGAACCGATCTTCAACATATCGGTCATCACCGACAACTTCACCTATTTCATGATCGGCCGTTATCCGAACGGGCCACTCGGCGGAGTGGGGCTGACCCTGTATCTGGCGGTTGTTTCCTGCATCCTTTCCTTCTTCGGTGGCCTGATTCTCGGGCTTTTCAGTATTTCCCGCCATGCGGCCATACGCTACCCTGCTCTGGCCTTTATCAACCTGGTGCGCGGCATGCCGCTCCTGATGGTGATTTTCTGGATGTATTTCCTGATGCCGGCCCTGTTCGGTAAAATTGCCGAGAATAATACCGTCATCATGGCGCTGACGCTTTTCACCTCGGCCTACATGTCCCGCATCGTCGTGGCCGGCATTGACGGCATCCCGAAGGGACAGACGGAAGCTGCCATTTCTACCGGCCTGACTCACCGGCAGGTCATGCTCTACATCGTCCTCCCCCAGGGGCTGCGCAACATGATCCCGTCGTTCGTCAACCAGTTTGTCTCGCTGATCAAAGACACCTCACTGGCCTTCATTGTCGGCGTGTCGGAACTGACCCATGTGGCCACCCAGATAAACAACCGCACCATGGCCTTTCCAACCGAGATTTTCGTCTTCATCGCCCTCATCTACTTCATCCTCTGCTACGCTTTCACCAGCCTCTCGCGCTGGCTGGAAGGGCGCCTGTCCTGGTCTAAGGTCATATAGCAGACCATGCCTCATGAACTCCTTCTGCTGCTGCTCTTCGGAGCCGCCTTTATCGCCGGGCTGATTGACTCCATCGCCGGCGGTGGCGGCCTGATTACCGTTCCGGTATTGTTGGGAATCGGCCTCCCTCCCCAGATTGCGCTCGGCACCAACAAACTCCAGGCATCGTTCGGCTCCGGCAGCGCCATGCTCCATTTTGTGCGGGCCGGCACCGTAAAAATGAGTGACTGCCGGGTCGGCATCCTCTGGACAAGCGCAGGAGCCGCGCTTGGTGTCTGGTCGGTGCAGCTGCTTGACGCAACACTTCTTAAACAGCTGATTCCCTGGCTGCTGGCGGCAATCGCCGTCTACACCCTCCTGTCACCCCGCCTCGGTGCGGAAGATGCCCACGCCCGAATGACGCCTGGCCTGTTCTACCTGCTCTTCGGACTGTGCATCGGGTTTTACGACGGTTTTTTCGGACCGGGTACCGGCTCATTCTGGACAATGGCGCTGATGATGCTGCTTGGCTATTCAATGATGCGCGCGACCGCCACCACCAAAGTCATGAATTTCACCAGCAACTTTGTGGCACTGCTGTTCTTTTTATCGGCGGGTCAGGTGCGCTTTACGGAGGGGATCGTGATGGGTATCGGACAGTTCCTCGGTGCCCGCGCCGGTTCAAAACTGGTGATCAAGCGGGGCACCGCCTTTATCAGACCGGTGTTTATCACCATGGTGCTGGCTCTGGTCGGAAGACTCATCTACCAGAACTTCAAATAAACCGCTTTTTCAAGAATTCTTCGAGAGATACTCTCCCAGCACGCCACGACTATGTTCGTCGTCATGGCAATGGGTACACAGATTTTCCCAATTCGACCCGTCGGGCGGATTATTATGGTGATTCCCGTCCTTGTGATGCACGGTCAGCAGATTAAGGCTGCCCTGATCGAACTCACGGCCGCATTTGGCGCAGACCGGGCCATGAATCTTTAATGACTTCGTCCGGTAGTTGGAATTATTGTCAACCTCGCCGCGCATTTTTTTGAGCATTGCCGCGGCCTCGGCGGCGCTTGGAAGTGTGACAGTTCGTGGTCCACGTGGTCTCATTGATGCGTTCCTTTCGTAATCGGTATGTCACATATATACCACGGTTAACTTCCAGCCGTAACTGGAAGATTCCGGTTTAATATCTCTGAAATATACATTATCATGACACATTGTCATACTGTTGATCTCAAACGAAGGAGGGGCGCCATGTCGTTATGGGAAAAAGCCGCCGCGGAACTGCTGGACATTATCGAATGGACTGATGATTCGAGCGACACACTGGTCTGGAGATTCCCGCGCTATGAAAATGAAATTAAATATGGGTCCCAACTTATTGTACGACCCGCTCAGGCAGCGGTTTTTGTTGAACGGGGAACCATAGCCGATGTATTCCCGCCCGGACAGCATACCCTGATTACCCAGAACCTGCCGGTGCTCAGCACTCTCAAGGGATGGAAATACGGGTTTCAAAGCCCGTTCAAGGCTGAGGTCTATTTCGTCAACACCCGAAACTTCACCAATCTGAAATGGGGAACCAAAAATCCGATCATCCACCGTGACCCGGAATTCGGCCCGGTTCGCCTCCGCTCATATGGAACATACGTTGTAAAAATTACCAACCCGGCTCAATTCATTCAGGAAATCGTCGGTACCGGCGGACACTTCACCCTGGAAAATATAACGGAACAACTGAGAAACCTCATCGTCAGCAGGTTTGCCGATACGTTGGGGGAAAGCAGTATTCCGGTGCTGGATCTGGCCGCAAATTACACGGAACTGTCAACGCTCCTGGCAAAGAACATCGCCTCAGAATTTCAGGACTATGGCATTGATTTAACCAAACTGCTGATTGAAAACATTTCCCTGCCGCTGGAAGTTGAAGAGACCCTGGACAAGAAGAGCAGCATGGGAATTGTCGGCAACCTGGACAACTATGTAAAGTTCCAGACAGCGCAGGCAATGGAAGCTGCCGCAAAAAACCAGGGCGGGGATGCCTCAGCCGGCGTCGGAATGGGTATGGGGTTTGCGATGGCAAACCAGATGGGCAAAATAATGGGCACCCCCCAGGAGTCGCCTCATGGCGCTCCTCCACCACTGCCGGCAGCAGAGGGAGAAACTCCCTATTTTGTCGGCGACAACGGCACAAAGAAGGGCCCGTTCGACCTCGGCACAATCCTCGGTCAGATCGCTGCCGGAACCATAACGAAAGACACCCTGCTCTGGAAGCGAGGAATGTCCACCTGGGAAAAGGCTGATATGTTTCAGGAATGCAAACCGGCGCTGCAAATGATCCCGCCGCCATTACCGAAATAAACTTTTCATTACCAGAGGAGAGATCGTGGCCAATTGCTCAAGCTGTTCAGCTCCCCTTCAGGACGGCTCCATATTGTGCGCTTATTGCGGGTGCCGGAATGATGTCGACCTCAAGGACGTACATTACAATACGACCCATGAAAACGAATCTGAGCGAACCTGCCCGCGCTGCAGTATCAGCCTGAAAACCATTGATCTGAATTGTAACGGCAGATTTCTCATCGAACGATGCGATGAATGTCTGGGGCTCTTTTTTGATCCGAATGAATTGGAAACGCTGTTGGAAGCAACCGTTTCAAATGTATTTTCCATCAACAGAAGCCAGCTTGACAGCATCAGCACAGCACAAAAAAGCGGCGATTATCCGGTTTCCTATATCAAGTGTCCGGTGTGCGGTAAACTCATGAACCGGATCAACTTCGGTGCTAAGAGTGGAGTCATCGTCGATCGCTGCAAGGAGCATGGTGTCTGGCTGGACGGCGGGGAGTTCAGGCATTTGTGTGAATGGATGAAGGCGGGAGGAAAACTGCTGGAACAGGAGCGTAACGATCAGCTCAAACAGATGGCAGAACGGGAAAAAGAGAGGGAAATACGCAAAGAGCTGGGGCAAGCACCAAACGGCACCTATCCGTCCGACTCAGGCTTCGACCTGTTTGGTGGCCCGCTACGGCACTCTGATCCGGATCTTTTTGATATTGTTACCCAGGCGATCCGCTTTTTTACCAAGTAGCCTGCCGCCGACCGTAATCCGTCATGAGGGTTTGTGAATATCCGCAACCATCTTGTCTACCAGCACCCAATTGCGCTTGTAGTCCAGCGGGGCACCCCCGTTTTTGCGGATCTCGTTGACAACCTTGTTGTCAATGCGCTGCTGGTCCGTCTTAAGAATATGAACAAAGCGAAAGCCGCACCGCAGTCCTCCCGCCGCACGCTGATCCCAGACCGTTTCCGCCAGGGCACAAACCGGCAGACCTTCATCCAGCCCAATAAAAAACATTGAGAGCGGTAACGGACGCTTGTCACTGGCTACGGTCAGGCCGATTCCGCCGGCACTGACGTCGATCCGGGTATCTTGCAGAACGAGCCCCGACAGTTCACCGGTTTCGGCAAGATGGCTGTGTACCCGCTGCCATTCTTTCTTAAGTACAGAGAGGGACATTTTTTTGCTGACATGAAAGATCGATGCCGAGAACTCGGCGCGGGAGACAATCCGGCGTTGAAACAGCTCCAGCGTACCGTGGATGCAAAATTGGCAGATATTACCGGCGCCGGTTCCTGTCAAGTCCGCCAGCACCTGGATACCACTCCCGAGGGCTTCGCTGGTCAACTTATAGGTTATGGCACCGGTTTCAGCAGTAACAGCGCCTGTTTCTCCGTGGGCAATTTTCAGCTCAAGCATATTCTTGTTGCTGGAAGTGACAACGCCGCTGAGCGATTCATAGAGATCATTGTTGCGCTCTTCTGACCTGTTGACCAGATAGACTTTCTGGCCCGGACTGAAGTAGCGGGAATAATCACTTATGTGCGAAGAATCTGACACTGTAACCACCTACGCGACGGGAGAACGTTGGATTCGTTTTAAAGATGCAGATACATGATAGCGCATCCCGGCATAATTCACCATATGGCTGGCGCATTTATTCGCGCTAGCGTAATCAGGCAAGTCACCCGTTCAGCAGCTTGACCGTCGCCCGCCCGTCGGCATAATAGTCAATAATGTTCAGGCAGCCGTAATTCTGCTCAATGTTGAACATGCCCGCCAAAGGAGCACCAATGGCATTCAGCAGTACAATACGGTTGACCCCACCATGACCGACAACCAGCACCTCCTGACCTTTATGCCGTTCGACGATTTCAGAGATAACCGGCATGACCCGCGCCTCCACATCCAGCAGGTTCTCTCCCTGCGGCACCCGGTAGTTGACCAGATCCGCCAACCGCGCCTCCCAGCCATCCGGCCAGTTTGAGCGGATTTCCTGCCAGGTCAGCCCTTCCCATATGCCGATGTTCAGTTCACGCAGTTCACGGCGCGCAACCGGCTCAACACCGTAGGCCTGACAGATGATTCCGGCGCCGGTGGTACAGCGTGTCAGATCGCTCGTATAACAGGCGGAAATCCGTGCGTCCGTCAGGCGATCCTTCAGAAGGTGATATTGCTCAACACCGTAATCCGTCAGGGCGACGTCGGTCTGCCCGTTGTAGCGCGGCTGATCAAAACCGGCCACCTGGCCGTGGCGTATCAGATAAATGCGGGTATGCGGGGTCATTAAAATCTCCAATGCAAAGCGATAGGAAACCTGATAATTATCAAAAACGCGCTGCCAGAGCCGAAATAATCACCAACGCCAGAATTTCGTTAAGTTCGCTGATGCAGCCGATGGTGTCGCCGGTCAGCCCACCCAGCTTGCGCTGAAAAAATATGCGGCCGGCACCTGAACAGAGACATACCACAGCCAGAGCCATAATTCCCGAAAGACCCAGCAGATAATACCCGGCAGCAGCAACCGTGGCGAATGCCAGAAAAAGTGTCGCTTTACCGATTCCCTGTACGAAGGCGGCTCCCAGGCCATCCTGCCGCGCATGACGGGCGCCGGCCATCGTCAGCACCTGGCCGAAACGGGCCAGCGCCGGAAATAGCAGTACCGCCTGCCATTTGAATTCAACCGGCACCGCAGTCAGCGCCTGCCACTTGAGCAGGATCCCCAATACCAGGCCAACCGCACCGACCGCGCCGACCTGTGAATCCTTCATGACGGCCAGGAAACGTTCACGTCCACCACGGGCCGCCAGGCCGTCGCACACATCCGCCAGGCCGTCCAGATGCAGCGCTCCGGTGATCAGGGCAAGCGTGGTTATCAGGAGGGCATCACAGAGAGGACGGGCAAGCCACGGCGAGACCAGCCAGTTGCACCCCGCCAGCAATCCGCCAATAACCAGGCCGATAACCGGGAAAAAGGCGGTGGAACGCCCCAAATCCTCTTTTTCACAGCGGGGATAAAACGGAAGCGGGATGATAGTCAGAAATTGAAAGGCAATCAGTAATAAGCGCATATCACATCAAGTATCACACCGGCACGGGCCAGAATAGTAAAAAATGGGGAATGCCGGTTTTTCAGCCGGAAGCAGTTATACCGGAA
>Ga0118677_10012707_pt1 | contig 12292 bp, 13 predicted proteins | sample AliMusrvi5mmetaG_FD_86154 | JGI IMG/M metagenome (GOLD analysis project Ga0118677, IMG submission 86154)
GCTCCAACCGGGCGCGGCACAAACGCCGGTCGATCAGGTGAATATTCCGTGCCGCCTCCGCTGCCTGCTCCACCGTGTCCACAATGTACCCAGTGCGTCCGCCTTCAATAATTTCAGGAACCGATCCCTGGCGGAATGCAATCACCGGGGTTCCGCACGCCATGGCTTCAATCATCACCAGGCCGAACGGTTCGGGCCAGTCGATGGGAAACAGCAGCGCCGACGCGTTGCCAAGGAACTCCGCCTTCTCGTGCTCGCCAATTTCGCCAATGAATTCAACTCCCGGCCTATCCAGCAGCCGGCGGATTTCCTTATCGAAGTATGCCTGGTCGGCAGGGTCAATTTTGGCGGCGATCCGCAGCGGCATGCCCACCCGCGCGGCGATTTCGATCGCCCGGTCAACGCGCTTCTCAGGTGAAATGCGTCCCAGAAACGCGAGGTACTTTCCTTCCTGCAGCTGCGCAGGGTAAAGGCTTTCCGGCAATCCATGGTGAACTGTTGCCAACCAGTCAACCCACGGCATCGGCCTGCGTTGCGCGTCTGAAATCGATACCAGGTGCATGTCGTCGAACTCGCGAAAGAGAGGAAACAGGTCGGGAATATCCAGCCGTCCGTGGAGCGTGGTTAGCGCTGCGGTCTCTTGGCGGCGGATTTGCGAGAACGGAAGATAGTCCAGGTGGAAGTGCACCACATCGAACTCATCAGCCTCCTGGATGACCCTTTCCACCATCATCAGGTGGTGAGCAAGCGGAGCCAGCGGCGCCGCCGATCCACCCTGAAGCCGCAAGGCCCGCGGGCATATCGGCCATAATCGCGCCGAAGTGATTGAATCGCCGCTGGCGAATAGGGTTACGTAGTGCCCCTGCCGCACCAACTCTTCAGTTAAATAGGAAACTACACGCTCAGTTCCACCGTACAAGCGGGGAGGGACGCTCTCATATAAGGGCGCTACCTGCGCAATTCTCATCATGCATTCTTTAGATGCCTTCGCACCAGCAAACTATAGCTTGCGGCGCGGGTAGCCGCACCCCTTCGTACCGCGCCAAAACGGCTCGAAAGCGCAGGTGACTGGCTCTAAAGAGCTTGCAGAGAATCTCAGGCTGCGAGGCACGATGTCGCCAACCTGCCAACTCGCCAAGGCAAGCGAAGCGTGCGCCAACTCGCCAAAAAAGACGACCCTGGAACATCGCTCCCTTGATCACTTTTCCGGCCGCGCTCCCGCGAGGCCAGCCTGGACTGAATCGCTTTCTTCAGCCGGCTCCTCCACTTTCGGTCCCGCCACCGGCAGCCGAACCTGGAACGCCGTTCGTCCCGGCGATGACTTGAACGAGATCGTTCCCTGGTGGCTGCGCACGATGCGATAGACAATATCCAGTCCCAGCCCCGTTCCCTTGCCCACCGGCTTGGTGGTAAAGAAGGCGTCGAACACCCGTCCCTGGGCCTCCTTTGGAATGCCCGATCCGCTGTCTGCAATCTCCACCAGCACATTGCCGCCCTCTTTGCGCGTCCTGATTTCCAGCACCTTCTCCGGCGCGTCGCACATCGCGTCGATGGCGTTGTCAATCAGGTTGGTCCATATCTGGTTCAGCTCGCCGCCGTTGGCCCTGATCTTCGGCAGGCCCCCGTCAAAGATGCGCTTCACCTGGATGTCGTGTTTCAGCTGGTGCTGAAACATGGTCAGCGTCACGTCAATGCCTTCTTCCACATCCACTTCGGCCGTCGGCATCCGGTCCATGTACGAGTACGATTTCACAGCCTTGATCAGGTTCGCGATTCGTCGCGAGGCTTCATCAATCTCGCGGCTCAGGTTGGCCTCTTCCGCATCGGCAGCCATGATATGCAGCGCGTGAAAAAGCGACTTCCTGCTGATCAGCGGCAAAAGCGGCGCAAGCTTTTCAGCGTCGATGCCCGCATCGGCCAGCACCCCTGCCACCTCTGCCGGCAGCTGGTGCAACTCAAGCCATTGCGCCAGTTCGTCGGCGCGGTCGGCGCGGTCAAGATCGTCCAGCGGTTTTGGATTGCGCGCAGCTTCGGCCATGGTCTCGCTCAGGCCCTGCATCATGACCTGGGCCTCCGGCGGCGCGGGTTCCCCCTTCAATGCAATCCCGTGCGCCCTGCGTCCCCCCAGCAACTCGCGCAAACGTGCTGAAGAGCGCACCAGCGCGGATGCGGGGTTATTCAGCTCATGCGCCAGCCCGGCTGAAAGCTTGCCCAGCGCCAGCATCTTGTTGGTTCGTTCGCTGCGCTGCTCCTGGTCGCGCACGCGGTCAATCATCCGCGTCACCAGTTTCTCCGCCAGGCAGGGCGCACGATAAACCAGCTCGCGCAAATAGGACGCGTCCATCCACAGCGCCCGTGACGGCTTTAACGCCACACCAGTCCCGCGGTAGACGCTCAGGCGCGAGAACGGCAGCACCCCGCCCGCCGACCCCGGATGCATCACAAACGCGCCTCCGTAAGGGTCGCCATCTGTCTGAAACTGCATCTCGCCTTCCAGCAAGACCGTGAGTTCGCGTGCCGGTTGCCCGCTCTTCACAAACTGCTCGCCGGCCTCGAAGCAGCGAACCTCAAAGCGCTCGGCGAGCCACTCCAGGGCCTCGCGCGAGTCTTCCTTGAAGAGGTCGAATTGCGCCAGTTCGTCTGCCGTAATGGTCTTGCATTCATTCGTCATCTGCGTTTACCTGTTTGCCATATGTTGGCGAATAAAATACAGAACAATCGACCCCTCGCCCACGCTGTTCGCCACCCGCCGCACCGCGCCGTCGCGCGCATCACCCACCGCGAACACGCCCGGAACGCTGGTTTCCAACAGGTAAGGATCGCGTTGCAGCTTCCAGCTCGCGGGCTTCTTGCCGTCCTTCAAAAGATTCGCCCCGGTGATCAGAAAGCCCTTCTCGTCGCGTATCACGGTGCCGTCCAGCCATTGCGTATGCGGCTCGGCTCCGATAAAGACGAACAGCGCCTTGGCATCCCGTTCTTCCACGGTTCCCAGGTCGTGCCGTTGAATGAATATCTTGCTCAGCCGTCCGTTGCCCTCCACCCGGGCAAGTTCGGCATTCGGTATCACCTGGATGTTGGGTATCTCCTTGATGCGTTCCATCAAATAGTGCGACATCGATTCTGATAACGAGTCGGCGCGCACCAGCATGGTCACTGACTTGGCGTAATCCGCAAAGTGTACTGCGGCCTGTCCGGCAGAATTGGCCCCGCCCACGACAAAAACGTCTTCGCCCTCGCAAGACGAAGCCTCAGTGGTCGCCGCGCCGTAGTAGACGCCCGCCCCAGTCAGCCGGTCCATCCCGGCCACATCCAGCCGCCGCCACTGCACGCCCGATGCAATCACCACGCTGTGCGCGGTCAGTTCCCGGCCGTTATCCAGCGTCACAATCCGATACTCGCCGTCGGCATTCAGATTCACCGCGCGCGCCGGCGATAGCAGTTCCGTCCCGAAGCGCTTTACCTGCGCCACGCCCCGTCGCGCCAGGTCCGCACCGCTCAAGCCTGAAGGGAATCCGAGATAGTTCTCAATCCGCGAACTCAGCCCTGCCTGCCCACCCGGAGCCTCACGCTCCACCAGCACGGTCCGCAGCCCCTCGGTGCTGCAATACAGGGCGCAGGCCAGTCCGGCTGGTCCCGCCCCAATCACGATCACGTCGTAGAAGTCTCGAGCCGGTGAACTGCTAAGGCCCAGCTTGGCAGCCAACTCCGGAATCTCCGGCTTCTCCATCACCGTCCCGTCCGAAAAAACCACCACCGGCAGCGCGCGCTCTTCGGTTCCCAGCGCCGTCATCACCCGCGGATCACCCGCCGCGCCCGGCTCAATCCACCTATACGGAATCTGACTCTTGGCCAGAAAGTCCTTCAACTTGTGTGTACCCGGGCTCCAGCGGTCGCCCACGACGTAAGTTCCCTCAAACGTCGCGCCGTTTCCGGCCGTCCAGTCTCCCAGCAGGTCCGTCAGCACCGGAAACAGATTCTGCTCCGGCGGCTCCCATGGCTTCATCAGGTAGTGGTTTAGCCGGACTTTATTGATCGCGTCGATGGCCGCATTCGAGTCGGCGTAGGCAGTCAGCAGCACCCGCCGTGCGTCCGGCTGCATCGGCAAAGCGGCGCGCAAAAACTCCGTTCCGCTCATCCCCGGCATCCGCTGGTCCACCACGAAAAGGGCCACGCGGTCGCCCCGGGCCGTCAATTGCCGTACCATATCTATGGCTTTATCCGGTGCATCCACGGCCACCACCCGGTACTCGGTTCCGTACTGCGACTTCAGGTCGCGCTCCACCGCCCGCAGCACCTGGGGGTCATCATCGACAGCGAGAATGTAGGGCTTGGCCATCGCGGTACCCGGTTCGATTCAGTTCCGGCATCTAAAGTCGCAGAGTTTTTTGGCGGGGCGCCGTCCGGATTCAGGTTGCTGGCAATGCTGGAGATGCCGCCCGCATGGTAGAGTGGGATTCCACGACGAGGTAGCGGTATGGCAGCTGAAATCCAGCTTCCCGGCAACGGCGAGACCCACGGCATCGGCGAAACCATCGACCTGCAGCAGCAAGTGGCCCGCCTCCAGGCGCTTCTTGAGGCTTCCCGCCAGGTTCACTCCACTATCCACGAAGAAGAAGTGCTGGAACAGGTGCTGCGCATTGTTGTGCGCGAGCTGGAAATGGCCGGGGCCGCCTTCCCCGGCACCGGCATGTCCTATGGCGACGAGCCCGTAAGCAACGGCAGGAGCGCTCCCACCTACCCCCTCGACGACCGCGCGGGCCGCCGTCTCGCCGAACTGGTCGTCGCTCCCCCCGATGGCCGCGACCTCACCCTTTACGAGGCCGACTTTATTGAAGGTCTGGCCTTGCAAGCCGCCGTAGCCCTTGAAAACGCCCGCAACCACAAGCGCAACATCGAGTTTGCACGGGTCCAGCAGGACATGGACGCCGCCCGCGCCATTCAACGCTCCCTCTTGCCTCACCATCTGCCCGACATTCCCGGCTACTCCGTAGCTTTCCGTTCCGATACCTGCTACGAAGTAGGCGGCGACTATCTTGACCTTGTTGACCAGCCCGACGGAAGCATCCTTATGGCCGTGGCCGACGTGGCTGGCAAGGGCATGGCCTCGGCCATCATGTCCACCAGCTTCCGCTCCGCCTTTCGCGCCATGGCCGCCGGCGGCCCGCCGCTCGACGAGCTGGCCACCCGCATGAACCAGTACCACTGGTCTGAAGGTGAAGAAGCCCGCCGCCGTTACGTGACCGCCATCTTCCTCCGCCTCCACCAGGAGCGCGGCGAAATTGAGGTGGTCAACGCCGGCCACAATCCGGGCTTCCTGGTTTCGCCGGGCGTCGCGCCCCGTCAGTTTGAGGCCGCCGGCACTCCCTTGGGCCTTCTCCCCGGCATGCGCTACTCTTCCGAGCAAGCCGTGTTTACACCGGGGTCGCGGCTTTTGTTTTACACCGACGGCTTGACAGAGGTTTTCCGGGGAGATGAAGAGTTTGGTCCCGAAAGGCTTTTGGATGAGTTTTCGCAATGTAAAGCAAAAAATGCCGATGATATCCTCGATGGTGTGTGGGCGGCCATCGAAAGCTTCTCTGATGGCGGCCCGCAGAGCGACGACATGACCGCGCTTGCCCTTTGCCGCGCGGCGGCCGCCACGGAGTTAGAGGCATGAGCCAGGTCAAATCCACCAGTGTCGAGGTCCGGCTGCCTTCGCGGCTCGGCTACGAGAAAGTGGCCATGAGCACGGCGGCCGCAGTGGCCAAGCTGATGGGCTTCCGCGAAGACCGCGTGGAAGACCTCAAAACCGCCGTTGCCGAGGCCTGCATCAACGCCATTGAGCACGGCAACCGTCTAAACGAAGGACTGTCGGTCGGCGTCGTTCTTTCAGCAGGAAAAGATTCTCTGGAAGTGAAAGTCATCGACGACGGCAAGGGCATGAAGACCCTGCCCCCCAAGCCCGACATGGACCGCAAGATGCACGGCGAAGAAGACGCCCGCGGCATGGGCATGTTTCTCATTCAAGCGCTGGTCGACGAGGCCGAGTGGGTGGCCGGCGCAAACGGAAAAAGCAGCTACGTCCGGCTGGTCATCAGGCTGGATAAAGAAGCAGAATAACCAGAGATTACGGAGAATATCGACAAGTGCAGAGCGAAACGAAGGCCCACGTAGACCAGCTGACTTCCCCCGCCGGCCACCCGGTAACTGTCCTGCGCTTCGAGGGCGACATTGCCAGCACCTCAAAGGACGCCGTCCTCGGCGCCTACCAGGCCCTCCCCAAGGCCACGGTAAAAATCGTACTGCTCGACTTCACCAAGGTCGATTACATCAACTCCAGCGGCATCGCACTGGTCATCCAGATGCTTATTGAGGCCTCAAATTCCGCACAGAAGGTCTACGCCTTCGGCCTCTCCGCGCACTTCACCAAGGTCTTCACCATGGTAGGAATCACCAAGTACGCCGGCCTCTTCCCCACCCAGACCGAAGCCCTCGCCGCGCTGTAACTTTCTTTTTTTAATTCCCAGCATACCCCCAAAAGCCGGGTGCCCCATCCATTCGCCTTTTCCTGGCGAATGGGTGGGATACCACAACCCTTTATTAGCCGGTCCATCCCGCTCGATCCGCTACACCAGAATTAACATCCCCCCGATTGACACTCATCCAATCAAGTTGATATCAACGTCAAGTCAATGGACGGTCGCACCGCATCTATCCCCAAAGGAGAATTCCCGCAATGTTTACCCCCAAAGGAAAATTCGGCTGGTACGAACTGATGACCAGCGACACCAAAGCCGCCGGCAAGTTTTACTCCGACGTTGTCGGCTGGACGACCCAGGAAATGCCCTCCACCGAAGGCCACGGCTATACCACCTTCAACATCGGCGGCGTGGGAATCGCCGGCATGTTGAACATCCCCGGACACGTCGCCTGGGTCGGCTACATCGCCGTCGACAACGTCGATGCCCACATCGAAAAGATTGTCGAAGCCGGCGGCAAACTCTGGAAGCCGGCCACGGACGTCCCCGGCATGCTCCGTTTCGCCGTCATGTCTGACCCGCAGGGCGCCGCCATTGTTGTCTTCACGCCCAACCCGGCCATGCCCACGCCGGAACGCCCCGCGCCGCCCACTCCCGGCACCATCGGCTGGCACGAGCTTTACACCACCGACCTCGACGCCGGGTTCGACTTCTACAACAAGCTCTTTGGCTGGACCAAGGTCAGCGATATGGATATGGGGCAGATGGGCCTCTATCGCATCTTCGATGAAGGCGACCACAAGGAAATGGGCGACGGCGGCATGATGACCAGAGCGCCGCACATCCCCGTTTCCTGCTGGAACTTCTACTTCTGCGTCGACTCCATCAAGGCAGCCATCCAGCGCGTTCAGTCCGGCGGCGGCAAAGTCCTCAACGGCCCCGTCCAGGTCCCCGGCGGCGGCTGGATCATCAACGCCCAGGACCCCCAGGGAGCCGCCTTCTCCCTCGTCGCCAACAAGGAGTAAGTCACCACCATCGCGTTCGACAGTCGAAAAATTTCCCACAAGGCCGGATGCCCCAGGTCCCGAGGTCCCCACGGACAGGTCTTCGTCCGTGGGGTGGAGTTCTGGATTTTCAGACCTGGGATACCACAACTCTCAACACGCCCATCTCCCCATCCCACGACTCCTCTCTCCAAGCCCCCGCGTTATCATCCCCCTATGAACCTCGAAGCCATTCAAGTCGCTCTCCGCGAGGCCGGCCACGACGGCTGGCTCTTCTACGACCATCATCATCGCGACCCCATCGCCGGCCGCATCCTCGGCCTCGACCCCAAGGCCCACATCACCCGCCGCTGGTATTACTACGTCCCCGCCACCGGCGAGCCGCGCAAGCTCGTCCATCGCGTGGAGCAGGGCCGCCTTGACTCGCTCCCCGGCGCCAAAGGCCTCTACTCCAGTTGGCAGGAGCTGGCCGCCGGCCTTGAAGCCATGCTCACCGGCGCGCGCACCATTGCCATGCAGTACTCGCCCAACAACACCATCATGTACGTCTCCATGGTCGACGCCGGCACGGTTGAGTTCCTCCGCTCCCTCGGCAAGCAGGTCGTCAGCTCCGCCGATCTCGTCTCCCAATTCGAAGCCGTCCTCACCGCCGAACAAATCGCCTCCCACACCGTCGCCCAAAAGGCCATCGATGCAATCCTCGCCGAGGGTTGGAAGGAAATCGGCCGCCGCCTCGACACAGGCCTTACCGAGTTCGACCACGTCCAGTGGCTCAGCGAAGCCATGCGCCGCGAGGGCCTCGTCTGGAGCGACGGTCCCAACGTCAGCGTAAACGCAAACTGTTCCGACTCCCACTACGAGCCCACTGCCGAGCGCTGCTCCCCCATCGTCAAGGGAGACTTCCTGCTCATCGACATGTGGGCCCGCCCCAACCAGCCCTGCACCATCTTCTACGACATCACCTGGACCGGAGTCGTAGGCCGCGAACCCACCCCCCGCGAGCAACTCGTCTTTGAAACCGTGCGCAACGCCCGCGACGCCGCCATTGCCGCCGTCGAGCAGGCATTTGCCGAGAGTCGCCCCATCTGCGGCTACGAGGCCGACGACGCAGCCCGCTCCGTGATCAAGGCTGCCGGATTCGGCGAGTACTTCACCCACCGCACCGGCCACAACATCGCCCAGGAACTCCATGGCGCCGGCGCGCACCTGGACAATCTCGAAACCCACGACACCCGCCGCCTGCTGCCCAACACCTGCTTCTCGGTCGAGCCCGGCATCTACCTCCCCGAATTCGGCGTCCGCAGCGAAGTCAACATGCTCACCTCCACCACTGAAGCATGGGTAACCGGCCGCATCCAGCGCGAACTGGTGAGGATTTAGTGGGCGGTGATTAGTGATAAGTGGTTAGTCGGTGGTGGGAAGTGGGCAGTGGTTAGTGGGTAGGTCGCGTTTCAAGATCCGCTCTGAGTCAGGGCACGACTCTACAAGCACTGGAAAACTCTTCCGGAGTTGCACGAAGTGTCAGGGCACGACTTTCAGTCGTGCCGCAAATGACCTAAAACCACAGGGGGCTTTTAGCCCCTGCGGTACACTTTCTTCGGGTCGAATCGAATTCACGCCTTTTTCCGCAGCCAGCTTTGTCGTGCCGAAAAAGCTGGCTTCCCGATTCAAAACGGTCATTTTCGTGGTTTGGCAGGACTGTTGGCCCGACACAAATCCGGCTGACCACTGACCACGAACCACTAACCACTGCCCTTCGTGCGGTATAGTCAAAAAGGTATGGCAAGCGAACAAAACAAAGATGCATCGGCAGATAAGGGCTTCATCTACCTGCCCCTGATCGCCGGCTGGCTGGTCCCCGGCGCGGGACATTTCCTGCTGCGCAAATGGGGCCGCGGAACGCTCATCGCCGTCTCGATCATCGGCATGTTCGTACTCGGCATCGCCATGCAGGGCAAAATCTATTCCAGCGCCCACGACGTGCTTGACCTGCTCGGCCTGGCCGGCGACCTGGGCAACGGCCTGCTCTTCGTCTTCAGCCGCATCCTCGGCCTGGGCGCGGAACAGGTGCAGGTGACCACCGCCGACTACGGCACCCGTTTCATCGTGGTCGCAGGCCTGTTGAACGTGATTGCCGCCGTGGACGCGCATAATCTTCGCACCGGGAGGAAATCCTAGTGTTCCGGCCCTCTCATTTCGCGGCGGTTGTGCTGTTCGCCCTGTTCGCGTCTGTCGTTTTCGGCATTACGCAGCGGGATACCCCTCGCCGCATGGTCCGCTACGGCATCTACTGCTTCGTGCTCTTTGTAGGCTCGGCCATCGTGCTCAGTTGGCTCATGTTCCTCATCGCGCGCTAAGTCCTCGGCGAGGCGTATGCGCTGTACCTTTCAATCCTTTGCTTTTGCGGTTCTCGCGGTCGATTTGGCCGCGGGTCTTCACGCGCAATCACGAACGGTCGCTGGAGCCTGAACCGCCAAAGTGGATTGCCGATTATGGGCACCAGAGCCCCCCTCCACCGCGTCGAGCCCGCGCCCAATACTAGTTCCCGTGCCGCTTTCCGGACGACGAATTTGAGCTCCCGCTGTGAACTCCATAATGCTTTGAAAGCATTCGTTTTGCATCCGGCACAACGCCTTCAGTCCCGCCACACTAACTTTCCCCGAGGCAACGCGCCTCGAAAATGGCACATCTCTATCGCAAGCGCAAAAAGGAGGTCACTTGCGATGAAATTAAAAACGATTGCTTTATCGCTCCTCGCTCTCGCCCTCGGGCCAGCAGGCTTGTTGGCTGCCAAGGCACACGCATCACCGAATGGATCCAATCCGATAGCCATTCAGGACCGCGATGACCATGACCGCGACTGGGATGCTCCGCCTCAGGAGTTCCGGGAGGCCCAGCGAAGGGGCTATCACGATGGTGTCGAGGCCGCCCGCGATGACTTCCACCATCACCGCTCCGGCGACATTGAACACCACGACAGTTTCCGGCATCCCCACGTAGCGCGCGAAGACCGCGATGATTACCGTGAAGGATTCCGCCGCGGTTATGACCGCGCGATGCGCCACATGAACGGTGAACACTATCAATGAGAATCGGTCGCCCTGGACCCATCGGCCGGAGCAGCGGACCGCCCCGGCCGAGTTTCAGAAGCTCATGATCGTCGGGAGATGACGTGTGCCACTGGTCAATGTTGTGCTTGCTCTGATTGTCGTAGGAGTGTTGCTATGGCTGATCAACCGGTTCATCCCCATGCAGGAGACTATCAAGGGGATATTGAATGCCGTGGTCGTGATCGCCGTGGTGCTTTGGATCGTTAATATATTTGGATTGATGCACTACATCAGCCAGTTCCGAGTGGGACGCTGATCGCGCAGGACCGTTCGATCCAAATGGGTAGTTCATATGATCCCGTTCGGCAGCGTTTGCTTTTGCCTGCCAACGCTCCCTCAGACAAAGCCGTCTCGCTCCCAAACCGCAGCGTCAAAGGTGTGCGCCGTTTCGTATCCCTCCGTGCGGTAAAGCTCCACCGCCTCGCCGTTGGCTTCCGTTACGGTAAGCGAGATTTCAGCCGCGCCCAGCCGCAAAAAATGGAAGGCGGCCGTCGAAAGCAGCACCCGGGCCAGGCCCTTGCGCCGGTAGCGTGGATGCACGCACAACTGGGTAATGTGCCCGCTCTGCGGACTCACGCGCGAGCCAAGCACCAGCGCCACAATCTCCCTGCTCGCCCGGTCCACCACCACGTGCGAACACGGCGCAGAAAAGGCGCCGCAGCCGGAGTAGCGCACAATGTTGTGCAGAAAGCGTTGCGAGCCGTGCACCGAGCGATACTGGTCGTTGATCAGGCTGTCGGGATGGTTGCCGTAGGCCACGCAGATCAGCCGCCCCGCGGCGGTCAGGTCCTCGTCGCGCCAGGGGCGCAATTCCAGTTCCTGTGGCAGATCGGCCCGCGGCGGGCCCCAGTGACCCTCGAGTTGCTGCACCATGAAGAGCCGCCTGAAAATCTCAAAGCCGTTCTTTCTGAACGCGCCGGCGTGCGTCCCTGCCGGGTGCAACAGCAGTTGCGACTCCACCCGGTCAACATGCGGCGAGTTCAGCAGAGTCTCAAGCAGGTGCTTGAGCAGGGTCTCCTCAATCTCAAATGCCGATCCAGAGCCCGGCCCCGGCATGGCAAATACGTCGCCGACAACCGCCTTGCTTTCCTCGTAAACGCAAAACGCATAGCCGGTTACCTGTCCCGCGTCCACCGCCCCATATCCTGGCAGCATGTGGCTGTCCAGGTACTGCATCAGCAGTTTGACTGATGGCCGATAGTCCCAATGCAGCCGATTCTTCCACACTTCGCCCTCGGCATCCAGCACCGGGCGCAGCATGGGCGCCGCAAAGTGCCTGAGGTCGAGAATCTCGATGGAAACGCCGGATGCCATAGATTTCCCTGTTTGACGCCGAACCGCCCATGGGGGTTGAGGTATTTCCCTGGCGGGGAGCAAAAAAGGCTGCCAAAACCCACCCATGGCCGTTCAAAAAAGCATACCTCAACGTGCACACCGGATGGAGTGTGTCCCTGAGGTCACTCTGTCACGAGTTGCCGTCCTCTGCAACAGGCGGCGTAAACTATCGGCTTACCGGCTGCCCACAAGGTAGACCATTAGCCCTTGTTCGGGCCAACTAAAGAGCTGCTGATAGCTTCGCCCTTCCAGGTACTCCTCCAGCGCGGCTTGTGTGTTCAAGCCGGTCCCTCCGCGGCCCGCGATGCGCGCCACCAGAATATGCCGTCCGTCCGGCACTCCGTCTTCCTCGTAGTTCACAACTTCGCGATTGCGGTAGAAAGAG
>Ga0118677_10012709_pt1 | contig 12291 bp, 16 predicted proteins | sample AliMusrvi5mmetaG_FD_86154 | JGI IMG/M metagenome (GOLD analysis project Ga0118677, IMG submission 86154)
GATCAAGCCTCTGGAAGGGGGCGCCGACATTGTCGTGCATTCCGCCACAAAATTCCTCGGCGGCCATGGCAACTCCATGGCCGCCGAGGAATTTTGTGGCGGAATGCACGACAATGTCGGCGCCCCATTCCAGAGGCTTGATCAGGTAGGGCGAGGCAAGCGTGTTGTCCACGATCAGCGGCACGCCGCCGTCATGGGCGATTTTGGCGATGGCTTCGATGTCGGTGATGATGCCGCCGGGATTGGCGATGCTTTCAATGAAGATGGCGCGGGTACGCTCATTGATGCCGGCTTTGAATTTTTCGGGCTTTGTCGCGTCGGCCCAGTTGGTGTGCCAGTCGAATTTGGCGAAGCCCTGGGAGAATTGGTTGATCGAGCCGCCGTAAAGCTGGCGCGCCGCCACGATGTTATCGCCGGGACTCATCAAGGTGTGCAGCGCCAGAAGCTGCGCCGCATGGCCGGAAGCGCAGGCCAGGCCCGCGCGGCCATTTTCCAGCGCGGCGACGCGCTCTTCCAGCACCGCCGTGGTGGGGTTCATGATGCGGGTATAGATATTGCCGAAGACCTGAAGATTGAACAACGCGGCGGCATGGTCGGCGTCTTCAAAGGCGAATGCCGTGGTCTGGTAGATCGGCGTCGCCCGCGCACCAGTGGCGGGGTCGGGCTGCGCGCCGGCATGCACGCTGAGGGTGTTGAATCCATAATCGGCCATATGCGGCTCCTATAAGCGATTGAGGCTTCCGCCTTTGCCGAACAAAAGCGGCTTGCGGTTGTCTATGACCTTGCGGTTGATGCCCATCCAGCCCAATTCGCCGGAAAAACGGCCATGCTCGATCTTGGGGCAGCGGTCCATGATGACGGTAAGGCCCGCATCCTGCGCCAGCTTTTCTGCTTCCGGGCTGATGACGCCAAGCTGCATCCAGATGGTCTTGAAACCGAGGCGGTCTTTTTCCGCCAACGCTTCGCGCACAATGCCGGGCGCATATTGGGACTCGCGGAAAATATCCACCATGTCCACCGGCGCGGGCACGTCTTTCAAGGCGGCATAGACTTTCTGGCCGAGAATTTCCTGACCCGCCATGCCCGGATTCACGGGAATGATTTTGTAGCCCTTGTTCAGCAGATACATCATGGCGAAATAGGACGGGCGGATGGAATTGCCGCTGGCACCCACCATGGCGATGGTCCTGACCGAACGCAGAATGGATTTGATCAGGGTGTCGGGGTAATTCATGTCGGCCACTTTACCAATGATGGCCTCCTTACGTCGGCCATTGGGGCTCACGCTTCTCAAGAAACGCGCCGATGCCTTCGCGCGATTCTGCATGCAGCATATTTTCCGTCATCACCTGGGCGGCATAGGCATAGGCGTCGGCCAAGGTCATTTCGGCCTGTTCGTAAAAGGCGTGTTTGCCGGTGCGGATGGTGGCGTAGGGCTTGGCGGCGATCTTGGCCGCCAGCGCCATGACTTCGGCGCGCACATTTTCCGGCGCCACGGCGCGGTTGATCAGGCCAATCTTCACGGCGTCTTGCGCCGTCACCATGTCGCCGGTCAGCAGCATTTCCATCGCGACCTTGCGCGGCACGTTGCGCGACAGCGCCACCATCGGCGTGGAACAGAACAGGCCGATATTGACGCCGGGGGTGGCGAACTTGGCGGTATCGGCTGCCACCGCCAGATCGCAACTGGCGACAAGCTGGCATCCTGCTGCTGTTGCAACGCCCTGAATCTCGGCAATCACCGGCCGCGGATGGGCGACGATGGCCTGCATCAGCTTGGAGCATTGGGTGAAGAGGGCGGCGAATGCTTCCTTGCCGTGATCGCGGTCGGCGCGCGTGGCCGTCAATTCGCGCAAATCATGACCGGCGGAAAAGACCGGGCCATTGGCGGCGATCACGATCACCCGCACTGCCGGGTCTGCGGCTGCGTGTTCCAGGCCATCCAGCAGCGCCAGCATCAGGGCGGAGGACAGCGCATTGCGCGCGGCAGGACGGTTGAGGGTGAGGCGCAGCACGCCATTCTCAAGGGCGGAAAGAAGCAGCGGTTCGGAAGCGGGTGCGTTCATGGGGCCAGTTTAATGGAGCTGTGCGACAATTACACTTTGTATTTGCTCAAGCCTGTGCCGCTTGCAGAGCATTTCCGCCCTTCGTATGATTACGCATGCCGATAGGGCATTTCCTGGAGCGGATCAGCGTTTTGAATCAGTCATTGGCGCATGCGCGGTCGGTCCAGCCCTTTGCCGTCTGGCGCAAGGGCTTCACCGCCGAAGAGCTGGATTTCATCACCAATACGGGTGACGCGCTGGGGCAGGGCAAGGCCACCATCCAGGGGGCGGCGCGGGACGATGCCTATGACAGCGTTCGCATCACGCGAACCGCCTGGATACATCACGATCCGAAAACCAACTGGCTCTATGAGCGGCTGATGCAGATCGGCGGCCATCTGAATGACCTGGTCTATCGCCTGGACGTCACCGGCATTTCGGAAATGCTGCAATACACCGTTTATGACGCAGACGAGGGCGGCCATTATGACTGGCATGTGGATCACGGCGCCGTGACGCCCATGCCGCGCAAACTGTCCCTGGTGCTGCAACTGAGCGAGCCGGAAGAGTATGAAGGCTGCGAATTGCAGATTCACGCCGCCAACCAGATCGAAACCCCGCCCAAGGAACGCGGCACGGTGATCCTGTTTCCGGCCTATGTCCTGCACCGCGTGACGCCCATTGTTTCGGGGACGCGCAAGTCTTTGGTATCCTGGGTTTCGGGGCCGTTGCTGCGCTGATCATCGCCAGTGCGGTGGGAAAGCGCGCGTGTTGTCGGTAATGTTTTTGCTGATACCGCTTTTGCGGAAGAGGGATGTAGAGGACGACATGTTCAAGGATGCCATTGGGACGGGAAAAAAGGACCACCCGGTCAAGAGCGTCATCTTCGGGCTCGGGGTGCTGGCGATCAAGATTTCCGTGGCCGGGATCATTATCTTCGGCATCACCTACATGAGCGACAAACTGAACCCCAAGCCCAGTTCCATTCCCGCCCGGTATCAGATGAAAACCAATGGGGCTTTGTAGCGCGCGCCCAGGCCGAAAGACGCCAAATCCGGGCTGAAGCATGGCGATTGTATACTTGACTACACATAGCGATTCGTGAGTAAAATCATGCGACAGGCCGCCACAAACCCAAGAATTATGTTAAATTCGCGCATGGCGAAAACTAGAAACGCATCCAAAAGCAATAATATTACGCCTGCGATGCTGGCGGCGGGGGAGGCCGTCTTAGACCTCGCCTGCGAACACGCGGAGATACCGCCGTATTGGTCTGTGACCTCGGCGGCGCGCGATGTTTATACTGCCATGGAGCGCGCAAGGTCGTTTCCAGCCACTGGACATTCCAAGCCGCGACCGGCCAAGGCCGCCCAAGGTGGCGGTAACCAAAATGGGCGATGATCTTCCGCAGATCGCTCTCCATGTGAACGAGGGCCTCTGCGGATATTAGGAACTCGTTCGGCTGGGCCTTGGCCTTCCAAGCATTGGAAACAACGCCCCGGCCTTCTGCTATCAACGTGGCTCCGTAATGCAGAATGTCGTTTCTGGCGCTCCTAATTATTCCAAATTGGTGCAAGACGTTTTCTAGGTCCGCTTTGGCGGCATCGCTGGCATTTGTGGCTTTAGCGAGCGCCTTGATATAGGTGGCCGCCATTTCCGATTGTGTTCCGGCAAATATTATCTTGGCTACCTCGGGGCGGCTTTTGGCGTAAAACCATAATGTTTGGGCTAAGACCTTTTCCACTTCGGCAAACATCTGCACAAAGCGCCCAAGGGCCTCGTAATATTCCGCTTCGCGGCGCGCACCTTCAATCGTGCCAGCGGCGGAAATGGTGTAGCTTAAACGCCGACGCAACCTCCGCCTTTTAGGGAGAGCAGAATCCACCATGGCAAAATCCCCCGACCCGACCAAAGACCCAGAATTTCAGGGCGTGATCCAGCATTTCCTGAAAACCCCGCCGAAGCCACACGCCAAATCCAAGGGAATGCCAAAATCGGCGCGCGCACCAGCCCGGAAACGAGCAAAATCCATAAAATCCGCCCGCAAGGGCTAAGTGACAAGCTGAGGACCAAGTGGGGAGCGGAATGGACACGACAATAGGATTTCTCATTATCGCGGGCTTTTTTGCTCTCATTCTTATTCCACAAGTCAGGATTTTACACTGATCGGCCCCCACTGAGTGGTCCGTTTTGATTGTTAGTGCATTCCAGCCTCCAGCGCTATGGCCGGCCGTAGGTGGAGCGTAGCGGAACCGGAGGGCGGCCATAGCGACGACGCGGTTTCTGGGGCCGGCGGCTGATAACCGAGCGAGCTATGGGGCCTGATGGTGTTGTAGTGGCGCCGCCAAGCTTCGATGAGGATCTTTGCCTCGGCCAGGCTGTAAAATATTTCCCCATCCAGAAGCTCATCGCGAAGGCTACCGTTGAAGGACTCGCAATAGCCGTTCTCCCAGGGACTGCCCGGCGTGATGTAGAGCGTCTTCACCCCAACCCTGGCCAACCATTCTTGGACAGCTGTGGCGATAAACTCGGGGCCGTTGTCGGAACGTATGTGGGCGGGCGGACCGCGCGTTACAAACAGCTCAGCCAGCGCCGCCAGAACATCTTCGCTGCGGAGCCGCCGTGCCACCGGCAGCGCCACGCATTCCCGGCTGGCCTCGTCGATGACCGACAGGATGCGGAACTTGCGCCCATCATGGGTGCGACCCTCCACAAAGTCGTAGGACCACACATGGCCAGGATATTCAGGGCGAAGCCGGATGCACGACCCGTCGTTGAGCCACAAACGGCTGCGTTTTGGCTGCTTCTGGGGCACCTTGAGCCCTTCGAGCCGCCAGATCCGCTCTACCCGTTTGCGGTTCACAACCCAGCCCGCGTGGCGCAGGAGCGCCGTCACCCGCCGATAGCCATAGCGGCCATACTGTCGGGCCAGGGCGATAATATCCTGCGTCAGGGCCACTTCGTCGTCCGCCCCGCGTGGCACCTTGCGCTGTGTCGAGCGATGCTGCCCCAGGACCCGGCACACCCGCCGTTCCGAGACCTTCATCAGCCCTCTGATGTGATCAATACAGCGGCGGCGCCGAGCGGGGCTTAGAAGTTTCCCCGGGCGGCCTCTCGCAGGATCTGCTTGTCGATCGCCAGCTCCGATACCGCCTGGCGCAGGCGCGCATTCTCCCGCTCCAGCTCTTTCATCCGACGCGCTTGATCCATTTTCAGGCCGCCAAACTCCTTGCGCCAGCGGTAATAGGTCTGCTGTGTAACCCCTATCCTGCGGCTCGCATCCGCAACCGACCCGCCCTGCGAAAGCACAATCTCCGCCTCCCGCAGCTTGCCAATAACTTCCTCAGGCTGATGCCTGCGTCCCATTCCAAATCTCCCTCCAAGGTTCCAATATGATAGTCCCTGGACCACTTGGAAGGGGGCAGATCAGCTGGCCAGGGCTTCGGCAAAGCGATCAAGATTGGTCAAGGCGCGTCCGCGATCATTCCAGGTCTCGACGGAATTCGGCGCGATGGCCAGCACCTTGTCGTAGCTGGCCAGCGCTTCCTCGAAACGCCCCAAATTCTGCAACAGGCCGCCGCGACCCAGCAAGCTATGGGCATGACCGGGGTTAAGCGCCAACGCCCTGTCAAACGCGGTCAGGGCTTCTTCCAGACGGCCAAGGCGCTGCAGCACCAGACCGCGGCCATACCAGATTTCCAGATTGGCCGGATCGCGCGCGGCGGCGGCATCAAGCTGTGCCAGCGCTTGCGCGGGCTTGCCCGTGCGCAGCAACAGCATGCCATGCAGCAGAAGCGCCTTGGCGGCACCCGGCGTGCGCATCAACGCCGCTTCCACCGCCCGCAACGCCTCGACATTGCGGCCCTGCTGATAGCGCAAAGCGGCCAGCATGTACTGCACCTCGAAATCATCCGTACCGCCAGCATTGAGCGCCTGCCGGACAAGGGTTTCGGCATCTTCAGGTTTTCCCTGCTCGTGCAGTGAAATAGCTTGCCGGAGCAATTCCCTGGTCATGCGGCACTCTTTTTCCCGGATATAATGTGAATCCCGAAAGTGGCCCGAATTCTTAAAATTGGCACTGGCACTTGTTCAGAATCTCCGCTCACTTGCAGGGTAGCTTAAAGCAGGTCCGGCCCGGCAATGCCCGATTTGCGAATATGGACTACCATAAATTCAAATGGCGGGCTTTCGGCGCTGGCGGCGGTCAGCTCCCGTAGATGTCACGGTTGCGCCAGAGATCCGCATATTCATTGCCGCCCACAATTCCCAGTTCCGATTGCGGCTCGCCGCCGCGCTTGCGCTTCACCGCGATGAAATCCTTGCCGTAAACAAAACAATGGCTGCGTACCGATTCCAGCGGCCCCTGGCCCGGCGGCGGCGTGAAATAGATGGAATCCCCCACCGCCAGGTCTTCCGCCTCGCAGGTCGTGGCAATCGCCTTGCCGAACGAGATGGGTCCCGTCGGACACAGAGATGAACTGCCGTAGTAGCGATTCTTCACATTGGCGCAAATCAGCTCGATTGCCTTTGCCAGCGCCTTGTGACCCGGGGGCGCGAAATAAAGCGTGTTTGCTGTCTGCCAGGGCGCGGCCAGAAGAAAATCGCGGAATACGCCAAGCCTGGGTTCCAGAAAATTCCAAGGGCGCAGGAAATAAACCGAGAGATCGGCATAGACGCCGCCATGATGCAGCAGGATGCAATGGCGAGCCAGGTCGCATTTATATGCAAATGGCTTCAAGGCATCATAGACGGCAAGAATATCACGCCCATAATTGTCGCTGAGGAAGTCGCGTATCTCCGGTCCGCGAAACAGATGATGTTCGATGCCCGGATGGACTCGCTTGAAGGACTCGATATTCTCTACAACTTTCAGGGGCAGCGCCTGGTCTTGATGCTCCTGCGATGTGATCAGAATGCTCGCCAGTATCATTATGCATCCCGTGAAAAGGAGAATCCACGATTAGGCGCGGCGGTACAATGAGACCGACCGCCGTTCATCCCCACCGCTCTGTCATTTTTTGAATCTAACAACTGTGCGGGCAGACGGCAAACCCGCAGAATGTTGGTTGCCTGACCAAATCATGCCCGCCAGGTTCAATGGCTCGCGTTCAGAAAATCGGCCGAGGCTGATCCAGCACAATGCCGGCGCGCGTCAAGGCGTTTTGCTGGAACCTTGGAGGAATTCCGATTACACTGTGTTGGGCCAAGTTCGTGATTTTTCGGATTTTGTCAGCAGGGGTAGCCGATTTTGGCCATTGGCTAACGCATGACAGATACGGCAAATAGCTTCGGAAATGGGGACGCCCTGTCCGCCATTCCCAAAAGGGGGGCGGTGATGGATCGCAGGACATTGCTGGGTGCGGGCGCCGCGTTGCTGGCCACATCTTTGCCGCTGGGCGCCCAGCCGGTGAAAGCCGCGCTCAGCACGCGCCGGCTGAACAATGTGATGATCAGCGTCAGCAATCTGGACCATTCGGTGGCCTTCTATCAGAAGCTGTTCGGACCGGCGGTGATGGACGGCGACACCGCCATCATTCGCATCGGCGATGGGCCGCATTTCCTGGGCATCACCCAGATGAAGAACGGCGCGCAGCCGGGATTTCTGTCTTATGGCCTGACGGTGGCGGATTTCGATCCTGCTGGGGTGCGCAAGGCGATTACCGGCCTTGGTTTCAAGGCGGAAGCCGGCAACCGCAACGGCACACCGGAAGTCTGGGCCTATGACCCCGACGCCATAAAAATCCAGCTTCAGCATGTGACCTATGGCCATGGCGCGGGGCCGCTCGGCGCGGTGTTGCCGGCGCGCGCCAAAGGCACGTCCGCCTTCAATCTCAAGGCCATCAGCCACGTGACCCTGACCAATTCCAACGGTCCCAAAAGCCTGGATTTCTATAGCCGGATGTTCGGCTGGCCGGTGCAATCCAAACAGGGGCCGACGCAATGGTGCTTCAGCGTGGGCGAGGGGCTGGACTGCGTGGTGTTCAATGTCGCGGTGAACAATCCTGCCGCGAAAGCGGGCGTCAATCACGCCTGTTTCACCATGCCGGCCTTCGATGCCAACACGGTGATGAATATCCTGTCCGACAATGGGCTGGAGCCGATCGAGTATGGCAATGCCGGGCTGATCAAGCCGCTGACCTGCCGTACCCGGCTGCGCCAGCGCGCCAACAATGGCGGCGGGCCGGGCCATTGGCTGGGAACACCGGAGCTTTATTTCAACGATCCCGACAATATCGCCATGCAGCTGCAGGATGTCAGCTATTGCGGCGGCTCGGGGATGCAGGGCGAGGTCTGCCCTTAAGCGCCACGCGCCGGCGGCGCGCGCTTACAAAAGCTGGCGCTCTGCGAGTGTGGCGAAAAAAATAAGGCCCCCGAAGGGGCCTTATTGCTTGAAGGGCCGGTCGATTCTCGCGCCACGATTTAGTGTTTTAGCCCCATGTCTGCGGCCATGCTGAGGATATGGCCGTCCATCGCCTTGAGCATGTCGGGACGCGTCGCATCCGGGCCGAGGGACAGTTTCGTATCCAGGGCGTATAGCTGGAACGCATAATGGTGAGGACTGGCGCCTTTGAACGCGGGCCCTCTATAGCCGTCCACGAACGGCGCGGAGGATTTGATCTGGATGCTGCCGTCGGGAAGCTGGGGCACATTGGGCACGCCCTCGGCCAGCGACGTGACGGTCGCCGGAATATTGAAAATGCCCCAATGCAGATGGTCTTCGCTGGACTTGCCTGTCACGGCGTCCAGATCATGCGCGATGATCGCGAAGCTGACGGTTCCGGCGGGCGCACCGCTCCAGCTCAATTGGGGCGAGACCGGCTTGGCGCTGACCGCCGTGTTCTTGTCGGCAAGAGCGCCGCCATCCGCAAAGGATGTGCTGGTCAGAACCAGCGGCGCAGGCGGCGGGCTGGCGGCCTGGGCCAGCGCCGCGCCGGCCGATGCCGACAGGATTAAACCGCAAATTGCTGCCGTCCGAAAATGATGCATTTCCTCACCCTCTAATATTTCGTGTTTATATTTCAGGGATTGAGAATACCGGCATTTCCCCTTTCTGGCCAGCCTCCGGCGGATTGCGATAAAACAGGCGGATATTTCAGGCGCTTTTGCATTGTGTCCCGCTCACTCATCGCACTGGAGCAGCCTGTTGCAGGATGGCGTTGCCGGGCCGGACATTATGCAGATGTCCAACGGCTTTCCCGTGAGATGTTTCTGACAGTCCAGCGTCTGTGCCACGCCAGCCCTGGTGTACACTTCGCTGCGGCACTGCTGATAATCGGTATAGCCCGCCTGCCGGGCAACGTCGTTGCGGGGGTTGCCGATGGATTGCTGGCCCAGGAAAGTTTTCTTGCGGCGCGCGGTCTCATAACAGCCATTTTCAAATCCTGCGTCGGCATCGGCGTCAATGCAGGTGTCGCCGATGATCTGCTCCTGGGCGTCGAAATAGCCGGCGCAATAAGCAGGGTGCAATTGCGGGTCCGTGGCCAGCGTGTCATCGGCGGCCAGGGCGCCGGTGGCGGCCATCAGGCAATAGGCCAGAATGACGCGGCTGACGGCTCGCCCCAGGACGCGATCCCGCGATGTCATTTCATCGGCACGGTGACTGGTGCGCCCTTATCCTTGACGAAAAAGGCGATGAACACGGCTGGCTCGGTTTTGCTGGCGTTGCGGCTGACGACGTGAATGTCGGTGGGCGATTCATAGAACGTGTCGCCGGCATGCACGGTCATCAGTTGGCCGCCCTTGACCTGCGTCTCCATCGCGCCGCTGAGCATATAGACAAAGACATTGGCATTGTGGCGATGCGGCATGCCGACTTCGCCGGGCGCCAAGGTGACCGTCATCATCTGGCCATCCTTGCCCAATCCCGGCAGGTCATGGGTGAGAAGCGGCTTCACGCTGGAGGCCTCGGCCGTGCCGGTGGTGGCGATCAGCGCGCAGGCGAAAATATGTTTTTTCATGGAAATTTCCCCCGTCACGCCGGGCGGTAGCGCCGGGCGGCGCATGTTTACCCGCTGGCAGCGCAAAAACAACCACAGGTGCGGGGCTGCCGATATTCGGTTTCGGGATGGACATTGGCTGCACGGCACAGTGCAATGGGTTACCGTCTTTGCAGTGACAGGGGGGCTTATGAAAAAGCTGTTTGTCGCAATCATGGCTGTTGGTCTGGCTGTCGCCGGGCCGGCTGAGGCGCAGTTCGGCCATATCCTGCTGCCGCCCCGCAATGCCAACCAGGGCTATAAGACCGGGCTGGATGTGCTGCGCCTGTGCGTTGCGCCCGAGGAAATGGAATTGCTGCAATGCCTGGGCTTTCTGGAGGCCAGCAATGATTTGCTGGTGAAGGCGCGCGCGGATGCGGGCTTGCCGCCCTGCTATCCCGAAAGTGAGAAAGTGGATCTGGTGGCGATCCAGCGGACCTTGATCGCCTATCTGATCACGCATCCCGAACGGCGGCCCGAGCTGGGCTCGAAAGTGGTGCAGGCCGCGATCATGGCGCGCTGGTGCGCGCACTAAGCGTCTGGTGATGCGGGCCTAGATCTGCTGCGGCTGAGGCGCTGAATCCCGGCAACTGTCTTCCAGCGCAACAGGTTGCATGCCCGTCAGCGGCGTCCGCAGCTGGTGGAAAGCGGCGGTGTCGGCGTCGAACGGGCTGGGCAGGTTTTCCTCCGGGGAAAAATCCATCGTGTCGGTGCAGCCCGAATCCAGCGGCGCGGCGGCTTGGCTGGCGTCATCCTGGGGCGGGGCGAAATTCTCGGCCCGCGCCATGCCGTGCCAGATCAGCAGGAAGGCGAGGGCCAGCGCCAGCAGCGCGGCCATCAGGCTGGGTTGATAAAACGAATCACGTTCCGCGCTGGCGGCGCGGGGTCTGGAGGGTCTGCGCATGGCAATGTCCTTCTGAAGCCCAAGTTTAACAACGCATAAATTGTGCCATCGCGGGCCGTGCAGAAAATGCGGAAACTTGCCGGGTTCTTCGCGCATCGGCGTTTGCGGCGGCGCTCAACAAACAGTCATTGTGCAACGAGATTGCGCAGCGATGACGAGGCGTTTATCGAAAGCGGTGATGGTGCGCGCCCATATTCTTCCCGAGCATTTGAGGCCCGGCCTCAAGCTGGTGTTCTGCGGCACCGCGGCGGGGCGGCAATCGGCCCTGCAGAAAGCCTATTACGCCCACCCCCAGAACAAATTCTGGCGAACGCTGAAAACGGTGGGTCTGACGCCGCGCCTTTTCACGCCGCAGGAATATCCCGTGCTGTGGGAATTGGGGATTGGCCTCACCGACATCGCCAAATTCGCTTACGGCATGGATCATCAATTGCCCCGCGACAGTCTGGGACCCAGGGCGGCGGCGGCGCTGCGTGCCCGCATTCTCAAAGTGGCGCCCGGCCATCTGGCTTTCACCAGTCTCACCGCCGGGCGGGCGGTGCTGGGCAAAAAGGCGGCGCCGGGCGAACAGGCCGAAAGATTTGGCGGCACGCGGGTATGGATTTTGCCCTCGCCATCGCCGCTGGCCGACAATCACTGGGACATAGGGCACTGGAAAGCTTTGGCCAAAGCGGTGAAGCGCGGCTGATGCGAAACGTCTAGGGCGCGGTGGCGGCGGTGAGCTGGCCGGCGGCGTTCCAGGCGGCGCAATTGGCGTTCAGGGCGTTGCAGAGGGCATGGCGGGGATCGGCGATGGTGACCTGATAGGCGCTGATATTTTTATCGGGCAGCAGGAAATCGGTGAGGACGATCTGGGCGCCGCTGGCGAAGGCCTGGTCGCGGCGTTTTGTGTCGTTGCTGCGGGCCTCAGCCGTGTCGGCGTCGGCGCGGGTGAGGACGATGAATCCGACCCGCACATCGGCGGCGATACGGGCGGCGTTCTTCACCGGATCGTCGATCGCCACAAAGCCGGCATTGAGCGATGCTTCGTCGGTGGCGGCGAACATGGGGCGATCGGGATCGGCGCCATAAAGCGTGGTGACGGAAGGCTCGTCATTGAGGACAAAAACCACCTTGCCGCGCGCGGTGCGCAGGGAAGGCCAGCCGCCCGCCTGCACCGCTTCCTTGAGCGAGGCGTGGGCGCCTTTGACCTGTGCCGGCGTGATGATCGCGGCGGCGGCAAAGCTGGCGCGAATTTCCGCGTCCAGTGCGGTGGCGGCGGCGGCATCGAACGGCAGCGGCGTGGTGGCGCCTGGCATCGGCGTGCGGGTGTCGGTGCAATGCAGCACGATGACCAGCGGAAGATGGCTTGGGTGGGCGGTGCTCC
>Ga0118677_10012711_pt1 | contig 12289 bp, 11 predicted proteins | sample AliMusrvi5mmetaG_FD_86154 | JGI IMG/M metagenome (GOLD analysis project Ga0118677, IMG submission 86154)
ACCCCGGCACTGGCTCCAACCCTTCCCCCAACGACCAAGGATGATTTCTTTGACACCACGATCCACACCCACTTCGCTCCTCCACCAGCAGCAAAACCAGCAACTGAACCAGCGGCGGGACCACTGCCGCCGGACGAGCAACCGCTCGTTCGCTACCGCGCACGCATTTCCCGCGGGGACCATTTTAACAGCAAAGGGCGCGATCTTTCCCAGATCCCTAGCATCAAACTGCAGGACTTCCTTCAGCAGGATCGCTACAATGTGCAGCGCCTCGGTCTTCGTGATCGCGATGACGATGTGACCGAGCGTAACTACGAGTCGCTGGCTCCGATGTTTTCAAACCCTCTGACAAAAGACACATCCCCGGATTGTTTCAAAGCCGTGCTTAGTGGGGAACCGCTGCTGGAGGTCTCACTGTACCGGAATGAAATCGCTGTCCGTTTGATCCAACGCTGATGTGGATTACAGGCAACACCTTCAGGTGTTATTCCCAAAAATAATAGAGGTTTGAAGTTGCGGACGCGTCGGCAAAGCCTCATAGACCACCTTGTCTGAGGCAAATCAATTCGCATCTGAACATCGATCCCATTACTCAACCCAAAACTGACCCAAAATGCCACTCCAAGGAAAAAAAATGAAGGGAATCGCTGACGTGGTCTTCGTGATGGATACCAGCGGTTCCATGTCGACAGTGATCGAGGCAGTCAAAAACCATATTGTCACCTTTGTGGATTCAATTCAGTCCAACAGCCAAATGCCCATTGATCTGCGGCTGGGACTGGTGTCTCATTTTACCGATGGAGGTGATCGCCGCGGCGTCCGTCACTGGGACTTCACCAGTTCCGTGCCAGACTTTAAACAGGCTCTCCAATCCTGTGACAAATTGCCCGCGAGTGCTGACGAATTCGGGTTACCCGCACTGGACCGTGCGCTGGACTTCCCGTGGCGCCCTGTGAGCCGTCGTTTCGTTGTCTCGTTCACCGACGAACCGGTGGAGGGTGGTCATGAACCGGACATGCAACGCTCCCAGCTCCAAGACTTGGGGGCCAAGTTCGGCCAACTTCGGGTCAATGGATTCCTGATTGGCCCATCCTGCCCGGATTACGACGCACTTGGCCGATTCCCCCGTATGATTCGCGTGGTGCTGAACCAAGGGGAGTTGGCTACCTATGATTTCGGACGCTTTCTCAGCGATCTGGGCCGCACGGTTTCACAGAGTAGCGAACAAGAGTCCCCGGCGTCCGTGCGCAATAACCTCTATGGACTCTAATCGCTCTAAAGAGAATAATCACCCAACAATACAACGAAGAACACCAACCCATATCTCACCATGGCACTTGTAGGAAAAATGAAAGGCGTCGCAGATCTTGTCTTCTGCGTGGATTGCACTGGCTCGATGGCTCCCTGTATCGATGGCTTGAAAGCCGAACTTCATCGCTTCATCAGCGAGCTAGAAACCCCACCTGAGCAGGGTTTATTATCCGTGAACTGGCGCTTGCGTGTGCTTGGATTCCGAGATCTTTTCCAAGATGCGGAGCCATGGATTAACGCAAACTCACCAATGGTGTCCACAGCGGCCGAAGCCAGAGCCCAAGTTGATGCGTTGCAAGCGGACGGTGGTGGCGACGAACCGGAGTCCGCACTCGACGCTCTATGGACGGCCACTGCCACTACCCCATGGCGCAAACCTTGCAACCGCATTGTCATCTTTTTCTCTGATGCCTCCTCCTTGCCCAACATGCATCCCAATACGGTGTCCGTCGGAGCATCTGGAAACGATGTGAGTGCCGTGGCGCAGGCTCTTGCAGAGGCAGGATGTCGGCTGCACGCATGGGCACCTCCCGGTGGGGTATGGGATCAGCTCAGATGCCTGCCTAGAGTGGTATTCTCTCCACTCTCCTCCGGCGGAGACGGAATGGCCTCGCTCAATTTTGAGGAGTTAATGGGAAATCTGCGGCGTACTGTCTCCCAAGTAGCGAGCGTGGGACAGGGATTCGGTGGTGCCACCACGGCCCTTCCTTGATATATCTCCTTTAAATACGCCATGGACCTCTATACTGTAGGCCAAATCATCAATTCCGGGGTTTACCAAATCCGGGTAGATGAACCGCTCAGCCAGAATATAGCCTATTCATACAAAGCAACAAATCTTCAGACAGGGGACACAGTATTGTTCAAGAGTTATGGCGACACCGTGCCCAACCTTGAATTATGCCCATGGTTTAACGACTTTGTTACGCATCAGACGGATATTAGCAAGCGGCTATCAACCATCCCTGACCAAGCCATTCAAATTCTTGGGCATTTTAATCACCAAGGAACCTACCACCAGATCATTCAGTGGGCACACGGGTGCTCTCTGGATCGCCTGCTAGAAAAAGAGTTCAATAAGGCCACGTCGTTGGAAAAACACCTGCACCTGGCCAAGGTCATGATGTTCTCACTGCGTAAAGTGCATGAACTGGGTATTATCCATCGCGACCAAAAACCAGCCAACTTTTTCGCTGAGGAGAGGCCAGAATTATTAATGAAATACAAGGTGATGATGGCGGACTTCGACATGTCCCTGATCAACGGTAGACCTTCGCTGAAGCCGAATGATCATGTTGGAACCTTTGGCTATTTTTCTCCAGAATATTACCGTGGAAAACCCGCAGTCCAGGCATCGGATGTCTTCACCGTTGGAGGACTGATGCTTTACGAACTCTTTGCCGGCGTGCATCCATTAGAAGCTTTGACGCAAAATATAGAGTCAGAGACAGAGGGCCATATCTTGATCAAGCGAGCAATTGAAGCCCGCCGCATCCCGAAGATGGACGAAGTTGCGCCACAGCGCGCGGCACAGGTGCCCGCGCAAGTGCTGGAGTTGATCAATCTCGCACTTGACCCCGAACCCGCACGACGCCCCACTGCGGCAGACATCCACTCCGCTCTAATAACTAACCGCCTGGTCAAAACATTAGTGCTCAAAGGTGGCCCAGCTGGTCTCAAGTGGCGAATGAAGGAAGTCTCATCTTTGAGTCGATCAATGTGTGAACGGTTCTTCGGCACTGCAGTAGGAGCAGTATCCTCCGATCAAGGGCGCTTTGACCCTTCGGAGGATCGTGCAGAATGGTACTACACCCACAGAGAAGGGGCACTCAATGCGAGCATGCTTAATGGCAAAGCAATTCATGGAAGGGTCACGCTTGAACCCGGAATGAAGCTTCAGGTCGGCAATCCAGATTCCGGCAACATCGCATTGGAGATGGAGGTATCGTTTGAGTGATCCAATCGTATCCGAAAATGAAACCGGGGCTACAACTACGCATGCTGCGGATTGGAACCGTCTATTACTTGCGCCTTTGGTGAAGTTGTCAAAGACCGCTGTCTATCCGATTCCGAATTGTGTGATTATCAATATTGCAAATTCGAGAGGTTTACTGGAGGAATCCCAAGTCCCTTACACGCCTGATGAAATTGTCGTGTCGATGCACAAGGACCCAGCACAACTCGAATCTGCTCTGTTTAATCTGGAACAACATCTTAACACGCGTTCGCCCGAATCCCGTGAAAAGATCTCCCAACAGATCTTCGACGCGGCGCGAATAATTGCTGAGTATAGTGAGGGAAAGGAAGGACAAATCTCTATCGAACCTGCCGAGGTCGACTTTTTAAGTGAACTGCGTCGCGTGCTGAAGCTTCAAACTTCTGGATCTAAGGACATATCGAAAGCACTTGTTAGCAAGAAAACTCCGGTGGATCCGATCATTTGGGCGGCCGAGTGGACGGAATCCATGGAAGATGCCTCTTTTGAGCTTCTTGTCGGCATGCATGAGCATCACGAGAACGAATGGAAATCCGGCCATGGCTTACTTGATCAGGTCACCCAACTTCGTAATCTTCCTCTGACACTGGATAATCCGGTTTGCGACCAAGGCGTGCTCGTGTTTCCACAGGCATGGGCGGATCGGAAGATTTGGATCATCGGGGATCTTCATGGAGACTTCCGGGCGCTTGAAAGCGCTCTGACTACAATCGGGGTAGGCAAGGATGGAATGCCGGAGAATTCGGTTATTCTGCTGCTTGGTGATTATGGGGACCGCGGTTCTGGGACGCTTGCAGTTTGGTTACGTATAGCATCCCTCAAAAAGCGGTTTCCAAAACAGATCTTTTTGCTCCGTGGCAATCACGAGGAAACCGTAGCGATGAGACTGACAAGGGTGGACACGGGCAGAACTCTTAACACGCTCTGGCATGTCCCAACAACCACTGGAATGGAAAGCTACCTGATGCTGGCCATGGCCTTGCATGGTAATCTCGGAGATGTTGCGACATTATACTGCCAAATTCCAGACTTGGCCTTATTGCCGGGCGGAGTCATCGCACTTCATGGATGTCTGCCTCCACGATGGAAAGAAAAAGACGGTTGGCGTGGCACCGATGAGGAAAAAGAGTCTCTGACTATTCGGAATCTGGCAGATCTACGCAAGACGGCGGTGCGCGGAACGTTGCGGTGGACTGATTTTACCGATCGCGATGAGATCACCGAAGGATGGGGTGACCACGCCCGGGGATCACGGTTGTTTGCAGATTGCCAAGACCTCTCTCATTGGAGGGGCGTAATTGGGGATTTTAGAATGGTGCATGGTCACACACACCCCTCAGAAGGTACATGTTGGGAGGACCAAAAGCGAGTTCTCGCTTTGAATACCAGCAGTCATACGGCACTCAAACTTGGTATTGCTGTTCTTGAGCAAGGAACTTTACAGACTATCCCGATAACTTGAGCATATTCCTCGTCAATGCACCGCAATTGATCAAGATAACTTTATTAGGCAAAAACTCCCATCAACTGCTCCCAAGGATCTGACGGAGATCGGGTCGTGAAAATGCCACGACTATCAATGAGTCATCCAGATCAAAAGGGAGAGTGGAATCGGCCCCGCATGGATTGATGACAATACGTCCATCATTTTTGCGTATGCCGAGGGGAATGACTGGGTTGTCCTTGCTGCGACTTGAGCCAAATTCGAGACATAAATCGTCGAAGCTCATGCCAAAATGGCGCTCTGGCAATTCTGACGATGGCACGATGTAAATTTCACTAGAATCTTTGGCATAGTGCAGGAGGCAATCATACACATCGGACAATCTCTTCTGGATGGCGCTTTGGGCAAGTATTCCCAGGCCATATTGATCAGAACACACCACCTCGTCAGCCCCGGCGGTTTTCATGTGAGCCAGGCGCTGATGGCTGATGCATTCCGCCACCACATGAGGCCGACTATTGGCTGGCAAACCTTCGTAAAGCTGGCGGAGTGCGAGCAGAGTTACGATTGTTCTCGAATCGGAGTCTGCGGCACCCGCGTCAGCCAGGACAATAACACTCTTTGCAAACTCTGCCCTTGCTGATTTCAAACCCACAATGGTTTCACAATCGCATACCCGGTGATGAAGATTGTATCGGTTCTCGTCAGCAAGCATTTCGGAACCAATTTCGGCAGTTAAGGATGCCACCAGAATGTCCGTGTCTGGCTCGGCTTCCTCGTCATGGATTTGCCGGATGATTTGATCGCCACGATTATTCCAATGGCAGATCAAGATATGTTTGTTGAGGTCGTTGGGCATTTTGTTCTTCCTGTGATTAATGAAAACGGAAGCGAATTTACCAGCTACAGATCCTAACATTCCAAGGCTGGAAAAAAGCAACAAGACGAGACCAACCCGACCGCCGGGTGTCCTCGGTTCCCGAGATTCCAGCCCGCTGAGCACGTATACTATAGTGGACCAGAGTGAGTGGGCGAGAGTTTCAAAGCCAGGCGTATAGCCCCGTTCGCAATAATAGATCAACACAGTTGACAGAAGATAGATTGAGAGAAATCCCAACACTAATTTCAAAGTCAGATTACGTCGGGCGCTTCGACACCAGCCTTTTTGTCCATAGGCAATACACATCCAAAGGCAGAACACTCCTGCAATTACAAACAGGCAGGGACCCCAGCGCCTTATGGCACTGGCGGAAAGCAAGCGAAACCGGAAGAAATCCGCCGCCCCTGTATGCAGGGTGACGGGCATTGCCCTGTCTGCCAATTCCAGGATGTCCGGTGAAGAACCCGTGGCGCGTACCATCTGGCCAATGGACGGGTCAGAGGAGATAGCTGAAGCAAGTTCTTTTGCCGCAGCCGGGTCTAGGTCACTCCTGCAAAGCAGCAGGGCACGCACTCCCACTGTGGAAACCGCTGCTTCCTGGCCGATATAACTATCAGCGGGAATCACTGAGGGAACAAGGTCGGGATTGTCCGATAGGAGTCCCTTTACCAACTCAGGGGACAATCCCAGTAGGCGAATTCCAGATTTGACACTTTGGAGCCCGGGGTGTGGTACCCCTGCTGTGAGAATGGCGGCTTCTATGCTGCCATCGGCGAATTGCCTGGGCAAATCGATCACCTTGGCCGTAACCGGAATATATTCGGTGCGGAAAACACCCGCCGCATTGAGCAAGCGCCGGGCGTCGTCAATGGAGCCGCTCCCCTCTTCACCGAGAAAAATGTGCAACCCCCGAAGATCGTTGATTTCATACGCCGCCGAATCCATAGGAACCGCGATCTGCAAGGATTCGGTATAGAGCGAGGCTATTCCGCGTACACGCGACTGCAACGCTGGATGCGAGGCCGCCACATTGCTCTGCACGATGGCAAGGTCCACCTTCCCTGCTAGCAACGCGTCAAGGTTGGCTTTTGATCCGGGAGAGGTCTCGACGTGTATAACCAGACCCGACCCGTCGCCCGCGACAGATTCTGCAATCTTGCCCGCCATTTTGAAATAATTTCCTCCATCAGGACCCGCTGCCAGATGGTATTCCCTGCCTTCTGCCTGAAAGAACAGTCCGAGACTCAATAGGGGAAGAACCGTCAAATACCGTAAGTTCAACATTCCGTAATGACGCCACTGAATCAACACGCCTTATTCAAGCCACCACATGCCGGGGACAGCAAGCAAATGATGAAAAATCTTGTTTTGACATCGGATCCAGGAATCTGCCAGATTCCAAGTATCCGCTCAATGGGCTTTGTAGAACCTTGCCCCCGGTAGCGGTTCCCAACAAACAAGAACCACCCCATGGCCAGTTCAACATGCCCCAAATGCGGGGGAAAAAGAAAGATCGAGTGTGGGCCCTTCAATCCGCCTAGGCGCTGAACTCGGTTTGCTTTCTCCAGACGGGCTGGCACCCAATCTGGTCACCCACCCACTGCCAACTGACAGAAGGACTCAACTTTTAACACCATACCATGGCACGCCAGATCATTTGTCCCAACCCCAATTGTGGCTACCGGGGCCCTGTGAAACGAAAAGCCAGAGGAAGTTGTCTGCTTGGCCTTATTCTGTGCTGCTTTTTCCTGGTACTAGGCATCATCTATTTCATGTTCAAGTCCGGGTATCGTTACTACTGCCCAAAATGCGGCATGCAATTGGGTAGCGACAATTGAGGCCGCTCGTGGCGCGAAGGACGGTGAGATTCCTTTTTGCTGAAATCTGTCAGTATTCGCAGCCTCCAAAAAATGTTTGTCGAACCCCTCCAACGCCATCTTAACGTCTGCGCGCAGGTGGATCTTCCGGGCTACTCGAAACGAGACCCAGGCTTTTGGAACGTCATCTCAATCCGAGACCCGTCACGACCGGCACCAAATCCCTCCGGCTTTCAGAGCTTCCACACGCTGCTCTGCCTCGATATCGTCGAAATTGACGGACTCGACAAAAACGAACTGATTCATGCCCCACGGGCAGAGCATCTGGAAGATGCGTTCTCCTTTGCCGACCTCCACCCCACCAAACCATTGCTCATTCACTGCTGGGCCGGAATATCCCGCAGCACTGCCGTGGCTCTCGCGTTGATCGTCCGCGCCATGCACTTCGACGGGTATTCAGAAGACGAAATTGTGACTGAAGCCTGCGAATCCCTGCTGTCAATCAGACCACAGGCAGCCCCAAATCCCTTGATTTTCGAAATAGGCCTCTCGCTCTTTCTTGACACAGACTCTGCTAGCCGTTTGCTCGTCCGCCTGCTCAACCATCCAAACCTCTTCCAGAACCGCTACAAGGGCGCATCTCCCACGACGTATTTTCTTCCCCCAAGCCTATCATAGCCTCTGATGACTGCAGCTTATTCCTCCCGCCGCATCCATTCCTCCTCTTGTGTGAGCTGAAAACGGACAGCGCGGAAAATAAACACTGCGGACGGGCAATGCTCGGCCCAAGACCGGGTCAGCGCTAGATCGGAAACCCTTCGGAACGGCTCAAGACAGTAAACACCCCACCTGTCCGCAATCGCCTTTCGGCAGTATCCGACGACGAATTCGCTTTTGCCATGTGTCTCGGTAATTTCCAGCACAGTGCCTTCGTCAGCTTCGAGCAAAAAGCAAGAGTCAGGTTCAGCAGGACCTTGGCCCCGTCCATGAAATTTATAAAATTCTGTCATCATAATCATAACGCATAAAAGGAGTCAGATGTAGAGGTGTGGCAGTGACAATTGTCAGTTGATCGAAGTTATTTTCTAATTTTTTGGGTTCTCGCCTCTACAAGATCCATAAAAATCGCGTTTAAAGGACAGAGGGTGGATTTCTGCCCCTAATGATAAAACACGAACATGACTCCTACGACAACCCAACAGTCAACGACTATACTATGGCTTTCCGACCTCCACATGGACCGAGCGAACCGAGAGAAGATCGAAATGCTATTCGATAGAATCTCAGGAATCGAATTCAATGCGCTGCTCATCACTGGCGACATTTCATCAGCACCACACCTTGCCGGCCACCTTCGGGAACTGGCGGAGGCCTGCGCTCCGCGCCAGCTCTACTTCATACTAGGAAACCACGACTACCACCATGGATCAATTGAATCCGTCGACCGGGAGATCGCTGGCATTTGCCGGTCGGCAAAGAATCTACACCATCTTCGAGGCGATGAAATTATCCCTTTGACGCAAAACACGGCTTTAATCGGCCACCGCGGGTGGGCCGATGCTCGAGCCGGATGGGGAAATAGAACGATAATCGGAAACCGTGATCACCACAGCATCAGGGATTTCAGTAATCTGACACGTGCGGAGCTTTTAGCTAAGATGGAATCACTGGGAAAAGAATCCGCGGTAGCGTTTCGACGCATCCTCCCGTTGGCGTTAAGTAACTATCGACATGTGGTGGTTGCCACTCACGTGCCTCCATTTCCCAATGCTGCCCACTTCAACAACCAACCTTGTGGACCAACCCACCAGCCCCACTTTACTAATCTATCTGCAGGAATGGCACTGATCGGAATCACCCGCAATTTTCCTTTCAGACGGGTTACCGTGCTCGCCGGCCACACCCACAGCCCTGTGCATATTCGAATTCTTAACAATCTTGAAGCTCGCGTGGGAGGCGCCATAACCGGAAATCCGGGAATTCAGGACGTTTTGGAGTTTTTCTGATTCCAGGATGAACCCCAATCCAGACCATCTCCCCGCCAACAAGCGAATATATTCTTTTGATATATCTCTGATGCTACCCAGCGCGACTTTCGCCGCACAAGGGTTTGCAATAAACAGGTCATCAGAGGTTATGAAAAAACATACCCATACAAAAAAGCCTGGTACCCGCAATCATTCCAAAATCACGGAGTTAGCATTCAAGTACAACGAACATGAACTCAATAATCTCGCCTCCGAATTGGATGGCCTTGCCCGCAAGGCCCTTCCAGACGGCGTTCTTCAAGGAATTCTGGCAGGACAGGAATCCGCAATCCGGAACGACGCGGTGGTTCTCGCTCTCCAATGGTTCCTCCGACAGATTGTTTCAACCGACATCTCCCAAGGCGGACAACCCGATATGCCATGGCATGCGCCGCGTGCAATAGCCCATGCCCTCAGATTTGCAAAGATGCGCAATGCCCGTTTCATCCTAAAGGGAACACGCCTCCTCGAATCTCTCGAAGAATTACATGGGGAATCCACTCCACATCCATCAGATTTGCTACCACACGATTGGGCGGAACCAATAGCGCGGAAGATGCTATGCCAGGGAATCCGCCTGGCCGCAAGGTCGGGACGGATCAGCCATGTCAACGCCAGCATTGCCCGTCTGGTGTATCTTGACGGCATTCCAGTATCGCAAGTGGCCAAGCGTCGGGGTGTGCATCGGAGTGCGATTTACCAGCAGATTTGGAAGGTGAGAGATGCCCTGTCCGTGGTTCTGGAAATCATCGAAGTTCCGTCGATGGTATGAAACCACAAACTATATCTATCTTTATACATATCTATAATACATTAAAATCCATGACAGATCAAGCCATCATAAATTCAATCAAACACTACGCCCGAACCGGAGAAATCCAGGATGAGATTGTTCCATTCTTTCGGCAGAGCGGTCGGTGGGTCGGCGATTCCCGGAATTGGAACAAATCGACGTACAAAATGGCATCAAAAATCATGCATAGTGCGGTTTTGCCAGCAGTTCGTCGGACTGCGGTAAATGCACAGGGCGATCCTATTCTTCTAACGTCATTCCATTGGAATAAACGCCGCGATGTGGAAATTCCCTGGTTTGAAGTGCGCGGATCTATTAGAATCAGAAGTTTGGAGGCGTTTTCTGCAAAATTTTTACGAACAGTCGCTGGATATATCTATTCTTGCACTGACAAAACCGTAAGCTTGCCCAATCTGCATCGGGTGGGAGGGGATTTCGACTTCCATGGCACCCAAAAATTGCATACTCCTTACTTAACAGATGTCAAAGGGTCACTCATGGTGACCGAATGCGATTTGCCAAACCTTGAAACTGTGGGCAACCGGTTTTGGGCGTGTTGGACCGGGCCTCTTCATGTTCCAAAATTACGTTCCGTTGGGGGAAGTTTTGAAGTTGAGGGAGCCGAGAGCGTTATCGCCCCTGCACTAGAATGGGTCTGCTTTGATCTAAATCTGTCCTATATAACAACCGAGTTTATCGCAAACAGACTTGTAGCAGTAGGCGGATCACTTGATGCAAGATCCGCTAGAACATTTCGCGCAGCAGCCTTGAAATCCGTGGGTGATAATCTAAACACAGAAGCTTGCCCTGATTTTTATCGACCGAATCTTGATGAATCTCTGTTTTGGGAATTTCACCCTGAGGCAAAAAGACGATGGCAAATAAGAGAAGCTGTCAGGCAACAGATGAGAGATTTGCCGACGATGGAAATCTGACAGCGGGACAAGTCCAGATATTTCAAAAACCCAAACACAAAATTTTAGGACGATCCGCAATGTCGGCATCACTCACATCAATCTATTCACAACTCTGCAATGCCAGAAATACCAACCCCAAGCAAAAGTTCCATCATCCTTCCCCACCAACAAGCCGTCTTTGATCGCCTCTGCGCCATCACCAGAGTCTGTCTTAACGTTAGCAGGTCAGCAATCGGCTTAAAATTAAGAACATCATTTTTACTGATAGGCCCAAGTGGTTGCGGAAAGACATTTCTTGCAGAAGCCCTCGCTACAGAAATGCAGGTTCCTAGCCTAACAATCAGTGTGTCGGACTGGATATTGCTAGGATGCTCCAATCGCGGAGGGGCGGCCACATGGCCGGTAATCGTCGACTTTATTGAACGTTCAAAACAGGAACAAGGGGCCATTATATTTATTGACGAGATAGACAAGTGCTATCATAACACTAGCTGGAACACGTTTCTGCGGTCCGAGATATTTTCGCTTTGCGATAGACGTGTACAAAAGAACATGAACGACTTGGATGGGGATCGTATTCCCGAAGCACGCATTGAGGAGGTTCGGGAATTCCTCGAGAACAAAACAATGATTCTTGCGGGAGCCGCATTTCAAGACCTTTGGGAGGATAAAGCCAGGCCGTCCATGGGATTTCTTCCTTCAACTGTTACTAATGAGGTTCCTGAGCTTCAGGATCTCGTAAAGACCTTGCCCCGCGAATTGGTTAATCGTTTTTCATCGGAAATGTTTGTCATGTTCGATCTAATCGCGGAAGATTACCGTCAGATGCTAGAATCTTCGGCCGGACAGGTCGCAGAGACATGGCGCAAGAGATTTCTTGAGTTAGGGCTCTCAAGGATTGATCAAGCAGTCAGGCACAAGAAAGGTGCTAGATTTATAGAAGAGGTTTTGTTTTCAGCAATCGTTGAGGAGCGTGGGAGCCTGGTTAACTTCGTGCCTAAACCGAAAACTTCTGAAAGTATTCAAGTGGATAACAGCGACGAGTCAGAACTGGAGGCTTTGTGACCACCTTAGGAATACGACATTCCGCCAGCACTATTACAA
>Ga0118677_10012713_pt1 | contig 12289 bp, 9 predicted proteins | sample AliMusrvi5mmetaG_FD_86154 | JGI IMG/M metagenome (GOLD analysis project Ga0118677, IMG submission 86154)
GAGAGAGATGCAGTCACCCCACGTAATACCACGTGCGGCGAGATCAGCACCAATGAGTTTGACACTGTCAGCGAGGAGGAACTGCAGAGCGGTATTGGGCAATTGATGCAGCATGCGCGTCATGTGCCGTTGGGTGGGCAAACTGGCAAGGGTATTGAAACCCGGCGCCGAATTTGGAGCCGGGACGAGTGGAAAACCGAGCAGGGATATGAAAGCGGGATGTTCGATGAGGTAGCGATGCAGGCGACCAAAGGAAGACTGTCCTTCATTCAACTTGACGAGTTCGGCTGCAATGAAAGCGGTATAAGGAATTGTGCTCTGGCTCCAATTGCGTTGCAAGTCGCGCTCGGGGAAATCGTCCCAGTGGAGAGGACCGAGTAAATCAAGGATGCGCATGGCCGGTGCGCAATCGGTGATAAATGCTGGCAGACATTCGCGATGCTGGAAGAGTGTGTGCAAATCAGGCTGTTTTCCGGGCATTCCAAGGCTCAGCGACATCTCAGGGAAAAGTGGCAGTTGGACTAGAATAGGTGAGTCAGTCATGGCGGCATCTCCTTGTGGAAAAGAACAGAAGTTGGTACTTTGATTCTAAGCACAAGAGACGCCTGACCGAAAACGTAACCAGTCATTGACTGGTTACGTTTTTACAGAACATGAGTTGAGGAGATGCGCGTAGGAGCGATCAAAAAACGTAACTTGTCATAAGACTGGTCCAACCCTCCTATAAGGTTTATGCGTCAAGTTTTCCAACAGCGTTGCCCCTATCAGGGCTGCAGGTTCATACCCACAAGGTTTCCCACAAGGGAAACGATCTGTTTCTGGTATGTCTGAAACAGGAAGACCATGACTCCTGATATCAGCGTAAGCGATGTGCCTGCCAGGACGTTCTTTGTGCTGCTGAAACTTTTTGCTTCAGCGTCCATCGTTGCTAATCGTCGTTCGAGATAGCCCGATATGTCCTGTGATTTTCCATCCGGCACGATTAACATAAGTTCATTTAATCGGGAAATATGACCAATTTGAATATCCCATTGGGTCAGCTTTCCCATATTCCTGTTGATAATGTTTATCAACTGTTTTTGAGATGCGTTATCAGGCTGACGCTGCGCCACAGGTTTGGGAGGTGTTGCCTGACTTGCCGTGCTAACAGTCGCGGCTGGCTGGGATGCCATCGTTGGGGCCCCGGAATCAGCCGGGTTTTGTTGCGATGTCGCGAGTGCTTCTGTGCTCGCGGTGCTATCAGCCTGAATGGACTGAGTTCCATCAGGCTGTTCAATCTCTTCAATCTCTTCATTGATGAGCGTCCTGTAGAAAGTGTCCAGCGTGTTGTTCGAACGGCGCTCTTTAAGCTCTGCCTCCAGGTTTTGCAGATACATTTCGATATTCATTGAGCGCCTGTCCCCTATCGGTAATTTGACGATCGCGAGCACATCGTTTACCCACTGGCGACGCCAATTGAGCAACAGATTTGCCTGGGTGCGATAACTATTGACGCCGACCAGAAAAGGAATAACCGTGCCGATGAAGAAGACGAGTATCGGCACTGACAACAGCAACCAGAATGGAGGGAGTTGACCCAGGAGCGTATTGCCCTGTTGGTCCAATAACCAGACGGGAAAGAGCAGAATTATCGTTGAAGACACGATGTTGGAGAAACTCCCGCCCAGATATGAGTTACGCAAATCGTCATCGAGATACGGAGATATGACCACTGGCCATATCTCTATGAGCGAAACGAGTATTCCGGTTATTTGCCGAACGGTAAAGACGAAGACGGCGATGCGGACGAGTGCTTCACGATCCCCGATTGGAAAGTACCAATAAGTGAGTAAACTGCCGGCGACCGTGACAATCGCATAGATGTAACCGAATGCGGTGGGAATCGCTCTCAAAATTGGATGTTGCACGGCTTGTTGTACGCCCCACATGAAACTCAGAGCGGCCACCTTCTCGCTTTTTTCGGGCAGTGTGTAACCGGCGACAGCGCCTATGACAATGTATAGCAATTGTGCGAGGAATATCGCTGCGATCAAGAGGAGCATGAGGTTGACTGGTAATAGGCCTGTGAGCAACCAATACTCGACAAAGAGAAATACCATGGCCGCTGCTGCGATAAGGATCTGACGGAGATCACTGGGGAGTTTCCCTTTTGCCAATCCTTCTATGAAAGGAGTTTGCATGCCAAGCTGGTAAACCACAGCATTGAGCACAAAAACAATGATAAATCCGATACTAGGCAGGATCTTCATGACATTACTCCCGATTCAGACTACCCAATTCACACGGCGATAGGGCTGTGTTATATCACGGGATCATCAACAGCGCCAAAGGCGAGATAGCCGCACTCGGATTCTAGCGAACCATGGGTGCGGCTATGAACCAGGTCAGGGTCTCAGCAAGACTGGAAGGTACAGAGTCGCCAGGGGCGAGAGCGACTGGCTGTAGAGATGGATTAGATTGGTCGGGTCGTCTGCTGATGCCAGCACTGCTTCAATGACGTAGGGGTGGTTCGGCTCCAACAGAGGCGCTGCATCTGAGGACGCAGCAGCACTGTTACTACGCAGAAACGGCCCGGGCGGCGCCGATGCAAAGAAGACGTCGTAGGTGTTACTGACGCCTGGCGCAAGGTCCATTGGATCCGGCGCAAGCTCGTTGACCAATGGCAGGTCTGCCGCCACAGTGCCGTTCAGGTCATCCAGGCTGAGCGGTGTGCCGGCGTCGAGCACGTTCAGGGCCAGCAAGGTCATCGACACCTGAGGATCGTTCGTCAATTGCACGCTCAGGTGATTGCGCCCGACCCAGTTCCAGGTCAATCCAGCGAAACCCGGCGCCGGGGCAAGCGGCGTCCCATCCACCGACCAGGAGAAGGGCGGCGTGCCCGTGTTCGAGTCAAGCGCCAGCACCGGTTGATCTGCACATATCCCGATCTGGTTTAGGTCGCCTGCCTCTACCGTGTTACTGATGAAGTTCAACTGGTAGATGCCCGCACCGGAGTCGTAGCCGCTGGTTCCATCAGGATCGCCAAAGGCGTTCAACGTCCCTGTGTAGACTGCGCCGATGGTCTGGATACCCGCCAGCCTGATATGAAGTTCGTTCACATCCTGGCCGGTGTTGTTCAGAAAGTCCCAGGTATAGCAGTAGCGATTCGGTTGCAAGGCAGCGGCCAGCGCAGCGCGGTCAAGATGGCTGCTCTGCATCAACCCTTCCGGCCTTGAGAGCGCGAGCGCGCTGCCGCTGATCGCCAACGCTGCCGCCACCGGCAATCCGAAGGTGACGAGGTTGCGCGCGTATGATGTGTGTAATAAGGAGCGAGACATGCTCACCTCCTACGGGAATGGCAGAGCGCCGAACGGGACATACACACGCTTAGGGATGACGCGTTCTTCCTCAATTGAAATGCCCGTGGGTAGCGTCGGGCTGACCACCCCACTCTGTGGGTCTTGAACGACGCCAGGCGCATTCGCGGTGTAAGTGGTGTCAACATCCAGCTCCGTCCGGCTGAGGATGACCAGGTAACCCATGATCAGCGGGGCGGGGAAGGCTGGTAACGCTGCACTTGGGGCAGTCCAATGGTAGATGCGATTGCAGTCATCGACCGTTGCATAGTCGGGTCCAAGAATGACTGTATCGCTGACCACCATTCCTGCAGTCTGTGGCTCGCGGATGATCAGGGGTTGGTTCGGATTTCTGTAATCCACCAGCAGCACGATTTTCTTGAATATCTTCATCTCCTTATAGTTGGGGTTGTGGATGGCAACCTGCGTTGCATAGTTGCCCGCTTTCACCTGGGGTTCACCACCCTGAAGAACCGCGCCCTGCGGGGCGAAAGGCGACTGGAAACCACACACGAACTTGGCCGCGTAGCTCCACGCGTAGGTACCGCCGACGGCGATCTGCTGCTGCGGTTGGGCTTCGGAATCCTGCGGTTGGGCCGCGTTGGCGACATTCTGTTGGCGCAGTGAGGCATTCGTGAACGCAAGTACGGCCACAAGAACAACCAGGACCGCACCCGCTATGCTGAGGACAGGCATCAAGAACTTACGAGACATGAAACACCTCCAAGCTGTTAACCATTACAAGTAACACCACGTTCTCGATCTGAGTCAGTCTCTTCGCATGCCATCACCTCCTCTATCACAGGCGCGGGAATCGTTGACCCGATGCCGCACCCGTTCACGCCGGTGAATGCCGCCTATTGTACAGGTTGCCCGTACCGGCAATTTTGTGGTACTTTATTACCATGCGTGAACCTCCTGAACTCGCCGATGCAGCGATCATCACTGCATTACAGTCTCATTTCGGCATCATCGTAAAGACGCTGGTATTTCTCCTGCTGGGCGACGATTCCTCATCTTTCGCCTATTGTGCTGAGGCAACCGATGGAGTAACCTATTTCGCCAAGCTTCGCAGCGAATATGGTTTCAGCGTATCGAGTCTCGCCGTGCCTCAATTTCTGCACACTCAGGGTGTACCCCACGTTCTCGCACCCCTACTGACAATTTCTCAATCGCTCTGGGTAAACGTCGAAGGATATGCGTTGAGTCTCTATCCTTTCATCGTCGGCGGCCAGGCTACGGACGTTGGCTTAACCGAACGACAATGGGGCGAATTAGGCGCAACAATGCGGATTGTGCATGCCACAGCGCTGACGCCTGGGCTGGTGCGCAACCTTGGGATTCGGAGCGAAACCTATATTCCCAGTCGGCGAAATGTGATCGCGGACATACAAGCTGTTATCTCCCGCTCGGATCTGTCCACCCCGGCTGAGAGCGACTTGGCGGCATTCTGGCATGCAAAGTCGGACATTATCGACACCGTCGTAGCTCGTGCAGACTCACTCGCGCGTCAATTGCGGCAGGCCGCGCCTGGTCCCCTGGTACTCTGTCACGCCGACCTGCATACGTGGAACGTTCTGGTGGATGGAGACGGGCAGATTTGGATAGTGGACTGGGACGAAACTATACTTGCGCCAAAGGAGCGAGACTTGATTTTCGTCGTAGGCGGCATAGGGACTAACCTGGTGCGGCCGCATGAAACCGATTACTTTCTGCAGGAATACGGCGACGGCGCAATCAATTCCACAGCGTTGGCATACTATCGCTTTGCCTGGGCAGTGCAGGACCTGGCGGCTTATGGCGAGCAAGTCTTCTTTATGCCGGGCCTGAGCGAGCACGCCCGGCGCGAGGCTGTGCGCGGTATCATGAGCCTGTTTGAACCTGGCAATATCGTCGATATTGCCTTTGCATCACAAGGATAACCCATGACAACACCACGCCAACGCTTTCTGAACTACGTACGCAACCCTGCGGGTGCGCGCCCGATCGTGTCGCCCTTCCTGCCCTACGCCGATGTCATCGAGCGGACGCTCCGGCATGTGGGGCTGCCGGTGACGGATGACCCCGTGGTGAATGAGGTCGCCCTGTCGCGCGCGCTCGATTACGAGCCGATGTTTATGATCGCGTGCGATAGCTTCATCTTCCCGTGGCAGATCGATGAGAGCCGCTCCGATGCCGAGTATCGCACCATGATGATCCAGACGCCCATCGGTGAGTGGACGCGTCGCGTCTCGCGCAGCCTGGGCGAGTGGGGCGATGAGTCAGGCTTTCCGGTGAAGACTGAGGCCGACCACGCCTACATCGTCGCCGCGTGCTCGCAGGTTCATGAACGCGCCGGTGAGATACGCGCGTACTACCGCGAATGGCGCCAGCGGATTGGCGAAGATGGCGTGATCGTGATCGGTCACCCGCACCCGTTCTGGTTGAGCTTCCAGATCAGCCAGCAGAACATCATCCTGCATTACCTGGACTATCCCGACACTTTCCGCCGCAGCATGGACGCCATCTACGAGGCGGCGTTGTTCGTGATGGATATCGCGATGCAGGAGGGAATCGATTTTATGAGCGACAGCTCGTATGGGTTGGAGATGACATCTGTCAAGCTGTGTCGCGAGATGGATCTGCCGTATCTGCGCGGGTTCAGCGACTGGACGCACGCGCGCGGCGGGTTGTTCTGGTATCACAACTGCGGGCTGACGCGCGCGATGATCCGGCAGGGCATCTTCAATGAGATCGGCGCGGATGTGATCGAGACGATTGCGCCGCCGCCATCCGCCGACAACGACCTGGCCGAGTCGCGCCGCTGGATCGACCGGCGCGTCACCACAAAGGGCAACCTCGACCTGGGGCTCCTTCGCGACGGCACGTCCGACCAGATCATCGACGCGACGCGCAGGATCGTCGAGGCCGCGCGCGGTTACCCGCACATCTACTCGACCGCTGACGCAGTGCTCCCAAACACGCCGGCGGAGAACTACATCGCCTTCATTCGGACGGCGCGCGAACTGGCGACAGCAATTTGAGGCAAGCTGGATTGGCGAATCGGGTTATCAGGCTGGGAAATGATTGGGAGTCAGATTGACCAGGAAATCGGAGCACGGCAGGCATAAGATGCCGTGGATCAGGAGTCGTTCCTTGCCGCGGTAGAGCAACCAACGCCGGCTTTCCGGGTAATCTTCGCCGAAATTCCTCAACCCGCGCAAATCTTCGGGGCGCACATTGGCTGTGTTCTTTATTTCCATTGCATGAAATTCACTGGCGCCGTAGATCACGAAATCGACTTCCACCTTCGCGCGCGTCTGCCAATAATACAAATGGTGGTCGCCATCCGAGTAGTCGCACCACGCGCGCAGGTGTTCTGCCACAAGGCCTTCGAGCGCGGCGCCGTCGATCTCAGATGGAGAATCAAGCGGCCCGGCAGGGCGGTTTGCGCGGAAGACTCCTGCATCGAAAAAGTAGAACTTCGGATGCATCGACATATCGCGTTTCGCCCGTCGCATAAAGACCGGCACGCGGTAGGCCAATAGCAGATCCTCCAGAATTTCCAGGTAGCCTTCGACTGTTTTGTAAGGCACCTGGCACTCGCGGGCGACATTCGCGAGGTTGAGCACTGCTGCATGTGAAAAACTGATGGCTTCGAGAAAGCGCGCAAAGCTGCCCACGTTGCGCACCAGCCCTTCCATCTGCACCTCTTCGCGCAAATAGAGGCCGTTGTATGCGCGCAGGATCTCCGCGGGTTCAATCGCACCGAGCACCATGGGAAGCATACCGAGGCGCAGTGCATCTTCAAGGTCAAACAGAGCCCCAAGCTCGGCTGCCATATAAGGGTGAAGAGACTTCTGAGCCGCCCGTCCACCCAGCAAGTTCACTCCGGCTCGGCGCAGCTTACGCGCGCTCGAACCGGTAAAGATGAACTGTGGTCCATGTCGTTCCTTGCCTTCCTTACTTTCCTCAATCAGCAGATGCGCAACTTCGAGGATTTCAGGCAGTTTCTGCACCTCATCAATTAACAGCTGTTGCGCGTCTGGCCGACCGGCGATTAACTCGCGCAACCGTTCGGGGCGCGCGGAAAGCGACCGCAGTGTCTCCGGGTCCAGCAAATCCACACGGATTGCATCGGGATAATGCCGTTGCGTCCACCACGTTTTGCCAGTGCCGCGCGGCCCCAGCAGGAAGTAGTGGTCAGCGGGCGGCTTGAAAAATCGCGGCGTCGATTCTATTTTGCGCCTCATAATGGCGGATTATAGGCTATTTTGCAGCGACAACCTCATAGTTAAGGGTTTTGATCAGATTGTCGTTAAAGTACACGTCGACTTTATACGATCCCACCGGCCAGTCGTTCGGGAGGCTGATGTGCGCACTGAGCTGATTGGCGACGAGGACATCGGTCGTAACGTCCTTGATCAAGATATCATTCCCTGATGTGGTCTTCACGGCGGTAAATGACCACTTTACTTTGGTGCCAGCGTCCAGCAACCTGGATGTCTCCGCCTCAAAGTACTGGGTGCGATCAGTGGCAAGAAACTGGTCAACGGTGTCGCCCGCCTCATTGTTGCCATTGTCCCGCTTCAAGACAATACTTTTGATCGTCACGCCCTCATTGCCGGCGGCTTTATCGCCGGCAGCTTTATCCGTCTTTGCCGGCTGGTCGGTGGCCGCAACCGCAGTTGCAGCCGGTTTTGCTGTGGCCGCAGGCGCAGAGGCGGCGTCGCCGCCACACGCCGCCAACATTAACGACATCACTCCAGCGCTTAAGCACGCAATCACCCGCCACGTTTTGTTCTTCATGTTTTTCTGTAACCTTTCACCAACAATTCCAATTTTCATTGACATACCAATACATCGATCTGTAAACGTGGCGGATTCTAACATCGCTTGAGACTGCGCGCGGCTTAAGCGGCATAAATGGCGATCACGACGAACGCCGTGTGGGCTATAGTAAACAGAGAGGTGTTATAGATGAAACTGACTTTCATGACTCTTGGTTGTCCCGGATGGGACCTCGACACGATTTGCGCGCGCGGGCGCGAGTACGGATTCGACGGCGTTGATTTTCGAGGCTATTTACAGACGATCGATATCACCACTTTGCCCGAGTTCACTTACGACGTTGCGACCACACGCCGCAAGCTGGCTGATGCCGGATTGGCAGTGAGCGCCATCAGCTCGAGTATCACGGTGTGCGTGGCTGAAAAAGTAGACGCTAACCTTGAAGAGGCGCGCCGGACGATTGCTGTTGCGCGCGAACTGGGAGCGGCGAACGTGCGCATCTTCGGCGGGGGCGCCCCGAGCGCGTCGGCGCGCGACCTGGCGAAGATCGGTCGCGATTGCATCGAATACATTCTGTCGCTGGATGGCGCACAGGATCTGCACTGGTTGTTTGAGACGCATGACCGCTGGGGCGACGCCGCCGGCATCCGGTTGTTGCTCGATGCCATCCCGAACCCGGCGTTCGGCGCGCTGTGGGACATCGGTAATACCTGTTTCGCCGGGACTGAAACGCCGGAGGAAACGCTGCAGGCGTTGCGCGGCCGGATCGGTTACACGCATATCAAGGACGCGGTATACGACCCATCTCATCCATTAGCGATGGAGAACGGCTGGCGCTATGTGACGCCGGGAACAGGGCAGTTCCCGTTGGCCGAGATGATCGCCAAGCTGAAGGCTACGGGCTACGATGGCTGGCTGCAGTTCGAGCATGAGAAGCGCTGGATTCCGAATCTGCCGGAACCCGAGGTGGCGTTCCCGGCGTTTGCAAAGTGGGCGCGGACGTTGTAGCTGTTTCACCGCGTGAATAGTGCGATTAACCTCATACCGTGAACACCATGTAGCGGAATGGCTCAGTGCAACTGCGCCATGAGCATCATAGAATATGAGCGTCGTTTTAAGATACATTTCAACACTATGAAGGTTGGAGAGACATTTGATGAAACAGATAAGGATGTGCACAGTCGGCGCTTCGTTGTTTGCGGTAGCAGTCTTGCTGGTCAGCGCACTTTCGCCCTTCACGGCGAAACTCATGGCGGCGCCGATGCGGGCTGGCGCAGCCGACCTGATCGTCTACGGCGATTCTCTGGCAAGTGGTTGGCAGGACTGGTCGTGGAGCGACGCTAACAATTTAGCCAACGCCAGCCCGGTTCACGCCGGCACGGCATCCATCGCTGTCAGTTTCAATGGCGCATGGGGCGCACTGTCGCTTCGAGCGCCCGCTGCCGTCAGCACCAGCGGCTACACGGCGGTGACTTTCTGGGTGCATGGCGGTAGCTCCGGCACACGCAGCCTGATTGCAAACATCTACCAAACCGATGCCGGCAGCATGTCGACTAACGTTGCCTTCAGCGCTCCTGCCGGCGTGTGGACGCCGATCACACTGACGATCAGTGCGCTGGGCAACCCGACGGCGATTGCCCGTATCAATATCCAGGACAACAGCGGCACGGTTCAGCCCACCTTCTATGTTGACGATATGCGACTGGCTGGCACAGCGGTTCCCCTTCCGGTGGATGGCACGATCCGGATCAACACCTCCGGCGCGCCGATTACCGTCGATTCGCGCATGCGGGGCTCCAACCTGCCAGCGTGGCTGGGCGCTTCTCGCTTTGCTGATCCTGTCTTCCGCGCGCGCACCGTTGCGTCCGGGCTGACTTTATTGCGCATGCCGGGTGGCAGCTATAGCGACTCGTATGGCTGGCTGAGCTGTGAAATGGGGGCCAATCAGACCAACGCCCAACCTTGCGGCAGCGGCTGGGAGACGTGGGTGTCCAAGCCGACCGACTTCCTGAACTTTATCAAGGCGACCGGCATGGCGGGCATGTGGGTCGTCAATCCCAACGGCACACCGCAGGAAGCGGCGGCAGCCGTAGCCTTCTTCAATGCGACAGTCACTAACACAATGGTGATCGGCGTGGACAGCAAGGGCTTTGACTGGAAGACTGCTGGTTACTGGGCGCAGTTGCGCAGTTCACACGGCAATCCTGGGCCTATCGGCATGAAACTGTGGGCAGTTGGCAACGAAGTTTACGGCGGCACACCAGCCAGCGGTGGCGCCATGTGTCAGTCATGGGGCTGGGAAAACTCGTGGACGTGCGATGGCGCCGAATACGTCAACGGCGCGCGGGGCTACTCCGGCTATACGGCCTTCCGCTCGGCGATGCGCGCCATTGATACGTCGATCCAGGTAGGGGCTGTTGGCAACGTGCCCGCGGTGGACTATAACAACTTTGGCAACAAGGTGGTCTCGGCCGCTGGTTCGGTCATGGATTACTACGATATCCACATTTACGGCTACAGCGGTATGCCGGCCTCGTTGAGCGCAGCGTTGGCGCAGCCGGTGTCCAACTGGCCATCCGTCATGGCTGATGTGCGCAGTTCGTTTACGGCGAATGCCGGTGGCCGCCAAGCGCCCATCGCGGTCACTGAGTACAACATGTTCTCTGCCCAGGATTACGATACTGGACAGTGGATGACGCGCGCTGTCAATGCGCTCTATATGGCTGATACCATGGGACAGATGATTCAGAACGGTGTGGTGATCGCCAACCAGTGGGATCTGGCCAATGGTAAAGCTGCTAATGGCACCATGTATGACTTGTTGCAGGTGGATAACGCCTGGTATCGCGGTCCGCAATACTATGTCGCTCCGCTGTGGGCGCGATTTGGCAGCCAGATGTTGCCCATCACTAATACCTTTGACGCAGCGACGCAGCTCAGCGTATATGGCGGGCGTGTGAATGGGACGACATACTCGCTGCTGGCGATCAATAAGAGCGCGGTGAGTGTGCTGGCGACGATCAGCCTCGAAAGCACACTTGGCGCCCTGGGCATCACGGGCGGAACCATCGACATCGTCCAGGCGTCATCGTTGAACGACCAGGCGGTCACGTTCAACACGGTTGTGACTCCTTCTGACAACCTGAGCAACGCGCCGTCGCTGCCACTGAATCTGAGCGGGAATGTCATTCGCTATAGCTTTGCGCCCAACTCGATCGTCCTGTTGCGCCTGAACACTGGGAGTCTGTCGCCGACGGCGACCGCGACCTTTATTCCGACAGTATTGGCCACGGCCACGCCAACAAATACCCGGACGCCGACCGCTATTCCGACAGCATTGGCCACGGCCACGCCAACAAATACCCGGACGCCGACCGCGACACCTGCGCCTACGTCCACCAAAGCACCAACGGTAACACCAGCGCCGACGTGCACGGTGAAATATGCGGTCACGGGCGGAACCAGCCTCACCTTCACCGCCAGCCTGACCTTCACTAACCAGACAGGCGCGGCGCTGAACGGCTGGACGCTCACCTGGACCTTTGGCGGCAACCAGACTGTCACTAGCATGACCAACGCGACTTCCAAGCAGACCGGGAGCGCAGTCACGGCGACGAATACGAAATTGACTGCGAAGGTAGCCAAGGGCGCCAGCCAGAATATCGTTTTCGCGGCGAGCTATAGTGGCGTGAATGGCATGCCGAGTAACTTTGCGCTGAACGGTAAGGGGTGTCAGGGGAATTGACATTACATTGGATAAACCGACGCGCGACCGCGCTGTCCACATGGCTGAAACAATCCAGTTGGGGTTACTTTCCTGTTTTGTTATTACTTTTCATCATGCAACGATTAGCGCTGGCGGTTCTACATTTGCCAGCGCTCATCGGACCGACTTACAGTTTCGATTATCAGCATTTCTTTGCTGTGGCGCGCTTGTCTGATCAGGGTCTGTATCCCTATCTATACTATTGGGTCGAATACCCGCCTATCTTCCCCTGGTTGAATACGTTACTTTACCGCGCCAGCATTACCGTTGCGGCTGGATTAACGGCGGAAACCTTGTATTATGCCCTCGCGATGGCGCTGCGAATTGGCGCCGAAATCGCTACCGTTATTCTCATCTACATGATCTCATTGCGACTGCGGGGCAAATCGGCGGCGCTGCTGAGCGTAATGGTATACAT
>Ga0118677_10007551_pt2 | contig 12287 bp, 11 predicted proteins | sample AliMusrvi5mmetaG_FD_86154 | JGI IMG/M metagenome (GOLD analysis project Ga0118677, IMG submission 86154)
ACAGCGCACCCGTGCAGAGAGCATGAGCGATTTGCTCCGTGGAACCCGGCGCCGCCACCGTGACCCCAAGATCACCCTTGATACTCTTGTGCTTTCGAATGAGTACGTCGAGAATGACGCCGTCAATCGGATTATCCGAGCCATAGTATGTAATGACCCGAACCTCGCTCTTATCTTGACCAAAGCGATCTACCCGGCCTTCGCGTTGCTCGTGCCGCGTAGGGTTCCAAGCGAGATCGTAATGCAGAACGGCATTGAAGTGCTCCTGAAGGTTAATCCCCTCAGATAGGCAGTCGGTGCAGACAAGGACGTAATCATCCGATCCAGAAACAAGCTTGGCGATGCGCGACTCACGCTCCGCCGGCGGCAGAAGGCCCGTCACGGACTCAACACGAACCTTTGCAGGTAATGAGTCGCGGAGCTGACGAGCAACATAATCGGCTGTATCCACGAAGCGGCAGAAGACGATGGGTTGAAACCCATCTTTCAGCAACTCTTTGATTTCCTTTAGTGCCCCTTGGAATTTGTTATCTGTGTCGGGGGAAAGGGCTTCAGCACGACGAGCGAACTCCAAGAGTTTTCTACGTGTAGAGTCCCCGCTCCCTTCTGAATCGGAACCCGGACTGAAGTCAATGAAAGTGGCGTCGTCGCCTTCATCCTGGTCGAGTACCGTACGCTGGCCGACCTCATCTACCTCTTCATCCGGCACGAGATCCACCGCTGCTCTGTTTCGTAATGTGGCAGCTGCGGCAGCGGGACTGGAGGATACACAACGCATCAGCGCCAGGGCTGACCAGTATCGTACTCTCTGCCTCCGCTCGCCGTGATCACCTGACACATAGTCACGCGCAAAATCGAGGATGTCGTCAAAAAGCGCACGATATTCCTTGCTCAGGATGTACGTAGGTTCAGGCTTCTTATCTTTTCTGTCCGGAAAGGTCGTGTCAGTCTCAAGGTAATGGCGGATATCAGCACGGCGCCGCTGAACGAGATGGCGGGCGAGCTTGCGGCGGATTCCTTCCCGCTCCGCCCGGTCGAGGTCAGAAGGCAAGTTCGCAAAATCATCATCAAGAAGACTGAGAAGTGACCGGAATGCACCCTCGTTGCCGCTATGCGGGGTAGCTGTGACAAGCACAAGATGCCGTGACTTGTCAGCTGCAACACGCCGAAGCAACTCAAATCGTTGCTGGCGTCCGCGCCCAACTCCTCCGGCCAGTGTGCAGCCGTGGGCCTCGTCCACAATGACAAACTCAGGACACTTTCTGAGAAAATCCTCGGCATGGTGCGCACTCTTGATAAAATCCGTCGAAACTACAGTGAAGGGAAATCGGTCGAATAATGAAACGCCTTGGGGCAAATCGCGCTCGAGGCTTTGGATAGTACTACTCAAGACCAACTCGGCCTCAATGTGGAACTTGTCAGCGAGCTCTTGTTGCCATTGTTCAGCTAGTTGTGGTGGACAAAGTACAGCGATCCTTTTGATCTCACCTCGGTCGAGTAGTTCGCGGGCCACAATTGCGGCTTCTATCGTCTTTCCTATGCCAACATCATCTGCGATAAGGAGACGAATAGGGTCGAGCTTGAGTGCCATTATGAGGGGAACAAGCTGGTAGGGTCTCGGCTCGATGGCAATACGTCCGAAGCTGCGGAAAGGTCCGGCAGCCGCACGCGTAGACAAACGCCCCGCCTCACGAAGAAGCTGGCATGAAGTAAAATCGCCGACATCATTTCGAGTCGGGAATCGGAACGTCGTCGATTCGACCGCCTCAACTGCAGGTAGAATGCCGGTTACTTCTTCATCGAGTCCCCCTACCGGACGAGCAATCAAAAGCTCATCCGTAGATTCAGGCAAAACAACCCAATCGCGACCACGCGCGTGAATGAGCGTTCCAGGATTCGAGAGGGTTGCCGTACTCATATTGTTTTTACTCCAAAGACATCCGGATGCTGGCCAAGAATCTCAGGCCAATTTGCCTTGTGGTGAAAGCGGATGACGATATAGCCGGACTCAATCAGCCGTTGCGTAATTGCCTGATCCTTTAGAATCTGATCGGGTTCATCATGTGGCGGGCCATCAACGTAAATGGCAGCACTATACTCGCGATAATAGAAATCGGGCCGAGTAGAGGAGGTCTCAATAAGGTACTGACCATCGCTTGGAGGACGTAGGAGCATCTCATCCAAAAGATCGAGCCATTTCATTTCGAGCTTGCTATCGCAGTGCTTCCGCAACTCGACCATCCGCTCAGAGCGAGATCCAAGTCCACCTGCTGGCCGACATACTGACCGTGACATGTCGGCAAGGAGATCTCTAATCAGATACCGGTCAAGATCTTTATGATCAGGCTGGTTCGCATAATCGAGGAGGCATTGATAACAGGCCTTTCCGCAGGTTTCGACACCAAGATCTTTTAGGGATTCGAAATCAAAGTGGCAGATCTCAAGCGCACGCCGGGCGAGGAGAGGGAGCACCGAAGGGTCGTCCGCAATTTGGCGTAACACACCTGCGCCACCTTCAGATGCTTCGTAAAAGAGAATCTCCTGTCTGTCTTGGGTCGTCGGCATTGGTTCACACGAAAGCTCGCGTGGTTCAAGTTGGAAATGTTTTTGGATAGCCTCTTTGAGCGCAGCCTGTATGCTCGCCATCTCCGGGCCTGAGCGCGGTGGTTCAAAGCGAATGACGAGAGCGTTTTTCGTATCCTTAACGAAGGGGACTACCCGTTGAAGGCGGCCTTGAGCAACTGCATCGTCAGTGTCTTCATTGTCTGCAGGATTGCGCGACCAGTAACCACGCTCCAGATCAAGATTGAACCCGGCGATTTGATGCCCGCGTTGGCGTAACCAACCGAGATTGATCCGGTAAAGGTCTGTCGCGTCACCGTAGCTAATCCTCATGAGAAGCGAATCGCCGAGAAAGACCTCAGCATCCTTTCGATCAAGCCTGCCGCCAACCTCCGGGAAGCGATATGAGGTAACCAGGTTATAACCAAACTTCTGTCTTTCCTCTTCATCGCAGGTTATGCGCTGAGCGACTCTAAGGCTCACATTCTGCAACTGAACCAAATGCTCAATCCGCGAATTAACGTCGAGGCCCGCGCCGCACCTATCGCACACCTCCGCCATGTTGGTACCCTGTTCAAGGTGAGCATATCCGCATTTTGGGCAACGCTTCATAGTGGCTGTTGCTAGCTCGTGTGTTGCCTCGATATCTTGCGAGCCGAAATCAAGATTCACTTTGTAGACGCGGTATCTTGCGCCCTCGTGATAAATGATGGCGCCGGGACCGAATTCCGAGATTGCCAAGAAGCGTGGACGCGAGATGAATTCGTCATGGCCTTTGCGTTTTCGGCGACCAGGTACGTACGCAGACAGTGGGAGGCGGGGAAAATTGTAACCCGGAAGGAAGCCTTCCGCCGCAAAATATCGATAGGAGTAAAAATCGCCCTCATAGATGCCCTCGGCCTCGGTGAGAAGACGGATTTGGCTTTCAGCCTGTGCTCGAAGACGACGGGAATGGGCTCGCTCAGGTTCGGGACGCGAATGATCACCGATGATCTTGTGATGTAATTCCCGTTGACGAATAGCTGAACGGTACAAACTACGCCAACGATCACAGGATGAGTCGAAAGTTCGCTCTATCTGGTCGAGAACTTCCTTGGTCCAATTGTCGTTAAACCAGTTTGCTGTGGAAAGTTCGTCTCGAATACTGTCGATTAGCTGGTTCGTTTTTCTCAAAGCAGCAGCTCGATTAACAGGGTTCTTTAGCTCTTGTACCAACGCGGACTTAATCGGGAGCGGAAGCTGTCCATCAGAGGGTGAGAGGTCAATAACGCCAGTGAGGGTGATGCCGAGATCAGGCTTAACCACCTCCATCCAGATGGCATGGACATGTGAGCGGACCAAATCACAATTCCGGATATCGATCCGAGGCGGCGCCACCGAACCGGCTACCATTTGGTTAGGCTGTCGGAAATAGTACTGATCGTGAGGGCTGCGCCCAGCGCAGTATGTATACACCAGTGCGGGTTGACCGCCCCGACCTGCGCGGCCACTTCGTTGCGCATAGTTCGCTGGAGTTGGAGGGACGTTGCGCAGATTGACCAAGTTCAATTGAGCGATATCGACGCCTAATTCCATGGTTGGCGAGCAAAATAGTAGCGGAAGGTCGCCGGTCCGAAATCTACCTTCGCGCTCTTCTCGGTCTTCTGCGGTTACCTGCGCAGTGTGTTCCCGTGCCTCAAGCACACACTTGAGGTTGACGAATCGTCGGTAGCATTCCACAAAGTAACGATTTACTTCTGGAGGGGTTTCGCCAGCCTCCAAAAGGCGAGTGCGATCTACGGGTCGAATCTCACCTTCGGCAGGTAGCCAACGTAGAGCATCGGCGTTGATCTGGTAACCGGGAACTTCGCCGCTACGAACCTGTTCAATGATCCCGTAACGCTTCAGAGCAAGAAACAAAAAACGGATCGTTTGATCAACTTCGGGGCGGCTGAAATTTGCCCCTGGGGCTACGTATTCTGCAAGGCGACGCTTCACATAGCGACCGTAGCCTCCATAGGAGGACACGAAGAATCCACTCCGGTCCTCTGGGCGCTTCGGCCGCGGGTAGGCTATTACTGATTTCACCAGGTCCCGCGCATCGTCCAAATACCATACGGTATCTTCCAACAGACGGGGCTTCGTTTGTTCAGTTAGATCGAGTTGCTTCTGAGGGTCGAGCACATCAACTTTGACAGCTAATGATCGACGTAAAACATCCAGCAGTGTATGAAACAGTTCCAAACGTAGTTCTGTGGAGCAGAGTCGCAGTGGTCCAGGTGTTTCTACGAATTCTTCGCCAGTGTCAGTTCGATTGGAGAATCCCGTATCCCAAACCTCATTCTCGCTAAGGAGGCTCTCGTCTCCCTGCAATCCTTCATAGTCGAATGTGAGCAAACCGCAGTCTTCGAGGTTGGGTGCTGTGACTCGCCAACCGCGCTGCAAATCGCGATAGAGGTAGTAGTCTATAACCCGACGAAGGGCGTCATTTGTTGCGCTCCGAGCTGGCCCTCGCACTTCCGGGTCGGCTGCGTATTCCTCAAACCGCAGTTGCATTGCATCGAAAACTCGACGGGAAAGCTCTCCATGCCTCAATCCCGTGGCGCCCACTTCCTCCGTCGCCTTGTGCAAAGCCGAACGTAGCAGCGCCACTTGAGAGAAATCGTTGAAATGCCCAGCCTGAAGCGAAGCATCTTGTCGGTTATCAGTGAAACTCAAGAGTTTTCGCGCGTCTGGCCTTAGATCCTGATCCCCTTGCAGTTCAATCAAAGAACGTACAGCTAAGATTGTCGTCGCAGTGCTGCGATTGTCCACACCCAAAGTAGCAAGTTTCGTCCTCTCGGAGCGCTGGCTCTTTGTATAGGCGATGCCGCAGGAGGGCTCAAGGCAAAACAGAAAGTTTCGTTGAATGAGCGCAGCGTAAATGCCCTGTCCTTCAGAAACTAGACGGCCCGCGGAATCGATGAAGACTGATTGCGGAAGATCGCGACGAGCATCGGGACGAATCCGCTCTGCACCTTGGGGCGTAGTCTCTTTTAGGAACGCTGGTACACGTTCGAGCAAGCCAGGTCCTTCGAATTGCGGCCAGGGAGCCGTTTCGGAGATGTATACATAGGCATCATCACTGCCGTCGTCGCCCTCTTCTCGTCGGTCTTCTCGTGGAAGCAGAGATCTATTTCCATCTTCTACCTTGACGCGATAATAGGCTGTGCCGCACTGCCTACAAAAAACAAGAGGGAACAACGGTTTGTCGGGTTCTCCTGGCTTGGAACCCTTTTTCGACATCTCAAAGTGGCGCTCAGCCTCCGACTCGATGGTTGACCATACTGTGTCTCCGCGAGTGAAAAACTGGTGCAATCGAAATGCAAATATTGGGAACCTGCTCGATTCGTTTTGACGCAGCTCTGAACCTCTGAGGAGGAAGTGCCGCAGGACTGGGACGCACTCTGTCGGGTCCGTCGAGGTCAGTCGGGCAAGGTCTTCGACAGCACTGCACTCGCCTTGGAGTCTTCGCGGAGCTTGTCTGACTACTCGTCCAGTGCCTTCTTCCGTACAGACGCCAAAGGTAGACTCGATCCAAGAAGCCAGCGGATGGTTCCTAAAGGCCAAATAAGTGTCAGGCGGAGGGGTACCCGATTTGATAGTCTGGCGGATGGACCGAATCACTTCTGGATCATCGAAGTTGATGTCAGGTGTGGCGCGCTCCAATGTTTCGCCAATTACTTGCGTTCCGTCGAACGGAACGCCGAACATCGTTCTAGCCACCCCTGCTACTTCAAGCTTTTGGCCCTCTGTGGAGCCACCGCTGGCCATCGTTGCTGATGTGCCAATGCAGATGATGTCATGACCACCGAATGCGAAGCGACACCGCCGGATAAGCAGGGCCACGTCCGCTCCTTGCCTACCTCTATATGTATGGAGCTCGTCGAACACAAGGAAACGCAGACCTTGCGCCGCGCGCACTAATTCACGGTCTTCTCTTCGCGTGAGAAGAAGCTCCAGCATCATGTAGTTCGTGAGTAGGATGTCTGGAGGGTTGTTTCGGATTTCCTCTCTGGCGGGTCCCTTCTCTTGCCCGGTGTATCGAGCGAAGCGAACAGGCGGATGACCTTCTGGATACCCACGCTTCAGAAACTTACCGAGTTCTTCATCCTGGCTGTTCGCCAAGGCATTCATTGGATAGACGACGATTGCTTGAATACCACGCCCCGACCCGTTTCGAAGAACATGGTCAACAATCGGGACTATGAAGGCGAGGCTCTTGCCGGATCCCGTGCCACTCGTCAAGACATAGGATTTGTTTTCCTTCTTCGCTTTGAGAATTGCCTCTCGCTGGTGCATGTGGAGCAAAAGCGGCTTGCCGATTGGATCCAGGTCGGTCTTTTCAACTTTGAAGATCTTGGAGCACTCTGGGTGAAGGGTGCCTTCCATAACCAGATCGTCAATAGTTCCGGCCGGCAGGAAGTTCGGATTGAGCTGAAGCATCGGATCAGGCCAGAATTCCCCACCTGCGAGCGCCGATTCCACAGTATTCGAAATTCTCGGATCAGCTATCTTGATGAAACTGCGTGTGTAGCTGGCGTAATCGCTGACAAGGCGATCACGTAGATCAAAAACATTCATAGATTTCCGCTTTCACGATTCATTTCGCTGCCAAGTGGTTCTCGCGTGAACCATTCAAGACGACTACTAGCGCAGACTTTCGTTGCTGCGCCTAAGTCTGAGAGCATCGCAGACGTCGGAAAAAGCGGTAAAACGACTCCGGAGTAGACAATCCGGGTCGAAAACCTCTAAAGTCGGCTTTCAAGTCCTATTCTGACGGCTCTGTGGCTTACTGACCACTTTACAACACCCGCATATCGGAGAATCGAGAATACTTCCCGCTCTAGTTTTCGTGAGGAATAATCGGGCCTACCTGACAATCAAGCTGGCTGGTACTCTGACGGAATTCTGGGGTGGGATGCGCGAAATGGCTTGCTATACGGATCGGGCCGGCTCCAGCCCGGTTTGAACCCGGACCAAGTTGCGATTGCAAACGAGGAGTCTAGGCTCTAATCTAAGGTGCTCGTAGGATATAGTGCGGTTGCCGAGGGCGCAGCACACCCAGAATTTCCACCTCTTTTGACTCGAATGTGATGCAACTGTTGAGTTGTTTTTGCAGGATGCTTCGGCCCAGGTGCCCCCAAACCGGGAGAATGGCGGCCATGGGCACTCTGCGTATGGTTCTTTTCAATTGCAAACGGGTTTCTGCTTTCCTGGACGCAATACACGGCGTATCCCAAAAGGAGCAACGCAGTGAGCAAACCCCAAACGAAAACAACAGGCTTCCATGGGACGAGAATCAACATTGTTTCACCTCTAGGGTCGGAGATCCGCTCGCCGACTTGCCGCCCGTTCGGGCCGCCTGCCAATTTGGACCCGCAACCTCTGCCGACCCGCGGCAGAAGTCTCGCTTGGTGCGCCCTCTTTCTTTGTGATATATTCGCTCCACGTCTGTCGGATGACGACCTGAAGATTCTCTCGGGAAACGAAGTCGGGCAGAGGTCGCCAAAAATAGAGCGTGGGCACATTAAGGGCACAATAACGGTTCCAATTGGCTCCTCAGGGCGCGTTAGGTTGCCATCCATTACGCCTGGTTTCAATGAGTTACGCCAAAGCGGTGGGCTGTCACTGCAGAGGTCGGGAGTGCTCGGGAAGTCGGCCGTGGAAAGAACGTATCCACCTCCCGGTGTGAATGGGTTGTGCGGTTCCCACACTCGCTAGGACAGCCCGATGTCGCAACCCAGAGAAAAGCGCAAGGCCGCACAGATCTCGTTCGTTCGCAGAGAACTCAACTGGGCCACGCGCTTGCCCAATCGATCCTGGGAGACGGTGACCGGATTGTGCAGGTTCACTGCGCAGGGCGCCTTCATACCATCTTCCTCGTTCAAGACCACCTCCGACGGCACACCGCGGATAGCGGAGGTGATAGGCGCCACGGTGACGGACGAGAGGTAAGCGATGGCACTGTCTCGCGTGAGCACCACGACCGGCCTTTGTTTATCCGGCGGAGCAAAGGAGTAAAGCCGGATATCCCCGCGGGCTATTCTAGCGGCCACGTTGCCTCCGCTTCCCAAACACTCGATTCGCCTCCCGCCGGCGCCTGCTTGGAATAGCCTTGACGGTCGCGTTCTTCCAAGGCGCAGACTTCCAACCTCCGCAGGTGTTCCCGCAGGGCTTCGCGCACCAGCTCGGAACGATTCCGTTTCGTCCGGCGCGCGGCCCGATCGGTGGCCTGCAATAGCTTCTTGTCGAGAACAATCTGAACGGTTTCCATATGTTGACCCTACTCCACAGTATACTCCACATTAGACTCAACAATCGAGGTCTCGGCCTTTCATAGAGCAAGGAGATCGGCAGAGGATTGCAAGGCAGCATCTATCGGAGTCGACTTACATTACTAATCCCGGTCGTCCGCCGCTAACGTCCGTAACAACGTGTGAGAGAAGAGACGGCTGTCTTGGTATAGTCCGCTCAATCTCGTGATTAGCCAAATAACTCCATAGTTTGTCCTGTGAGACCGTCCCTCTATGGGATGCCCCAAGCGAGATATGTTGGATCGTCATATATTCCCAGGCCGCCCCCGTTCGGTAGTTTCTCTTGCGAGAACTGACCGATTGCATCGTATAACGGTGCCTGTTTGAACGGAACATGAATGGCGTGTGCCGTTCCATCGTCAATGCGCTCCTTAAGGGCGGGCGGCCAATAGGCGGAAAGCGCACTCGGATTGCGAATTGCGCCGGTAAAAACCGAATACGCGACGATGATTGGGATCTCGTACACATCGACGGCCTTCTCAATTTCAAAGGGGACCCAGTCAGTATCTAAGCGCGTGGTCTCACCAACTATAAGAATCATATTTCTTGAATTGCGGAGTCGCTCTAACAGAGAAGCCCGCAGCGTAGAGTTCTTGCTGCTATCTCGAACAGCAGATGCCTTCTCATGGCTGTTCACTATCTTGAAATCATGGTTCTTATTTGCGTTCCACGCACATAGCAGCGTGTAGTAATCGATGTCGGACTTGCCACCTGGGATGTTGTTGCCATCAGCATGAAACGCGATATATGTCCCGCTTCTGTAAGCCATCGATTATGCCTCCCAATGTTGTTTCACTTCTCTCAGGTCTACGTCCTCAAACCTGTCCCGTCTGAGCACAATCCGAATCGTTTGCGTAATCTCATGTGCCTTCGATTCCGTGATCGCAGAGAGTATTACGAGATTGAGCAGGTCGCGGGTGGGGAGGTTAAGCCCTGCAAGGCCACTGCCCACCAATGGCAAGTTCAACGGATGGCCATTGCACTCCACACGAGCTCTCTGCCAGAGCTTGTGTAAGGCACGCCACATCAACTCAACATCCGAAAAGACCTTGCAGTTGGTATGGTTGGTCTTGGCCAGGGCGAAAAGGATATATCGGTCTTCGTTCGCCTCGATTAGAGCCGTGGTGCCAATTTGATAGCAAAGAGTTTTGCCCTCAACCTTGTCAGACACTTCAATGTGTTCTTCGTTGATGAGCTGGGTCTCGATTTGCCTATCAATCGAATCCTGATAGCCGGAGAAGTGCCGCCTTAAAAAGGCACCGTGAAGGCTCTTATCGGAAACCGGCTGGCCCAGTTGTGTTTCGAAGAACTCACTAACGCCGATGGCTCGTATGCCGACCTGCTCGAAAATGTCGCCGAAACTGATCTCCAAGCATGTGCTGGAGTGCGCTATTTTAATTGTCGTCTTCGACGGTTTCCAGACCTTCCACAAACCCCACGCGAAGCTGATGAGTATGGCTGCCGTGAGCGGCGCCGGTCCGGAAATCTGTATCGAAGGGAAGAATTGCGTGACCACTTTGACGACCGTAAAAAGCACGCTAAAACACGTGAAAATATATGCGATCGTCTTCCACTTGTGCTTCGTAATTCCGAACCAGAGATCGTTCAGGGACTGCATGGTCGTCGTTGCCCCGCCTTGTTTATCGTTCACGGCGTATAGCGTTTCCGTTTCAACCACAAATGCAACAGAGGTTGAGGATCAGCCTATTTTACCCTCCGGCGGGTAGCCGCCCCTTGATGAACTGGCAAATTGGGCACCCTTCCTTCCTCCCGCGGCTTTATCACGGACGGGTTTCGGGATACCGCTTAAATTCCAGGTAAGTCCTCAAAAACGCATGAGCGCGAGGCCATCTCTTGCTCTATGAGCATCTGAAGGTTTTCAGAACATTGGCCGACTTCTCAGCCCTTATCGGGTCGTAAGATTCGGGCAGCTCTTCGAACTGCTTCTTCACTCACCTTGCCAGTTTCTTCGCGCATCGTTCCGAGAGTTGCATCCGAACGGAACTGTGGAATCGGTCTGCTCAAGTTCCGATTCAAGGTGTCGCTTCGCTTTTGTTGAATCTCGCCAGCCTTGGGCGGAGTGTTGTCACGATGGCGCCTATCCAATCCTGGTTCTTTCATCTGATTTCCTCCTATAACCTTCTGCTTGGAAAATAACCGAGTGCAATCAGCGAGAGCGACACGATCTCAATCTGTGCCGATACTGCCCGCGCTCCGCCTTAGCCGTGTCTCTTAGCCGAAAAACCCACGCTCAATTTGCTGCCTGTTCTCCTCATTGGCCAGCCAATGAAGTGTGAGTGCAGATATGATCGCGATCACCAGCACTCCCACCCACATCCTTGTGTTTCCGCCAGCCAACTTTAGGCCGTGCGTAATGTTCGCTGCATTCATGGTGCCTCCAATCGCGAATCAGTGTAAAGTCGTTAGACCGCCCGCCAGTGATCAGGCCTTTTCTTGTCGTTCAGGTGCCGGACACGAGCGACATGGGGGGAGTGGCCCTTTGCCTTCGCCCAATCGATTGCTGCTTTCTGAGTGCTAAAAGTGCCAAGCACTTCGTCGCCTTGGGTCTCGACCACATAATCATCGATGCGCGACCCTTCTGGGCGGCCTTTAGGCCGGGCTTCAACGAAGACGATTGCCATAATCTCATCTCCTTTTGTCTTGAAACGGTTAGTTTTCGTGGTGCCCCTCAACGCGAACGCTCTTTTCGCTCAGATGGAATTCCACAGGCTCAGGGAATAGGTGCAGATGGTGGTGATGGTGCCCAGCGGGAACTTGAAAGAGTGGCTGACTATATTCCATCTTCTTCTCCTCGATTGCGATCTAGACCTGAACTTGCTAATCTGCAACTACAAGATTCATGATTGCATAAGTGGCGTGCGATTGCAATATAGCAATTAAGGAGAACTGGAGAATGTCGGAGAATTTCGACGTAGGTAGCTTCCACGCGGCACTAGACAGCCAGCGCTTGGCATTGGGATTGACATGGAAGGAAGTTGCTGCGGAAGCTGGCGTCAGCGCGTCGACCCTGACGCGAATGGCACAGGGTAAGCGCCCGGACGTGGACGGACTTGCCGCGCTCCTGCGCTGGTCGGGTCTTCAGGCTGAAATGTTCATCCGAGACACTGGAGCGGAAAAGAAAAAGACAGCGGAGCCGCTGGCGCAGATCACCGCCGTTCTGCGCGCGGACAAGAATCTTAGTAGGGAGAGCACCGAAGCTATCGAGCAGATTCTGAGGGCAGCATATAAGCGCTTCCGGGTGAAAGAGCCATGAGTCTGAGGCGAGGTTTCAAGACGCGAGCAAACCAGATTTCCGTTCGCCTCCGGAAGGGCCAGGGCAGGGGCCCGGAGGCCTCGATCGACCTGGGAAATATTTTCGAGCGGTTGAGC
>Ga0118677_10012717_pt1 | contig 12284 bp, 8 predicted proteins | sample AliMusrvi5mmetaG_FD_86154 | JGI IMG/M metagenome (GOLD analysis project Ga0118677, IMG submission 86154)
CGCCAACTCGTCAAAGCGTGGAAAACCGCCGATCTCCAACCGCTGCTCGACCAGGTCGGCAAGGGCCGCGATTTCGTCCGGGGCAAAGCCACCTTTGCCAGCGCCCAATGCATCCTGTGCCATCGCTACGGCGATCAAGGCGGCGCGGCCGGCCCCGATCTAACAACCGTCGCCACCCGCTTCAAGCGGCTCGATATCCTCGAGTCCATCACCGAGCCCTCAAAGGTCGTCTCGGAGCAATATATGAATGCCTTCCTCACGCTGACCGACGGCCAGGTGGTGGTCGGGCGCATCACCCAGGAAACCGCCGACCAGGTGGTGGTCCAGCCAAATCCGTTTGACAAGGCCACCACCACGCTGAAGAAGTCCGCCATCAAATCCCGCGAACTATCGAAAATTTCGCTCATGCCCGAAAGCTTGCTCAACACCTACACGCAGGAGGAAATCCTCGACCTGCTCGCGTTCCTGGAATCCATGGGCAATCCCAAACACCCGGATTTCAGCAAGTAGCCGGCGGCGTCAGGTTGCCGACTCCCCCATTGCTCTCATGCACCACTGCCAAGTCCGCCTGATCCTCACGCTGGCAATGCTCGGCCTCGCCTTGCCGATGCCTGCCGTGGCGGCGGACGCACCGCAACCTAGCAAGCCGGAAGCAGCGCACACCGTTGCGACGCTCGTCGACCTGCGGCCGCGACTAAACGCCTGGGGACTGGGGCCGCGCCAGCAAGGCAACCGCCCGACTTGCTCGGTGTTCACCTTCACCGGCGCGCTGGAATTTGCCGTGGCGCACGCCCGCAACCGCGGCGAACGGTTGAGCGTGGATTTTCTCAATCGGGCCGCCAATCAGACCGGCCGCGCCACCCGCGACGGCGGATTCTTTACCGATATGTGGGCCGGCTTTGCCAGCCACGGCATCTGCGCCGAAGCGTACCTGCCCTATCAGGCAAAATTCGACCCAGCCCGCTCACCCGGCCCCCATGGCCAGGCTGACGCCAAGGAAAAACTGGCGCTCGGTCTGGTCCCGCACTGGATCAAACCATGGGACGTCAAAACCGGTTTGAGAGAAGATGAGTTCGCGCGGCTCAAGCAAACGCTCAACCAAGGCTGGCCGGTGTGCGGCGGATTCCGCTGGCCCAAGCAACCCGATTGGAACCACGAGGTGCTCCAAATGTGTCCCCCCGCCGACGTGTTCGATGGTCACAGCGTGTTGTTGCTCGGCTACCGCGACGACGCCGCGCAACCCGGCGGCGGGTTGTTCATGTTCCGCAACTCCAACGGCGACGGCCGCGATGGCAACATGCCTTACGCCTATGCCCGGGCTTACATGAACGATGCGCTGTCGGTCGAGTCCAAGGTCACTCCGCCGCCACCCCAGCCCTGACCGGCACACTCATTCCACCAGCGTCGGGGCCGTGACCCACAACTTCGCCGCAAGCGTCTTTTTTGATAGGTTATCTATCAAAACCGGCGCTTCCCAGCGCAGCGGATAGGCCATGGCGCCATCCCCCTGCCCGCCCCAATGGGCGGTGCCGGAATTGAGGGAAAACCCGACATGATGCCAGCCGCGCCAGCTCACCGATCCGCCGTCGGGCTGCCAGGTGCGGCCGTTGGCATCGCGCACCCGCATCCGCAAGCCGACGCCGCTGGCATCGCCGAAAACCCACATCCCGAAGGCCGTCGGGCGGCCCGCAATGATGCGCTGCGCGTGCGGCTCGACGGTGGCGAAACGCCAACCGGGCTCAAACTGGCAGGTCATTTCCCACACCGGAGCATTGAAGCCGGGCAGCGCCGGAGCGCCGGGGCTTGCCGCGATCGATTGGGTGGATGCCACCTTGGCATCCCCATCGCTGGTGGCCACGCAGTGGGACAACAGGTCGGTCTCACCTAACAAATACTGGCGGTTCGGCTGCGCCAGGATCCGCTGCTTGCCCAGGCGCACCTCAAGCCCGATGGCGGCGGCCTGCGGGTCGGCCGTGGGGATCTGGAAGCGGACTTGTTTGGCGGTCTCCCCTGTTGTTAGGGTGAGCGGCTGGGACGTCGTCCCGCTCACTCCCGGCAGCCTGATCTCACCGGCGAATGGCTCGCCGGCGGGATTATCCACCATGACAAGAACCACTCCCCCCGGCGCGCGGACGAGCTCACAGGTAAAAAGGGGCGGGGCCGGGAGGTCCAGCAAGAGCCGATCCTGCCCGTCGAAGCGCAGGTAGCGGGGCGCGGCGTCCAAGGCCACCTCGAGCGTGCCGTCGTGCGCTGCCAGCGCAGCCGCCGCCGCGCCGAGATGATTGCAGGATTGGCAGGTTGCCGCGCCGGATTTCAGGCGGATCGTGCGGGCCTGTGCCGCGGTGGTCCAGCAGGCGACAACCAGCTCCCGCTCGTTCCCGAATAACAGCACCCAGTCGTCGCTGGCACCCACCGCCAAACGACGGATGAAGTGATGGCCGGCCAGCGTGGTGGTGAGCGTGCGGGCCGCCTGATAGGCCGGCTTGATTCGCAGCACCGGCTTACCGGCCTCCTGTTGCGGCAGGCCGACCGTGCCAAAATGGTGCTCGGCGTCCTTGGGGTCGGCTCCATCGTTGCGCCAGTCATACCAGATCGAGAGCGGGATGCGCTGCGATAAATTGGTTAGGAACTGCCGTGCTAACAACCGTCCCTGCGCGTCTTCATCCTGGTTTTGCCACACCGCGGAGTACCCCCACTCACCAGAAACAATCGGCAGATCGCGGCCGGCGGGCGCAGCGCGCCGGATGACCTCGGCCAATTTGCCATATTCCATCAGCACGCTTTCGGGTTCATTCTGGCGGTAGGGATGCACGCTCACCGCGTCCCAGTCGGCGAGCACACCGCGCTCGAAACATGATGTTAGAAACGGGAAATCGATGCCGGATGTCGCCGGGCCGAGCAGCGCTTCAGCGGGTGCCGCCGCGCGGATGGCGGCAGCGGCGGCACGGGCCATGGCGGCATACGCGACCGGGTCCGGCGCGGGTTTCCAGAACCCGCCGTTGGGCTCGTTCCAGAATTCCCACAGATAGCCGCGGCCCTGATAGTGCGTGACGGCGGCAGCGGCCCATTGGGCATACGCGCGGCGGCCCGCCGCGGATTGCACCGAGCTGTCCGGCTCGTAGAGGCGGTTGCCGTAATCGAGAATGAACAGCGCCTTGATGCCATGCTTGGTCAGCTGGCCGACGAGCCGGTCATAGGCGGAAAAGTCATAGATCCCGCGCTCGCGCTCGATGCTTTGCCAGATCAAATCCATGCGCACCCAGCGGAAACCGGCCGCAGCTAACAACTCCATCTCCCCCGCTGCCGGATCGGTGAAATGAATATTGACGCCCAGCCCGTCCGGCACCACCGGCCCCGGCAGTGACGGGTGCGGAGTCGCTACGGCCCACGGCGCTGCGGCCAGGGTGAGCGCCGCGAGGCAACACAAGGGCGGCAGGCTGGCGCGGCGGGTCATGGCTTGACGATACGGCGAGCCAACCGGCATCCTTCCAGCCTGCGGCCATCGGTTTCATTCCGGGGTCAAGATTGCCGATTGCAATCCTGCCCGCCAGGCTGCATCAATTGCCTGTGCGCAGATGCCAATCCGAGCCATGCAACACCTTCTAACCATCCAAAAACACACCTTCGGGATGGGCGACCGCTTCGCCCATCAGGGAACGGCACAACTCCGCGCCGTCATGCTCGCCCACGCGGCCGGCTACCCTGTGTTTCCCACTTGGAACAAGTCCAACCGCGAGCACACCATCGTCCACAGCCAACCCGACGACCTCCGCGCCGAAGCGGACGCGGCGGTGGCGGCGCTGGGCTGGCACGGCGATTACTATGTGGACGCCGATCACATCGGCCTCAACACGGTGGCGCCGTTTCTAGCAGGCAGCAATTTTTTCACACTGGATGTGGCCGACTTCACCGGCAAGCCGGCGGATGCCGCGAGCCTCGGCGCCTTTGCCAACGCCATGGAGTGCTACCGCGGTGCCGTGGCCGTTCCCGGCATCGTCGCGCCGGTCATGCTCACGGCTGAAGTCGTGGCCGCCGCCGCCGCAAAGTTTCTGCTGGCGATGCAGGAGGCTGGCCGCATCTATCGACACATTGCGGAGCACAAGGGGGCGGACGGCTTTGTGGTGGAGGTGTCAGTGGATGAAACCGACACGCCGCAGACACCGGTGGAATTGTTGCTGATTTTGGCGATGCTCGCGCGGGAAGGCGTGCCGGTCCAAACGATCGCGCCCAAATTCACCGGGCGCTTCAACAAGGGCGTGGATTACGTCGGCGACCTCGCGCAATTCGAAAAAGAATTCGACGAGGACCTCTGCGTCATCGCCTATGCCATCGGCGAGTTCGCCCTGCCCGCCTCGCTCAAACTCAGCGTCCACTCCGGCAGCGACAAGTTCTCGATCTATCCGATTATCAACCGCCTGCTCAAAAAGCACGACGCCGGACTGCACGTCAAAACCGCCGGCACCACCTGGTTGGAGGAGGTCATCGGCCTCGCCGAATCCGGCGGCCACGGCCTGGCCCTGGCCCGGGAAATTTACCGCGGCGCCTACGGCCGCTTCGCCGAGCTCACCGGCCCCTACGCGACCGTCGTTGATATCGACAGGTCCCAGCTGCCGGATCCGCGCGCGGTGGAGGCGTGGTCGGCGCCGGCGTTCGTCGCCGCGCTGCGCCACGATGCCACCTGCCCGCAGTACAACCGGCATCTGCGCCAACTCATCCATGTCGGCTTCAAGGTCGCCGCGGAAATGGGCGCGCGCTACACCGACGCGTTGCTCGCCAACGCGGACATCATCGCCGAAAACGTGACGTCCAACCTGATGGCGCGCCATCTAACACCTCTCTACGCATGAAATACCGGAGCTTGGGAAACACCGGTCTGAACGTTTCCATCCTCGGTTTCGGCGGCTCCTCGCTGGGCTCGGTCTTTCACGAAATCGACGAGGCCGAGGGCCTGCGCTGCGTGCACACGGCCATCGAGCACGGCATCAATCTGATCGATACCGCGCCCTATTACGGCTCAACCCAAGCCGAGACCGTGCTGGGCAAGGCGTTGCGCGAGATTCCACGCGAGCGCTACCTGCTGGCGACCAAAGTCGGGCGCTACGGCCCGGAGCCGCGCGATTGCGACTATTCGGCCTCGCGCGTCATGCGCAGCGTCGACGAGAGTCTCACCCGCCTGGGGGTGGATCACGTCGACTTCATCCAGGCTCACGACATCGAGTTCGGCGACATCCAGCAAATGATCTGCGAAACCCTGCCGGCCCTGCGCCGCGTGCAGGCGGCCGGCAAGGCGCGCTTTGTGGGAATCACCGGCCTGCCGCTGCATTTGTTCCCGCTGGTGATGGACCAGGCCGAGGTCGATCAGATCCAGTCGTATTGCCACTATTGCCTCAACGACACGGCCCTCACCGGCCTGCTTCCCTATCTGCTCGATAAGAACGTCGCTATCTTCAACTCCGCGCCGCTGGCGATGCGCCTGCTGAGTGCCAGCGGCCCGCCGGCGTGGCATCCCGCCCCGACCGCCTTGCGCGCGGCCTGCGCGCAAGCGGCGCAGCTGTGCGCCGCGCGCGGCGGTGACCTCAGCCGGCTGGCGCTGCAGTTCGCCGTATCTAACGAGGCCATCCCGACCACCATCGTGGGCACCGCCAGCCCCGCCCGCATTCTGCAAAACATCCGCGACATCGATGCGCCGATCGACCAGGAATTGCTAGACGCGGTGCTCGCCCTGCTGCAACCGCAGCACAACACGACCTGGCCCCAAGGCCGCCGCGAAAACCAACCCGCCTGCCCATGAAAACCATCCGTCTGCAAGAACCCGGGAAATTCGTCGCGCTCGAGACGGACAGGCCCGCCGCGCCCGGCCCCGGCGAGGCGCTGGTGCGCGTCCATCGCATCGGCGTGTGCGGCACGGACATCCACGCCTTCGCGGGCCGGCAGCCGTTCTTCACCTACCCGCGCATCCTCGGCCACGAACTCGGCGTCGAGGTGCTCGCCACGGGCAGCGGCGTATCTAACATAACGGCGGGCGCGCGCTGCGCCGTCGAGCCCTATCTCAACTGCGGCGAGTGCATCGCATGCCGGCGGGGCAAACCCAACTGCTGCGCCGCCATCCGGGTGTTAGGCGTGCATAGCGACGGCGGCATGCGCGAGCAACTGCTCATCCCCGCCGCCAAACTCCACCCCTCACAGACGCTCGGCTTCGATCAACTCGCCCTCGTCGAAACCCTCGCCATCGGTTGCCACGCGGTGGCACGGGCGGACCTGCAGCGCGATGAATTCGTGCTGGTCATCGGCGCGGGGCCCATCGGCTTGGCGGTGATGCAGTTTGCCGTGGAGGCCGGTGCACAGGTCATCGCGGTGGACGTCAACGCCGCGCGCCTCGAGTTCTGCCAGAGCCAACTCGGCGTCGCGCATGCGATCAATGCCGCAGCCGAGCCCGTGTTAGAGGCGTTGCTGCGCCTCACCCACGGCGAGCTGCCCACCGCGGTGTTGGATGCGACGGGCAACCCGCAGTCGATGGCGGCGGCGTTCAACTATCAGGCGCCGGGAGGGCGCGTGGTATTTGTCGGGCTGTTCCAGGGCGAGGTGACGTTCAACGACCCGAATTTCCACAAGCGCGAAATGACCTTATTGGCGAGCCGCAACGCCCTGCCCGGCGACTTTACCCGCATCATCCGCCTCATCGAAAGCGGCCGCATCGACACCACGCCCTGGATCACCCACCGCGCGGAATTCGCCGAGGTGCTGGCCCAATTCCCGCGTTGGACCTTGCCTGCCAGCGGGGTCATCAAGGCCATGATTCATGTCTAACACCTGTGGCGCGGCTGCGACCTGCGGGTAAGCTGCTGCCGATGCAATTGACACGCCTTGGAGTGAGGGGATGCGCGGCGCTTGCGGGAGTGATCCTGGCAGTCGCCCCCCACGCGCTTGCCGCCAAACCCGACATTCTCCTGATCATGCCCGATCAGATGCGCGGCGACTGCCTGTCGCTGCTCCATCACCCGGTGGTGCGAACGCCCAATCTCGATCAACTCGCGCGCCAAGGCGTGTTGTTCCGGCGGGCCTACGCGACGGTGGCGTCGTGCATTCCCGCGCGCTATGCCCTGCTGACCGGGCTGTACCCGCAGACCAGCGGGGTGGTGGGTTTTGATGCCAAGCCGTTTGCCACGCCGTCATTGCCGGCATTGTTGGCCGGCGCCGGCTACTCGACGGTGCTGGTTGGCCGCAACATGCACCAGGTTCCCGCCAGCGGCGACTGTGGCTATCAGACCAGCACGCTTGGATCCACTTACGTCGACAACGACGAGTATGACAGGTTTCTGCGAACGGCAGCACCCGCAACGGGCGGCATCAAGGCGTTGGCCGAAATGGCCGGGGTCACTTTCAACCACTGGCAAGCCACCCCGTGGCCCCTGGCCGATGAACTCCATCCCACCGCATGGGTCGTCGACCAATCCCGCAAGGCCGTCGCGGCGAGCTCGCCCCAACAACCGCTTTTTCTAACCACTTCGGGTTACGCGCCGCACCCACCGCTGTTTCCGCCCAAGCCATTCTTTGATGGATATGCCAAACAGAAGTTGCCCGCGCCCGCACACGGCGACTGGGTCGATTGGGACGCCCTCTCGCCCCAGGGCGACGAGCAAGGCCACCGCGTCCTGCTGGAGGGCGAGGTGCTTCGCAACGCCCAGGCCGGCTACTTCGGGCTCATCGAGCACCTCGACAGCCAGCTCGCTTCACTCATCAGCGAGTTCAAGGCGCGCAGCGAGAACGCGGGACACCCTTGGGTCATCGTGGTCACGAGCGACCACGGGGAAATGTTAGGCGACCACGGCTTCTTCCGCAAGTGCGAGCCGTTTGAAGGCGCGTCTAACATTCCATTCATTTTCTGCGCCTCCCCCGCCCTTGGCTTCGAGCCGGGGCTGCGTGTCATGCAACCGGTCTGCCTGGAAGATATCATGCCCACCTTGCTCGCGTTGGCGGGAACCCGCAGTCCGGCCCGCGTTGACGGGGTCGACCTGGGGCCGCTAATTCGTGGCCATCCGCAGAAGGTGCGCGAGTGGCTGCATCTGGAGCATGCGCCGTGCTACAGCAAGCAACAAGCGTATCAAGCGCTCACCGACGGCACCTACAAGTATATCTGGAGACCGCAGAGCGGGCAGGAGCTGCTGTTCGATCTGGCAAGCGATCCGCGCGAAGAGCGGGATTTGTCCAAAGACCCAACCCGCCAAGCCACGCTTGAGCAATGGCGCGCGCGGCTCACCCGGCACCTTGCCAACCGGCCCGAAGGCTTCTCCAAGGATGGCAGGCTCATCGCCGGCCAAACATACCTGCCATTGAACCACGGCACGCTTGACGCGGGCGACTCCGCGCCCTGAGCGCCATCCCACCTATTTGCCAGGTGCGCCGCCGGCCTGCCTGCGGGCCTCCCACACGCGGGTGTCCACCGCCTCGAGTTTGCGCTCGTTGTCGGGGGTCTTGAGGCCGCCGTAGGTATAGGCCGTCATTTCGCATTTTGCGGCGTCGGCCCGGAACACCAGGAAGTTATATTCTGACCGATAGATCTTGGAATGCGGGTTGTCCTTGAGATGTTCCTGATTGTAGAGGTTGGCACCGGCGCCGCCGGCCACCAACATGGTCGTGCCGCCGGGTTCGGAGCGCTCGTAGCAATGGTCGTGACCCGCGATCAGGGCGGTCACTGCGTACCGGTCAAAAATCGGGAAATGCACCTCCTGGCCGAGTTTGTCATTGCCATGGCTGCCCGACGACCAGGCCGGCGGATGGGTGAAGGCGAAGATGAACGGACTGGTGCTGGCGGCGAGTTGCTTTTCGAGGGTCACCAGGGCGCTGGATCCCTTGCCCCAATTTTCAAAGCGGTTCATCGCGAACAATTGGACCGGGCCGACAACCTGGGTGTAGTTGCCGCGGCCCGGGGTGGGAAAACCAAACATCTGATAGAGCAGCGCGACGTTGTTCTCGTGGTTGCCGAAGGTGTAAAAACACGGCACCGTGGCGAGGAATTTGGCCGCCGGCTTGGCGAACTCGCGGTCCCAGGCGTCGTAATCGTTGCCGTTGCCGACGATGTCGCCGGTGTGGATGACGAAGGCCGGCTCGAATTTCATCGCCTCGCTGATGATGCGGCCCCAAATCTTGGGATTGTTGCGCGCATCGCCCAGCGCCACGAATGTCACCGGCCCGGTGGCCGGCAGGGTCTTGACTTTCCAGGGCTGCGATGCCGCGGTGGCCCCGCCGCCCGCCAAGTCGGCCACCAACGTGTATTCATATTCACGCCCCGCCTGCAAGCCGTCGGCCCGCAGCAGGTGGATGACCCCCGGCGGGCTCGTCCAGCTGCGCCCGTCGCAATGCAAGGTGACCGTCGCCGGCATCCGGGTGCGGCAGCCGACGGTGAAATAATCCGTGCCGGCGGCCCCCATGATCGGTCCGGTGCGGATCTCGAACTTGCCCACATCGCCGGGCCGCAAATCGAGCTGGATTGCGCCGGATGTCGCCGGGCTGAATTTGCCGTCGCGCAACTCGACATTGAGCGAATACGCCGCCTCTAACACATTTTCACCGAGCTTCAGCGCGGCGCGCGGAATGCCTTCCAACTCCGGATAGAACATGTCCTTGGGCGGACCGATGAGAGGCTGGCCGTTGAGGCTCCATTCGGCAATTGCCGGCGGCTTCTGCAAGGTGAGCACCGGGCTGGCGGGCAGCGCAGTGAGGTCGAAGACCACCCGCAGGTGCAGTTCATGGCGTGCCGCCTTGTCGAAGGTGACCGATGCCACCCAATCCTTGGCTGCGGGCGATTTTTCAAGGGTCACCAGCACCGGTTTCCCCTCCAATAAATTCTGCGCCCGCGCCGCAACCGGCAGCACTGCCGCGACCCCCGCGAGCCACGCCCAGCCACCGATTCTCGCCCACGCCATACACCGAGTTGTGGTAACCATGCCCGATTGGAGCCGCCACCACGCGGCAGGTCAATACGCATCTCGCAAAATAGCCGGTAGCTCCGGGCAAGTTGCGGTAAATTTGCATCGCGCACGGCGCGGAGGCTGCTATGAATCGTGCATGAACATCACGGTCGCGGTCCCGGTCACCCATAGCACGCTCATCGGCTACCTCTTCTGGCTGTTCGGTTTCACCGGTGCGCACCGGTTCTATTATGGCCGGCCGGTGAGCGGCGTGATCTGGCTGCTCACCGCCGGGCTGTTAGGGATCGGCTGGGTCATTGATGCGTTTCTGGTTCCCGGCATGAATGACGAGGCCAACCGCCGGTTTGTCGCCGGGCGCTACGACTACTCCGTGGCGTGGCTGCTGCAGACGTTCCTCGGAGCGCTGGGAATCCACCGGCTCTATCTCGGCAAGATCGGCACCGGTTTGCTATGGCTGTTCACCGGCGGCTTGTTCGGCATCGGCTGGCTGTATGATTTTTGCACTCTCAACCGCCAGATCGACGAGCGCAACCGCCTGTACCGGCGCTAGCCAGTCTGTGAAACGCCAACGATGTTGTCGTTAGGTCAAGTTCGGCGGCGTGCAGTCCTGCGTGTTGGGTCTGGGGCGAAGTCTCGCTAGAACGGCTTGACTCTTTCACCACCTGCGCCGATTCACGCCACGGCCGCCAATTGGATCGAATGAATCGCCCGCCCAAGCCGTCTGAAGTGTATCCCCACGACAACGGGATACCCCATGATGAACCTCCGATATTTCCCCATATTCAGTGCCGTCTCAGCGTTGGTGACAGGAGCGGCTCTGCTGCCGCCCGCGGCACCAGGTGCCCAATCCGGCAACGTACAAGACGTGCAAATCCTCACCCGCGGCCCGGTGCATGAGGCGTTTGCCGAGGCGGTGAGTTTCAATCCGCAAGCAGGCCTCATCGTGCGCTCCGCACCGCCCAAAGCCATTGAGGAATTGCCGCCCGAGCAACAACTCGTGGGCGACAACGTCACTTGGATCCCGGGCTATTGGGCATGGGACGATGAGCGCGGCGACTTCCTGTGGGTGAGTGGTATCTGGCGCAATCTGCCCCCGGGGCGGCAGTGGCTTCCGGGCTATTGGAGCGCCATCGGCGATGGCCAATACCAATGGACCTCGGGCTATTGGGCCGATTCGACGAGCAGCGAGGTCTCCTATCTTGCCACGCCGCCACCGCGCAACATCGATGTTGGGCCCAACGTTGCGGCCGCCACGGATGATCAGAATTGGATCCCGGGCAACTGGGTGTGGGCAGACAACCGCTACCTCTGGCGGCCCGGTTATTGGATGCCGCTGCGCCAAAACTGGACCTGGGTACCCTCGCGCTATTGCTGGACCCACCGCGGCTATGTGTATGTGGACGGCTACTGGGACTATGCCGTGGCAAATCGCGGCGTGCTCTTCGCGCCGGTGTGTTTCAACCGCGCCGTCTATAATTCTCCTGACTACTCCTACACGCCTAGTATCGTCATCGGCCTCAACGTGTTCGCCGATCACCTCTTTATCCGGCCACGCTGCGGCCATTATTACTTCGGCGACTACTATGCGTCGAGCTTTCGCGATGAAGGTTATTATACCTCCGACGCCTGGGACAGCAGCCGCCTGGGCTACGATCCAATTTATGCCTATGAGCGTTGGAGCCATCGCGGCGACCGGGGTTGGCAAGACCGCAGGCGCGCCGACTTTGCTTTCTTCAGCGTCCACGAGGACGTGCGCCCGCAGCATACTTGGGCCGCCATGCAGGCTGCCGCCAACAACCACTACAACGATGGTCGCAACCGCTTGTTCGCCACCCCGCTCGCCAACATCGCCAGCACCCCGGCACAGGGGCAACGCTTCCGCACTCTCGATCGGGTCCACCGCGAGCAAATTGTCTCGCAAGCCCGCCAAGTCACCCAGTTTGGCCATGCGAGAACCCAGGTGGAAACCCGTGACAGCGTGTTCGGCGCGGCGCCTAACAAACTGACCGCCCGCGACAACCTCTCCCGCTCGCCGATCATCGGTCGCGCGCCGGAACACTTTGCTAGTCACGAAGCGCCGCCCCGGCGTCCCGAAGCCCGCGGTCCTAACGTCAACATCAGCCCCGCCACCACCGCACGACCGCAAACTGGCGGCAGCCGCAACGATGCCACGCGCAACTTGGCTGCGCGCCAGAGTGCCGCCACCGGAAAGTCAATCGAGCGATCTCCAGCCGCCATTTCCCCGCAGTCCAGCCCCCGTCCCAAGGTGGCTTCCTCCGGCCCCCCGCGCCCCGGCAGCGACCTGACAGCAGCCCGCCAAGCGCCAGCCCGCCAAGCCGACCTTGGCAAGGGGCT
>Ga0118677_10012719_pt1 | contig 12283 bp, 16 predicted proteins | sample AliMusrvi5mmetaG_FD_86154 | JGI IMG/M metagenome (GOLD analysis project Ga0118677, IMG submission 86154)
ATGTGTAAAAAGCTTAAAATCAAAACCTTATAACGTTTTTGGCGGATAAAGCCTGCCATGTTGTCGGAAGGGCTTACACTTTGGTTCGGGTTCGCGTTGGGAGAAAGCGGTTTTGAAAAATCACAAGTCACTGTTGTAGAGTGTTTAGTAACTATTTTTGACTGTCTAAGACGGGTTGGCACTGGCTTTGCTTAATCTGGCCTAGTAGTAACCGAACAATTACCAACTGAATAATATGAAAAACACCATCCTCACCCTCGTCGGTGCTGCGGCCATTCTGGCCCTGGCCCAAACCTCTAACGCGATTCCGATCACTGGAAGCATCGGTTTCAGCGGCAACGCCAACCTGAACTCCGGCACCGCCGCGACGGCCACGACCGTTACGTCTTGGTCTTCGACGACAGTTCTGTCTGACGCCGGTATCATCGCCTCCCTTCTGCCTGGCGGCACGTCAGTGACCTTCGCTCAACCTTGGAACTTTACCGTTTCGAGCTTGATCAACAACTTCTGGCAGGTTGCCTCGGTGCCGATCGGCTTTGATCTCCAGAGCTTCACCTTCACACGCGGCACGCTCGGTGGCAATCCGTATGTGGCAATCGCCGGCACTGGCCTGATCCACACCACGGCGGCTGGTGGCATCTATGACCCGACCCTCTGGGACTTCTCGGTGACGTTCCAAGATCCGGCTTCCGTTCCGGCCAACCAGACCTTCACGTTCTCGGCCTCGCAGCATTCGGTTCCGGATGGTGGCACTACCGTGCTGCTGCTCGGCACAGGCATCTTCTGTGTCTTGTCATTTCGCTCTGAGCGAGAAGCACCGCTTAACCGAACACGTCTGGCCTTCGCCATTACATCTGCCGCAATCACATCTTATGATGCCATATACGGAGCGTACCCCAAGTCATTGCAGGAACTGCTGCAAGGCGACAAGCAAGGCTCAAACGGTCTTCTCGAATCCCCCGATTCTCTCATGGACGCTTGGGGGCAACCCATTCGCTACACGCCACAATCGAACGGTTTCGAGTTGATATCCGCCGGACCTGACAGGATCTTTGGAACACAAGACGATGTGGTCTGGCCTCACAAGGAGCCTGCCGGGTTAACGGTTGGCAGAGGGAACGAATGAGAGTAGCACTCATTATCGGCGGTTTGTTGCTTGCTGCAGGATGCGTCACGGCTCCCAGGAACACGACACACGAGACATGGAAGAACATTGTTAAGTCAGCATACGAAGCAGACAAAGAAATCACCATAACAATTGACCAAGGTGGAAGATACTCGGTTCGGAATCATCCAGTTACCCTCCAAGAGATTAGCCAGATCAAGCAGTGCCTAGTGCTCCCGCCCGACGCTCAATTCACCCTCGAAACCACGCCGAAAGCAACCATCGGGGACTTCAAGGCCTGCTTCTTCATCGTGCAACATGAGTTCTTCAGGATTCGCATCAGGCTGCCGCACGACAAACAGTGGCCGCAAAGAGCGTCTGACGAATGACTATCTTGCGGCGTGGCAAGGCATCCAACCGAGCCACATTTCGCAGGAAAGAGGACAATCGTGTCGCCTTTTCCCTGACGACAGATTGCGGCTGTTGCGTCTTCTGCTGGACGGCGTATGATGGCTCTGCTGTGTTTCTCGGCGGGAGGGCTTCAATGGCTTGGGGCACACGATTAGGGCTGGTTGGGGCTTTGCTGGCAATGCTGGCTTTGCCTGCCGTCGTGCAGGCCCAGTTCAATTACACGACTAACAAGAGCACGATCACTATCACGGGATACACGGGAACCGGCGGCGTGGTGTCCATCCCCAACATGACTAACGGACTGATGGTGACCAGCATCGGGGAGCAGGCATTCATCTCCTGCATCCGCCTGTCCACTATCGTGATTCCCAACAGCGTGACCAGCATCGGGTGTGCGGCGTTCAAATCCTGCTCCAGCCTGACGAACGTCACGATACCCGACGGCGTGATTGGGATTGGACCTCGGGCGTTTCAGGAAAGCGGACTAACGAGTGTCACGATACCTGATAGCGTAGGCAGCATCGGGCATGCGGCTTTCTTCGAATGCACCAATCTGGCCAGTGCAACGATTGGAAACGGCACCACCAACATCGGCAGCCTTGCGTTTTACAACTGTTTCAGTCTTACAGCGATTCTGTTCAAAGGTGATGCACCTATTCTTGGCGTCGAGGTCTTTGACCGTTTCCATGCCAACAAAGCAACCATCTACCATGTGGTTGGAGCAAGCGGTTGGGGCAAGGAAGGGTGGTGCCATATCTTTGGTGGACTTCCCGCCGGCATCTGGAACCCGCAGGCACCAGGCAGCGGAGCGGTCACCACGGCGACTGTGGCAGACCAGGAAGAAAAGACGGTAGACATCTCGTCATCTGGTCTGGTTGAACGGCTCGCTTCATGCCTTCCCACTTGTTGTTATGATGGCTGGGAAAATGGAGCGTGGTTAGGGTTTGAACTGCCGGAGACGGCTTCGCCAGAGCAAGTGACCATGAGGGTATTTGTTGGGGGTCTGAGTTTTGACAAGGGGAGCATAAAGGAATTCAAGATCAGGAGCGTCCGGCAGGTCCATATTGAGGGTAGCGTCCCAGACAAGTACACGGCGGTACATGTTCAGACTGATCTGGGCGATATGGTCGTCCTGTACAGACCAGAAGGGAGGAATCCTGGAGGATGGACTAGCCGTGTATATGAAGAGCGGTACATTCGGGCATTAGAAAAAGGGAACGGACGTGCCAAACAGGCGCAGAAAGCGGTTACCAACGCCCCGCCAGCGGCAGGAGCGGCCCGATGAAGAGGATCGCACGCCAGGTTTTTCTTTGTGCTTTGCTGGCGACGCTGGCTTTGCCCGTTGTGACGAACGCCCAGTTCACCTGCACGACCAACGCCGACAGGACGGTTCTCGCCATTGAGGTTGGCACGCCTGCAGACGTACCAACGCAGTACCTATACAAGGCAACCACCGGATGCTCAGAGATGCCTCTTTGTACCAATTCAGTCGGAGATCAATGGACGCCGCCGGAATTGCGGGGCCTCCCCCTTGCCAGGCATATCCATTTTGCCGAGCATACGCATTGTCCTCCGATGCCCTCGGCGAGCATGGTCACGAACGAACAAGCCGCCATTCAAGGGCTGCGGTGGTTGCGGGATAGCCAGAACAAGGATGGTTCCTGGGGCACGACGAACGATCTTGATGCGGCAACTGGCGTGGCGGTGGCCGCATTCTTGGGGCATCGGGACACTGCGATATCCAAGGAGTTCGGCGAGACGGCCAGGAGGGGCGTGGAGTTCCTCGTCGCCGATATGCTATCGCCCGACACGCTCGCACGGAAGGGGCGGTCGCCAGCGTATGGGCACGCCATTTCGACATCGACCCTGTGCGAGGGATTCGCCCTCATGCAACACCCATCCCTGAAAGAGGCTGGCGAGGCGGGCCTGGCAGTCATCATAGCGGGTCAGAGGGACTCGGGGATGTGGGACGCCTTTTACAGGAAGACCGACGGTGCAGACGATCTTGAGGCGACTGTATGGCAGGTTTTGGCCTTGCGAAGCGGGCTGACTGCGGGCTTGAAGACGAATGCCGTTCGTGAATGTCTTGGTCGGGTTTCGGTGGCCAGCGAAAGACTCCTGGCGACAAAGCCCGACGTTGGAACGTCACTCGGGGCAGTCCTGATGTTGCAGATGTGCGGGCAACGGCGTTCACCCGCCTGCCTGACGGCATTGGAGGGCTTGGCGACGCTGGTTCCTGACTGGGAAGATCCATCCTGCAAAGACCCGAGTTTCAGATGGTGTCTGGCGACTCAAGCATTCAGTTGGGATTCGCATTGGGAGGGACGGGAGAACTGGCTTCGATGGAGCCGCCTGCTCGGCCCAATGCTGGTCGCTCGTGAGGTCGGCACGAAGGACGTGCAGGGCAAGGCGGCGGGGTACTGGGAAGCACCTCATGGCGGAGAAGGGTTTGGACGTGTTTACTCGACGGCTCTGTCCGTCCAGATGCTGAATGCCTGCCTGACTCGCCCACGGCTGCATTTTCTGCCGGAGGAATTGGCAACCCAGCAAGACGCAAGAGACACAGGGGTTGATGACATCCGGGTGAAGATCAGGTAGACGTGCTGTCGGCGACCAGGCAGTCTGTGTGCGTTGTGTTTGTGGCTGGACGGCGTATGATGGCTCCATCTTTTCACTGGGCTGATTCGTGGCGGGAGGTTCTTCAGATGACGAGGGGCTTACGGCTGGGACTGTTTTGGGCTTTGCTGGCAATGCTGGCTCTGCCCGCCGTCGTGCAGGCACAATGGCAATGCACGACCAACGACGGCAAGATCAGCGTCACAGGATATACGGGGGACGCCGGGGCTGTGGCTGTTCCGAGTACGCTCAACGGTTTGCCCGTCACCAGCATCGGCTTCCGTGCTTTTTCGTTCTGCACCGGTCTGACCAGCGTGAAACTGCCCAACGGCATAACCAGCATTGATGACGCTGCGTTCGTTGCGTGCGGCAGTCTGACCAGCGTTACGATCCCTGATGGCATAATCAGCATTGGGAATGCGGCGTTCGAACTGTGCGACCAACTAACCGATGTCACGATTCCAAAGAGCGTCACTAACATCGGGTACTTGGCGTTCGCCGGTTGTGCTCATCTGAGTTCGATAACCGTTGATCCTCTCAATTCCTCGTACAGCAGTTTGGGCGGCGTCCTGTTCGACAAGGGCCAGACCACACTCGTCCGATGTCCTGGCGGCAAGGCTGGAAACTACACGATCCCCAATAGCGTAGCCAACATCGGGGCGTTAGCGTTCTGGAAGTGCGACCTGACGAATGTCACGGTTGGAACTAGCGTCACCAACATTGGAGACAACGCCTTCCTGCTATGCACCCGCCTGCCAAACATCACGCTGCCCAGTAGTCTCGCCAGCATCGGCACGAAGGCGTTCCACATCTGTTCCAGCCTGACGGCGGTCTATTTCAAAGGCAAGGCACCCATCCTTGGCAAAGAGACATTCGACCGTGAACGCAAGGCGACCATCTACTACCTGCCGGGCACGACTGGCTGGGGCAAGGAGTTCGGCGGGCGGCCGACGGCAGTCTGGAACCCGCAGGCGATGATAAATGCCGCTTGTGGCGTGCAGGCGAAGTAGCCCAGGCTCCCCCGCACGGTTCTACCGCTTCAGGATGCCGTGAAGCCCGCTTCTCCAAACAATCATTGACCCTCTGGCGTTCCGGGGGTAGATTTGCCCCGTACTGCACCGCAATTAAGGAGTTCTCAAATGCCCAATGTCATGTCCGTCCTGAAAGCCGAAATCACCCGCTTGGCAAAGAAGGAAGCCAAGGCGGCCGTCGATCCCGTCCGCAAACCCTCCATCGGGGCTCGCAAATCCCTTGCCGATCTCAAGCAGCGGGTCGCCGCCCTGGAGAAGCAGGTCAAGGGTCTGAACGCCGTGCTGGCCAAGGTTCCCCAGCCGGAGCCTGTGGCACCTGTCTCGGATAAGGCCCGGATCACGGCCAAGGGCATGCGCAGCCTGCGGAAGAAGCTTCGGCTGAGCGGACAGGAATTCGCCAAGCTTCTGGGAATCTCTGGGAAGATCGTCTATGGCTGGGAGAAGAAGAACGGCCCCCTGCTGCTGCGGAAGACGACGAGGGCGGCGATCCTCGCCATCAGGAACCTGACTGCCGGGGAAGCCAAACAGCGGCTGGGTGAGATGGCGAAGGCGAAGCCTGCGAAAGTGAACAAGGTCAAGAAGGGCGGGAAAGGCAGTAGACGGTAGGCAGGCAAAGGTGGCGGCCAGCAATCTCGCCGGACCTCACGGCTACGTTGAGTCAACGAACAGGAGATCGTCATGTCAAAAGTGTTGATTGTGTATTGCAGCATGTCCGGGAATACGAAGGCGGCAGCCGAGGCGATTGCTGAAGGTGCCAAAGCCGCCGGGGCACAGGTCACGATCAAGGAAGGCACGGCTGCGCAACCTAACGACTTGCTGAAGTGCGATGCCATCGCATTGGGCTCTTACGATGCGTTCAGCTACATGGGTGGCGGTCTGAAGGACTTCCTTGACCGTGCGTTCTACCCGACCCAAGGCCAGGTCACGGATAAGCCGTATGCCGCCTTTCTTACGCACGGCGGCGGTGGAAAGGCCGTTCAGAGCATCGAATCCGTCGCCCAGTCCTTCAAGTTGAAGAAGGTGGCGGATGCAGTGCTTGTCAAAGGCAAGCCTGAAGGGCAATCCTTGGCCGACCTGAAGACGCTTGGCGCCAAGATTGCCGCTGCAGCTGGGAAGTAACTTCCCATAAACCCAGGAAGGACCGTTATCTGGTCGGCTACCGCGAGACCAAGAAGGAGCCGGCACGGGTCTGTTACCGGCTGAATGCGACGCACAACCAGCATGCGCCGCCTCGGGCAAACAGTGGAAGCGGGTCGGGACAGTGATTAGCGTAACGCCATGATCCGTCCCTGCACCAGTCAGGACTTCGACACGATCCACGCGATCGTCAATGACGCCGCCATGGCGTACAAAGGCGTCATCCCGGCCGACCGATGGCATGAGCCTTACATGCCCAAGGCGGAGTTGCGGGCGGCGATCAGCGGCGGGGTCGAGTTCTGGGGCTTCGAGACGGAAGGCACGCTCATGGGCGTCATGGGCGTCCAGCCCGTGCAGGATGTGACGCTGATCCGTCATGCTTATGTGCTCACCAGCCACAGGCGGCACGGCATCGGCGGCCAACTCCTGCGATTCTTGCTGGCCCGCATCGGCACGCCAACCCTGATCGGCACCTGGGCGGCAGCCGACTGGGCCGTCGGGTTCTACCAGAAGTACGGGTTCCGGCTCGTCTCGTCCGAGGAGAAGGACCGCCTGCTCCCGCTCTACTGGGGCGTGCCGCAGCGGCAGATCGAGACATCGGTGGTGCTGGGAGATGAGCGGTGGCTCTCACGGAAAGCACACGGTTCGGAGGGGCAACGATGAACCCGGAAGAAAGGGCATCCGGCTGGCAGATCAGGTGCAGGAAATGCGGACTGACGGAGTACGCGGAGCAGGCATGATCGCGCTGCCCGTGGGCAACGCGATGTCATTCTAATCGGCTAAGACGGACAAAAAGTGTCCGTCAGCAAAACGAATAAATTATTGAGACGGACACGATATGACCGGCTGCTCTCTGTACTGTATTCGCATGCAGGCAGAACAGCATAACCGGGTTTGGAGCTGGGATACGGCCAAGGTTCCCCGCGGTCGCCGGATCAGCCTCACTCGCAGGTGCTATCTGGATCAGGTGATCCATCGGGCTCAAGTGCAGGGGCGCCTTTCACAAAACGATGTCGAAGTGCTGGACTTCTGGTTTGGGTTGACAACGGGGCACGCCCATACCCTGATGGAAACTGGGGAACAGTTTGGCCTGACCCCGAAGCAGATCAGGGGCATCGAAAGAAAGATTTTTGGGGAGGAGATCGCCGCGTTCAGGGAATGGGCCAAGAAGTTCCTGGCTGAGTGCTATGAAAAATAGCGGGATGAAAAACAATAATCAAGATCCGAAACCAAGGATAACGCCGACATGGGTGCACAGGTTAATGAGTGCTTTCAGAAGATTCACTCGCTCATTGGCTACGCAGCGGAAGTCGAGTCCCTGGTTTTGTCACGCTACGGGCGACCACTGACAGCCCTGCAGTTAGCCGACGCACGACTGGTGGGCGTCCGCGAGCCAGGAAAAATCCGACTTGCCAACCCGTATGCCTTCATTGAAGCGGACCCCCGATTCACGGTGCTTCTCCACCTAGGGCCGGCTCTAGCCGGCTTGACGGTCGGTTACGCCTTCATCCTGAACTCCACTCTGACGGGAAAGCGGGATGTGCTGCTGCATGAATGCGCACATGTCGCTCAATATGAAAAACTGGGGCTGAACGGTTTCCTGCGGCAGTATTTCGCTGAATATGAGCGCTACGGGTACGAGAAGATGTCGTTAGAACAAGAGGCGATTGCTGCTGCCAATCAAGTCATATCCGTCCGTATAGCCCAGCATGATTTTGCCGCTGGTGTAGCCCAAATGGCAAGACCATCGTTGATGGATCGACTGTTAGCAGGCATCATCAGGCTGCTACAAAGCGCTGAGGCGCAGTATGCAGAGGGGCTTCAGGCACTGGAAGGGACAAAGACCGGCTGGCAGGACGCCGAACGGGCGGTCCATTTTTTCAAGTGTGCGGCCCACCGCAGGCACCTGCAGGCTATGGTCAAGCTCGGCGAGTGTTATGAGCATGGGATTGGCGTCGAAGAAGATCATATCGAAGCGGGATTGTTTTATATGAATGCGGCTGAGGGCGGATCAGCAGAAGGAATAGGACGCCTGGCAGATTGTTACCTCAAAGGTATCGGGGTCGATAAGGACATCCCCAAAGCGATACGATTTTACAAAGAGGCGGCAGAACGAAACGATCCGGAAGGCCAGAACGGCTTGGGTTCGTGCTACGAAGACGGGGCTGGGGTCGACAAAAACCTGGACGAAGCATTTCGCTGGTTTCAACGGTCGGCAAATAGTGGAAGCACTGAAGGACGGTTCAACCTCGGGCGGTGCTACTTCTTTGGCATAGGTATCGCGGTTGACCAAGCCCAGGCGGTACACTGGTTCAGCCTGGCGGCCGGACAAGGCAAGGACGCATTCGACCATTTTGATCGCAAGCACCCCTACATGACGATAGCCACCTCCATGGGCTTTCTGGGCTATTGCTACGAAATGGGGTTGGGCGTGGAAAAAGACGCCCGCCAATCAGAGCATTGGTATGGTGAAGCGGCCTACAGGCAGCATCCAGACGCCTGCCGCAAGTATGCGGAAATCATACAGGCAGCAATGGCAGATACGGGGAACAACGAACTAAGGGAACGTTTGATACAACGCAATCTGAAATTTTGCAGGCCGAGAAACAGAAAGAAGTCGTCAAATGGAACGTGAATCATTGCTTGAGCGAATCGTGGCACGCATCCTCACCCCGACGAGGAGAGCCGAGGACCTGTATGCAGAGGCACTCCAGGCGCTGGAGGGAACAGAGACCGGCTGGCAAGATGCTGATCGGGCCTTCCGCTTGTTCAAGCATGCGGCCCACCGCAGGCACCTGCAGGCTATGGTCAAACTCGGCGAATGCCATGAGCATGGGGTCGGCGTCGATGTTGATCAAGCCGAGGCGGTCCGGTGTTACCGACAGGCAGCCGAAGGAAAATCCGCCGAAGGTATCAGTCGACTCGGGGACTGCTATCGCAAGGGTGTCGGCGTCACAAAGAACTTCAAGGAGGCCATCCTTCTCTATCAAACGGCAGTGGAAAAGAACGATCCGACGGGCCAGAACGGTCTTGGTATATGCCATGAGGATGGGCTGGGAGTCGCCAAGAATCCCCAAAAGGCGGTCCAGTGGTATCAACAAGCCGCAGAACAAGGATGCGCCGAAGCCCAATGCAACCTCGGGCGGTGTTATAGCCAAGGCTTCGGCGTCGCAGTTGACCATGTCCAGGCGACGCGCTGGTTCTCCCTGGCATCCGGACAAGGTAAAGAGGCCATTGACCACCTATTGCGCAAGCAAACCCGTCCGGCGATTGCCGAGGCCATGTTCCAGCTCGGCGCGTGCTATGAAGGCGGTTTAGGCGTTGAAAAAGACGTGATTTGCGCCGAACGCTGGTACGGCGAGGCCGCACACCGACAACACCCCGAAGCATGCCGCAAGTATGCAACATTGCGGAAGGGAGACGGTTCGGACAATGAGGACTGCGGCGACTCTCAGGACTGGACGCAACGCGCCAAACAATTTGCACGGCCTTAACAATGGCAAAAGCGGCGCCATGGAAATCCCCGCCTATGGCGCCATCATGCAACTGGGGAGCGAAAGCGAGAGTTATGATGACCGAGAATTATCTGATCAGGGTTAAAGACGGTGTAGCGATACAGTACACAACAAAAGGGACGCATATTCGCAACGTTGTCAGCAAAGACGCCCAGAGCGGTATAGTCGTCAACAACGAAATCATCATCACCATGAAGGACGGGAAAACTAGGATCTACACGATCAATGGCACACACGTGCGTACCATAGGGTAGTCTAGGCAGCGGCAAATCCCGCCCCGCTAATGATCCCAGGGATGGATGGTTGTCGGGCGGCGATTTACCAACCGACATACGGAGGAGTTTGATATGGCAACACTAAAAAAAGGCAGGACGGGTTACAAGGCAAGGTTGATCAAATTCAAGAACGTTGCAAAGACAGACGGCCGTGGGAGGGATGCCGCATTGGCAACCTCTCACGCAACGACGCCGTATCACTGTTGGGAAAGAGCGTGGTCTCCGAATTAGACACGAAGCCGTTTGAGGTGAACTGCCCACAGGCATCTTACACGTCTTATACGGACCCGGATGCGGGCGACAACCGCAACCCCGACATCGAACACTACGCTTCCTTGGCTTGCAAAGACGAGCATGGCCGCAATATCGGTACGCTGATTCGTGTCCGGGATTGTAGCCGGGAACACTATTTGTTCGATCGTACAGAGAGGCTAACCCGGAAACAGAAAGTCAAGACCATCGAGCGGCGGATCCAGAGCAATTACTGGTTCATAACGCGACACACACGAGACAACATACGTCTTGCGACCCAGTTGAAACGCCTTCAGAAGCAACCCAAGGCAAAGTAAGCGATTTCGCCGCCTCAAACACTGACGGAAAACCGAGACCCCAAGGGGATTTATGATCAACGAGATGCTTGTGATACAGACGCCCGCATGGCTTGCGGCGATTGACGCGGCCAAAGGCAATGATGCGTGTCGGTTCTTTTTAGCCGACATCCTCACCGACTCACTCTACTATCCCGCATGCGGACTGAACGGAACCCCCGTCAAGTTCCTCGCCGGGAACATTCTGTCGTTCGTTTACGTTGATTATGGGGTCACCCGAGAGGTGTTTTTGCGTAACCTCAACGGTGCTGACGCAGACAGCGGGTTCAAGGGGTATCATATCATCTTGCAACGCGAGATCTTTCGGGAGGATGTTGTGCCCACTGGCTGGAGCCCTTCGATCCTGCCGCACGACGAACGCGACATGAAACGGTTGGCGGAGGTGGAGAACAGGTGCAAGCCGTTCGGTCACTGGAGTGTTTGGAAGCGTGATGCAGCGACCGACGCATCTACCGGACCAGAACTGTTTAGTTTCTTCTACATGGCCGGGGAGATCAGCGCCTCTTATCAGGGACTATATTGCCGGCTTGGCATGGCCCCGAAGGTGCTCGCCATCATCCAGCCAGGGGCGATGGGTGGGGAATGGGAAAACACGCCCTCCGATGACTCCTTTTTCAAGCGGGTTGTCCAATCCAATCCTGCCGGCATGCCTGAGTATTTGCTGCATGGCGGGACAGGTTGTGGGCGGGGTCATCTAAACAACGATCCATATCCTGATCCCTGCTGGAAGGAATACGATGGCAAACGACTTTGCCAGTTGCCGGAGCGGTATGCGGGACTTTGGAAGTTGCGCGGAGACCAGTGACCGCAGCGGACTCTGGGGAGGTTGTACCGGCCGGAGAGTACGCTGGAGATCTTATCGTGCAACAGCACCGCTATTTGGGGTTGTAAATCTTACGACTGGTACTGGCTAATCACGCCCAGGGGACGAGATATTGGGGCGGTTGGGGAGCACGATGAAATGTGGAAGTCCTGCAAAACGAAATAAGTTTACAAATAACGTTGCTATTGGTATTTTTGTGGAAGTGTCACAAGGGGGTAGATTTCCGGTATGTTTCACCACAAGCAAGAGGCCGTATGAACGAGGATGATGTCATTAACGATCTTATCGGTATAATCCGAGCATATGCGAGAGGGTCCAAACGGGCGATTAGGTATCAACTTGAGGATGACTATGGCGCTCTTTACTCCTCTAAAGTTCGACATGCTCTCATCCCTAAGAGTAGAGATGCTCTTGGAGTGATCGATAAGGCGAATTATACCGGCAAACACACTCACGGCGCTTTGGTGAAACTCGGCCTTACTTATGAGCACATGGTCCCGCTTTCAGTCCTAAGCGCGATGCTGGTTGAAACTGTGGAATCTCCGCAGAAAATCAAAGACCTATTGAGGAAATACTATCAGGTATGCTGGGTTACGAAAAAGGAAGACGCACTTCTTAATAAACAGGGGCTTAAATCAAAAATGCCCGCGGATTGGGTGCAGGGGGGGGCTGTTGACGCACGATACAAGGTTGCAAAAATTGAACTTGTATGGCCACAGATCACCAAGAAATCTGAGCGTTTGGCCATTGCCAATGTACGTA
>Ga0118677_10012720_pt1 | contig 12282 bp, 7 predicted proteins | sample AliMusrvi5mmetaG_FD_86154 | JGI IMG/M metagenome (GOLD analysis project Ga0118677, IMG submission 86154)
AGCGCGGCGAGCCGGCCGCACGCTCGCAAACGGCCGCGTCGCCGCGCGCCTCGACGCCCGCGGCCGGCTCGCCGCGCTGAGCGTGGACGGCCGCAGCGTCGCCCTCGCCCCCGGCGCCGGCGAACTGGTGGTTTATCCGGAGCAGCCCGCAAACTTCGGCCCGTGGGACATTGACCGGCACTCGCTTTCGCTGGGCCGGCCAGCGCGCGGCCCGGCGCGGATCACCGCGGACCGTCACGGTCTGACCGTGACCCGCCGCGTCGGCGCAGGCAGCACCGCCGCCGTGCGCTACTGGCTCGAGCCCGGCGCGGGCGTGCTGCGCGTTACGGTGAAGCTGGACTGGCAGGAGCCCGACGTGCTGCTGAAGCTGCATTTCCCCACCACGTACCGCGGGCGCGAGGTGCGCTGCGGCACGCCGTTCGGCAGCGTGCTGCGCCCGCAGCTCGCCACCACCCGCGAGGCCGAGGCCATGTGGGAATGGCCGATGAGCCGCTGGGCCACCGTGAGCGACGAAGCCGAGCGCGAGGGCCTGTTCGTCGTCACCGAGGCGAAGTACGGCGTCGGCATCCGGGACGGCAACCTCGGCGTCACCCTCCTGCGCACCCCGCGCCACGTCGGCTACGAGGAGCACGCCAAGGCCTACCCCGCGCACCTCAGCCGGCTCCCGGCGCCTGCCACCGTCCACACCGACCTCGGCCAGCACACCATCGAGCTCGCCGTCGGCCACTACGACGTCACCGCCCCGCGCGCCGCGCAGCCCGCGGCGCTGGCCGAGACCCTGTTCACGCCCGCCGTGCCGTACACCGGCCGGCCCGTGGCGGCCGCCTTTCTCGGGCTCACGGGCGGCGAAACCCTCCTGCCGCACTGGGCGCAGCCGCAGGGCCGCGACCGCTGCGTGCTCCGTCTCCACGAGGTGGGCGGCCAGCGCGGCACCGCGCGGTTGCAGCTGGCCCCCGGCTGGTCCGCGCGCAAGACGGACCTGCTCGGCCGGCCGCTCGGCGGCCCGCTGCGCCAAGGCCGCCTGGTCTTCGCGCCCTACGAGATCGTCAGCCTGAGGCTCGAGCGCAGCTCGAGCCGTTGAAAGTCGCGGGTTGAAAGTTGAAAGCCGGCGCGGGCCGGCCCGCTACTTTCAACTCGGTCCATTCAACTTTCAACCGCCCCGCTTCGCGGGGCTCTTCAGTTCGAGCTGCACCTTGACCACGAGCCGGCCCGAGCGGCCGCGCTGCGTCAGGCTCAGCCGCGGCTGGGTTTCCGCATGCAGGTTCGCAAGGAGGTAGTGCTCCTTGCGCTCCTGCAGGACCTGCTTCCACACCGGCGCCTCGAGCGGCAGGAGGTCCAGCGCCGCCTCGACGCCCTCGGCCCAGGTGAGCGTGGCACGGCCGCGGCGGCCCTCGATCACGGCTTGGCGCCGGGAAGCATCGAGTGCGATCGGCAGCGCCGTGGTCCAATGGAAAGTCACGCCGTCCCCGTGCTCCAGCGCCCAGTCGTCGGTGATCGTCAGCTCGGCCGGCGTGGGCGAGTCCCAGGTCCGGTCCCAGCGCGCGAACCAGCCCTCCCAGCCCGCGGTCAGCGCCATGGTCGCGTGGAAGCGGGTCTCGTCGCCGCGGGCCTGCGGCGTGATGTCGGCCAGGATCGGGTTGGCCGGCTTCGGCCGCGCCTCGGTGCCGAGGGGCACGAGCATGTTGTGGCGCTGGCAGTGCTTGAGCAGGTCGGCGAGCGGGTTGCTGTAATCGCAGCTGCCGAAGTCGCGGGCGAAGCTGTCGCCGGCGAACTCGAGCACGAAGGAGCCCTTGTCCTCGTGCGTGTGCGAGGCGCCCGCCTGGTTGCCCATGAGGAAGAGCTTCACCCACTCGCCATCGAGGCGGCGGTGCGAGGCGAGCTGGCCGATCGCCGGCATGGTCACCAGCGGCCGGAAATCCGGGCCCGACTCGGGCACCTCGCGGAGAAGGTTCTGCGCCAGCAGGGTCAGCGGCTGCCCACCGCCGCGCGCGATCGATTTCCGGCAGACCGTCACCCAGTGCGAGTCGGGCATGAGCCAGGCGAGAAACGCCGCGCCCTCCTGCGGGATGTACTGCGCGTCACAGATCAGGATCATCTGAAACTCGTCCGCCGTGCTGACCAGCACCTCCGCCATCTGCGCGGTGGCCCGCATCGCGGCGGGGATCAGCTCGCGGGCGCCGCGGCCGCGGGCCCGGGCGTAGTAATAGCACGTCAGCATCGCCTGGCGGGCCGTGAACGTGAAGTACATCGGCCCCTCGGTGTAGCCGCCGTCGGGCAGGAGGATCTTGGCGAGATTGTCGTAGAGGTCGGCCAGCGCGAGGTCGGTGTACGGGGCGACGCGCGAGGGCTCCGGCTGCGGGTAGGGCGCCGACCGCCCGGGCATGGTGCGCTCGAGCACGAGGTACGCGTACATGCGGCCGGGCATGAACCACGCGGTCTGGTTGCACCAGAAGAGGTACTCCCACCACCAGATGTTGTACGTGTTCGTGCCCTGCCCCTCCTCCGCGAGGCGGCGGAGGATCAGCTCGCGGCCGTAGTCGGTGAACCACTCGCCGCAGAGGTCGAGGATCAGCGCGCAGTCGTACATCACCAGGCTCGGCACGAACGCGCGGTGCTCCCACTTGCAGCCGGTCAGCCAGCTGAGGAACGACGGATCCCAGCGCGTGCTGTGGGCGAGGCAGATCGCGTACCGGGCGGCGAGGCGGCCGAGGCGCGCGTCCCGGAACAGCACCGACGCCTGCGCGGCATTCGCGCCATGGGTCAGCAGGTGCTTGCCGGTGTCGCGCTCGCGGCTGAACCGCGTGTCGTTCCAGAAATTCACGTAGTCCGACATCATCCGCTCCGGCACCAGGCGCCGGGCGTCCGCCGCCAGTGCCCAGAGCGGCGACGTCTCCGGCCCGCCCGCCGCCGCCAGCCGCGCGCGCGCGTCCGCCAGCTCCGCGCCCGTGAGGTGCAGCCCGTACGCCGGCTCGAACGCGGGCGCGAACTCCTCGGGCTGCAGGTAGTCCGCCCAGCGTTCGTCGAACCGCGCGAGCTGGCGCAGGTGCCGCGCGAGCTGCGCGCCGTGCTGCAGGCCGATCCAGTTGAACCAGCCGCAGGTCGCGCCGGGCGTCTGCCGCGGGTCCGCGTAGATCTCGATGGTCAGCGCGCGCAGGCGCCGCGCCCCGGCCAGCGGGAGCAGGAGCTCGCGCTTCTGGTGCGCGAACGGCGTGCTGCGCCACTCCCGCTCGCCGGCATCCGTCCCGGCCCGCAGCACCACCTCCGCCCCGGGCGGCGCCTGCACTGAGCACATCAGCGCGTCATAGTCGGCACAGTCCACGTCGCAGGCCCGGCTCAGCCGCAGCGCGGGGGCCGCGGGATCCGCCGGGGGCGCCTGCCAGTCGTACTGCACCCACGCCCAGCGCTGCGCCACCTGCAGGCCCGGCGCGCCGCCGGCGTGCACGGTCCACTGGGGCAGGCCGCTGAGCTGCTCGTCGAAGAACGCCTCGAAGATCGCCTCGGCCGAGTTGATGGGGGTGAGCTGCATGCGGCCGGCAAAATTTTCATTTCTTTTCACTAGTGGCGAGAGGCTTTCTCGGCTGTAAGCTGGGGTACCCGCGGCCCCGCGGGCATTCCGCCCCGCCGCCTTTCCCATGGCCACCCCCACGATCCGCTACGGCATCATCGGTGCCGGAGTCATTGCCAACCTCATGGCCCGCGCCTTCACCGAGGGCCGCGGCGCCATCGCCACCGCCGTGGCCGACGTCAACCCGGAGGCCGCGCGGAAGCTCGCCGCCGCCGCCGGCGCGCCCCGGGTCTACGCCGACTACCGGGAACTGCTCGCCGACCCGGCGGTGGACGCCGTCTACCTCGCGACGCCGCCGTTCCTGCACCGGCCGATGACGCTCGACGCGCTCCGCGCCGGGAAACATGTCTGCTGCGAGAAGCCGTTCTTCCTCACGCAGGCCGAGGCGCGCGAGGTCCTCGCCGCCCAGCGCGCCGCGCCCCATCTCCGGGTCACGTGCTGCTCGTCGCGCTACCACGACTCCGGCACCGCGCGCCGCGCCCGCGCGGCCGTCGCCACCGGCGAGCTCGGCCGGCTCTACCGCGTGCACTACGAGCAGGTCACGCCCGCGGCGCGGCCCGGCGCGACGCTGCCGCCGTGGCGCAACGACCCCGCCAAGAACGGCGGCGGCATCTCGTTCGACTGGGGCCCGTACGACCTCGACTGGCTGAGCTTCGTGCTGGGCGACCGCTTCCGGCCCCGCGTGGTGTTCGGCACGACGGGAAACTACTTCCCGCTGACGGCGGAGCGCGTGCCGCCCTGCCTGGATGTCGACGGCCGGCTCGCGGCGGAGGTCGTCTGCGACGACGGCCTGACGCTCCACTGGGAGCGCCGTGCCGCCGAGCACGGCCCCGCCCGGCACAACATCGAGCTGCGCGGGACCCAGGCCGGCCTCGACCTCTGCTTCCTGCCGATGGGCGAGAACCAGGCGCTGCACCGCTACGCCTACGCCGGCGCCGCCGACTTGGCGGAGGAAAAGCTGCCTGACGCGCCGCCCGCCTGGGACGACACGCTCGTGTTCCCCCTCCGCGACCTCACCGCCGCCATCATCGAGAATCGCGCGCCCTCCAGCACCATCGAGCACAGCGTGCGCATCCATGGCCTGCTCGACGCCCTCCTCGCCTCCGCCCGCACCCAGCAGGCGGTGCGCATCACCGACTAACAAGGAGGAAGCCCGTAGGGCAAAATTCGAAATTCGAGAAAATTACCCAAGCATCCAATATCCTAAACTCATAACGCCCACGATCCGCTGTCGCACCGGCTCAGAATTGATTCACATCATCTTTCGTCCGCCCGCTCCCTCGAATTTCGAATTTAGCCCTCCGGGCTTCCTCCACCGATGCCTTTTCCCAATCCCCTCTACCTTTTCAACAACCACTTCACGGGTCACCGGCGCAATTATCCCTACCGCACGCGCCTCGCCATCGCCGCCGACCTGGGGTTCGACGGCTATGAGCTGCACCCGATCGAGCCGGAGGACGACCGGACGTGGGACGAGGCCGCCGCGGCCTTCCGCGCGAGCGGCCTGACCAACGCCGGCATGTACATTGTCGCGAAGGGCGCGACCGACGAGGAGTACCCGCGGATCGACGCCGAGATCGAGCGCGCGCGGCGCATGATCGCGCGGCTGCATGCCCTCGACCCGCGCGCGTTCGTGAACTTCACGGTGATGAGCAACCCCGCCGGCCGCAGCCCGGCCGACTACCGCGAGGCCGGCTCGGCCACCGCCGAGGCGCGCCACTGGGAGCGCACCGCGCGGATCGTCCGCGCCGTCGACGACGAGCTCACCGCCCGCGGGATGAGCGGCAACCTCTACAACCACGTCTGGTTCATCATCGACACGCCGGCCGCCGAGCTGCGCGTGCTCCGCGACGCCGGCGCCCGCGTGATCCGCCCCGGCATTGCGCTTTTCCATGCCTTCTTCCACCTCGGCGTGCCCGACCTGCCCGCCGTGATGGCCGAGCCCGGCATGGAGCGGCTCGGCTACTTCGCCGTGCTCAACGGCTGGCCCAAGCCCGCCGAACCGTTCCGCACCCGCCCGCTCGACGACGGCAACATCGACGTCGCCGCCGCCCTCGGGCTGCTCTGGTCGCGCGGCTACCGCGGGCCGGTGGTCTCCCAGGCCTACGACCTCGGCGGCGACCCGTACGAGTCCGCCCGCCGCAGCCGCGACTACCTCCACGCCCTCCACGCGCGCTTCACCCGCAACCCGAGCCTCAATCCCTTCCATCCCTAGCCCGCCGCGCCCATGAGCCAGATCACCCAGGTCGAGATCGGCCGCTTCGACTATGCGGTCGCCGGGGAATTCAAGTTCTTCAAGCCCGGTCCCGACGGCCGCGTCACGCGCCCGACCGTGCTCGTGCGGCTGACCGACGACGCCGGCCGGCAGGGCTGGGGCCAGGCGGTCCCGGTGCCAACCTGGACCTACGAGACCGTCGAGTCCGTCCTCACCACGCTGCGGCACCACCTCGCGGAGCTGATGCTCGGCCGCGACCCGGCGGACTTCGCGGGCCTGCACGCGGCGATGAACGCCGCCATCCGCCCGGCCTTCTCCGTCGGCCAGCCGCTCTGCAAGGCCGCGCTCGACCTCGCCTGCCACGACCTCGCCGGCCGGCAGCGCGGCGTGCCCGCGTGGCAGCTGTTCCCGTCGCTCGGGCCGGTAGGGAGCCACCTCACGCTCAGCTGGACCGTCGCCTCGCCCAAGCTGGAAACGATTGAGCGCCAGCTCGCCGAGGGCCGCGCGCGCGGGTACCGCAACTTCAACATCAAGGTCGGCGCGCCGCAGTCCGCCGCCTACGACCTCGACCTCGCCCGGCGCGTCCGGGCCTTCGCGCCCGACGGCTTCCTCTGGGCCGACGCCAACACCGGCTACACGCCCGACGAGGCGCTGGCCATCGCGCCGCGGCTGCGCGACGCGGGCGTGGACGTGCTCGAGTCGCCCCTGCCCCCGACCCAGATCCGCGGCTACCAGGCGCTGAAGCGGCAGGCCGCGCTGCCGGTGCTGATGGACGAGGGCATCCTCTCGCCGGTCGAGTCCGCCGAGTTCATCGCGCTCGGCATGCTCGACGGCATCGCGCTCAAGCCCGCGCGCAATGCCGGCCTCTGGCCCTCGGTGCAGATCGTCAAGCAGCTCCACGAGCACGGCCTGCTCGCGCTCGGCTCCGGCCTGACCGATCCCGACCTCTCGCTGGCGGCGGCCGCCCAGCTCTACGCCTGGGGCGGGCTCGCCCGGCCCTGCGCCCTCAACGGTCCACAGTTCCTCGCCGACCGGCTGTCCGGCGAGACGCTCGTGCCCCGTGCCGACCAGCTCGCCATTCCCACCGCCCCCGGCCTCGGCCTCACCCTCGATCCCCGCGCCGCCGTCGTTCTCGCGACCGTGGCCCGGAGCTAGCGCCGTCCGCGGCGCCTCAAACCCATGCTCCGCCCGCCCCGCCGCCTCGTGCTCGCCGCGAAATTCCTCGCGGGCCTGGTCGCGACCGCGGTCGGCCTCACCGCCCTGATGCTCGGCACGGCGGCGCTGTTCCGTCCCGACCTCTCGCGGCCGCCCCCGGTCCCGGCCCCCGCCGCCGCGGCCGCCGCCCGCGCGGCGCGCGAGCCCCGCCTCGATCCCGTCCACCCGACGGTCATCTGGCGCGACGTGAACTATGCCGAGGGCGCCCGTGGCGCCTGGTGGCCGAAGGGCGAGTCGCCGCTGCTCGCCGACCTCGTGCACCAGGGCCGGCTCCCGCCCGTCGCCGAGCGCACCGGGCCGGAGCCGGTCGTGCTCGCCGGCGTGGATGGCGTCGGCCGCTACGGCGGCACTTGGTACCGGCTGGCCACCAATCCCGAGGATCTCGAGGGCATCCTCCACACCCGGCTCTCCTACACCGCGCTCGTCCGCTGGTCGCCCGAGGGCTACCCGATCGTGCCGCACCTGGCGAAGTCGTGGACCGTGTCGCCCGACCAGCGCGTGTGGACGTTCACGCTGCGGCGGGGCCTGCGCTGGTCCGACGGCCACCCGTTCACCACCGACGACCTCATGTTCTGGTGGCGCTGGGAGGTGCAGTACTTCAAGGCCGGCTCCAGCTCCTCCGGCGGCTCCGACTACAGCTGGATGATGCACGCGGGGAAGCTCGGCGAGATCGAGCAGGTGGACGCGCTGACGCTGCGGTTCAAGTTCCAGGACCCGAACGGGCTGTTCCTCGAGCGGCTGGCGGGGGCGGTGGACTGCTTCCGGCCGGCGCACTACCTGCGGCAGTTCCATCCGGCGCTGGGCGACCCGGCGGTGATCGCGGGGCTGATGCGCGCGATGAACCTCCCGAGCCCGCTGGCCGTGTACATCCGGATGAAGCACCGGCTGAACCCCGCGCATCCGCGCATGTGGCCGTGGGTCTACCGCGACTACCGCGCCTCGGCGCCGCAGACGCTCGTGCGCAACCCGTACTACTACGCGGTCGACGCCGCCGGCAACCAGCTGCCCTACCTCGACCGCCTGGTGATTGACGTGCGCGAGAAGAGCCTGATCAGCGCCGCCGCCGCGGGCGGCGAGGTGTCGATGCAGGAGCGGCACATCGACTTCGAGGACTACACGCTCCTCGCCACCGAGGCCCCGCGGTCGGGCTACCATCTCCGGCACTGGTACAGTGCCACCCGCACCATGGCGCAGATCAGCCCCAACCTGAACCGCGCCGTGGACCCCGCCCAGCCCGAGACCGCGTGGAAGCACCGCCTGCTCAACGAGCGCACGTTCCGGCAGGCGCTGTCGCTCGCCCTCGACCGGCAAGAGATCATTGACGCGGTTTACTACGGCGTGGGCGAGCCGGCGCAGAACTCGCCCGGACCCGACTCGCCCTACGGCGACGCGCGGCACTTCCACGCGTTCACCGCCCACGACCCGGCCCGGGCCAACGCGCTGCTCGACGCGCTCGGGCTGCAGCGCCGCGACGCCGAGGGCTACCGCACGTTTCCCGACGGCTCGCGCATGACGTGGTTCCTCAACCTGGCCACGAGCTTCCCGCCCGACACCGCGCAGCTGGTCGCCGACCAGTGGGGCCGGGTCGGGCTCCGTGCGCTCGTCCAGACCCACGTCCGCACGCTCTGGCAGGTCGAGCAGGCCGCGCGGGAGCACGACTTCACGTTCTGGCCCGGCCTCGAGGAGTTCATGCCGATGCTCGACCCGCGCTACTACGTCGCCACCGGCGGCGCCTCCTACTTCGCCCCGATGTGGGGACGCTGGTATCTGCTCGGCGGCCTGCGCGGGCCGCCGACCTCGGTCATCCCCGGCCTCGAGGGCCCGCCGCCCGGCCACCCGGCGCGCCGCGCGATGGAGCTCTATGACCTCGCGCAGGTCGCCCCCACCGAGGCCGAGCGTCGCGCCCGCTTCCACGAGATCCTCGGGCTGGCGGCCGACAACACCTGGAGCATCAGCCTCGCCACGCCGCCGCCCGCCCTCGCGGTGGTGAAGGACGGGCTCCGGAACGTCCCGGTCCGCGGCATCGTCGGCTTCTACTACATGACCCCCGGCAACATGGGCATGGAGACCTTTTATTGGGACCACTCCAACGACCTGCCGGCCGTCGCGGCGCAGGTGCAGCAGTCACTGCTCCACGCCTCGGAGCTGCCGCGCGCCGCCGAGGGCCGGGCCCCGGCGGGATCCGGCCGGCTCGGCGGATTCCTGATCCTGGCCGCGCTGGTCGCGCTCGTCGGCCTCGGGCTCCGCTACCCGTTCGTCGGGCGGCGGCTCCTCACGCTCGGGCCCACCCTGCTCTGCATCTCCGTCATCGTCTTCACCATCGTCCGCCTGCCGCCCGGCGACTTTCTCACCTCGAAGACCGTGGAGATCGAGCTGAGCGGCGAGCCGAACGCCGAGGCCCAGCTGGCGAACCTGCGCGAGACCTTCCGCTTCGATGAGCCGGCGTGGCGGCAGTACGCGCACTGGATGGGCTTGCCGTGGTTCCTGACCTTCGACGCCAAGGACGCGGGACTGCTGCAGGGCAACCTCGGCCGCTCGATGGAGAGCAACCTCCCGGTGAACGAGATCCTCGGTGACCGGATCGTCCTGACGTTTGTCGTCTCGCTGCTGACGATCCTGTTCACCTGGGCGCTCGCGATCCCGATTGGCATCTACTCGGCGGTGCGGCCCTACACCGTCGGCGACTATGTGCTGACGCTGCTGGGCTTCCTCGGGATGTCCGTGCCGCCGTTCCTTTTCGCGCTCGTGCTGATGTACCTCAGCGGGGAGTACTTCGGGATCAGCGTCTCGGGCCTGTTCAGCCTGCGCTACGCCGCCGAGCCGGCCTGGTCGTGGGGCAAGGTCGTGGACCTGCTGCAGCACGTGTGGGTCGCGGTGATCGTGCTCGGGCTGGGCAGCACCGCGGTGATGGTGCGGGTGATGCGGGCCAACCTGCTCGACGAGCTCAAGAAGCCCTACGTCGTCGCCGCGCGGGCCAAGGGCGTGCGTCCGCTCAAGCTCCTGCTCAAGTATCCCGTCCGCATCGCCCTCAACCCGTTCGTCTCCGGCCTCGCCGCCCTGTTCCCGCAGCTCATCTCCGGCGGCGCCATCGTCGCGCTCGTGCTCAGCCTGCCGACCGTCGGGCCGATGCTGCTGCTGGCGCTGCTGAACGAGGACACCTACTTCGCCGCGTCGATGCTGATGGTGCTGAGCGTGCTCGGCGCCGCCGGCACGCTGCTGAGCGACCTGCTGCTGCTCTGGCTCGACCCGCGGATCCGATTTGGCGGAGGCCACCGATGAAGCCCGCCGCCCCGGAAGCCCTGCGCTCCCCCTGGGAGCTGACCGTTCGCCGGTTCGCCCGCCACCGGCTCGGCCTGGCGGCGTTCTTCGGGCTCATCGTGCTCTACCTGATGGCGCTGGGCTGCGAGTTCTTCGCCCCCGCCACGCGCGAGTGGCGCGACCTGCGCCATTCCTACTGCCCGCCGCAGCCGGTGCATTTCACGTGGGCCGACGGCCTGCACGTGTGCGCGCTGCGGCGGTTCGACGACCCCGTGACGTTCGCGCGCACCTACGTCGAGGATCGCGCCGTGAAGATCCCGCTCGGTTTCCTCGTCCGCGGCGAACCTGTCCGCGTCCTCGGCCTGGTCCCGACCGACCGCCACTTCTTCGGCGTGGACCGCGACCGGCTCGCCGCCCGGGGCCGCGCCGGCGACCCCGACGCGGTCTTCTACCTGCTGGGTGCCGACAAGTACGGCCACGACGCCGCGTCGCGGCTGATCTACGGCGCGCGCATCAGCCTCTCCGTCGGCCTCATCTCCATCGTCATCACGTTCGTCCTCGGCGTGGTGCTCGGCGGCATCTCGGGCTATGTCGGCGGCGGCTGGGACAACCTCATCCAGCGGCTCATCGAGATCATCAACGCCCTGCCCTCGCTGCCGCTCTGGCTCGCGCTCGGCGCGATCTTCCCCGCCGAATGGTCGCCGCTCACTGTCTACTTCTGCGTGACCGTCGCGCTGAGCCTCATCAGCTGGACGGGCCTGGCGCGCGTGGTCCGCGGCAAGATCCTCGCGCTGCGCGAGGAGGACTACGCCGTCGCCGCCCGGCTGCTCGGCGCGTCGCACGCCCGGGTGCTGTTCCGCCACCTCGTGCCGGGCTTCACCAGCCACATCATCGTCACCCTCACGCTCGGCGTGCCGGGCATGATCCTTGGCGAGACCGTCCTCAGCTTCCTCGGCCTTGGCCTGCGGCCGCCGATCGTGAGCTGGGGCGTGATGCTCCAGGACTGCCAGAACCTCCAGACCGTCAGTCACTATCCCTGGCTGCTGTCGCCCGTGCTGTTCATCGTGCTCACGATCCTGGCCTTCAACTTCGCCGGCGACGCCCTGCGCGACGCCGCGGATCCCTACGGCGGTTAGCGCGGGGTCCGAAAACCCCGGGCATTTTCACCACGAAGGGCACCCTCCTTCGCCAAGGCTACGAAGGGCCGGCGAAGCCCGCGAAGGCCAGGCTTCTGACGGCTTGGGCTTCGTGTGCTACGTGCCCTTCGTGGTGAAAATAACCGGCAGGGTCCAACTCAGAACCGGGCCGACCAGGTGGTGCGGTCCGACGTGGCCGTCACGGGCAGCCGGTGCACGGCGCCGCCGGGCAGGCCGGCGATCACGATGCTGCCGCGCTCGCCTTTTGGCCGGAGCAGCGTGCCTGAGAGGGTGCGGGTGCGCGGGTTCCAGCGGACCTTGGACAACTCCCGCCCGCCGCTCTGGTGGAAGGTCGTGCCGACGGGCCAGGGGTGCCGGCGCGGGCGGCGCAGCACGAGGAGCTTCACGGCCGGGCCATGGAAGCCGAGGTCGAGCCAGCCGGGTCCAGATTCCTGGATCGGGTGCGAGAAATCGCCGGGATGCCGGTACGCGTCCGGCGGCGGCGCGGCGCGGGGAATCTCGCCGAGGAACTGCCCCGACCAGAACTCGTAGGCCCAGAATTTCTCGCCGGCAGGCAGGCCGAGCCGCGTGAGCTCCACCTGGAAGCGCCGCGCCAGGTGCTGCGCGCGCTCCGCGCCCATGTGGTCGGCGTGATGCCCGACCCGGTCGAAGGCGCGCTGATTCCCCTGCCTTCAGCCGAGAACCCGCGGTTGGTCGTAGCCGCGGTGCCGTTCCTGCGCGACCGCGACCTGCGCCAGGGCGAACCCGGCCAGGGCGCGGCGGAGATTCAGCGGGAGCTGGTGGCGGGCATCAAACGGCGCTACGCCGAAGCGGCCGAGGCGTCCCGGCCCTGGCTTGGGCGCGGCCTCCCCGTGCTGGCGACCGGCCACCTC
>Ga0118677_10012721_pt1 | contig 12282 bp, 12 predicted proteins | sample AliMusrvi5mmetaG_FD_86154 | JGI IMG/M metagenome (GOLD analysis project Ga0118677, IMG submission 86154)
AATTAAATCCATATATTATTAAGGACACAGATCTTATTATGTCATCCTCGCCAGAAAGTGGGCGTGTGTATGATCTTCGTTTAAGAGATTTACCAAAAGAAGAAAAGCCTAGAGAAAAAATTATTTCATACGGGCCTTCTGCTTTGTCTTTAGCGGAGCTTGTTGCTATTGTTTTAAATGTTGGAACAAAAAATGAAGATGTATTGTCTATGTCAAAACGTCTTGTAAAAGAGTATGGCGTGAGTGCTCTATCGTCACAAATTGATCCTGAACAACTTTCCTATGATTTAAATATACCAATAGGTAAATCATGCCAAATAATTGCCTGTAGTGAAATTGGCCGGCGTCTCTATAAAAAGAATGATGTGGGCTTAGCTGTTATAAGAACAGCCAAAGACGCTTATGATTATTTAAGAGATATACAATCTTTGCAAAAAGAACAGCTTAGAGGAATATATTTAGATACTCACAATAGAGTTATTCATGATGAGGTAATTTCAATTGGCACAATTAATACAAATATAGTTCATCCTAGAGAAGTTTTTAGGCCAGCCTTAGAATATGGCGCAGTTGCTGTTGTACTTGCTCACAATCACCCTTCTGGTATAGTAACTCCAAGTACTGCTGATATTGAGGTTACAAAACAATTAGTACAAGCGGGGAGGATACTTGGCATACATGTATTGGATCATGTGGTTATAACAAAAGATGGGTTTCAGAGTATTGCGGTTGAATATCAGTAAATATTTACCGCAAACTGGCAGTACAGATATAAATATTGGAGTACAGTCAGTTGGTCTTTTCCGTGGCTCCTGCGGTATGGGTATGTATCCGTTTGAGGTGGATTTTAGGTAATTTTTAGGTTAAGATTGCCAGATGAATAAAGAGGATAGAAAAGGCCTGAGAACTTGGATTGAGATAGACAAGGGTGCCATAAAGCATAATTATGCGGTTTTTAGGGGTCTTATTGCTAAAAACACTAAGTTACTTGGGGTGGTAAAAAGTAATGCCTACGGGCATAATTTATTTGAATTTGCCAAGGAACTAGAAAAACTGGGAGCAGACTTTCTTGGAGTGGATTCTGCCGTGGAAGCCTTGGCCTTACGCCGGGAGGGAGTGAAAGCACCTATATTAGTATTAGGTTTTACTTTACCAGAAATGTTTGAGGAACTAGCCAAGAAGGACATTAGTGTTACGGTTTCTAATTTTGAAACTTTTAAAGCATTAAAAAATATTGGCCAAAAAATTAATATTCATATAAAGGTAGATACTGGTATGTCTAGGCATGGATTTGTAGATGCGGAAATTAAAAAAGTTTTGGCGGAGATTCAGTCGAAACCTATGGTTACGGTGGGTGGACTATTTACACACTTTGCGATGGCCAAGAATCCCGCCTTTCCTGGCTACACTAAAATACAAATAGAAAAATTTAATAAGTGGCGAGACGCTTTTACCAAAGCTGGTTTGAAACCTATTTGCCACGCTGGAGCTACCGCTGGTTCACTTTTATTTGATGAAGCGCATTTTGATATGATCCGAGTGGGAATTGGTCTGTATGGTATTTGGCCTTCAAAGGAGGCCCACGCAGTTTATGGCGGTAAAATTAAATTACAAACAGTATTAACCTGGAAAACTTTAATTGCGGAAATTAAAAAATTCCCTAAGGGAACAAAGGTTGGTTATGATTGCTCAGAAACTTTATCTAGGAATTCTGTTATTGCGGTTTGCCCGGTGGGGTATTGGCATGGCTTACCTAGGGCCTTATCTTCTATTGGAAACGTTTTGGTTAATGGTAATAAATGTAAAATAGTTGGACGGGTCTGTATGGATATAATTATGATAGATATTACCGAGGCGGGGAAGGTGAAAGTTTTGGACGAAGTGACTATTATCGGCCGGGACGGAAAAAATAAAATTCTTGCCGATGAAATTTCTGGTTTGCTGGATGGATCTACCTATGAACTTTTAACTCGTATCAACCCACTCATTAAGCGAATTTACAGATAAAACCTTGACAAAATAGTGTAGATTATGCTATTATAAATATTCAAATGAACAGAAATTATTCGAAGCAGGCATCTACTCCCAGTTTTAGAGGTGGTGCTCCTAGAACCAATACAAATAGAAGACCAGCGGTTAGCGCTGGTTATCAAGGTCATAACCCAAAACCAATGACAGGGGGCGGTTTTGGCGCACCTAGAAGGTCTTTTGGCGGTAAGCCGGGCGGACGCCCTTCCTTTGGTGGTGGTAATTTTAGAGGGCCAGTTAGAAACAGTGGTAACCGTGGTAACGGCGGTGGCCGAGCTTTTGGGGCCCAAAATATTCACTTTTCAAAATTCATAAACAAAGCGGTGCCTTTGGCTGAGGAAGTGGCATATGTGCCGGAAAATAAATTCAGTGATTTTATTATTGATCAGAGATTGAAACAAAATATTATTACTAAAGGTTACGTCACTCCGACTCTAATTCAAGATAAAACTATTCCACATATTTTAGCGGGTAAGGATGTGGTGGGAATTGCCAATACTGGTACTGGTAAAACTGGTGCTTTTTTAGTACCCTTGATTCAAAAAGTGATTTTAAATAAATTTGAGAAAATTTTAGTGGTGGTGCCTACTAGAGAACTTGCTGTGCAAATCAATCAGGAATTAAGAAGCTTTGTTCCTAATCTAGGAATATTTTCTGCCTGTTGCGTGGGCGGGGCTTCCATTAGTGGCCAGATTGCGGAATTACGCCGGCAGAATAATTTTGTAATTGGTACTCCCGGTAGATTGAAGGATTTGATAAATAGACGATTTATTAACCCTGGTCAATTTAATACCATTGTGCTTGATGAGGCTGACAGAATGCTGGATATGGGATTCATTGCTGATATGAAATTTATTATGGCCAAGATGCCTACCAAGCGTCATACTTTATTTTTCTCCGCTACTATGTCCAAGGAAATTGAGGCTTTAATTAATCAATTTTTACATGAGCCGGTGATTGTTTCCGTAAAGACCGGTGATACTTCTAAAAATGTGGATCAGGATATTGTACGCGTGACCGGTGATAAATTGGTGGCACTGGAAGAATTACTTAAGAAATCTGATTTTTATAAGGTGCTTATTTTTGGCCGGACGAAACACGGGGTGGAGAAGCTTTCCAAGAAATTAGTGGAGCGTGGTTTCAAAGCAGATTCTATTCATGGCAATAAACCTCATTCCAAGCGTCAAAAAGCCCTGAACTCTTTCAAGGATAATTCCGTAGCTATTTTAGTGGCTACTGACGTGGCGGCCCGTGGTCTGGATATTCCAGATGTTTCTCACGTGATTAATTATGATGTGCCAGCTACTTATGATGATTATGTGCACCGTATTGGCCGAACTGGCCGCGGTAACAAAAAAGGTAAGGCCCTTACTTTTATAGATGGGAATAGCAGGTAGATAACTTGACAAACATAAATATTATTGCTATTCTTTAAATAGATTTAGTGTTGGGGAAATAAGTCAAAAACAATCAACTGAAGGAGTAAAGAGGGTGAATATTAAACGTATGGCGGATGAGTACCGTCGTCAGTTGGAGTTAACAGGGATGCGAGCTCTGAGTGAAGTCGCAGAGGTTGTCCTTAGACCTGATCATTACTGGAAAATTGGAAATGCGCAGGCATATCTACATGGGTGGTATGTAAAACTCAGCCGGGCTCTCGGAAACGAAAAAGGTTTGGAGGACCTTAAGAAGTCCTGGATGACATTAGCTGAGCTGAATAAGCTTTGTCTCCCTTACTACCAACGATGCCGTGAACAGATCCCTGTTGAGATGCGCGACCCGGTGCTGAAATTGGCAATGTTGGCCCAGAGCCAGCTTGACCGGTTTCTCAAGAAATTGCCGCGAGTAACAGAAAAGTGCCTAACGCACGCCGTGCGAACGTCTGGTATCCGGCTTCGATAAGTGTCTATATGCCCGTCCTTAGCAATTAACCCGCTGGAGGACGGGTTTTGCTTTATATATTTTATCTATCTTTTACTTGAAAACCAAGGGAGATAATTTGATCACGGAGTTCGTCCGCTTTTTTCCAATCTTTACTATCACGGGCAGTTTTTCTTTCGTTCAATAATTTTTGAATATTTTCTGGAATTTCCCTTTCTGTTCCAATTTTACTAATTTCTTTTTCAAAATTTAATCCCAATACTTTATCAAAATCTAAAAGAGTGGCTAACTTATCTTCATTTGGTAAATCAGATTTTAATAATTCCTGAATAGTAGCGAGCGCCTTTGGCATATTTAAATCATCATTAACATCCTCTAAGAATTTACTTTTAAATTCAGAATTAATGTCACCAATTTCGCCACCTAAATTACTAATTTTTCTAAGAAGGTTTTGATAACCATTATTAGCTGAAATAGCAATCTCATCACCCCATTCCATAGGCTTGCGATAGTGAACGGAAAGCGTGGCAAAGCGATAGGCAAGGGGACTAAGTCCTTTCTCCGTAAAAGTGTTTGAAATTGTGATAAAATTACCGGCACTTTTGGCCATTTTTTTACCTCCCACAATATTCATAAAAGCTCCGTGTAGCCAGTAATTTACCCAAGGCTTTTTCCCGGTGGCTGATTCCGTCTGGGCAATTTCATTAGTATGGTGAATATCAATATGATCAATTCCTCCACAGTGAATATCAAATTGCTCACCCAAATATTTAACACTCATAGCCGAACATTCTATATGCCAGCCAGGGAAACCAATTCCCCAAGGGCTATCCCATTCCATCTGTCGTTTTTCATTTTTAGGTGAAAATTTCCATAAAGCAAAATCCGTGGCATTTTTCTTTTCCTCATTAGTTTCCACTCGGGCGCCTTCTCTCAATTCTTCTAATTTTTGATGGGAAAGTTTTGTGTAATCAGCTACCTTTGAGGTATCAAAATATATGCCGTCACTGGTTTTATAGGTAAGGCCTTTTTTCTCGAGAACTTCTACCATCTCAATTTGCTCCTTAATATTATCTGTAGCTTTACAGAAAGTATTCGGAAAAATAATATTTAATCTCTGTAAATCGTCCTTAAACGCCGCGGTATAAAATTCAGCAATCTCCCAGGCGGTCTTGCCTTCTTTTTTGGATTCGTTTTCAATCTTATCATCACCCATATCCCGATCACCAGTTAAATGACCAACATCCGTGATGTTCATGACGTGATTTACTTGGAGTCCGTTGAATTGTAAAACTCTTTTTAATATATCTTCAAAAACATAGGTGCGCATATTACCCAGATGGGGGAAGCCATAGACCGTGGGGCCACAGGTATACAGGCCAACTTCACCTTCTTTTATTGGCTTGAAAGTCTCTTTTTTTCTGGTCAGGGTATTATATAGCTCCATAAAAGGATTAAATTAGAACCACTTCTTACTTTTGGCAAAGATATAGACTAAGATCAAAACAATGATTTCTATTCCTACAATAAAAAACCAATCATACTGAGTGTTCACAAAGGGTGTGTATTTAGTATTCATCTGGAAGAAACCGGTAATAATGGTAAATGGTAGGGCAAAGAAGGTAAAAATGGTTAGCGTCTTCATGATCTCATTTTGTTTGGTGGAGAGTAAGGAATTGTTAGTTTCTCTCAGCTCCCTTAGAACCTCGGTAACATTTTCCAGTATTTTGGTGATTTTGTAATATTCGTTGATTATCTCAGACAGTCCCAGACTAAAATCTTTACCCAGGGCTTTCTCTGCATTTTCCTTAAGGGTTTCCAGAATCTCACCGTGTGGAGTTACAATATGGTTAAAGTTAATAATTTCACGACCGATCCTGGATAATTCAAAAACCATTTCTTTTTCTTTACCGGCAAAAATCTTTTTCTCCGCTTCGCGCAAAAGATAATTTATGGAATCAAGTTCATCAGACAGGGATTGATAATTTGTCTTCATGATTGCTAAAAATAATTCTCCTGTGCCGGCTTGCTCCTCATTTTTATCTAAAATGGAATTTACCTCAAAGATCTTGGCATATTTTTCCATCGCGTCTATACTCTCATAGCGGTTCGTTATGATAAAATTACGGCCAATGACAAAATCAATTTCCTGGCGGTGGCTTTTGTTGTGGGTGTGCTTGAAGGCGGGGAAGTGCAGTACCAGGTAAATATAATCTTTAAAAGTATTTATTTTATCCTTAAAAGTGGGCAGTAAAATATCCTGGGCTACCTCTGGGGTGAGCTCAAATTCTTCCATCAGATCTCTGGCCTCGTCTTTGGTGGGGTTTTCTGAGTCAACCCAAATGACCGACTTGAAATTTTGTTTTTTAATCATCTTTTTAAAATATTAATATTACCGGATAATTATATCATCCCGCTTTATAAAATGCTACGTAATGTGCTATAATACCCTTATGTTTAATTTTTTAAAAAAGGGACGGTCTTTAATTATTCTAATTTTGTTTATTGGTCTTTCTTTTGCTCTGGGAATGTCATATGGGCAGAATCATTCTCTTACTAGTTTAGGCCAGGCGGCCAGCCTCAACATTATTAATAATGATGGTCCAAAAAATGGAGAGACTATTGATATGGCGCCTTTTTGGAAAGTATGGAATCTCCTGGATGAAAAGTATGTTGCCACTAAAAAAGTTGCCTCGACCACTGCTAGCACTACTCCGCAAGATAGGATTTGGGGCGCAATTCAAGGTATGACAGATTCTATGGGTGACCCTTATACGGTATTTATGCCACCAGCTGACGCCAAGGATTTCCAAGAAAATATTAGCGGTAATTTTGAGGGTGTGGGCATGGAGATTGGTATTAAGGATGGCGCTCTCTCCGTTATTTCTCCTCTAAAAGGTTCTCCAGCGGAGGCGGCGGGAATAAAAACCGGGGATAAGATAATTACCATTGACGGTCAGACTGCCGTTGATTTATCCACGGACAAAGCCGTCAAGCTTATCAGGGGGCCAAAGGGAACCACAGTTAAAATAAGTATTCTACGAGAAGGAAATAGTAAACCGCTTAATTTTGAAATTACCAGGGCGGTAATAAATATACCAACAACTAAAACAGAAATAAAAAATGATGTGTTTGTTATCAGTCTTTATAATTTTTATGCCCAGTCCCAATCCCAATTTAAATTGGCTCTGAAAGAATTTGTGACTTCCAAAAAGCATAAATTAATTTTGGATTTGCGCGGTAACCCTGGTGGCTATTTGGATTCGGCTGTGGATATGGCCAGCTGGTTCTTACCGCTTGGAAAAACTATTGTCCGTGAAGATTCTGGTAATGGTAAGATAGAAAACGTTTATCGTAGTAAAGGATATAATATTTTTAATAATAATTTGCAAATGATTATCCTAGTGGATGGTGGCTCCGCTTCCGCTTCAGAAATTCTAGCTGGTGCGTTACAGGAACAAGGAGTAGCCAAATTAGTGGGAACAAAAACTTATGGTAAGGGCTCCGTGCAGGAATTGGTAAAAGTAACAGATAGCACAGCCCTGAAGGTAACAATTGCCAAGTGGCTTACTCCAAACGGTAAAAGTATTTCTGAAGGCGGCCTTACTCCGGATTATGAAGTAAAAATTTCCGAGGCTGATCTCAAAGCGGATAAAGATCCGCAGATGGATAAAGCCTTGGAATTGTTGAAGTAAACACAACCGCCCCTAACCCCTCCTTAACTAAGGAGGGGAAGAGAAAAAACGAACCCCGCAGAATTCCTTCTGCGGGGTGTTTATGGTTAGGCGCAAATTAGTTTGTAGAGAAACACAACCTGGCCACGTTTGCGATAATAAGAACAAGTAATATCCCGATTACTGCCAACGGAATTATTTGCTTACCATTCCTTTCCCACCAGGCATTGGCGCGACGGTTTGCAAGTACGTACACGGTTGACGCAATCACCAAAAGTGCCGATACCGCAAAAAAAATGATAAACCACAACTCTTTCATACTTTTCTCCTTCGATGAACATTGTTTTCGAACTATTTACAAGTATAGCACCTATTGGTTTATTTGTCAAGCTATATTTTAGGCTTATTTAAGGCTATATTTAAAATATTAATAATTAATTTAAAATCAAATGAAAATAATATTACTTAAAGACGTAAAAAAGATTGGTAAGAAATATGACGTTAAGGACGTGGCTGATGGTTTTGCCTTGAATATGCTAATACCTGGGAGACTAGCTATTCCCGCCACACCTGGAAACGTGAATATGATAGAAACCAAAAAGAAAGGTGATATGCTGGAGAATGCCAAGACGGAAGCGGAAGTACAGAAAGCTCTGAATGAAATAAAAGGTATCAGTATTGAAATTAAAGGTAAGGTAAATGACAAAGGCCATTTATTCGCCGGCATTCATAAGGAGCAAATTTCTCTAGAAGTTAAAAAGCAAAAAGGAGTTACTATTTTAGCTGAACATTTGGTTATGGAAAAACCGATCAAGGAGGTGGGGGAACACGCCATCACGGTAAAAATTGGCGATAGGGAAGTCGCTTTTAAACTTGTTATTAAAGCGGAGTAATTATTCTTTAATTTAGGTTGGTTCTGTGCTACTATTTTATATGGACAAGGATTTTTTGTGTTCAACTATCGCTCAGACAGAAAGGTGGCCCTGTATGTTTGTTCAAAATATGAGGACTCTCACTGGTGGTACACGTATGGCCAGTATACGTCAGATTCGTGAATGTGCCTCTGGACACAAATGGGAAACTAAATGTGTCAGGGATGACTTAGGACTTGGCACGGTTCCGAGAATTACTGGGAGTAAAGTTTGCCCTACCTGCGGAGGCGTGGCAATACGAATCATTACCAAATGATTGTGTTGGTTGTACTAACAAAACACTCAGCCGATCGGCTGAGTGTTTTTACAATATAATCTTTTAATATTAAAGTTAGATTACAGAAACAATACTTTTCTTTTCCATTTTGTTATCAAAAGCCATTTTTCTTTTAGCAGAAAATTTAACCTTACCATCCTTAACAGCATAAATGGTGTAATCCTTACCCATCTTTACATTATGACCAGGCATGGTGTTTGCGCCTTTTTGTCTGACAATAATAGAGCCTACCTGGGCAATATCACCATCAGTTAATTTGATACCAAGGAATCTTGGATTGGAATCTCTACCGTTTTTTGTCGTACCCGCGGCTTTTTTGTGTGCCATTTTGTTTAAAAATTAACTAATAAATACCCGTTTATATGTTATAATTAAGTCCCATGAGTATAAAGGATATTCCGAAAAAAATCAAGCCCTATTTAGCAGAAAGGGTTTATCCTTTAATTTCTCAGATCAAATCCGGATTTGACATAAAAGAAGATATTTTTATTATGGCTGTAATTATTTTTGTGGGCCTGGCTGGATTTGGGCTGGGGAAATTATCAGCTCTGGAGAAGGGGAGAGAACCGGTGCAAATAAAGCCGGCGCAGTTTACAGCTATTGTCTCCACTAGCACAAATAGTGAAAAAACTATATCGCCCGTAACTTCAAAAACTGAAGTTCAGGTTCCCATGTCCGCTGCAGCGATGATTGCTGGAGAAAATGCTAAGGGATTATTGGTGGCTTCTAAAACCGGTAAGAAATATCATTTTCCGTGGTGCGCGGGGGCCGCCCAAATTGCTGAGAAAAATAAAATCTGGTTTGATTCTTATGCGGCCGCTCAATCTGCCGGTTACACTGCGGCCGCTAACTGTCCAAATTTGAAATAAATTTTTACAAAGAAAGAGCCCGATCAACGCCTGTGAGGCTGTATGATCGGGTCTTGTCGGCCGGTTAAAATAGGTCTCATGGTGATTCCTTAGAATCTGGTAAGATGCCAAACAGATTCTAAATTCACTACGATATTATGGTTATGGGATGTGGTAAGGGGTCACACCAACCAGTAACCAACCGTATAACCTTCGCCACCCGACGAGCTGGGGAACAAACTTCTGTCAGTCATATTAGAACATTCAGTAAAATATTGCAACCTAGGAACTATCAATGAATAGGTAAATGAGCTATAATTAATTTATGATAATTTTAGACGTAGAAAGTACCGGAGTAGATGAGATGAAGCACAGTATTTTATCTGTGGGGGCGATAGATTTTGATAACCCCAGCAATCAGTTTTATGAGGAATGCCGAGCGTTTGACGGCGCACATGTTATGGAAGAAGCTTTGGCCGTCAATGGTTTTACCCGTCAGCAAGCGTTTGACTTGAATAAACAAAGTGATAGAGATTTAATAAAACATTTTATAGAATGGACCAAAAGCGTTAAGGAACATACCTTTGCCGGGCAAAACCCCTCCTTTGACCGAGATTTTTTACACAGAGCGGCTGATCGGTATCATTTAGAGTGGCCGTTTGCCTTTAGGAGCCTTGATCAGCATTCCGTTTGCTACACGCATATGGTTTTGAAGGGGATTACTCCACCGGTTGCAAATAACCGTTCAGATTTAAATAGTGATAAAATAATGCAGTACGTTGGTATTCCGGCTGAGCCACATCCACACAATGCCTTAAATGGAGCAAAGGTGGCCGCTGAAGCGCTCTCCAGACTGCTTTACAGTAAGAATTTATTGCCGGAATTCAAGGATTATCCTGTTAATTGCTAAATTGAATTACATAAATAGTATAATTTTTGGAGTGCGCATAATTTTCTGCTGAAAATTTGCTCTCTCTCGGCTACCCGCCTGCGAAGCCTCCAAAATCATACTATTTATGTAATTTTAATAAAAAAACCACACCACAAATAGGGGACTATTTCAAGGGAAAAACGGCTCAACAGAGCCATTTTTTAGTGTTTGACGGTACCGTTTTAACGTGTTAAATGCTTGACAAATAAAGTGAAAGGTGATAGTATATAAAGAAATCAGGCGTAAGCTTGATTTTTGCTTTATAAGCGATTTTAAACTAGTAAAGCTAAAAATAAAAAAATGATTGAATTAACCAGTGCAATAATCCTTTTGGTGACATCCTTATATGGCTCAGCCAATGTGGCAGTAGCCCAGGAGGTTACCGGCAGTGTAAATACTCAAAGTGATACGGCTATTGAAAAGCCAATTACTTTAGAGTCATATGTTAGAGAATATTTTAAGGAGACCCCAATTTTGGCAGAGATTGCCAAATGTGAGTCTCGGTTTAGACAGGTTGGTAAGGATGGTCAGGTTCTACGTGGTGAGTCAAACAAATCAGACCTTGGACTTCTACAGGTGAATGAATACTATCATGGTGGGAAGGCCTTGGACCTTGGTTTTGATCTAACAACCGTTAATGGTAATTTGGCCTATGCCAAGTACCTATATGATAAAGAAGGAACCAAACCCTGGAACGCTTCTAAGAAATGTTGGGGAAGTAAATAATAATAAATATAAAAAAGCGTTCATAAATATTATGAACGCTTTTTTATTTGGCTACAATAATAGAGGTAAATAGATGGTGGGGAGAAGTACGCATGCAGAGTTTAAAGGCTGGCTTCTCTTTGAGATCAATGTCGCACAATATATCAAGTTTCTTGCGACAGACTTGACAGCGTTTACGCTGTCTAGCAAAAACTTGCTTAGTCTGTTGCAAAAACTGTATTGTGCGACTTTTAGAAGACAATACCTTTTTATTGTAGCGTTTTTTATATAAAATTGCAAGCGAAGGCAAGTTTTTCGTCTGTGGATAATCTATTTTTTCCGCAGAAAAAATCAAAAAATTTCTTATTTAAATGATACATGATATAATGTCTGTATGTCATTAGTATCAATACCAGAAGCATCAAAATGGGCGTCAGATTTTCTAGCAAAGGAAATCTCCCCAATTAATATATCGTATTTGGTTCAATACGGTAAGGTCAAAAAGCATGGTGAAAACGGTTCAACGTTAGTGGATTTAAATGATCTAAAAAAATATTACGAATCATGGATGGGTAAAAGGGAGTTAGATTGGAAAAAACAGCTTGGTAATGACTTAAATTGGTCGTTATCTTTTGATAATTTAAGAGAGAAAGATACAACGAAACATGTTCACCGATTACATCCATATAAAGGTAAGTATATTCCTCAATTAGTTGAATATTTTATTGACGGTCATTTAGACGAGTTCAAGAAAGAGAGATATTTTAATGACGGAGATATTGTCCTTGACCCATTTATGGGTTCCGGAACAACCATTATTCAATCGCTTGAGTCGGGTATTCATTCTATAGGTATTGATGTTTCCGAGTTTAATTGTATGATCGCTAGTTGTAAGGCGACTGATTATGATATTGAATATGTAAAGAAAGCTATTAAAAAAATGCTTGCTTCTTTGGATACTTTTGAACATGATAATAAGATTCAAGATTTTGAGAATGAATTATTA
>Ga0118677_10012724_pt1 | contig 12277 bp, 10 predicted proteins | sample AliMusrvi5mmetaG_FD_86154 | JGI IMG/M metagenome (GOLD analysis project Ga0118677, IMG submission 86154)
GGGCTCGGAGATGTGTCTAAGAGACATGCCCAGCACGGCGTGGGGGTGGGCGCCGCCGCGATAGCGCCCTGCCAGAACGTCCTCAAGATCGGCTTCGACAACCACGCACGAACGGCGGTAAGCGGTCAGCAGTCGCAGTTCGCGGTAGAAGCGCTCCCTCGCACGCATCACCGTACCAACGAAGTCATTGAGCGTCTTGCGCTCCACGGCGACCAACTGCTCAAGACCGGCCACCGAGTAGTCCCCGGCCGGTAACGCCCGGCGAACCGGGGTTACCAGCTGAGGGTTGAAGCCGAGCGGCTCCTGTTCCCGCGAGTCGACAACGATGGTGACCGGCGCGGGTCTAGAACGGGACGATGGCATCGCCCGCCTCCCGCTCATAGCGGCCGGCGCCGGCGGCAGTCTCGATGCGGCGGTTGAAGTAGATGTTTTCGTTGTCGCCCTTGGTCTTCTTTGTGACCTCGAGCTTCACGTCGAGCAGCCGATCGAGGTGATTGGGCAGATCCGACAGCCGCTCCAGATCGAGCCCACACAGATGCAGGTCGGTCTTCACGAACTTCAACGTGTTGGCCGTGATGACGCTGTTGCGCCACATCAGCCGGTTCACGCACTGCGGCGCGATCACGCGCAGCGTCCACTTCAGCATCGGGTTGCCCGAGGTGCGCGACTCGGTCACTTCGACCTTTTCGACGCTCACCTGGTATTTGCCGTCCGGGACGCTTTCGTAGTCGCCGCGCTGCTCGGCCTGCTCCTCGCGATAGGGCGCGTCAAACTGCGACAGATCAATTGATTTGTTGCTCATGGTTATTGCTCCTGTTGGGGACTTACTTAGCTGCGCTGGCCTTGGTGGCCTGCGGCTTCGACGGCGCGACCGCCGTGTTGAAGGCTTCGAAGAACTTGGGGAAATCGAGATCGAGCGTCTCCGGCAGCCGACCGGTGCGGTCGCCGGCCTCGTAGTAAAGGCTGGGCTTGGTGCGGATCACGCGGCGCTGGCGCTGCTCGCCGTTTTCGCCAGTCGACTTTTCCAGGTCGCAATACAGCACCATGTCCACCATGCCGAGCACGATTTTGCGGGCTTTGTCCGGCAATGTGGGCACGACCCGCGTGTACTTGCCGATGCGCGTTTCGACCTCGATCTCCTTGGCATGCGAGATGAGAAAGAGGCCATACGGTTGGAAGGCGAGCTTGGTCAGCACGCGCTGGAATTCGTTATTGATCAGCGCATAGCCTTTGCCATAGCCGAGGTCCGACTCGTGTTCGATCTTGAATTTCTTCAGGATGTAGTCGGCGCAGAACTTGTAGGCATTGTCGACGGTGTCGATGATCACTGTCTTGAAGGCGTGCTGGCCGGCGACGATCTCCGCGCATGCCTCAAGCAGATCGTCCCAGCCCTGAATCGGCACCTGGAACACGTCGAGCGCGTTCAAACCGGGCTCGGTCGCCAGGAATAGAGCGCTCTCGGCATGCGAACAGAAATCGCTTTTCCCAATCTTCGTCTGCCCGTACGTGAGCACGGTCAGGTCCGCCAGGTTCGCCTTGGGTGCGGTCTTGGCGCTCGGTAGTAAGGCCATTTTGATGAATCTCCTTTAGAAGGCCGGTTCGGTCGTTGTTGCGGGTAACACGCGCAGTTCCTCGTTGGGCGCCACGCGCTGGTAAAAGTTGTCGATCACGTTCGGATTGCCGCTGGAGCGGCAGATAGGAAAGTAGGCGCAGGGCCGGTGGTAGTTGAAGCAGAAACTGGTGTTCTGGTAAAAGACGCCGCGGCGGCGGGCATCGAGAAATGCCTGGGTCAGTTCCCAGAGTTCCGCGCGAAGCGTGTCAAACCGGTCGCGCGACAGGTAGAGCATCTCCCGGTGAAACATTTCCGGCTCGGCGTACTTCTCTACGAGCCGCGCCTGGAACTCTTCATCCGATTCGGCAAGCCTGCGCTTGGCCGTGGTCTTGCCGGTCTTGGACTTCGCGATCAGCTCCGCTCGCCGGGCTAAGTATTCTTCTTCGGTTTCACCTTTGCCCTGCTGCAGCCGCGCCTTCCCCAGGACGTTGTAAATGACGCCCGTGATCGGAATGCCTAGAGCCTGCTCGACGTAGTGAGAGTAGATGGCGATTTGGAAGTCGGTCCACAGCCGCTCGAGGTAATCGGCGTCGATGATGGCGGCGGTTTTGTGTTCGAGGATGTAGTGATCGCCGCCGATGCGGACGATCCCGTCGACTTTGCCAGCGAGCAAGAAGCTCCGCGATGCCGCACCCGTTGCCGGATTGATGATCGCGCCTTCGAAAGTCTTTTCCAGTGCGACGATCTCGAACTCCTCGTGTGGATAACGCGTGGCGTAACCGGTCATGATGGCGCGCGCCAGATGCCAGTCACGTCGCGCATTGTCGTCGCTGACACGACCGGCGCATGCGCGGTCGAGTAAGGCGATGACCGCATCGGGGTCGCGAGTCTCGTGCCACAACTGCAGGCACTCGTGGATCAGCGAGCCGAAGCTCAGGTTCGGATCCTTGTCGCGGGAAGCCAGGCCGACCACGTAGCGGTATTCACAGGCCTTCCGGCAATTCCGGAAGAGCGACCACATGCTGTATGTTGAGGTCATGGGGAGGGCGCTCATCGGGCACCTCCGGCTGCAAAGTAGTTCGGCCCAATGCCTGCGGACAAGAATGCCTCGCGAATCTGCTGCTTCCGCTTGCTGATTGTCTGGCGGGAACAGCCAAGTGCTGCTGCGGTTTCGACCGCGGAGTGCCAAAACAGTGCAATCGCGGTCTCTTGAAGGGCGCAAGGTAGCGGAGCAATCGCACGTTCCATGTCAATCCGGAACCGACGGAGCGATGCGGTGCTTAGGCCAGGGCCTGTTGCCGGGATGTCCTGTTGTCGTCGGCCCTCAGCCAGGCGGTACCGAAGGATGGAGGTCAGCTTTTTGTCCATCACGCGCGAGGCGAACGTTCCAACAGAGGCCTTTTCGCTATCGAACTTCGGCCACCGCGCGAGGAATACCAGAACGAGCTGGCTCTCTACGTCCTCTTGCTCATCGACTCCCAGCCTGCACCGGCGAACAAAGCCATGCGCCTTCCTTGCTGCGAGATCCCGAACAAACGGGAGTGCCTGATCGAGAGTGAGGTCAGGCACGGTGACCTTCCTGCGGTGTGCCGGGCACTGTGCCGGCCACCTCGACCTGCATGCTGAACGGAAGCCCATGCCGCACTTCGAGCTCTCGGATCTCGCCGGCGTCCACGTTGCGAACGTGGGCGAAGAACTCGGCGACCTGGGGCCGGAGCTCGGTGTTGGGTTCGAAGGGCTTGCCGGTGTTCGGCGGCGTCGCGAATTTGATATCGCGCACGGCGGAAGGCGATGGACTGAGCACCAGTTCGCCATTACGGATTTGGAGGTACTCAAAACGGCCGAAGCCGAGTTGTCGCATGGCGGAGACGAACGCCGCCTCGGACGGAAACAAGTCCGGGACTGTGGCGGGCCGGGTCATCGAGTCACCTCCGCGATTCCGCCACCCGCCTGTCGGCTCAGCAGCCACTCCTTAACGTCGGACGGGGCATAGCGGATCATCTGCCCGATCCGGTGGAAACGGGGGCCCTTGCCGTCAGTCCGCCAAGTTCGGAGTGTGCCCAGAGATACGTTGAGTCTCTCGGCCAGTTCCTTCTCTTCGAGTAGTCTTTCTAGGATTTTGTCGCTCATTTCGCTTGTCCCCCACGCTTTGTGCGTGTTTGGTACAAGGCGATGATCCTCTGCAACCGCGTAGGCGGCGCAAGGTAGGCGATGTAGGCGGAAAAGTAGGCGGCGTTGCTACTGGCGGTTGCGGAGCCGGGGATCTGCGCGCAAGGTCTCTTCTATGCGCTTGGATTTGCTGGATTTGTCGGCCAGTGTTCCCCTCATCCATTTGTAGAAATCCGATTTGTGGACCTTGGCATCCTCATAGATGGCCTGGTCAGTGTAATCGAAATCCTGTTTGTACTTCTCGACGACGGAGTGGCGCAGATCGACCGGCGTTGGGGGAAACTCATCACTCTCCGTTGTCTCCATTGCAACAAAGCGACCGTCTTCCGACAGCCCAACCCGCTCCTCCAAGGAAATGAATGAGCTCTTGCACCTGCCCAGAACCTCTCGCAGATCGACCGTCAGAAAAGTGCTGGTTGGCGCCACCGCAACGAACGAAGTGGGGCAGGATATGGCGACCTCGTGAATCGCGGAACGGAAATCGCAGCAACGGCTAAAGACGAAAAGATAAGCGGGGTTGTTCCGAGTCGAGCGGCTGTTTGAGACGCCGAGAGCCCATACTCCCGGCGCCCGGACCTGGGAATTCTGAATTCGAAGAGCGAGCGCCTTCGCCAATAGACTTAACAGTGCTTCGAGATTTAGCCGGTAGACGAGCGCGTCCTTGGAGGACAGCGTCAAATCCTCGCAGAGTTTGTGGGGATGCCGGCAAATGGCCACAAACACGCCGTTGCCGGATTCGACGATTGCACGCGGGCAATTAGCATCGCGCGGATGAGGGCACGGATAACTTGCGGCGAAATCGTCGGTAGGCTGAAGGTGCGGCACGATCAACGCGTAGTCTTCGCCGCAGTGATGCTCCCAGGAGGCGAGCACGTCGCAGATCCCCGGAATCCGCTCAAGCGCCTGCCAGAGCCGAGTCAGCTTCCGCATTATCCAATCTCCCATCGATCAGGACGAACCCGCGAGCATGAAGCCAGTCCTCGATCATCATCGCCTCTTCGCCACGGTTGTAGCCGGATTTGTTGCCGGCTTTGATGGTGACGGTACGCGGCTTCTTCTCGCCGTCCAGTTTGATCTTGAACACCGCCTTGAGGATGTGCGCTTCTTGCTCGACCTTCCTATTGATCAGCACAAGCGCATTGAAAAGGTTCCCCGCACGGTGGATCTCAATGTGGTCGAAGGCGCCGCTCCAGGAGTACTCGATTTCCCGTAGCTCGACTTTGTCCATTCCGGGGATGTCGCGACAGTTTAATGCTGCGCGGCCGTCCTTCTTGAGGGGATTGAGGGTGTACTTTTCGGCGAGGACGAAGCTGTCCTCCCCGCCGAAAACGTGCCTGCCAAAGAGCGCCCGGTACTCACGCACGTCGGCGAAAGTGGAGGCGTTGATTCGAAGTTCGTTATGGACGACGTCATAAATCACGACGTCGGTCTTCTCGGGGCGGAAAAAGGTCGAGGTTGACCTCGGACCCTTTCGGCTGGGTTCGCGCTTGCAGGGTTGCCCGTGCTCAACGAGAAACCGGACTTCCCCTGCGGAATCGGTTCGCATGACCCGGCACCCAACACCACGCTTTTTCGCCTGGAAGTAGGCGTCGAGGGCGGCTTCGAGGGTCGCGAGGTCGTCCGGCAAGTTCTCGATCGCTATTGCTTGGTCGGGGCTGGCCGCGCGGAAGCTCTCGAACGACTTGCGCTTCTGGAAGAACTCCTGGTGATCCTTCCTCTCCAAGGCTTCTGGATGCGTGAGCCAAATGCGGGTGGCCAAGTCCAAGGCAGTGATCTCGCTGTCGGCATGGATTTCGTTCGCCGCAGCGAGGTCCAGGAGATCATCGAACCGGTCGTCCGATCCGAGGGTACTGATCAGGTAGAGCGCCTCCACGAGATCGCCGGGCATGTCTTCATCAGGCTGCGCGAGGATTGCGGCCAGTGTTCCATGGTCCATCTGCTCCTCTGGGTCCGTTGGCAGGAGGAATCCCTTCATGTTGAAGAACAGCCGGAACGGTTCGAGAAGCAGTAACAGGTTTGCAGGTTTGATCTTCTTCAGCAGGTCCGGCTGCGTGAAGCTTTTCAGGTTTAGTTTCGCCATCTACAGACACCTCAATAAGTTACGCGGTCTGTCGCGGCAGGTCTGACACCATTGATGCGCATCGAACGGGCAGCCTGGAGTACAACCCTTCGAATCTACAACGGCGAACGCTGAGCGAAGATATTCTCACAGTCCAAGTTACTGGGGCCCCTTGGGATGGAGCGCTTGCCAGATATTGACCCGTGGAAAAGAAATCGCCACGTTCCCCATTGACCGCGATTATAGCATCTGATATATATAGCTCAAGAGTTTTTTAATGGACCCAGAGCAAATCAAAACCGTACGGAACCAGTTGGGAATGTCGCAGCAAGCTTTTGCAGCCGCCCTCGGCGTTTCGTTCGCAACCGTCAACCGCTGGGAGAACGGGAAAGCCAAGCCGCAGAAGGATCGCATCGACCGGATTAAGGCCTTCCTCCATGGAGAATCCACGGAAGTGGAAGTACCGCTTTCCCTACCAGCGATGCCGGTGCGCCTGGATTTCGAAGGGGATGCCGACGCAGTGAAACTCGTGGTGGATGCCAACCGGCTCCAAAACGGCCATCTCTTCAATAAGGCGTTTGGCCTGGAGCTCTCCCGCGTCGTCCCCTTGCCGCACCAGAGGATCGCCGTCTACGAGCAGTTGCTGCCGCAGAACCCTCTCCGCTTCCTGCTCGCCGATGACGCCGGCGCCGGCAAGACGATCATGACCGGGCTTTACATCCGCGAAATGATCAACCGCGGCAGGCTAAAGCGGGCGATCATCTGTGCGCCCGCCGGGCTGACTTGGAACTGGCGGCGTGAGCTGCGGCACTTCTTTGATCTGGAATTCACGATCCTGCGCGGCGCGGATTTTGCAAAGGGCGATCCGCTGACGGAACCAGGTGCGGGGCTCTTCATCATCAGTGTCGACACCGCCGCAACGGACGCGGTGCGCGAGCGCCTGAGTGCGCTCAACCTACCAAGGTTCGACCTGGCCGTGTTCGACGAGGCTCACAAGTTGTCATGGGGTGATCCAAATCGTCCGGACAGCAAGACCCGGCGATACCGTTTGGCCGAGGCACTGAGCCAGCGCGCCACCCATTTGCTTTTGCTTACTGCAACCCCACACATGGGCAAGCGGTTCCCGTATTACGCCCTCTGGCGTCTGCTGGATTCGAAAGTCCTTTCCACCCAGGATGCCTTCGATGCCCTCGTTCCCGAGAAGCGCACCAAGTATTTCATCCGGCGGCTGAAAGAGGAGATGGTCGATTATCACGGGCAGCCGATTTACAAACCCCGCCTCTGCCAAACCATTACCTTCCGGCTGTCCTCAGCGGAACAGCGGTTTTACGACTCGGCTACCGACTACCTGAAGTGGAGCTACGAGAATAATCGGACCAGCAACAAGAATGCGGCCGCCATGGTCGTGGCTGTCTTGCAGCGCCGATTGGCCAGTTCCACCTACGCGATGCTCGAATCGCTCAAGCGGCGGCGGCAACGGATTACGGACAGCGTGCCCGCGGGCTCAGCCCAGGTTTCCCTGGAGAAGATCACTTCCTACTTCGACACCAGCACGGCAGACGAATACGGCCAGGAAGGCGACGGTTACGAAACCGAAGAGGGCGTGGAGAATCAGGCTCTCTCCCTGGCCCGCCCGGCGAACGCCAAGCAACTCCAGAAGGAGCTTGAGTACATCGATCTGGTGATGAGTCTCGGCGACCAGGTTCGAGAACTGCAGCAGGAGACCAAGTTTCTGAAGCTGCGGGAGCTGATCGAGTCCTCCGATTTCCGTAATCAGCAGTTGCTGATCTTCACCGAACACAGGGACACCCTCGAGTACCTCCGGCAGCGCTTCGAGGCGCTGGGCTACACCGGCCAGCTCGCTTACATCCACGGTGGCCTGGACGTCGAAGAGCGCGAGAAGCAGCGCATCTTCTTTATGCCCGCCGAGATCCGGCGGGAGCAGGGCATCAAGAATCCAGATGCTCCGGTCGCGCGGTTCATGCTGGCGACGGACGCCGCCGGTGAAGGCATCAACCTTCAGTTCGCCTGGATCATGGTGAACTTCGACATCCCCTGGAACCCCGCCCGGCTGGAACAGCGCATGGGTCGCCTCCATCGCTTCGGCCAGCGCCACGCCGAAGTTCGCATCTTCAATATGGTGGCCGAGGGCACGCGCGAGGGCGATGTTCTGATTACGCTGCTCAACAAACTCGATGAGGCGCGCAAGGACCTTTGCAGCGACAAGGTATTTGATGTGATTGGGCAGCAACTGGAGGAGGTGTCCCTCCGTGATCTGATGAGAGAGGCGCTCTTTGAAACCGCGCCATACTCTGCCCAAAAGAAGCTAGACACCCTGTTTGCCACCCAACGCCTTCGTGCAACGATGGAAGAGCAGCGTCAGACTGCCTCGACATACGGTGACGTTGCGAAGCGTCTCGGCCAGTTGAATGGCGAGATCGAAGTTGAACGGTTTAACCGGCTGCTGCCTGCATACATCCAGAATTTCGTTGAGAAGGCGGCGCCCAAGCTCGGAATCCAAATCGAAGGCGACGTAACCGACTCTGCTCGCTTCGCCCCTTTGGGCGAGCAGGGAGCCTGGCTGCGCAATCTCAGTCCACGTTACCCCAATGGCTTACCGGAGTACCTTACCGTTCGTCGAGACGCCGTCATCTCCGGCGTCGATAGTGCCCGGATTTGCTTTCTTCGCCCAGGTGACATCATCTTTGACGCTCTTTGTGAAGAAGCCGGCCGAAAATTCCGTGGGGACGTTGAGCGTGGTGTAGTTTTCTGTGACCCAGGCGCAGATCGACCGTACTGCTTTGCGGTTTATCTTTGCGAACTCGGCGAACCGAATTTCGGGACTGGGCAGGAAGCAAGAACAAGCGGGTTTGATCGCCGTATGCTAGGCATTCGTTGGGATGAGTCTGGAGAGTTCTCAGAAGGCGCACCAAATCACCTTCTCGCCCTTCAACCTGCACCAAGGTCTCTGCTCTGGAAAGCGGGAAGTCTGTTGGTCAATCCGGAGGACAATGCCGCTCGCGCGGACGCCTATGCCCGTATGTTTGCGGAGACAACCTTTCTCCAACAAATTCGTTCACTTTTCCGCTCCAAAGCAGAAGGGCTGCTCGATGATCTACTGCGTGGATTCGACTTTCAGGGTGGCGCACTGGCGGAAAAGCGTAGTGAGTTGGCACGACGCATTCGCCAGGGTGAAGAGGCCGTTGGACCGGAGCTGGAAGATGTCAAGCAAGATCAGGCAAGGTTAGAAACCGAAAAGTCAGAGGCTCTGTTGTACGCGCAAAGACGCCCCGACCTCATTGACATCGTGAAGTTGGAAAGAATCGCACTGGCTATCGTAGTGCCTGACCCGACTCCTGAAGCGCGGGAAGCTTATGACAAGGACATTGAAGCGATCGCCATGCGGATCGCAAGAAACTTCGAGATCGACCATTACCACGCAAAGGTTTTCGACGTGTCGGCACCCCATCTCGCTCGCGGTTACGACTTGGAAAGCCACAGACCAAACGGCGAAAAGATTGTGATCGAGGTTAAGGGCCGAGCAGGTCGTGGCGCGATTCAGTTGACTGACAACGAGTGGCCCACTGCTGCAAATGTGAGAGACAAATACTGGCTTTATGTGGTTGTGGACTGCGCGACTGACCCCAAGCTATTCCGTGTGCAGGATCCCATTCGCTTGGCGTTCAAGACACGTCAGTCATTCAACATCAACATCGGTGAAGTAATTCGAGAGGCTGAACCAGATTGAGCAACTTGTCACACTTCGTAAGTTTGATTCAGAACGCGAACTAAGAGAAGGGATTCAGGTTTATGCCGAATCTTTATTCCATCCAATTCGAAGTCGCGCCTGCCGATGGCCAAAAAGCCAGTGATCTGCCTGCTGAACTACTGGACCGTGTTGCAAAGTGGGTCGAGGAAAAGTATGGCAGGTCATGGAACACAGCGTTTGTGTTCCCGGCACCTGACAACACCACAGAGCCGCTTCCGAATCATTCTGTTCATCATTCTTGCCAGACGATCGGCGACGCAACTTTGATTCGAGTTCGCTGGATTCACCCGGATGACCGGGACACGTCCATGCAATGGGCCACCGAAATCACGATCGGGCGGCTTGACGATCGAGTTCAATTCGCTTTACAGCTGGGCGCAACGTCTTTGGCCTTTGTGTTGCGGCCGGCCTGGATGCCGGTTGGCCGGCCAAGAATCGTCACAGAAATCCTTTCGGACTTCTCATGCCGATCTGGCTCGTTTCCAATCCTCCCACAGAAGGAGGTTGTTGACGCAGCCGAGGTGCCGACATTCGTGGGCGATGTACTTCTGAATGCGAAGCGGACTCTTCCCGTTGTTGTCGTATCTCACGACCAGTTCACCAACAAAACGACTGTTGATCCGGACAAACTGCACCAATCGCTACTGGGGCTCGCGCGGGTTGTAGTGCTCGACAAGTGGGCTGCTTTTCGGCTTACTGACAGTTTGGGTAAGCACCTTTCCTGCTTTAACGGTTGCGTCCGCATCTACTGGCCAGGCCTGACCCAAGCGTCTGATCCAATGCAGCACGAACTCTACTTCCCAATTGCGATCGAGAAATTCGAGATATATGGGAAACCGCTCGATAGGAGATTGTTCAGCTTCTTGTCAAAGGTGTCGACGTTCCGCTTCGCAGAAGGAGAAGTGATCAGCGAGATTCACGCTCGGTTGAATGCAGAGCGGCTGGCCGAATCCGAGCGGATTCGCAGCCAAATTCAGCAGGGTGCGAATGACGCGAAGACTGTGGAGGATCTCCAGCCGCTATACGACCTCGCGATCGACGAAAACGCCTCCCTCATTGAGCGCGTGAAGCAACTCCAGCAGGAGAACGCTGACCTCACACGCGACTTGAACATAACCAAATCGAACTGGGACCTATTCCAGCAGCACCAGGCGTTAAGTGAAGAAGACGAACCGGTGCTGCCAGGCGCAGCGGAGGAAGTTGACCTCGAGTCACCAAAGGCCGCCCTGGATAAGGCGGAGCATGAATTTGGTGACGATCTCCTGTTTCTGGACACGGCAGCGGACTCGGCCGGCCTTTCTGAGTTTGCCAGACCCGAAGAGGTTTATCAGGCACTGATGGCGATAAGAGATGTCGGGCAGCTATATTTCGACTCCGTCAGCAACGGAACATCGATGGGCGGTTGGGGGGAACAGCTCAGCAAGCGGGGATTTACCCAGTACTCGCAGACCGAGAGCGATACAGTCAAAAACGACTATCGAAAATTCGGCCGATACCGGGAATTCCCGATGAATGGCTCAAAGAAGAGGATCTACCAACATCTGGATTTGGGAGGCGGAGATCGGAAAAACTGTCTCCAGATATATTTCGAAGCTGACCGAGAACTGGGCAAAATCATCATCGCTTATTGTGGGGATCACCTCCCCTATCCGGGACAGAGAACATGACGCGCGATCAAAAAGAGAGATTGACAAAATCGGAACAGGGGAATGAAACGATGGATGACAAGCCGCGGCTGATCGAAGTAGCGTTTCCGTTGAAGCAGGCATCTGTAGCGAGCGTTCATGAGAAGAATGTGCGGCATCGCCACATTTCTACCCTGCACACTTGGCCTGCCCGGCGACCGCTGGCGGCAAGCCGGGCGGCCCTTTTGGCTACGCTCCTGCCTGACCCAGGCGATCCAGTCAAGCGGAAGGAGCTGCTGGCGATGATTGGCGGAGAAGTTGTCACGAAGCCGGTGGAGAAGACCAACAAAAGCGGCGAAAAGGTTGTCGAAGATAAGGAACTCGTCGAAGGCGGTTTATTGGCTTGGGGGCAAGAGTGCGATCCAGCGCTGGATGAACTCCGTCGGGCAATCAGGCTCTTTTACGGGGAGCGGGCGCCGACCGTAATCGATCCTTTCGCCGGCGGCGGAGCCATTCCGTTTGAGGCTATGCGTCTGGGCTGCGATGTTCAAGCATCGGATCTGAACCCGGTTTCCTGGCTGCTCCTCAAGTGCACGCTCGACTATCCGCAGCAGTTCTCCGACAAGAAGCTGCCGTTCCCATCGTTTGTCAGGGAGTGGCCGGACTTCCTGGACGATTTTCGGGCCGACAAAATCAAAAAGCGTAAAGGGAAGAAGAAGCGGCATTTCTCGGATCCGGCGCAACTTGCATTGATCTCTCTGCCAGACGCGAGTCTTGCCTGGCATGTGAGGGCTTGGGGACGCTGGGTCCTCGAACGTGTACGAGCGGATTTAGCAGCGCATTATCCAGTCGCGAATGGAGAGCCGGCGGTCGCATTTCTTTGGGCTCGAACTGCGAGAGACAAAAGTGGTGTGGGCCGCATTCCACTCTTGAAGACGTTCTGGCTTCGCAATGAAGCAGGAAACCGAGCGGCTCTTCTCCCGATTCCAAGTGCGGATCGGTCCGAGGTTCAATTTCATCTCCTCCTGGAACCGGACTTCAGCCATCCTGAACAAATCATCGAAAAGTTTCCCGTCCTGAAGGAATGGGAGATTGACTCCAGT
>Ga0118677_10012725_pt1 | contig 12276 bp, 9 predicted proteins | sample AliMusrvi5mmetaG_FD_86154 | JGI IMG/M metagenome (GOLD analysis project Ga0118677, IMG submission 86154)
CGGAGCAGGTGTCGAGTTCTACCAGGAATGGAGAGATGCCAACTCCCCGTATCGGACCGGACCCAGCTTGTCGGTGACGGGCGGCAACCTGCTGGTCGCCGGGAAAATCCTTACAGCGATGCCCGCTGAAAAGTGGGTCCATTTCCAGGTTAGCGCTGGCGTGGGCAAGCAATCCACCGCCACTTGGAATCTTGTGGTCACCCTGCCCGGCCAACCTCCTCAGACGTTTGGCAACCTGCCCTGCGACCCCCAATGGAATCAGCTAGAGTGGCTCGGCTTCGTCAGCAACGCAGATACCAAGACGGTCTATTACCTCGATAATCTGGATCTCTCCAACAAGCGCTGAATTCCCACTGCCTAAACTCGGATGAAATTTCCCGGAGCACATGTCGCACGCCATGATGAGGAGGGCGCGCCTCGGATCGAGACGTCTGAGGCTGCGTGGGACCCACTCAGCCGGTGAAAAACCCAGACAATTCCCCGAGACGGCCTCGGTTTGCATGCGTCTTTCTCTGTCACGCTCCTCCACGCCTATCCACTCATGTCCTCATTCCGCCCCTTTTCGTTGCTTGCTGCCCTTGCGGCATCGCTCAGCCCATTGCCGCTCTTGGCCAAAGTCGATCCTCAGGTGGAGGCCGCAGTCAAGGCGGTGTACCCAGCTTTGGTGCGCATTTACGTCGTCTCGGAAGAAGGGGGAGGGGGTCGCATGCAAAAACAACGCGCCAGCGGCTCCGGCACAATCATTCATCCGGATGGCTACATCCTAACCAATCACCATGTGGCCGGGCGTGCGACTCATATTGTGGTGAATCTAGCGGATCGTCAGGAATTGCGGGCGACGCTGGTGGGCACCGACCCACTGGCTGACTTGGCGGTGCTTAAGATTGATAAAAAGGACCTGCGGGACCCGAACATGGTGTTGCCGGTGGCAAAATTTGGCGACAGTTCGGCGCTGGCGGTGGGGGACGTGGTGCTGGCGATGGGTAGTCCGGCGGGTTTGTCGCAATCGGTGACGCAAGGGATAGTCGCCAACACGGAGATGATTGCGCCGGGTGGGTCGATGCGCCTGGACGGCGAGGCGGTGGGGGAATTGGTCCGCTGGATCGGTCATGACGCAGTGATTTTTGGAGGCAACTCAGGAGGTCCGCTGGTGAATCTGAGTGGTGAGATTGTGGGCGTCAATGAAGTGGGAATCGGCAGCCTCGGTGGGGCGATTCCCTCGAATCTAGCCGGCAAGGTATCGCAAGAGTTGATAGCCAAGGGCTGTGTGCGGCGCAGCTGGATCGGGTTGGGAGTGCAGCCGTTGCTCAAGACGATCCACGCCAACGAAGGGGTGCTGGTCAACGGGGTGATTGCCGATTCGCCGTCGGCGCTTGCCGGATTCAAGGCTGGTGACCTGATATCGCGCTGCAACGGGATCGCCATTGCGGCATCGCGGGCACCGGAGGATATCCCGGTGTTCAACCGCATTTTACTGGAATCCCCAATCGGTTCGGAAGTGGTGATGGAGGGCTCACGCAACGGCACGGCCATGACCTGGAAAACGACGACGGTGGAACGCGAGCCTGCAGAACCCCGCGAAAAGGAACTTCTCTCGTGGGGTATCACCGCCCGCGACCTCACCAAGCTGGCTGCCAGAGAGTTGCTGCGTGGTGATAACCGCGCCGCTGTCGTGCAAAGCCTCCGCCCGGGCGGGGCTGGTGCCTATGCCAAACCGGCGATCACTCCCGGGGACTTGATCCTGGAAGTCGCCGGACAAGCCATCACTAACACGGCCGACCTGCTGCGGGTCACTGCGACAATCACCGAGGGCAAGACCAAGCCCGAGCCGACCTTGGTTGCCTACGAGCACAACGGCCGCAGTTATCTGACGGTGGTGAAGATCGGTCCGGAACCCGAAAATGACAAACCCGGCCTCGCCCGCAAATCTTGGATAGGCACCGACACCCAGGTGATCTCCGCCGACCTCGCCGAAGCCTTGGCCATCCCCGGTGCCAAGGGCGTGCGTGTGACCCAGATCTATCCGGGATCCAACGCCGAGAAATGCGGCCTGAAGGTGGGGGATTTGATCTTGAAATTAGACGGCAGTGTGATTGCCGCCTCGCGTCCGGAAGACTCGGATGTCTTCACCTCCCTGATCCGCCAATACAAGATCGGCACCGAGGTGACGCTCACCGGCCGCCGCGGCAAGGAGGAACTCACCCTCAAGCTGGCCCTCGAAGCGAGCCCGGAGGCGAGTACCGAGCTGGATTCGCACGAGTGCAAGCCGCTAGAGTTTAACTCGCGTGACATCGCAAAATCCGACCGCATCTCTGAAAAGCTGCCCGCCGATCTGCAAGGCGTGCTTATCACCGAGGTGAAGGGGTCCGGCTGGGCCGCCCTCGGCGGGTTGGCCAATGGCGACATCGTCATGTCGATCGATGGCAAGACCACCGATTCCATCAAAACATTCAAGAGCCAACTCGAGGAACTTGAAAAATCCAAGCGCAGTCCCTTCGTTCTGTTTGTGAAGCGAGGCATCCACACCCGCTACATCGAACTGGAGCCTTCTTGGTAGGCATTTTCGCAAGTTCACCTAACACACACACCACCATCAACCATACCCCCCGCCCCATGAAACTCCGCCCATTGATTCTAGTCGCTCTGGCCGCCGCCCCGTTTGCCAGTGCTTCCACCGGCCCGCTCAAGGAAAAAGCCCTCGCCCTCGTTGCGTCCAACAAGGACTCAGTGGTGCAACTCAGCGCCACCGTTGAAATTGAAATGACCGCCGGGGATCTCCCAACGAAAAAGGAGGAGCGAAAACTTGAAACCAGCGGCTGCATCATCAGCAAGGACGGTCTCATCGTGGTGCCCCTCTCCACCCTCGACCTGGCCGCCGCAGCCGATGGCCGCATGGTCAACACCCAGAAAGGTCCGCTCAAGATTTCCGCCAAGAGCACCACCAAGGAAGTGAAAATCATCATGCCGGATGGCACCGAGACGCCTGCCAAGGTGGCCTTCAAGGACGCCGACCTCGATCTGGCGTTCATCCGTCCGGAAAAGGCGGATGGGGTGACCTTCACTCCGGTGGATATTGCCAATTCGGCGCCGTTTTCGATGCAGGAAGACGCGATTATTCTCGGCCGTCTAGGCAAGGATCTGAACCGCGAGCCGGTCGTCATGACCAGCGAAATCATCTCCATCATCACCAAACCACGCACGTTTGCCCGTGTCGGCGCGCCTTGTCTCGGCATGCCCATCTTCAATAGCGAGGGCAAATTCGTCGGCTTCGGCATCAATCGTTTCAGCGCCAAGGGCGAAGACAGCGACCAAGGGCCTACCTCTGCCAACGTGGTTTTGCCAGCCGCCGATCTGATCGAATCCGCCGCCCAAGCGAAGTAAGCGGTCGCCAATCCACCCTTCCCAACAAGTGGCGCTTTCGGCAGACTTTGGCTTGTCACGCCGGGGGCAGCCGCCTAGGTTGCGGGCGTGATTCCCAACGTCCTCGCCGAACGCTACGCCTCGCCTGCCATCCAAGACATTTGGTCTGCGGAGGGCCGCATCGTCCTCGAACGTGAGTTTTGGATCGCTGTGATGAAGGCCCAACGCGACTTGGGCCTCGACGTGCCGCAGGCGGCAATTGCCGACTACGAGCGGGTCAAACACCAGGTGGACAGCGCCTCGATCATGGCTAGGGAAAAGGTCACCCGCCACGACGTGAAGGCGCGCATCGAGGAATTCAACGATCTGGCAGGCCACGAGCAGGTTCACAAGGGACTTACCTCGCGGGATCTCACAGAAAATGTCGAGCAGTTGCAGGTTTACCGCTCGTTGCTGGTGCTCCGCGATAAGTCGGTGGCCGCCTTGCGCCGGATGCGCGAACACGCAGAAACCTGGGCTGACTGGGTCATCACCGCCCGCACCCATAACGTCGCGGCGCAACCCACGACCCTCGGGAAACGGGTCGCCATGTTCGGCGAGGAATTGCTAGGCTCGCTCGCCGCACTTGATAGCGTGATCGCAAGCTACGCCGTGCGCGGCTTGAAAGGCGCGGTGGGCACCCAGATGGATCAGTTATCATTGTTTGATGGCGACGCGCAGAAAGTTGCCGCCCTCGAACAGCGGGTGGTGGCCCACCTCGGCCTGCCTGCTGTGTGGAAGAATGTTGGGCAGGTCTATCCGCGCTCACTGGATTTGCGGGTGGTTGCGGCTCTAACCGAGTTAGCGGCCGCGCCCTCGTCGTTTTGCAAGACGTTGCGCTTGATGGCCGGCCACGAAACGGCCAGCGAAGGGTTTGCACCAGGCCAAACTGGCTCCAGCGCCATGCCCCACAAAATGAACTCCCGCTCGTGCGAACGCGTCAACGGCCTGCACGTCATCCTCAAAGGATTCTTGGCCATGGCCGCAGGCCTCGCCGGTGACCAGTGGAATGAAGGCGATGTCTCTTGCTCGGTCGTCCGCCGCGTGATGTTGCCCGACGCGTTTTTTGCCACCGACGGGTTGCTCGAAACCTTCCTCACCATCCTCGATCAAATGGACGCCTGGCCCGCCCTCATCGCCGCAGAAGTCCAACATTATCTGCCATTCCTGATGACCACCACCATCATGATGGAGGCCGTCAAAGCCGGCGTCGGCCGCGAAACCGCCCATCACGCCATCAAGGAGCACGCCCTCGCCACCGTGCAGGACTTGCGCCACGGCACTGCCACCCATAACAATCTGATTGATCGGCTGGCGGCCGATTCCCGCCTCGGTCTCTCCCGCACGACACTGGCCGCTATCGTCACTGGCGGCGAACACGCAGCCGGTGCCGCCCAAGCGCAAATCGCCGAATTTGCCAGAAACGTTAGAATCCTCGAGGCGGCCAGTCCAGCCGCCGCCTCCTACGCCCCGGGGGCGATCCTATGAAAAGCCAGTTTCCGGCGATGACCATGGACGGCACGTGGCCGTTTGACCGGATCCGTGAGTTCTATCTCTATCAGGAGCCGGCGCTGCTGGCGGCTATCAAGCGCGGCGATCGCCGCGAGGCGCGGCGGATCATCAATCACTTGTTAGTCCATATTTATAGTGCTGGAGAGGAGCGCAATGAGTTGCTCAAGGGCCTGTTGCTGGAATTGGTGGTGATGATCTCGCGTGCTGCAGTGGAGGCCGGCGCATCTCAGACGGAGTTGTTAGGCATGCGTTTTTCGCATCTAGCGGAATTGGCCGAACTTGACGACGATGAGGCGCTGGCGGCATGGCTTCGAGGGACCTTAGAGCGGCTTTTCACGGCGATGGAGCGGCAGCAAAGTTTTGACGTGCCGGTATTGGTGAGCTCCTCGTTGCACTTTCTTCGCCAACATATGGCACGCGAGCTGACCCGCGGTGAGTTGGCCCGGCACGTAGGAATTTCGCCCGGCCATCTCACGGAATTGCTCAAGGAGCGCACCGGTTGCTCGTTTGTCGAGTTGTTGCGCGAGGTTCGGGTGCAGGCGGCCTGCGCCATGTTGCTGCAGACGAGCAAGTCGTTGGCAGAGATAGCGGCGGAGTGTGGGTTTTGCGATCAGAGTTATCTAACCCACGTGTTTAAATCGCTGCGAGGCATGACGCCGAAGCAATATCGTGAGAGTTCGCGTTCGGCGGATTTGACGCAGCAGCCATTGGGTAAACCACCACTTGAGTTCATTTTATGAAAACGCCGCCGCCCATTGCTTTATTCATTTGTGATGTATTTGAAGAGGAACTCGCTCTGGTAACCCCGGGAGCCACTCACATTATCGAACAGCGCGTGTTTGAGATAGCCCTGCACGACCGCCCTGAAGTGATGCGTGGCATCCTGCAACAGGCAGTGAGTGAAGTTGACGCACGTGATGATATTGCCGCCATCGTGTTAGTCTATGGCTTGTGCGGTTTGGGCACGGTGGGATTGCACTCGATGCGCCACCCGTTGGTTATTCCACGGGCGCATGATTGCCGGGCGGTATTTTTGGGTAGCAAGGAGGAATTTGCGAGGCGCCAAGAGGCCTGCCCGGGATGTTATTATTACACTCCGGGCTGGAATTTGGCGAGGCGGGTGCCGGGTCCCGACCGTGTGGAGTTTCTCAAGGAGAGTTTGTCAGAGCGTTTTGAGCCGGAGGACGTCGAGTTTCTCATCGAGAGCGAACAGGACATGTGGCGCAGCTACGATACTGCGGCCTTCATCGATCTGGGCACCGCAAGCGCCGCCAGAGAGGCGGATTATACCCGCGCTTGTGCCAAACAACTCGGCTGGAACTTCGAGCTCATCCAGGGCGATCCCGCCTTGTTGCACGACTTGATCTGGGGCCCTTGGGATGACTCCCGCTATCAAATTGTGCCGCCCGGCCAACAACTCGGCCACTCGCCTGATGCCGCAATCATGCGCTCCGAGACTATCAAAATCAAGCCATGAGCCACGCTGAGTTGATCGTATGGGAACGAGGAGCCGAGGACAAACGCCAATGTTTGGAAATACCCGCCGATCTGAACGGTAGCACTCTGGCGGATCTTTTGGCGCTGCATGATTTTCCGCTCAACACGCGCTGTGGCCAGCGCGGTTGGTGCCGCGGCTGCATGGTGGAATTGCGCGAGGGGGAATTATTGGATGAGGCGGGTGCCACCGTGGTGGCCGGCGGGTTGCTGCGTTCGTGCCAAGTGTATGTGCCGCGAGGTGGCCGCGTGGTGCTGGAAGTTCCCGAGCGTGCCCACATCGGTGCCGCTCCTCAGGTGGGCGAGACGTTCCTCATTGATGTGCCCTTCGGCCTGGCACCATTGTTTGCGCCACAGGACGGCCGGGACACCGGATTCGCCGTGGATATTGGCACCACCACAGTGGTTGTTTTGTTAGTTGATTTGCTAACCGGGGTGATTTTGTCGCGGGCTGGTGGGTTCAATGCGCAGATTCGTTTTGGTGATAACGTGTTGACGCGCATCGGTGCGGGTTCGTCGCCGCCGGTGCGGCGTGCGATGCGGCGGGCGTTGGTGGAGGAGACGCTTGGGCCGCTGATGCACAAGGCATGCGAGCGAGCCGGGCGTGAGCCATCGCGGTTGGCGGGTGGTGTGTTGGCTGGCAATACAACCATGTTCCACATCCTGGCCGACGAGGATCCCACGTCGTTAGGTGTCGCGCCCTTCAAGGCACGCTTTCTCGAGGGCCGACTGTTGGAAGCGGCCGACATCGGGCTTGCCGAGTGCGGCTTTGATCCGGCCATGCCCCTGCAATTGCTGCCGGGCCTGGCCGCCTACGTTGGCGCTGATATCACTGCCGGGGTGCATGCCACCGGCATGACTTATGACCTAACGCCAAGCTTGCTGGTTGATATGGGCACCAATGGTGAGGTGGTGTTGTGTGTTGAGGGCCGCCTTGTGGGCTGTGCCACCGCTGCGGGTCCGGCATTCGAAGGGTCCGGTCTGTCGTCGGGCACCCGTGCTCAGAATGGAGCGATCGAAACGGTGCGTTTGGAGTTGGGACCTTTTGCCGTGGAAATCGGGGCCATCGGTGGCCAGCCGGCCGCAGCCAATGCCGGGATTTGTGGCTCGGCCTATGTTGATTTTCTAGCCAGCGGGCGTGCCTGTGGTTTGCTTCAAGCGAACGGCCGATTTGATCGAAATCGTTGGTTAGAGATTCCAGATGAGTACCGCATCGAGGATGCTGACGGCTTAGCATTCCGCTTGGCGGGCGATCCCGGCGGTGCCGGCCCCCGCATCAGTGAGATTGATATCGCCCATTTGCTGCAGGCCAAGGCGGCCATCGGCGCGGGCATCGACACCTTGCTGGACGTCACCGGTATTTCGGCCCGTGATATTGGCCATGTCTATCTGGCCGGTGGCTTCGGCATGCATATTGACGTTGCCAACGCCATCGGCATGGGCCTGCTGCCGGGGTTTTGCACCGCGCAGGTCCGGGTGGTGGGCAACACGTCGCTGGCCGGGGCGTTGCTGGCGCTGTTGGATCGTGCTGCGCTGGAGTCCATGGAAGGGCTGCGCGACCGCATAGAGGTCATAGAGCTAAATCTCGAGGATGCCTTCGAGGACCGCTATATCGATCACCTGAGCCTCAGTATGCAGGAATCGCCCGTGGATCCTAAATTGGATTTTTTTATCACTATCTAAAGAGCCCTGCATGGCAAGGCTTCGTCAAAACCCTATGGCTCAATCCGGTAGCTGAGCATTTCGGAACCGGATTGGCCGGGACGCCTGCATTCCGGTTTGACGAACGGCCTGCGGAAGTCCATAGCTCTCCGCGATGTCATCGCCGAAACATGTGCTCTTTGTTTGCACAGGAAACACCTGCCGCAGTCCGCTGGCCGAGGGACTGTTCCGCAAGGCCGTCGAAGCACGCGGCGATTACCGCGTCAGCTCCGCCGGAGTGGCAGCCTCACATGGCGAACCCGCCAGCCGGGATACCACCGCAGTGCTCAAAAAGCGCGGTCTGCGCTTGGAGCAATTCGCCAGCCGACCGGTTTCCACAGACGTGTTGGACGAGGCGACCCACGTATTTGCGATGACCCAAAGCCATATCGATGCGCTGGAGCGCCGGTTTCCACAGCACGCGAAGAAATATTATTTGGTGTGTGAATTTGCCGATATTTCCGGTCAAGGGCCCGGAGTGGATGTACCGGATCCGATAGGGATGGGGCGATCGGCGTATGAAGAGGCGGCCGAGGTATTGGAGCAAGCGATCCCGACGCTCATTGCGTTCATCGACCAGACATGGGGGAAATAGTGTGGGTTTTCAGATCATGCCGAGCTTCATGCGGCCTTCTTCGGAAATCATCTCCTGGTTCCAGGCCGGATCCCACACGAGCTCGACCCGGGCGTCGTCGATGCCGTCGATCATCATGACTTTGGCCTGGGCGTCGGCGGCAATGACCGGGCCCATGCCGCAACCGGGCGCGGTGAGGGTCATTTTCACCGAGGCGACGGTTTTGCCGTCGATTTCTTCCAGCAGGCAGTCGTACACCAGCCCGAGATTGACGATATCCACCGGGATTTCCGGGTCGTAAACGCTCTTGAGCTGGGCCCACACCTGGTCTTCCAAGGGTGCGTCGGTGATGCGGATGGCGTTTTCGGGCTTGCGGTTTGCCGCGTCCGGATCGATGCCCAGCGCGTCGGCATCGCTGGCGGAAATACGGGCCAAACCCTGCGAAGTGGCCACAGTGAAGGTGCCACCAAGGCGTTGGGTGATGTAAACCGGGGTGCCCAGCGGCAAAGTCAGCGAGTCACCGCTGGGGATCTGGATGGCGGCGACTTCGCGCTTCAGTGTGATTTCTTCATGCATGCGCCGACAGTAAAGGCCAGCCCGGGGCCCGGCGCAAGGGGCGAGTTTGGCCGCCGCGTGGCTACAGGCCGCTTTGTTGGATCAACGCCCGCAATTGTTGCTGGAACGCCATGATGTCCTCCTGGGTCGGCCGATAACCCGCGGTATCCGGATCCAAGCCCGGCCGGCCGCTCTGATCGAGCATCCACACGCCGGTTTCGCCGTCGCTGAAGGTGACCCGCCCGCTGACCAGGGCACCGGGCAGGGCGAGGTGGTCCATGGTCACAGAAACCGCGCCGGTGGGCACCGGAACGGCGGGTTCCACTTTGATTTCCACCGGTTTGGGGGCCTCCAGCAGCACCAGGCCGAGATCGAGAACCAGCATCCGGGTATCCATGTAGGTGATGCCGATGGCGAACTCCTCCTTGAGGCGGCGTTGCAGGTCGGACATGGTGGCTCCTTGGCTCGCCCAGAGGACGAGGGCGGCTTTTTGCTCGGGGGTGAGTTGGCTGGCGCTGAACATGCTTCTGTTGTGAACCATGCCAGCGCTTTGCCAAGCCTCAAGAGAGAAAATGTTGCCGGATCGATGCTCGCGCGACGTTTGTGTTGACGTTGCGGCGCTTTTGAGCGGAAATTGGCTGCCGGACTTTCGCGCGAGCACGACCCGCCGATGCGTCTCCCATGCCGCCTGGATTCGCTGGATGCGGCATCGGCGGACGTGTCACTCGGCACCTGCGCTCGGAGTGCAGGGCGACTTTGGCGAAATCAACAAGAACCGAAACGACAACCAATCATGAAACGACTGCTGATGGCACTGCTGGTGTTGGGCTCGCTGGCCGGAATGGCGCGGGCGACAGGAGAACTCGTGCCGGGGCGCCTGCGCTGCGGCTACCTAACCAACCCGCTGGGCGTCGACGTGGCCAAGCCGCGGCTGAGCTGGGTGCAGGAAGAGGCGCAAGCTGCCTCTCCCAAGGCGCAAGCTGACGGCCCCCGCGGACAGCGCCAAACAGCCTACCAGATCCTGGTGGCCTCGACGCCGGCGCTGCTGGCGCAGGACCAGGGGGATTTGTGGGACAGCGGCAAGGTGGCCTCGGACCAGACCGCTCAAATCGAGTATGCCGGCAAGCCGCTGGTGAGTCGCCAGCAGGGATTTTGGAAAGTGGGCGTGTGGGGTGGCGCCGCGGCGACCCAGGCCGCAGCCAGCTGGAGCAAACCGGCGATGTGGGAAATGGGCCTGCTTGACCCCGCCGAGTGGAAGGCCAAGTGGATCGAGGGGGCGGCCGCCACCGACAACCTCCACTACCTGCGCAAAACATTCAAGCTCGCCAAACCCGTCGCCAAGGCCCGGCTGTTCGTCACCGCGTTGGGACTCTATCAGGTGGATCTCAACGCCAAGCGCGTCGGTGATATTGTCTTCGCACCCGAGTGGACCGATTACAGCAAGCGCATTCGCTACCAGGTCTACGATGTCAGCGCCATGCTGCGGCAAGGTGACAATGTGGTCGGCGCCCAGGTCGGTCCGGGTTGGTATAGCGGCCACATCGGGCTGGGCGGCTTCAAGTACTACGGGAAAATTCCGGCATTGTTAGCACAACTGGAAGTGACCTATGCCGACGGCACCATCGAGCAAGTGGTCAGCGACGGCTCATGGAAGGCAACTGCCAGTGCCATCGTGTCATCGGATTTCATGAAGGGCGAGACCTACGACGCACGGCTTGAGGTGATGGGCTGGAACGAACTTGGCTTCAATGACAGCGCCTGGTCGCAGGCCAGCGTGCGCGAAGAGGCGGCGCGGCCGTTGGAGAGCCAGCTCACCGAGCCGGTGCGCAAGATTTGCGAGATAGCCGCCAAAGCCATTACCGAGCCCCAGCCCGGTTGTTGGACGTTTGATTTCGGCCAGAACATGGTGGGCTACGCCCGCCTCAAGGTGAGTGCTGCGGCCGGCACCAAGCTGACCCTGCGCCATGCCGAGGTGCTCAATCCCGACGGCACGCTTTACACCAAGAACCTGCGCAGCGCAACTTCGGTGGATACCTACATCTGCAAGGGCGGTGGCGTCGAGATTTTCCAACCGCACTTCACCTTCCACGGGTTCCGTTATATCGAACTCAGCGGTCTTCCCGCCAAACCCGCGCTCGATGCGCTCACCGGCATCGTGGTCGCCTCCGACACCCCGCTTGCCGGTGCGTTCGCCTGTTCCGACGCCCGCATCAACCAGCTCTACTCCAACATTTGCTGGGGCCAGCGCGGCAACTACCTGAGCATCCCCACCGACTGCCCGCAGCGCGACGAGCGGCTCGGCTGGATGGGCGACGCCCAGGTGTTCGTCCGCACGGCGACCTATAACTCCGACGTGGCCGCGTTTTTCAGCAAGTGGCTGGTGGATGTCGACGACGCCCAGCGCGATGGTGCCTTCACTGACATCAGCCCCGGCACCGGTTGCGGCGAGGGTACCCCGGCGTGGGCGGATGCCGGGGTGATTTGCCCGTGGACCATCTATCATGTTTACGGCGACACCCGCCTGCTCGAACAGCACTATCCGGCCATGGTGCGCTGGATCGAATGGTGCCGCACCCACAGCACTGACCTGCTGCGCTCCAAGGACCGCGGCGGGGATTACGGCGACTGGCTTTCCATTGGTGCGGACACGCCCAAGGATTTGATAGGCACGGCCTATTTCGCCTATTCGACTGGCTTGGTGGCGCAGGCGGCCAAAGCGTTGGGCAGGAGCGACGACGCAGCGAAATATGCCCAACTTTTCCAAGACATCAAGGCGGCGTTCAACAAGAAATACGTCGCCGCCGACGGCCGGATTCAGGGCAACACCCAATGCTGCTATGTGATGGCGCTCAAGTTCGGCCTGCTGCCGGATGAACTGCGCGCCAAAGCCGTGCAATACCTGGTGGAGGACATTGCCGCGAAGAACAACCACCTATCGACCGGCTTCGTCGGCGTGAGTTATCTGTTGCCGGTGCTGACCCAAGCCGGCAAACTCGACACGGTTTTCAAATTATTCCTGCAAGACAGCTTTCCGTCGTGGC
>Ga0118677_10012727_pt1 | contig 12275 bp, 7 predicted proteins | sample AliMusrvi5mmetaG_FD_86154 | JGI IMG/M metagenome (GOLD analysis project Ga0118677, IMG submission 86154)
AGCGGCAGCAGCGCGTTGAGAAAACTCTTCAGCAGTCGAGGGCGGCTGAAGAGTTTTTTGAACACAAGGTCGTTCTTGGGATCAAGGTAGCGCATAGCTGAACTGTTGCCGTTGGCATGGCAATGTCAAGTATTAGCCACCTCGAAAGGAGTCTGCTCCGTGAGGGTGTGGAGCCCCTGCCGCCACGCCCTGTCCCACACTCACCACGTCCGCAGTTGACCAACCGGCCATCTGCCTCCTACACTCTGCGGCGGCGCGGCCAGAGCGCGGTGTGCCTCCACGAAGCCACCTCGAAATCTCGCCGCCCCTGAATTTTCCTTCCACACCCATAACCAACGATTTCCAACGCAAGCACGGCTATGAACGAACGCAAAACCCTCGACGAACGCCAGCAAATGACCGACTTGGAACGGCTGCGCCATTCCTGCGCCCACGTCATGGCCACCGCCATCTGCCGCCTCTGGCCGGACGTCCAACTCGCCGCCGGCCCGCCTGTGGAAAACGGTTTTTACTACGATATGGACTTGGCCCACCGGATCACGCCGGAGGATTTCCCCCGCATTGAGGAGGAGATGAAGCGGGTGGTGAAGGATAACGACCCGTTCGAGCGGGTCACCATTTCCCGCGATGATGCGCTGGCGCTGGCCCAAAGCGGCCGACTCGGGGCGGTGAGCGATCGGGAGCTGGTGAGTATTTTCAAGTTGGATTTGCTTGCCTCGATCCCGGAAGACGAGGAGATATCGATCTTCAAGAACGGGGATTTTTGGGACTTGTGCGCCGGCCCGCACGTTGGCCGCACAGGCAATTGCAAGGCGTTCAAGCTGATGAGCATCGCCAGCTCGTATTACAAAGGCGACAAGGAGCGCGAATCCCTGCAACGCCTGTACGGCACCTGTTTCAAAAATTCCACCGAACTGCAGGATCACCTGACCCGCCTGGAAGAAGCCAAGAAACGCGACCACCGCCGCCTCGGCAAAGAACTGGGCCTTTTCCACATCGATGAAGCCGTCGGCCAAGGGCTGATTTTGTGGAAACCCAAAGGCGCGCTGGTCCGCCGGGCGCTCCAGGAATTCATCACCGAGCAACTCGACAAGCAGGGATACTCACAGGTATTTACCCCGCACATCGGCAAGCTCGACCTCTATCGGACGTCCGGCCATTTCCCGTACTATCAGGAAAGCCAGTACCCGCCCATCGCCGAACGCGACGTGCTGGAACGCCTCGCCGACGAAAATGCCACCTGCGGCGAGTTGCTCAACGGCCTGGCCAGCGGGGCCTTCGAGGGCTACCTGCTCAAGCCGATGAATTGCCCGCACCACATCAAAATCTACGCGAGCGACCCACACTCGTACCGCGACCTGCCAGTGCGTCTGGCTGAGTTTGGCACCGTTTATCGCTGGGAGCAATCCGGCGAACTCGGCGGCATGACCCGTGTGCGAGGCTTCACCCAGGACGACGCCCACTTGTTCTGCACGCCCGACCAAGTGGCGGCCGAAGTCGCCGGTTGCCTCGATCTGGTAAAAAAAGTCCTTGGGACCCTCGGCATGCATGATTATCGCGTCCGCCTGTCGCTCCGCGATCCCGACTCAGACAAATACGTCGGCGACGCCGAAAACTGGGACAAGGCGGAGGCCTCGCTGCGTGCCGCCGTCCAAACACTCGGCGTCGAGTACACCGAAGAACCCGGCGAGGCCGCCTTCTACGGCCCCAAAATCGATTTTGTCGTCAAGGATATCATTGGCCGCGAGTGGCAGTTGGGCACCGTCCAAGTCGATTATAACCTACCCGTTCGCTTTGATCTAACGTACGTTGGGGCAGACAACCAAACGCACCGCCCGGTGATGATCCACCGCGCGCCGTTCGGCTCGCTGGAGCGCTTCACAGGCCTGCTCATCGAGCATTTTGAAGGAAAATTCCCGACCTGGCTGGCCCCCGAGCAGGTGCGCGTCATCCCCATCTCAGAGAAAACCCTCGACGCCGCCGAATCCACCGCCGCCCAACTCGCCGACGCCGGAGTCCGCGTCACCATCGACCGAAGCAATGACAAAATCGGTGCAAAAATCCGCCTCGCCCGCCTCGACCGCGTCCCCTATATGCTCGTCCTCGGAGCCCGCGAAGTGGAAGATGGCAGCGTCTCCGTGCGCCACCGCGACAACGAAGATCTAACCACCAAATCGCTGCCTGACTTCATCGCCGCCATCAAGGAGGAAATCCGTACCCGTAGCCTGTAGGGTCGTAGTAAGCGCAAGGAACTCATCTCATTCGCCGTAGTCAAAGCTCCTAAAACCTAACGCAACCATGAAAACAACCCGCCGTCAGTTCATTCAGCAGCTCGCCCCCTTGGCAGGGGTTTGCCTTGCCCCCAACATCCTTCGGGCCGCCAATCTCAACGGACGCCTCCAGCACGCCTGCATCGGCGTGGGCGGCATGATGGGATTCAATGATTTTCAAAACTTCAAGCAGCATCCGCGCACCGATGTGGTCGCCATCTGCGATGTGGATGCCGACCATCTGGCCCAGGCACACAAGGAAGTGCCCAACGCCAGGATCTATCGGGATTGGCGCGAGCTTCTGGCAAAGGAGGGGGACCGGATTGACTCGATCAACGCCACTGTGCCCGACCACATGCACGCGGCGATTTGTTTCTCGGCGATGCAGGCGGGCAAGCATGTGTATTGCCAAAAGCCGATGTGCCACGATGTGGCGGACGTGCGAGCTCTGACCCGTCTGGCGGCGGAAAAGCAGCTCAAGACGCAGTTAGGCAACCAACATTCCTCGGGTGCGGGTGACCGGATGACGGTGGAATACATCAGGAGCGGGGCGATCGGAAAAATCAAGCATATGTACCTTTGCTCCAACCGGGCGTCTGGAATGGACTACCGACTCAACCAGCCCAAACCGCCCCAGGCACCGGTGCCGGCCGGGTTGGAGTGGGACCTGTGGTTAGGCACGGCCCCGGTTCGGCCGTACGCCAACGAAGTCTATCATCCCAGCAAATGGCGCACGTGGTTGGACTTCGGCACCGGTTGGAGCGGCGATATCGGCTGCCACATCCTCAGCGCCCCATGGAAGGCCCTCGGCCTGAAATCCCCCATCAGCATCAAGGCCAGGGTCAACAAGGAATGGCTTGATTCACCGGACTTGCGTGCCCAATTGTGGCCACGGGCCAACCACATCACCTGGGTGTTTGCGGGCAGCGATCTAACATCCGGGGGACAGCCCCTGACGGTGGAATGGTTTGATGGTGTGGAGCCGGACTTTTATATTCCGGAGGACTTCCGAAAGCTCTATGCGGGTGAGCACTTTCCCGAGGAGGCGGCGCTGTTCATTGGTGAGGATGGCGCGTTGATACTGCCGCATACCAGCGGCCCGCAGCTTCTGCCGAAGGACAAGTTCGCCGGTCTGGCGCGGCCACAGGTCAAGGGTGAAAACCACTACCACAGCTTCGCCAACAGCATTTTGGACAACACTCCTTGTGAGTCGTCGTTTGCCATTTCCGGACCCATGTCCGAGTCTGTGATTCTAGGAACCGTGGCCGTTCGCAACCCAGGTGTCACCTTGGAGTGGGACGCCCAAGCACTCAAAATCACCAATTCCCCGGAGGCCGACCGGCTGCTTCGCCGCTCCTACCGGGACGGTTGGAAGATCGCGGGTTTGGGATGAGAAATGCCCGGTGTGGCGTAATTTCGTCATCGCCGGCATCAACACGGTTAACGAAGACCTCCTGCTGATGGTCGGCTGGGGACGCCCTATTTGATCGCGTACTTGCTTAGCAAATTATAGACCGTGCGTTCGGCGATGCCTAGTTCACGGGCGGTGCGTGCCTTGTTGTAGCCGTTGCGCTCATACGCCTCGAGGAACGCTTGGCGGGCAACTTCATCCAGTGAGCGCGGCACGCCTGAGGCGGACGTCGCGTTAAGACTGTTGTTACTGGCGTCGAGCAGGGGGCTCATATCGCTTTCGCCGAGTTCCTGAGTGTCGGCAAAGGCGGTGGCACGCTCCAGCACATTCTCGAGCTGGCGGATGTTGCCGGGCCATGGCTGGCGTTGAAGCATCCGCATGGCCGCCGTGGTGACGGTCCAAGCAGCCTTGCCGCGTTTGCGGGCGATGCGTTCGAGGATGGCACGGATCAGTTCGGGCAGGTCCTCGAGGCGCTCACGCAGGGCGGGCAAGCGCAGCGCGAGCACATCGAGGCGGTAATAGAGGTCCTCGCGGAAGCCACCATCGCGCACCCGGGCCAGCAAATCCATGTTGGTCGCGGCGATGATCCGTGCATCCGTGCGCAAAATCCGGTTGCCTCCCACGCGGAAAAACTCCTGGTTTTGAAGGACGGTCAGGAGTTTGGGCTGGAGTTCGCCGGGCAGGTCGCCGATTTCATCGAGGAAAATGGTCCCCTTGCTTGCCTGTTCGAAGCGCCCCTCCCTGAGAGTGGTGGCGCCGGTGAAGGCACCCCGTTCGTGCCCGAACAATTCGCTTTCTAGCAACTCGCGCGGCAAGGCTGGGCAACTCACCGGGATGAAAGGTTCGGCGGCTCGCGGGCTGAGGCGGTGGATTTCGCGTGCTATCAGGGTTTTGCCAGTGCCACTTTCACCTGTTAGAAGCAGAGTAATGTCCAATTGCGCCGCCTTGATCATGCGCTGGTACAATTCACGCATACTCTGGCTGCGGGCATGCTTGAGCACCTCCACTCCACACAGCGGCTCGCCGCTGCCACCGAGCGCTTCAGCGCTTGATGCCTGCTGCCGCAAGCGGCATGCCTCCTGAATCACACTGAAGAGGCGCTCCAATTCAAAAGGCTTGGTCAGGTAGTCATCAGCTCCCGCCCGCAGCGCCCGCACCGCAGTCTCCGCATCATTGAGGCCGGTCAGCATGATCACCGGCACATCCGGGCGGATCTTGCGCAGCCGACCTAACATTTGAACACCGTCGCCATCCGGCAGCCCGTGATCAAGCACCACCGCCTTGATCTGAGATGTGAGCAACAGGCAGCCATCGGCTCCAGTATCGGCCGCCACCGGTTGCCAACCGCGGCTTTTTGCTGCCGTCACTAGCAGGTTTCGCACGGCTTCGTCGTCATCGACAAGCAAGATGTTAGGCTAATTTTCTGATGCGGACATGCTGGCGGAACCGCAGGTTGACGATCAGCCGAAAACTAGGCCTCAGCAGCAACACTAGCAAGCCATATTGCAAATTTTACATAAGTGAAAATACTGCAATTTTCAAAATTGCAGGGTCATGCCAAAATTCTGGCGCTGCCCGATATGACGATACTTGCGCCACTTGCTTACGCTGGCGAGCCATCCGGCATGGATTGCCCAGATTTGCAGAACCGCCACCGGCAGGCCCGGCAGGGAGATCCACAGCCAATTCCCGGGCAAGTAATCCATTTCAAACAGCCAAATGACCGCCAAGGACACCAGTCCCTGCAAGACGGCGGTGACAAACCACGCGGATTTGCCGCCCTCGTGACAGTGCAGGCTACGGAAGTAAGCCAAGCTCATTGCGCCGAGCAGTACACCGATCCCGCGCAACCACAGCAACTCTTGGTCGGAAGACGACATCAGCAACAATATTTTCACGAGAAACTCTGGAAACACCACTAGCAACACGCATAACAGCGCGTTCACCAACCCCATGAAAATGGCCCAGAATTCAACTAATTTGACTTTTTGCCGGATACGCCGCTCATTTTTTTCGTGGAAACTCATAGTAAAAACATTGGTTTTGTTAATAGAATGGCAGAATCCGTGCCAAATTTCTACAATTCGCAAAACCCCTTGATATCAAAGGGATTCAGCCGATTAGCTCCGGTCCAAAGCGTGCCGTTAGACCAGCAATCCGTGCACGGTCCCGCTAGCTTTGCAGGTTTTGGTTCGGAGGCGGGTGCCGGGGCTTATCGAGCGGTGCTCGGCAGTTGGCACCAGAATGTGCTTCCCGAGCCCGGTTCGCTGGCCACCCCGATGCTGCCGTTTTGGGCTTCAGCAGCCAATTTGCAAAACGCCAGGCCCAACCCGGTGGAAGCACAGGTTTTGCCGTATGGCTGGTGCAGGACTGCAAATTTTTCGAATATGAGCGACTGATCCTCTGCGGCGATGCCCGGTCCGTGGTCACGCACCCAGAGGCGAACGCCACCAGGGACGGGGGCGGCGCCGAGTTCGATTGGGCCGCTGTTTGGGGCGTACTTGATGGCATTGGCGAGCAGATTGGCGATGATTCGCTCGGTTAGATCCGCATCGCAGAAAAGGGGCGGGCAAGCCTCGTTGATGTTTTCACAGATGCACTGCGAGCTGGCAGGATCGAGCGCCTGCGAATGCGCACCGCGGAAAATCTCTTGGACCGAAACCGCCCCCAGACGCAGCGGAATGCGGGTGTTCTCGATGCGGCTCAAATCCACCACGGCAGAGACCATTTGGCTGAGCACACGCACCCCGCGACTGGCGGCTTGCAGGCTTTCGCTTGCCCCGCCCATGGCTTGGTCAGGACGAATGCCACTGAGGATTTGCAAATGGCCGCCGATCACCTGCAAGGGGCTGCGCATGTCATGCACCAGCATGTGGGTGAGCAGGTCGCGGTGGCGCTCCAACTGGAGGAGCCGGGCATGCTCGGCAGCAAGTTGGAGGTAAGCGCCGCGCAGGGCGACGTGGGTGCGCACCCGGGCCAGCACCTCGGGTTTGCGGAACGGCTTGGCAATGTAATCGACGCCGCCACATTCCAAGCCTGCTGCGATATCCTCTGCGGCCGAAAGCGCGCTGATGAAAAGAATCGGGATATCCCGCAAGCCATCGTCTGCCTTGAAGCGGCGGCATACCTCATGGCCGTCCAACCCCGGCATGCGCACGTCTAGCAATACGAGATCCGGCGCTTGTTGGCGGGCGGCTGCCAGCGCGAGTTCGCCGCGCGGAAAGGCCGACACCAGATAGCCCGCTTGGGTTAGCAACGCCTCGAGAACATTCAAGTTCTCCGGCTCGTCATCCACAATCATGATGCTCGCCGCTGGGGCATTTTCATTCATAGGTCGTCTCCTTTCACACCGTCAAGCAGGGCCCCCAAGCGCTCATAGGCGTAGGTATTGACCAGTCCACTGAGTTGAGCCGCAAGCTCCGGTTGGGTACCGGCCAGCTCTGCGAGCCACTCGCGCAAACGCCGGATATCACCGCGGCGCAGCGCCTCTCCGAGCGAGTGGAGCAGCTCCGCAGGCAAAGAAGCCAGCGAGATGCCTTCGGTGGGAGCGGTGGCAGTGGCCACCTTTTGATAGACGTAGCGCACGCTGGTGAGGCGGCCGATTTCCACCAGCAGCTCTTCGCGCCATACGGGCTTGGAGATGAAGCCGTCCACCCCGGCGGCAAGTGCCCGCGCCTGCTCCTCGGCCCCTCCGGCGGCCGTTACCATCAGCACCCGCAGCGAGCCACCTCGGGGCAACTCACGCAACTGGCGAAGCGTCTCATACCCGTCCATCTCAGGCATCTGCCGGTCCAGCAACACCAAATCCGTGCCACGACCCTCCTCCAACCGCTGCAGGGCGTGTGCGCCGCTCGCCACCACCTCCACGGCAAACCCGACTGCAGTGAGCATTTCAGCGAGCATGGCGCGGTTTTCAGGATCGTCGTCCACCACCAGGATGCGGCACTCGGGCTGTTGCGGGGCGAGGCTCAGCACCTTGGACCGATGGTGGGATTCGCTATCGTGGCTGGCATCCCGCAAGCCAAGGGTGACCCGGAAACGGCTCCCCCTGCCAAGCCGGCTGGTCACGGTGACGTCACCGCCGAGCGCCCGTGCATAGCGGCGGCTCAAGGGCAGGCCCAGGCCGGTGCCTTTACCGCTGCGGCGGCCGTCTTCCGCCTGCTCGAAGACCTCGAAGATGCGTTCCAAGTCGGCTTCCTCGATCCCACAACCGCTGTCCTCGACGTCCACGGCGATGAGCGGTTCAGCGAACACGGCATCGGCCACCACAGACGCCACCATCCGCACGCTGCCTTTAGGGGTGAATTTGAATGCGTTGCCCACGAGATTCACGAGAATCTGGCGGACTTTGCCTTGGTCGCTATGGATGAATTGAGGGACGTTGTGGCTGATTTCCAGTTCCAGGCCCGGTGTTCCGACTTGGCTGGCAAACATCAAGCGCACGTCCTCCAGGACCCGATAGAAATCAAAATCCTCGGGCTTGAGCGTCAGCGGCTGGGAATCACTGCGGACCAATTCGAGCAAATCAGTGATCAAGGTAAGCAGGTGTTCGCCGCTGCGGTTGATGGCGCTGAGGCGTCCGCCTTTCGGACAACTCTGACAATCCAGTTCCATAATCTGGGAATAACCGAGGATGGCGTTGAGAGGGGTGCGGATTTCATGCGACATGTTGGCCAGGAACAGGCTCTTGGCGACCACCGCCGCCTGTGCTTCGGTACTGGCCTCGGTGAGGCGCAGCTGCAGTTCGCGGGCTTCACTTTCCATCCGGCGGCGGGCTTCAAAGTTGGCATAGAGTTGCGCCAACACACCTAACAACGCTTCTTCCTCCGGCCTCCACTTCCGCTCGCTCTCCAGATTTTCAAAACTCATGAACCCCCAACAATCACGGTCATGCATCAGCGGCTGGCTCACCAGCGAGCAAATCCCCCGCGCTTTGAGTCGCTGGCGAAGCAAGCTGGCGGCCGGCAAGCCTTCCACATTGCCAGTGCTCACCAACTCGCCACGCCGGTGTCCCTCAGTCGCGTCGGAGATTTGGTCGATGGCCACCGCCTGCAAATCACCAATGGTCGATGCCACACCTGGAGCACACCACTCATGGGTGTTGGAAAACGTCCCGGCCTCAAAATCGTAGGAGAACAATTTGGCGCGATCCACGCCGATGAGCCGGCCCATCAATGCCAGCGACTCGTTGATGGCGGCATCCTGGGCCTCGAGTGGCGCGTTGACAAACTTGGTGGCGAGAAGGAGCAATTCACGTTGGATGATCGAAAGCCTGGCAAACTCGATCTCCACCTGCCTGCGTGCCGAAATGTCCTTGAGCGAGCCAATGACGCGCGTCGCTTGGTGGACCCCGTCACGAGTCACCACACGGCCTCGATCCAGCACCCATTTCCATGAGCCATCCTTGCACCTGATCCGGTACTCACAGACGTAGGCGACGCCCGGATCGACAAGGTGTGCATTGAGTAGTTCCAACACCCCTGGCTTGTCGTCGGGATGCACCCGCGTGTTCCACTCCTCCAACCCCTCGCCAAGCTCGTTTTCGGCATACCCGAGCAGCCGCTTCCAACTCTGGGTGTAAACCACCGTGCCAGCGCCCACGTTCCAATCCCAGACGCCGTCCCCGGCACCTTCGAGGGCGTATTTCCAGCGCTCCTCGCTCTGGCTCAAATCCTTGGTCAGTCGCCGGGCCAAAACCTCGGCTTTAACCCGGGTGCTGTACAACGAGTGCACCAGACCCGCCAATAGCAAGCTACTGAGCACGCCTCCGCTGCCCACCAGCCACCCCTTGCTGTAGTCTGTTCCGCCATCTGGCCCGGCGGAGCGCACGAAGCTCAGCAGCCAGTCGCGACCGGCCGCCCTAACCGGCACCTGGCTGTGCATGAGGGAGGCCGCAGCGGGCAGTTTGCGATTGCCGGGCGTGCTGTCGTAGAGCAAGGCGGCAGGAGTGGCCCGGGTGCCATCGAAGATTTGCAGATGGATTTGGCGTGCCTCCTTCAATTCGCGGCGACCCAAAACCCCCTGCATCAGGTCATTCATCCGGTACGGGCTGTAAACCCAGCCCATGATAGCGGCGCGGCGTTCGGTGAGCGTGGACCGGGCTTCACCCATCCGATAGACCGGGGCATACATCAGGGTGCCGGTCTGCACGTCTTGGCCGTCCTCTTGAACCAGCATGACTTTGCCAGAGAGGACGGTAGAGTCCTCATCGCGGGCCTGTTCCATGGCGGCGCGGCGGACGGGTTCTGTGAGCATGTCGTAGCCGAAGGCACGCAGGTTGCGTCCGGAGAAGGGTTCGAGGAAAACAATGGACGAATAGACATCGCGCTCGCCCTCTGGCCAGATCCGGTACTCAGGAAACCCCTCGTCTCGGATTCCCCACAGGTGCCCGGCTAGTTGCTCGCTCGGCACCAACTTGGCAAAACCGATCCCCTGGATGCCCGGCAATGTCTGATCAACTTTCTGACGCTCGGCAAATTCATGCCATTCCCCGCGGTCCACCCCGTCGGTATCAGCAAAAAATCCCGCACCGCTTCGCAAAATTTGTTCGTGGGCGTGAAGGCGCTCTTCGACCCTGGCTTGCAGTGCCTCACAAGCAAACTTGAAATTCCGCTCCGCCTCTTGGTCCAGCACAGTCCTCACAAAATAGCAGGCCAAATCCGTGAAGCCCAGGCCAAGCCCGAGCAAGAGCCATGCCTGCCATGAGCCGACGCGCCGAAACATGCGGCGGCGGATTCGAGTGACAACTTGACGCTGTGGCGGGTTCAAGGGCTTCAGGGGCCAAAATTCTAACCAGCAATCTCAGCTGAAGAGGTACTGACGGGTGATTTCTCGCCGTGGATGGGAAAAGAAATCTCGATGACAACACCTCGCTCGGCACCGTTGCGAACCGAGACATGTCCTTTGAAAAGCCGGATGATGCGGCTGGCCAAAGCCGCCCCCAACCCAAAGTCCCCGCCGCATTTCAACAGCATCCGCTGACCGCCAACCTCGAAAAATGTCGATATGGCCTCATCCGACAAGGGTTGGCCATGGGTGATGATGGCAATGTGTGCCTGACCAGCGCTCACGCAAGTTTCCAATGTGATGAGTTGCCCGGTCTCCACGCATTGCGAGGCGGTGAGCAGCAAATCGGTGAAAGCCCGGTTGAGCAACTCCAAATCCCCAACCACCGTCACGCTCTCCACCGCCGTCAGAACCGCCTGCACCTTGCTGCCGCCCACCAAACCACCGTTGATGTCCAGGGCAATTCGCAGCACCTGCGCCAGTCGAAGCAAACCCGCTGCAAAGTCTGCCGCCTCCACGTCAATCCGCGCAAGTGTCAACGCATCGTCCATGAGCTTTTCGATCCGCCGCAGAGATTCATCGTACTCAGCCCTCATGGCATGCTGCTCAGACTCAGGCGGCAAATCCATGAAAAGAAGCTCGGTAATTCCTATCAAACCGTTGAGCGGAGTACGCATTTCATGGGACAACACACTGAGCCACTGGCGCTTGGCGTCGTCCCAGATGTGCAAGCGGCGATGCGCCTCGGCGAGTTCACGCACACGCCGCTCAACGAGTTCTTCGAGGTGGAGTTGATGGCGGCGCAACCTTAGATGAGTGCCGACGCGGGCCAGCACCTCGACCTCAGCAAATGGCTTGAGCACATAATCCACGCCACCAACTTCAAAGGCTTTTACTTTCTCTGTGATTCTGGACTGCGCACTCAGAAAAATAACCGGTATCTCACGCAGCCGCTCATCCGCCTTGAATCGCCGACATACTTCGTAGCCATCCATCCCGGGCATCCGTATGTCTAGCAAAATTAAATCGGGCAGCTCATAACGCAGCGCTGCAAGAGCCATCTCGCCACTCCGAAACGCCGACACCCGATAGCCCACCAAGGTCAATAAGGACTCTAACACATTCAGGTTTTCCGGCTCATCATCGACGATCATGATGGTCGCCTCGCTACAATCAATTTTCATAAGGTATCTTCAATTTTCTTCACTGGGTCTAACAGATTACTGAGACGGTCATAGGCATAGGCATTGACCAGCACGCTCATCTGGGCCGCCAGCCCGGGGTGCTCCGGGGCCAGGATGGCAAGGAGGTGGCGCAGCTGGCGGATGTCGCCGCGGCGCAGGGCATCGATGAGCGCTTGGCGTTGGGCGGCGGCCAGGCAGGTAAAGGCGGCGGCATCGAGCGGGGCAGGTGCTTGGGTGGCGACGGGGGCTTCGTACAGGTACCTGACGCCTGCGGCACGGCCAATCTCGGCTAGGAGTTGCTCGCGGCGCAGCGGCTTGGCCACATATCCGTCAGCCCCGGCAGCCAGCGCCGATGGCTTCTCATTGGCCGAGCCCGAGGCGGTGACCACCAGCACCGCGAGGTCGCGCCCGCCGGGCAACTTCCGCAGGTGCTCGATGGCCTCGTAGCCGTCCATTTCCGGCATCCGTTTATCCATCAATACCAAATGAATCTGCGGAGCTTGGCTGAGCCGCTGCAGGGCCAGCGCAGCAGTGGCTGCCTCCTCGACCTCGAAGCCAACCGGGCTGAGCATACCCACGAGCATGCTGCGGTTGTCGGGCTCGTCATCGACGACGAGCAGGCGG
>Ga0118677_10012732_pt1 | contig 12273 bp, 5 predicted proteins | sample AliMusrvi5mmetaG_FD_86154 | JGI IMG/M metagenome (GOLD analysis project Ga0118677, IMG submission 86154)
CCGGGCAGCATTCCATGCTTGCGAATCAGGCGGCAGTAGATCTCCATGTCGCGTATCTTGCGGATGCGCGAGTCGACGAGTGGATCGGTTGTGCTCGTATGGGGCAGGCAGAATGAAGCCCCCAGTCTGGCGTTGTTCTCGATCACGCGCTCCGCCTCGCCCCGCGCCTGTTCACTGTCGCCAGTATTGAAGCCCGGGGTCGAGATGACGATCACCTTCCTCCCCGTGCGCTGCTCAGCCTCGGTGATGGCTTCCTTCATGCCGGGATGCTCGATCAGGCCGATCAGCGTGTCGATGCCCGCGATCATGAACGTTTCAATGACATCGGCGATCTTGGATACCGTCATCTGGTTGCGAATCAACGCGTCCTTGGCAGCACTTGTATGGGACCATCCGAAGAACCAATTGGTCCCAATGATCATCCGGGACACGGAAACACCTTCAATCTCAGTCCTGGGAAATGCATTCATCATTCAGTCCTTTCTCTCGGCTGCAGTCCGCAGCCGCATTGTTGACGGCATGAAAGAGAGCACGTTCGCTCGGTGTGTCATGTTGTATTGCCTTGTTTGATGATCCCGGTCACCTTCCGATGCCATTCGATATCCTGCCAGAGGCCGAAGTAGGGGTGATTGAAATTGGACGTGCAGTTGAAGGCAAAGCCGTGCTTCGCACCCAGGTGCGCGCAAATCTCGCCGGCGTCCTTGATCAGTTCCCAGTCAAACGCGGGGTGATCGCACCAGCAGATCGCCCCCCAGCCTTCCGTGTTGCCGAGCGGGATGTTGAAGCGCCCTGCTACCGCAGCCATTTCGGCCAGGCGACCCTCCATCCAGGTGATGAACTCCGCACGGCGCTCCGTCCACATTGTCTTCATGGCCCCATGGACCTCAGCCCATTTGGCGTCACGCTCCATGGGGTGAATCTCGGCGTTGTAGCCCGTGGTGCCGCCGAAGTCGGGATGGTGGACAAACCAAATGTGGCTGTCGATCAGGCCGAAATGGCGGTAATCCATGTCGGCATGCTCCTGCCAGTTGTGGGTCTGGCTGGCCAGGAAGTCGAGGGATGGCCAGCGGGACCGGAGCTGATCCAGTGCGTCATAGATGAACTGCCGGTGGAACTCGCGTTGCCGGGGATTCAGGCCGCCACCCAGCACGATTGGTTCGGATATCGCTTCCAGCATCTTGGTCAGCCAGGTAAACCCGTGCCAGTAGGGGTACTCGTTCAGCAGGTCCACGTAAATCACGTTGCCCAGCGCGTCATGATCGTCCAGAAACTGCAGGGTTTCGTCCCAGACGCGCACGAACTCCGCCAACCCCTGAATGCGCGTGTTGCGCTTGTCGGCATCTTCCCAGAACCAGGTGGAAAGGCCGACGAACACCTCCCGGTCACGGCACTTGCCCAAGAAATCGAGCAGGTCCTGACGCGGGTTGACTGTGGTGGTCCAAGCATTGCCCCACACCGCAAAGCCCAGTTTCTTCGGGGAGAACGTGCTGGTCTCGGGCCGTTGACCATCCGGGCCGGCGGCAACCAGTTGCGGAAAACAGTCGATACGCAAGGCGTTATAGCCCCGGTCCACCAGTTCATCGAGGGCACGATCCCAGTCGCCCAAGGGATCGGTGGCGTAGTGGCGGGTCAGCCAAGTGAAATCCCACATGTTAATCGCCAACGGCGACGGCAGTTCACGAAGATGCGGCATGCGTCTTGTCTCCTGTCAGAATTGAACCGATCCCCTTATTGGCCGTGAAAGACAACCTCGGCAAAACGCAGGTTGCCGACAGGCCAACCCCACCCCCACTGGCCCTCGCTTGGGCAGGCCAGCCGGAACTTGGTTGCATCGATGGGTTGCTTTAACGTATGAGTGTGAACCGCCGCATCGGACGTCAGGTACTGAGCGAAAACCCATTTTTCATGTCCGGCATCCCAGTATTCCAAACGGGCGTCGCGCAACCAGGACTCCGGATGCGCCGCGTCTTCCACAAACGTGATGGCCGTTACGTGCACCTTTGCGGGCGAGGCGTCGAACTCCAGACTGAACTTGCCGCGCCAACCGTTGTCCATGAAACCAATGTCCTCCCACCGGAACCACGGCGTTGCCGGCGCATTGGTCTGACCGTCGAACCACGGAGCGATGCTATACCTCCCGCCCATCGGCTTATTCCCGGCAAACGCCGTCACCTTCGCCTTGCGCGCATCCAGAAGATTCGGCGTGAGCGGCAGGGGCGTGGCGTCGGCGTTGATCCAGGACGTGAGTCGGGAGGTCGGGGGAGGGCTGTGGGTTGTGGGTTGTGGGCCGAGGGCAGAGGACGGCGCGGCGAGACGCACCTTCCACTTTTCCTGAAGGCTGGCGTCAAGTCGGCACACGCCCCCCATCCAGGTGGCTGCGACGAGATCTCCATTGGGCAACCAGGCAGGCACGGGCAAGGCCCCGAGATCGAGCGCGCGGACGCCGTTCGTGGCAATATCGACTACATATAAAGTCCCCAATTCGCTGCCCATGGCGAGTCGCTTGCCATCCGGCGATAGCCGGGGATAGCGCAGCGTGGCATCGGCCTTGTACACCCAGCGCAGGTTGCCATCTGCTGCGTACAACTTCAGGTTGCGGCCCGTTGTGATCGCCACCTGCGCGCCATCCGGCGTCAACACCGCGTCATCCGCCGCCGTCGGCAGGACTCCTGCAACCTTGCCTTCGCGTACCACAAACACGTGGCCGCTGCGCAGACTGGTCCGCACCGCAATAGTCCGCCCATCCGCGCTGGCGCTGAGGCCGAGAATCTCGCCCACCGGGTCAAGTGCTAGGCTCCACAACGGCCGCCCCTTGCTTGCCTGGTACGCGGTCAACGTCATATCCTTCGCCACCAGCAGCCGGTCGTCGTCCAAGGCCAGAATGCGCGGGATGACCCGGTTCGTTGACGACCAGTCCTGTGACCACAGTAACTGGCCATCCGGCGTCCAAAGCCCGAGTGCCAGATTGCCTGCGCCGGCGATCCACTCGCCGCCCGGCGCAACCGCAAAATTGTTGATGCGGTCGCCGATGTGCGGGAAGGCCCAGCCGATCATGCGGGCCGGAAGGCCGGGCAGCGTGAACCGGCGCGCCACCTGTCCCGAGCCATCAAGCCGGTAAAGGTGATACCCTTCGGCGCTGCCGAGATCGTACCCCTGCACCGCGAAACCGTCCGGCAGGGCCACGGGCGCGTACGCGAAGTGATCGCCGACATTACCCGTCCAGCGCACCTTGCCGTCCGCGAGATCGAGAGCGTAGAAGTTCTGCCCATAGTTGAAGGCGTTGAGAAACGCAGTCTGACCGTCGGGCGAGATGGTGAGGTCGCGGAGGTGGGGACCGAAGCAAGAGTGAACAGTGATCAGTGAACAGTGTTCAGTGTTAGCACCAGCCGTCTTCCCACTGATCAACTCTGTCGCCGAGAGCGTGACGGGCAAGGCAGCGTTGATCGGGACAGTGAAATTGCCGGCACCAGTGGTGGTGAAGCGCTCGTCGAGAAGGGCGCCGGCCGCATCGCGGAGTTCGACGTGCAGCGGCAGTCGAGTCTTGATACCGGGAACTGCGGCCGTCCAAGTGAACGTCTGGCCAGGGCTCAACTTGGCCTGCACTTCCAGATTCAGCTTCTCAATCGCCCGCGGCAGGATGGCGTATAACCGCGCGTAGGCGTAGCGCAGGTCGGCCGTAAACTGGAGGCTGGTTTCCGACTCCTGACTTCTGACTCCTGACTTCTGACTCCTAACTTCTTGTCCGGAAAACACATCGTAGACGATGTCGCCTTTCTCCACCGGCAGCGTCACCTGCGCCACGACCGGCACACGTGTGGCGATGGCGTTATTCAAGCGCCACAGCGAACCGGGTTCGAGCGGACTGTGGGTGTTGTTCACGACCCAGACAAACCGCGCGTCGCCGCTGCAGCGCTCGCTGACGAGGACCTCCGGCTGATCCACAATGGCGACCGACCGCACAACCGCATTCAGCTTTGCGGCGACAAGCGGCGCGTTCGTCAGCAGCACTTCGGGAAAGTCCCAGAACGCGCAATCGTTGTTGAAGCCGTTCAATTTCTCCACATGATCAAACGTCACGCCGAGCGGCGTGTAGTCCTTCGCCAAGGACTCCCGGCAGGTGCCGTCGGCAAAGATAGCGAGCCCCTGCTTCTTCGCCTGCGCGAGCAGCTTCGCCAGCGCCGGTTCCGGCTCGTACTGTTGACTGACAAGCACGAGTGCCTTGAATTGCTTAAGCGTGTCCGGCGTGACGTCCTCGGTGTAGAGAAACGTGGCCGGCAGCCGCGCATAGAGGCAACTCTGGTGGGCTTCCCACAGCCGCCAGAAATAGACGGCCTGGCCCCAGCGTCCGCCATCCAGTTTGATCTGCCGGTGCGAGACAACGATGGCCACGCGATCATGATTCCTCAGCGTTGTCAGCCATGGACCGTACTGCCGGGCGAATTCGTTCAGCGCACGGAATACCGAGAGTGTGCCCGGATAGCCGGAACGCGAATCGGTGGCTGGTTCGCCGAGGGTTGGGAGATTGCCCGCTGCGCCGATCCCGTCTGCGCCGCGCATGATTCCCATCCAAGACATGGGCAGAATCATCTCGCCTGTGCCAATGTCGTTGTAGAATTCCGGATGGAGCCACGCCGGTTTACCGGGTCGCCCGTAAAAATCCGGCGCGTGCGCGGTCCAGTTCGGCGTGCTGATTTGCTCGGCCTGGAAGTGGAGATCCACCTCGTCCACGTTGGAAAAACTCACCGGCGGATAGATCTCCGAGCGACGATATGGGCCGGCGCTGGCCGTGGCGAGGTTCGTGGCCACTTTCTCCAGCGCCACCTTGAACCCCTGCTGCGCGTCCGGCTGCCACCCGATGGTCCGGTCGCCGACCTCGTCCAGCACCGTATGCCACGTACCGGTGTTATTGGCCTGATTGAGGGCGGCCTCGAAGGTTGCCTCCTGATTTGTGGATGCAAACCGAAGATTCCGATCTGTAACCCACCAGTTGGCAGTCCAGTCCCAACCGGCAAATCCCGTGAACGCCTTCAACGCTGGCGTGTGGTAAGCGATCTCGCCTGCATATTCTTCGGGCGTTCTCCCCTTGGCGTAGTACGTGGACGCACCCAGCGGCAAAGCCGCGTCCATGCCCACCAGCAGGAGCCATTCGCGCAGGCCGTGGGCGCTGAGCGCTCCGAGTGCGTGCGCATCCGCAAACCCGAATGCCACTTTCTGCGTAGCTACGCCGCCCGCGTCAGCCGCGAGGCGCTTGCTCAGGTCGTTCAGCAACCCGCTGCCGTCGGCAGTGTCGGCAAAGGCGAGGGGATACCCGTGACTGAAGGTTCGATTGACGGTCTGGTTGATCCCCAGGGTCTGGAACCGGCCGAGCATGTCCGTAGCCTCGTCAGCGAACGCCCAGGCATCCGCTGTGGATCTGAGGCTTTTGTAATCGCCATGTAACGTGACGCGGAACGGCGAGCGCGCAGCCAGACCTGACCCGATGCGGATGGGCTGCGCAACGCAGGTGAAGTTCGAAGCCGCGGCCGTCAGTGCGTAGCGCCCCGGTGCAAGTCGCGCGGTGAAGGCGGCGGGCAAAAGGAATGTGGTTGAGGTGTTGGCAGCGAACGTGAGGTTGGTGGACCAAAGGAGTACTTTTGCATCCTTGGGAGGGGCAGCGGCCTCGCTGCCCGCGGTCGCCCAGGCCGGCGACCCTCCCTGCGATACCGCTAATAACGTCAGCGTGACTGCCCCCACCCCGTTCGTGCCCCGTGCCATTACCCCCACAGGAATCTCTTCGCCGCGTCCCCACCAGACCCGGTTGAGGGGCGTCCAGACGCTGACGGTACCCCGACTGTTCGGCGCGTGGACTTCAACCACCGTGCGCAGCGTGTACTCGCTGTCCGCCTGCGGGTTCAGCGTGGGGGAAATGCGAATCTGGTAGAGACCGGCGAAATCGGCCGGCACCTCAAGTTGGTCGCCGAGCCGTTTCAACTCCCGCCAATCGTCATCGCCAAAGGCCGTCGCCCAGACATGCATATCCATGTTCGGAGTACCGACTTTAGTCGGTCTTGCCACGATTCCGCCTAAAGGCGGTACACCAAACGCTTCGCCGGAGGCGCCGTCACTGAAGGCGATTCGGAACGGAATCTGTGCGCCCGCCGTCCACACATCATTCGAGAACTCGACAGCCACTCGTTCGTGCTCAGAATGGACCGCCCGTTTCTGCTTGCCGGTCGCCAGGTCATACACCTGAAACAACTCGGCGGGATCGGCACGCTTGACGATCAGTTCGTTGCCGAAGACCGCGATGCGATTCGCGCCGACGAGTTGGTTGGTGGACAGCGCCATTTTGTCTGCGGACTCCGTCAGTTCCCCTGACTTCACTCCCTGCGGCGCAAAACGCCGCAAGACGGCTTTGTCCAGTACATACACCGTTCCCGCCGGGTCCATGTCGACCAGCCCGCGCTGCTTCAGCGTCCAGCGCACATCGCCATCGAAACCAAGACCCCGCAAGGAGCCATCCCGCCCGACTATGAGAAACATCGACGTCGCTTCGCTTACGCGAAAATCGCTCGATCTAACCACGTTGGTCGGGAACGTGTACGCCTTCACCAGCTTGCCGGCCGGACTGACGCGCAGGATGCGCTGCCGGTGAGCGTCGATGGCGTAAAAATCGCCGCTTGCACCCGCCTCCACGTGTTGCGGGACATCGTAGAAGTCCTTGAACAGGAAGTCGCCGTAGGAGGCAATCTGGCCCATGTTCCGGCCATAAAGATTGATCGCGTGTTGAAAGTGCGCGTTGGCCGTGGCGACAATCCCGTCGGCATTGGCGGTTGCGTTCTGGAGCCCATTCGCGACCACGTCCCCGCCAAACTTCTGCGTGCCGTCGCGGCTCACGCGCAGGACATACCCCATGTCTCCGCGGCCGGCGCCCACGCTGCTGGCCAGACAGACCTGGCCGTCAAGACCGACGGTCATGACAGCCGCAGCGCAGTCAAGCTTCGGGTCCTCGCGCGAGACGATGCGCTCCAGCGTCACGGCGTGGGCTAGCGTGGTTAATGATAGCGCGATGAAACAGGCAGTCATGTGAACTGTAAGTAATCTCATACCGTATACATCCTTCTTCGCATTCTCGTAGGGGTGCCGCTGGCCGGCGACCGCGGCCGCTGTCCGGCAACTGCGGTCGCCGCAAGCGGCGCCCCTACAATTTGTCAGCATTATTGCTTCTCGATCTCACAATATCCACCGTCTCCCGGGCGGCCTCCAGATTGTCGCCAACTGAGACTACCACCACGGCACGGATGCGGGAGAGGATCGGTTTCACCCGGCGCAAGTCCTCCAGCGAGCAATCAAACATCAGCGCGTTGTTGCCGGAGGCCTCGTAAAGTTCCAGTAGCTTGTCAGCCGCCGGGGGGCAGTTGGGATCATTCGAGATCTGGATGAGCGAGTTGCGTACCATCTTCCCGATGACACCCTGCGTGGCCGCGCCCATCATGTGATGATGCACGGCCAAACCGCCCAGCGCGTCCCGGACGCGTTCCGTCCACGGTTGCCCCCACTCGGCCGACAGCGCCGGGCCGACCATGTCCATGGCGTCCTCCGAGACGAAGACACTACCTGGCGGTGCCAATGCACCCCAGAACGGCAGGCCCGGCTGCGGGCCGGTCTCCCGGCGAAGAGACTGCTCAAGGGCAATGATCGCCTCGGTACAGCGGCGCAACAACGCCGTCACCGATTCCGGCACGTCATACAAGTCTGTGAAAAGGGCGTTGCCTCGTAAGGCATTAGCCATGTCCAAGGGAGCGTAATGGTGATGGCCGTTGACGAGATAGTGTTGGCACGCGCGCGCCTTCCAAAAACGCACCATCTCATGCATCCGCCGCACCCAGCGATTCTCGAGGGTGTAGACGACTTCGGACAGGCGGCCATAGCCGTCGTCGCCTGCCAGCGGATGCGGACCCCAACTGGTCCATTCGGCGAACGTCACCGGAACATCGATGACGTGGGCGTGGTGGATGGCGATGCCGAAATCCGCGCTCATCCAGGGGATGAGGTCGTCGCCAGCTTTTTCGCTCTGCTCCAGCATGCCCTCGGCGCAGCGGGCCATGTCCTCCGCCATTTGAAGGTGCCCGCCGCGCTCGAAATCATAGTCGAAGAGGTTCCGCTTCTTCACCCAATATGGATTCTGCCGCACGACGATCATCAGGTCGCCCGGTCGGTTCGACTGGTAGAAGCGCGTGTACCGTTCGGTTCGTTTTAAGATGGAACTATGCATTATGTTTTTCGACCGCGGTCGCCGCAAGCGGCACCCCTACATTCGGGGCCACTGCGGTCGCCGCAAGCGGCGCCCCTACAATGCGGACGGTGATCCGGTTTTCTCCGGCGTGGATGTCACCAACGACGATGGATGCCGTCCGCGTCTTGCGTTCGGCCTGAAGCTCCGGGCGATTCCACCAGAGCAACGGCAGTCGCAGGAAGGCGATGTTCGCACGGAAAGTCACGGTTAGTGAGTTTCCGTCCGCGGCAATCGCCTCCTGCCAGTCGCTCAGTACCGGAATGCGCTCCTTGGGACTGGTGCCGGTCTCGGCAAAAGCGACCGGTTTCGTGTAGGCGATGTACTGCCGTGGTACAGGCTCACCCTCCACCGCGAACCAGCGAGCCTCAAGATCGTAGGCGCAAACCACAGTCGGGTTTCGACCGTCCTTGGTCTTCCAGTCGCTACCTGGGTTCCACCTTTCCTTGGACCACTGATTGGTGGACAAAAACGCGTGGACGGCGTCATGACAGCGCAGCGGATCGTCGGCCTCAATCAGCAGTTTGGGGTGCGACCCGTCCGCGTAGCGCAGGTCCAGCCAGAGTTGCACCTCATGAAAGGTGGCTGGCACGACAGTGTCGCGCGGCAGTTTCTCCAGGAAATTCCGGATGTAGTTCTGGCTCCAGACGCGGTGCGCATCGTGATCCTCGTTGTGGATGACCAGGCAGCCGAAATCCGAGTGGGCCAGGGACTTGAGATGGTTATCGACAAGCAGGTTCCAGTAGTCCGGCTGATTCTCCATGATCTGGCACCCCTTGATGTCGTCGGGGTCGGTGCTAAACCAGACCGAAGCCTGCGGGTAGTGCAGGAAGGAGTTGCACATGTCGCGTAGGGTCCAGGGAAAAGCCCAGAGATCGGCCGGGTTGTCCGACGGATAACGGAAATTGCCGGACTGCATGCGGTAGCATTCCCAGGGCGCACCCTCGTGATAGGTGCTGGTATCGCAGGTCTCGTGGTCGAAGCAGATGCCGAACACGCCCCGCATCCCGGCCTTGGCAGCGGCCTGGATCCAGTGGGTGCCAGCCGCCCCGACCCAGGAGTCGACTCCCAAGATCGAGGCTTGCAGCGGCCACCCCTGGGCGGCAAAAGCACGCTGCACGGCCGTGCGGGTGGCGTCCAGGACGGCAATCGTCTCGTCGAGCGTCTTTTCGGTGTTGTAGTTCACCGGGTTGCCAAAGAAATAGGAGGAAGGAAGGAGTGCGACATCATCGCCATGCTGCTGGTGGAAGCGCGTAATTTCCGTGGCCCCGGCCCTGGCCACGTCGCCATCAATCATCCAGGTCATGGGGAACCCCTGCGCATGCACGCCTTCGGCAAAATAGCGGGAGGATGGATAAGCGTGCCCGTGGAACCGCAGCGGGTCGCCATACGCATCCGGCCACCCCTCCTTGCTGCCCGCAGCCTCCAGCTCTCCCACCATGGACGGATCATGCCCCCAGTGGAAGTTGCTGGTGGTGGCAAAGCAGAGAAACAGCTCCTTGTCGGCGAAAATGCGCGAGGGGATGTCGCATTCGACTCTCTGTCCGTGTTGCGAAGCCCGCACCCGCACCGGGGCGTAGGCAAGACGCCGGTCATGGGCCTCCACCTCCACAAGCCAGCCCTGGTCCTTTCGAACCGGCCGCCCAATCGGCACGATATCCGCCGGCCAAGTCAGTACCGTAAGTTCTTCGGCCTCCGGCCCGGCCAGTGGAATCCACTGCCGGCGGTTTTCCAGGCACACGATCTTCTGTTGCAGGGTGATGGGCATACTGTTCATTGCTCACTGTCCCCGTAGGGCCACCCCCGACCCGGCGAGCGTCAAGACGCCCAGGCAGCCCGCGTCGAGGTAATCGTTGCCGTTGGCGCGCCACAGTCCGTAGTAATCCTTGTCGGACGCCTTTACCGCGTTCCGGTTGCTCACCGTGTAGTCGTAGCCGATGTTCACGCCGGGCTTGGGAGCAAAGCCCAAGGTGCTCCACGGCATTGCGACGGTGATCGCGTAACCCTTCACGGTGCGGCGGCAGCAGGTCTTGACCGTGGCCGGATCGAAATCGCTCCCATGGCCGGCGGCGGCGACAGCGGGGCCGTCGGTCGCGGTGACCGGCACCAGAAGCTGGAAGTAGCTGGAGGCCGCGCCCACGTCGCGCTGCGCCAGCGGTCGGGTGTCGAAGAAGAACTCGATGGAATCATAGCCCCAGGCGGGTTGTTTGGGGCCAACCACGATGACCGGATCCGTCACCTCGACCCGCAGGTAGAGATTGCTGGTGTCCCAGGCGGCGAATCCGCGGGCGGACAAATCCGCCGGGCCGGTCCAGGCTGGTGGGTTCGCCGACAGCGCGACCATCTGCGCGGGCTGGTCCAGGACCATGGGGGTCGACGCGGCCGGCCAGGCGATTTCCGCAGCGGCAACGTCAATCGGCCCCTGCGCCTGCCCCGCGGTGGCCTCTGGCCGAGTGACCGCCAGCTTGAATGGCGGTCGCGTCGGCGAGGGGTTACCCGCGAGAAAGGCCGCCAGGGCGCGGCCCATGAGTTTATGGCCTTCACTGTTGGGATGGCCGTTGTCGGGCAGGAACAGGGTGAAGTCCTTGTTAGTCTTGCACCCCGCCTCGGTCAGCTCCCGCATGGCGGTAAACATGTCGAAGACAGGGATCCCCTCCTCGCGCCCCAGCGCGATCACGGAGTCTCCCATGTACGGCAGGCAACGCTCCTGCAGTTCCATGGTCCGCGGACCCGTGCCGCCGGCGTACGGGGTCGTCAGCAGGATGACCCGCACGCCCGCCTGCTTCAACGGCGTCACGAGCGCCCGCATACGCTCCTTGAACTCGCCTACGCCACGGAAGGCGTCCAGTCCCGCGTCATTGGTGCCGAACATGATGGTGACCACATCCGGCTTCTCGGCGAGCACCTTGTCGATTACGCCGGTCGCCTTCTTGGCGGTCCAGCCGGGGAAGCCGCACCCGACGAAACTGAGCTTCCAATCGGGGTGCGCTTCGTTCAGAAACTGCACGGCATGATAGCCATAGCCGTTGCCGGTGGAGATGCTATCGCCGAAGACCACGATCTTGTCGCCCGGTTTGACCTTCGGCACAAGCTCATCCGCGAGAGCGCGACCGCCAATGACGGCAACAAGCGCACAACAGGCAACAGTGGCGAAACCGATCCCACATTTCCCATATGACCTGTAGCCCGCGACCATCGATGGTTGGTGAAGTTCATTCTTGCTCATTCGAACACCACCCAGGTGCTGTCTTCCTTGGTCGCGAAGGTTTGGAAACTGGCTGGCCAGACTTCCGTCTTCTGCATGTCCACGCCCAGCCTGTCGTTGTCGTCGAGCATGAATCCGAGCCAAAACCCCTTGCCCGACTCCACGGGAAAGAGATCCTTCTCGCTGCCGGCCCACGTTCGCGCATCAATGGGGAGCTTGAACTCGGTCACAATCACCTTGGCCTGGGAAAGGTCCTCGCCGGTGGCGGCCTCAACCAGTTTGCGCTCCGGGACCGCCTCGGCATTGTCCAGCACCTTCACGACGCGAGGGGCGACCTCGGCCGGGATCTTCAAGGCTAGTTTGGGGGCATAAAACCGCCGACGCCAGATCGGGCCGCCATCGGTGGAGAACTCGCCGACACAGAATTGAAAACCATTGGGGAAGAAGCCATTGATCATCAGCTCCACCGTATCCTGATTCTGTGAAGCGGCTGCCGGGTCGAATACCACCACGTCATCGAAGCGCAGCACCTGGACGTAGAGGTTGGTCCCCTCGTAAGCCAGGCGGACCACGCCGCTGCAATCCTTGGCGCTCTTGATGTTCGAAGAGGCGGTGGCCGGGGTGATGACAATCTGCGGTGTCAGCCCGAGGCGCCGCCATTTCTCCAGATCGCCGTCAATCGCCAGCGGTTGCGCCAGTTTCTTCACGGTCACGCGCGGCTTCTCGGACCGGGTCATCAGGAACGTCGTCTGCGGCGCCTGCGCTGCCAGCGACGCCGCGCGGGACTCGCTCACCG
>Ga0118677_10012733_pt1 | contig 12272 bp, 12 predicted proteins | sample AliMusrvi5mmetaG_FD_86154 | JGI IMG/M metagenome (GOLD analysis project Ga0118677, IMG submission 86154)
GGCAATATTTTACTCAATATCCTAAAAAATCTGCAAAAATATTTTTCTTTCAGTAATTTTCATTTTTCCTATTTTTATTTATGCTCAACAAGGGGTTTCAATAAATAATACAGGAGCTCAGGCACATGGTTCTGCCATGCTGGATGTGAGCAGCACTGAAAAGGGTATATTAGTACCCCGCATGACAACCACACAAAGAGTAGGCATTTCAAATCCTGCAACAGGACTTATGGTATTTGACGTTGATTTTCTACAGTTCTGGTACTGGAATGGAACTGTATGGGTTGCAGCTATTGGGCCAACTGGGCCAACTGGAATGGCAGGATTAACAGGTGCGACAGGAGCGACAGGAGTGACAGGATTTACAGGATTAACAGGAGCGACAGGGCCAACAGGAATGACAGGATTAACAGGGGCAACAGGAGCAACTGGAATGACAGGAATGACAGGATTAACAGGGGCAACAGGAATAACAGGATTAGCAGGTGCAACGGGAGCCACAGGTGATACTGGTGCAACGGGTATAACCGGAGCAACGGGAGCAACGGGTGCTACGGGTGATACGGGGTTAACGGGTGCTACAGGACCTACAGGTGATCAGGGCACACAAGGCATTCAAGGGCCTACAGGGGCTACAGGAGATATTGGACTTACAGGTGCTATAGGTCCGACAGGATCAACAGGGACAACAGGAATGATAGGATTAACAGGTGCAACGGGAGGAACGGGCGATACAGGATTAACCGGTGCTACAGGTCCGACAGGAGATCAGGGCATACAAGGCATTCAAGGGGCTACAGGAGATATTGGACTTACAGGTGCTATAGGTCCAACAGGATTAACAGGAGCGACAGGGGCAACTGGAAATACGGGTCTTACAGGAGCTACAGGACCAGCAGGAGCTACAGGAAGCCAGGGTATTCAGGGAAATATAGGTCCTACAGGACCAATGGGTGGGCCAGCTTTAAACCAGACTTATTTCAATAATGGGACATGGAGCAAAACAACAGCGGGAAGCACAACTTTTACAGTGCCTAACGGCGTTACTGTTATTTATGTTCAGATTGCCGGTGCCGGCGGAGGTGGTGGTTATGCCAGCTCAAGTTCAGCAAGCGGAGGATATGGCGGTTATGTATTTGGGCAGATTTCAGTGACTGCAGGAGAAAATTTAACAGTAGTTGCAGGAGCAGGAGGACAAGGTTACGGCAGTGGAACAAATGCAGGAAAAGGTGGAGGTGGTTCATCAATTTACAGGGGAGCTACATTGCTTGCAGCTGCAGGTGGTGGTGGTGGTGGTGCTTCCAGTGGTTTTTTTAGTGATACTGGCATAGGAGGTGGTGCAAATTATGGAACTTCAATTAATGGTGGTAATGGTACCAGTTCTCATGGCGGTACAAGCGGTAATAATTATATAGCTTATCTTTATAACGGCATTGCTTTTAAAGGCGCTAATGATGCTGATGGAGGTACAATGGGAGCAGCTTCAGGTATGACATCCGTTTGTTTTACAAGCTTTAATAACAATGACTATGGATTAGGAGGGGTTTTGGGCAATGGAAATTCAGGAGCAGTGTTTATTAATTATTAAACACTATCCTTTTTAAGCTATATACTTGATTAAACGTTTTACATTGATTATAGTTTAAAACTTCATTATATTTTAATTTTTTTTCCTTTGTTTAAAAATTTATTATTTTTGCAATAGTAAGTTATCCATTCAAATATAAAAACAATAAAATTTTAAAGAAATGAATAGACTATTTTTATTTGTTGTAATTTCCTTTATATCTCTTTCATCATTCGCCCAACAGGGCGTTGCAATTAATAGCAACGGTAACCCTGCAAACAATTCAGCAATGCTTGATGTGAGCAGTACTACAAAAGGTATTTTAGTTCCTCGAATGACTTCAGCTCAGAAGACATCAATAGTTGGACCCGCTATAGGTTTAATGGTTTATGATACAGATCTCAACCAGTTTTGGTATTGGAATGGAACTGCATGGGTAGCCGCCATAGGACCTATTGGGCCTACAGGTGCTACTGGAGCAACCGGTGTTACCGGAACAAATGGAAATGTTGGTGCAACAGGACCTACTGGAGCTATTGGAGCAACAGGAGCTATTGGAGCAACAGGAGCTATTGGAGCTACAGGAGCTACAGGAGCTATTGGAGCTACAGGAGCTACAGGAACTATTGGAGCTACAGGAGCAACAGGTGTTGCAGGAGCAACAGGAGCCACAGGGATTACTGGTGCTACAGGGCCACTTGTTGCAGGGACTTTAGGCCAAACACTCCGCCATGACGGGACCACATGGGTTGCTAACAGCATCTTATATAACAATGGGACTAATGTAGGTATCAATACAACGTCCCCATCAGAAAGCCTTGATATTGCCGGGAATGTAAGAGCTTCAGGTATTACTTATTGGGGCAACGCAGGGACCAGGACTGAAACAAGAGATGATGCCGGTTTAAGTGGCGCAACAGCCCGCAGTGGTTTTTATGAAACTACAGCACCTGCTCCTGCAGCCAATTGGCCTATAGGCGCTGCTGGCTGGTGGCATTTACTTGATGTCAGACACAGCAATACTGCTAATAATTACGCCATGCAATTTGCCGGCAGTTTTAACGACCAGAAACTTTATTTCAGAAAAACCAGTAATAGTGCAACTACCCCCTGGACTAAGGTAATGACAGCTTCTGAATATGCTTCAGGTATAACATATGACTACAGCACCAGTACTCTTACAACTACATCTGGCAGTATGGTTATTATTCCTGGTATGATGAGGACACTTACATTAAAAGCAGGAGATATTCTTTATTTGCTTGCTCATGGTGGCGTGATGGCTGTAGGACTTAACTATTCAAATGTAGAGATAGGTATTCGAGTAAATGGTTCAGATCTTCCCAATGGTGGTTATACAAAAGTTTCTGTTGATAATGAAATAGCTTATCAGGCTTATGCCAACTGGGCAGTTAGCGGACACTATCCTGTTCCGGCTGATGGAAGTTATACAGTTGCCATTTATGCAGGCAGATATGGTGGCGATGGTGAAGCCAGCCTTGGTGGGGATAATATAAATGTTACACAGGGAAGCTTAAGGATTGAGATTGTAAGGCCAAATAATTAAGGTCCAAATTTCAAACTCCGAACTTCGTTCTAAACTCTTTTCTTATATTGTGAAACAGCTATAGTAAGGACAACAACTGCAAAAGCACATAGTTTTAGAAAAAGGGGGTAAAAATCGACAAAAGCGCTTCCCTTTAAAAGAATCATACGTATTAACTTCATAAAATGGGCTACCGGATTAAGCTGGTCAATAGTTTGAGCCCAGGTGGGCATGCTTTCGACAGGTGTAAAAATGCCGCTCATCATAATAAAGATAATCATAAAGAAAAAGGCGATAAACATAGCTTGCTGTTGTGTTTTAGCCGCATTGGAAAGCATTAAACCAATACCTTGCATTACCAATAAATACACACCCGCCACAAGAAATAGCCAGCCCAGATTCCCCACAATAGGAATTTTAAAAATTAATTTACCAACAGTCAATCCAAAAGCAAGCATAAATAAAGCTATTAACCAGAATGGCAATAGTTTTCCTATAATAAAATGTATTTTCTTTATTGGGGTTACATTTATCTGCTCAATGGTTCCCATTTCTTTTTCCCTCACAATATTCATAGCAGCCAGCATCATACCTATAATAGTTACGAGAATCACCAGAATGGCAGGGACCATAAAAACTTTATAATTCATATCAGGATTATACCAGAAAGAAGAGATAGCCGCAATAACATTCATTTTAGCAGGGCTGTTGCTTGCCCCAATCCACTGCGTAATCATTTCGTTATTAAAACGCATCAGAATCTGACCTGCATATGCACTTCCTATACCTGCAACAGTGCCATTAATAGCATTGAAGAGAATCTGCAAGTCAGCTTTGTTTTCACGTACAAGATCCCTTTCAAAATGTCGTGGAATTACGATGGCCATATTCGCATTTTCTTTTTCAATATCTAATTTGGACTCTTCAACACTATGCGTAAAATTTGTAATTTTAAAAAACGGAGAACCTTCAAATTTGCCGGTTAATTTTCGGGAAGTACTGCTCATATCATTATCACAAATACTTACAGTAATATCTTTCATCTCCATGGTAGCAGCATTTACCAATATAAGCAACTGCACCAGTGGGACTACAAATATTATCGGCAACATAGATTTATTGCGTCTAAGTTGTAAGAATTCTTTCCTTAGTATAAAAAATATTGTTCTCATAATTTTACTGTAATCTTATTTTAAACTTTTTTATACTTAACAAGATAAACAATATGGTGTATCCGAAAAGAATTAGTGTTTCTTTCCAAACGCTTATAAACCCAGTCCCTTTAAGCATGATATTTTTTACAATCACAATAAAATAGGTAGAAGGATTGACATGGCAAATAATCTGAAGCCACCATGGCATATTCTCAATTGGGAAGATGAATCCTGAGAGTATAATTGTAGGCAACATAAGAGCCACCATAGAAATAAGCATAGCTACCTGCTGGCTGTCTGTTGATGTGGAGATAAATATACCAAGAGACAGTGAAAGCATAATAAACAATAAGCATTCACTGAATAACAATAATACACTTCCCTGAATAGGCAAACCAAACACATAATTACTTAACAATAAAATACTTGTAGCATTTACCAATGATAAAGCAACATAAGGGGCTACTTTTCCGATAATAATCTGATACGGTTTTAATGGCGACACAAGCAGCACCTCCATTGTGCCCAGTTCCTTTTCTTTAACAATAGTTACAGATGTAAGCAAAGCACAGACTAAAATAAGAATCATTGCCATAGTCCCCGGCACAAACATAAAAACGCCCTTTAGTTCAGGATTATAAAGCATTCTGGTCTCAGAATTTATTTTCATAGGTAAGACTGCAGAAGCATTTTCCTTAACCATAAAATCATTAATAATAGCCGTGGTATAATTTGCCAAAAGATTAGCAGTATTGGCATCCGAGGCATCAGTAATTATATTTATAGCCGCTGTTCCATCTTTACCTAGTTTCTGAGCAAAATTATTTTCAAAAACAACAACTTCCTTGATATAACCCTCTTTAAAAACTTTCTCAATTTCATCTTCATTTTCAATATATGTACTAATCTGAAAATAACCTGAAGAAGCAATTTTACCGGTTATTTTACGGGTTATGACATCTTTTGATTTATCAAAAATAGCTATTTGGGCATCTTTTACTTCATTAGTGATGACATATCCAAACAATAGCATCTGTAAAACGGGCATAGCAAACAGAATGAGCAATGTGCGCTTATCTCTGAAAATATGATAAAATTCTTTTATTACAAATCCTTTGAATGATTTCATTAAGCAAGTGCTTTTTAGTTTACGTTATCTTTTTTTCTGGCTAGTTCTAAAAACACATCGTTCATTGACGAAGCATTATTTGACTTTTTGAGGTTGTCAGGTGTATCCAGGGCTACAATTTTTCCATCAACCATTATTGAAACCCTGTCGCAATATTCTGCTTCGTCCATATAATGAGTGGTAACAAATACAGTAACCCCTTCATTAGCAGCACCATATATCATCTTCCAGAACTGGCGCCTGGTAATGGGGTCAACACCACCAGTTGGCTCATCTAAAAAAACGATACTGGGGTTGTGTACTATTGCGATTGAAAAAGCAAGTTTTTGTCTCCATCCTAATGGGATATCTGCAATTAGTTTATTGGCATCGCTTTCAAATTCTAATTTTTCTAATAATTGCTTGCTTTTTATTTTAATTTCCTTAAAACTCAAGCCGTAAATACCTGCATAAAAAGATATGTTTTCAAGAACTGTAAGGTCTTCATAGAGCGAGAATTTCTGGCTCATATAGCCAATATTTTTTTTAATCTGGTTGCTTTGGGTATATACATTATACCCTGCTATACTTGCTTCACCTGATGTGGGCTTTGACAAACCGCAAAGGATTTTCATGGCCGTAGTTTTTCCTGCACCATTGGCTCCTAAAAACCCAAATACTTCCCCTTTATAAACATCAAAAGTTAAATGGTCATTGGCTCTGAATGAACCAAAATCCTTAACCAAATCTTTGACAATGATGACTTTTTCTTTAGTATTCATTTTGTTCTTTCTAATTTTCTTTTTACCTCTGCCCCTACCCTTTTATCATTTACCCTTTACCTTTATACCCTATACCTCATTACCCTATATTTTATCTTAACCCCTTCCCTTCAACCATTAATTCCATAAAACAATCTTCAATAGTTGGTTCAATTTTTTTAATCATAATCTCTGAGTGATTTTTACTTTCCAGATACCTGATTAAAGCGTCGGTATTAACATCATCTCTTTTTGAAGTAAAGTGCACATCCTGACCGAAAGGATACGCTGAATGGCAGTAAGGGTAATTTTCAAGATCCAGAATAAGATGATAAATGGATTTTGCCCGAATGGCAAATAAATTTCTTGAAAATCTTTTTGTTATTGCTGATGGCGCATCAATGTTAAGGATATTTGCTTTCTGAATAAGGGCTACTCGGTCGCAAAGAGAAGCTTCATCCATATAAGGCGTTGACACAACGACAGTAATCCCTGCGCTTTTCAGTTTTTTTAGCATCCCCCAGAATTCTGTTCTTGAAACGGCATCAATACCTGTAGTAGGCTCATCCAGAAAAACCACTTCAGGTTTATGTATCAAAGCACATGATAAAGCTAATTTTTGTTTCATCCCTCCTGACAGATCTCCCGCTCTTCTTTTTTTAAAAGGCTCTATCTGCATGTATATATCTTTTATCAAGTGATAATTCTCCTTGATTGTTGTGCCAAAAATCGTTGCAAAAAAAGACAAGTTTTCTTCTACACTCAAATCCTGATATAAAGAAAATTTGCCGGGCATATAACCAATAATCTTCCTAATTTTCTTGTATTCTTTAATCGTATCATAATTACATACTGATGCTTGTCCTTTATCTTGTTTCAATAAGGTGGTAAGGATTCGAAAAAGAGTTGTTTTACCAGCACCATCAGGCCCTATAAAGCCAAATATTTCACCCTCTTCCACATTAAAAGAAATATTTTCTAAAGCCACTACATTTCCATAGCTTTTTGAGATATCCTTTACGATGATACTGTTCATGTGATATATGTACTTATTATTAATTAATTTTCTTTAATGGAGAATTGGAATGTTGGAAAATTGGAACATTAAAAGATAAATTTTTTCCATCTCTCCATTCCTCCATTCCTCCATCTCTCCAAGCTATATTTCTGTTTAAAAAACAACTTCTCCCGGCATACCAATTTTAAGACTGCCATCATTTGTTACTTTAATTTTTACAGCATACACCAAATTAACTCGCTCTTCTTTAGTCTGTATTATTTTAGGTGTAAATTCAGCACTTGATGCTATCCATGTAATCTCTCCTTCGTGTTTAACAAGCGATTTATCGGGTCCATCAACTAAAACCTGTACCTTCTGTCCGAGTTTGATCAGTGGCAGTTGAGAACCTGTAACATAAACTTTTAAATAAAGGAAACTGACATCTGCAATTTTATATAGGGCTTTGGCTGGCGCAGTCAGTTCAAACGGTTCAGAATATTTTTCAAGTACAGTACCTTTAACAGGATTGATTATATAGCACTTTTTAAGGCTTTCATTTACCTGTTGAATTTGTTTAGTTATCACAGCCATTTCGCTTGTGACGGAAACATTCTGAGAATTAACAGAAGCTATTTGCTTGTCGACCAGGCTAACAGCTCCATTAATATCATCCAGTTGCTTTTGGGTTGCGGCGCCATCTTTCAAAAGTTTTTCTATTCTTGCCTTATCAATTAAAAGATTATTTTTTTGCTGATTCTGAACGTCTATCTGGGAAGATATATTAGCTATACGAGATTCCGTTGCTGTTTTCTGTGCTATCAACTGTTCTTTTTTAAGTTGAAAATCTGTTGTGTCAATTAAAGCTATCACTTTGCCGGCTTCTAGCAGACTGCCTTCTTCAGCATTAATAAATAATATTTTTCCGCTTACTTCGGGAGAAATAATAGTTTCTACGGTTTCGAAATTACCATACGCATCAGACTTTTTGTTGTTAAGAGAGCAGCCTCCAAATGCAATTATGAAGACTAAAAAAAAGATGTTTTTCATATTTATAAAGATGTTTAATTTTTAAATTTCTAGTTCCATTAATAAAGTAATATGTTTTTACAATTTGCCAAGGGCGAATAAATAATTTATTTTACTTAATGTGAGTTGCATTTCGTGTAACTCTTTATTTAAACGGGCTTGTTTTTCTGCGTTAAGTTCATTGATGTAGTCAGTAGCTGTAATTACACCGCTTTCTAGCTGTGCTGATACTGATTTTGTAATCTTTTCACGTAAGGTAATAATTTCAATATCTTTTTCTATCAGATCAGCAAATTTAGAAATATCGCTGATTTCCTTCAGAGTCGAAATTTTAAGATTTTTTTCAAAAGTCTCTTTCTGGGTTTTTACAATATCTTTCTGAATATCGGTTATTTTTACATCACGTTTCATCTGATACAATGCTGAAAAATTCCACGTGACCTTTGCCCCCAAATAGTAATAAAAGTCGAAATTATTGCTCAGCATGTTCAACCCCGGCCTGCCATACCCAGTTTGTCCAAAAGCATACATTTTAGGCATTATTCTGTCGTTTATTAATTTTTTAGATATATCCATTTTCTTTATTTGCAAATCAAACAGCTCCATTTCTTGTCGTTTATTATCGAAAATAAACAAGTCTGTCTTAACCTGAGGTTTAACAAGTACAACATCAGCTGGAATTTCTGTATTTAAAAATTCCTTAAGCATCTGAATTCCTGACAATTTCATTGTTGAAACTTCAATAAACTGTTGTTCTGTTTTTAAAATTTCCGCTTTTAAAACATCCGCATTATTCTGCAATAAAACGCCATTTTTAATACCCGATTCTACATTTCGCAGCTTTTCTCTAAGATTATCTAATGCAGTTTTGATAATAGCCTCATTTTGGTTTGCCAGTATTATACTAAAGAAAATTGCATTAATTCTTTCTTTTAAAGTATATAATTCAACATCAACGCTCTTCAAGTCAGCATCGAGTGCCGTCTTTTCTATTTGTTTCTGAGATTCAGTAAGACCTCCATCCCAAATAGTCTGATTAACGTCAAGGGTCAGTTTGTACTGGTCTTTATTTAAGGTGATGGGTGACATAAAAGGCGATAACTTTGGAATTGTAGTTACTTCAGATTGATAAGTCATTTGCCCATTGACACTTATCTGAGGCAGATAATTAGTATTGATGTTTTCAATTTTCAACGCTGTATTTTCCTCTAAAAGCTTCTTCTGGACAATTTTGGGATAGTTCTTTATCGCCTCTGCATAGCAATTTTCAAGATAAAGGGTATCATTCTTAGCCCCTTTTGATGATAAAAAACATAATATGGAAATAATTAATAAAATATTTTTCATTTTTATTTAATTTTCAAAATAATTTAATTTTTCTTTATAGCATTAATAATAAATTCAGCAACCAGCACTTTCCTTTTCTCTAAAAACAAATCATAAGCCTCTTTATCCCCATCAAAAAGAAATCCTTCAATAATAGGCCTGCCTACATAAGGAAAAAGGCATAACCCTATCATGTTAACTATCAGACTCGAAAATTCAATATTAATGATAGTCCCATTTTCAATTTCCTTTTTTAAAAACTGACTGATTACTCTCGGCTTTATGCCGGAATTTTTAAGTTGATCAACAATCTTTTCGGGTCTTCTTTTAAGTTCATAAAGCACAAAAACAGGCAGATGGGGAAAGGCAATTAATGTATCAATATAATGGCCGACAAAACCTCTTATTTTATCAAATAAGGGTAAATCAGACATCATCAATTCTCCTATTTTAGGCATAAATTGGTTAAAGGCATCAAAAAAGATGGTATCAAAAAGTTTTTCTTTGCTCCGATAATAGTAATGCAACAAGGCCTTATTTATGCCGGCTTCATCAGCTATCTGCTGCATACGTGCGCCATCGAATCCTTTATCTATAAAGACTTTTTTGGCTGCCTCCAGTATCTTTTGTTCTGTGTTAAGTTGCTCTTTTTCTGACATCATTAACTAAATAGTTTATACATTTGATTTGACTATATGATTTAACCAGATGGTAAAATTAAATATAATATTTTAAAAATCCAAATTTATTTGATCTTTTTTGTAAAAAAAAATCAGATGAATAAGTTAATGTATCCTTAAAAATAATTAGTCACAATTTAAGATTATTTTTCTATCTTTGTAAATAATAGGCTTAAAATCTACGCTACAACACATAAATAAGGATAAAATAAGAAGTAATGATAATTATATGAGAGCACAAAATTTAAAATTTGATGGGACTAAGCTAACAGCAGAATTATTTTATTCAGCATATTTAAGTTTACCAGATTCAGAAAAAGAAAGTTTTTTAAGCCGCTTATTAAATAGTTTAAACAGCAAAGCTATTGCCTTTACTTCAAAGGGGAAGCCTTTAGCTAAAAAACAATACATCCAACACATTGAAGCTATCAGTAAAGAAGTTAAAAAAGGCAATTTTATCTCACACGAAGATGTCTTGAAAGAGTTGGAAAATGAGTAAACTGAAAATCAAATGGTCTTTGTACGCTAAGCGAAGTCTTGATACTATTGTTGAATATGTTAAGTAAGATTCACCATCAAATGCAAAGATGATAAAAAACACTTTGGTTTCTCTTGTAGGTACTTTAAATGATTTCCCTGAAAAATTTCCGTCTGACCCTTTTATTCATCAAAGCAAAGGGAGCTTCAAATTTATAAGTAAATGGAATTATAAAATAGTGTATGAAATCACTAAAAATGAAATTATTATTATAGACATATTTCATACTGCCCATAGTCCTGAAAAATTAGAAGGATCGCTAGATTAAAAACTCCTCTTTTCAAAATACTTCCCCTGCCAGGTATCCTTCTCTGCCATTCTTTTTTCTATCATCTGTATCAGCTGGTCATTGCGGATAAATCCCCAGGATGTATCTCCCATTATTGATGGACCTGCCAGAAAACGAGGGGGAACTTCTCCTGCAAAACGGTCTATAATAATATCAGGATTTAACTTTTCAACAAAAGAAATGACTAATTCAATATACGCATCTCTAGTAAAAGGAATGAAATCATCAGGATTTTTTTTGAAGAGAATCTCCATCCTCGTATCTTTTACCACTTGCAACTGATGGATTTTGAGAGAATGGACAGGTAATTCAGAAATGATATCAGCCTGGGATAATAAATCGTCGGGTGTTTCACCGGGCAACCCGAAAATCAAATGAATACCTGCTTTGATATCCCTTTCAGCGCTCATCTTCAGAGCTTTGACTGATTGAGCAAAAGTATGGCCTCTGTTTATACACAATAAAGTTTTATCAAAACAAGTTTCCACTCCATATTCTATCTGCACATAATAGTTGCGCGACAATTCAGAAATGTAATCGAGTATTTCTTCGTTGACGCAGTCTGGCCTAGTGCCTATTATTATTCCAACAACAGAAGGAAAAGATAACGCTTCGTTATAATTTTTTTTTAATTCATGAAGGGGTTTATACGTATTTGTAAAAGCCTGAAAATAAGCCAGGTATTTATCGGCTTTTTTATAACGCACATTAAGGAAATCAATACCCTCTTTAAGTTGTTGACTAACAGATTTTTGAGCGTTACAATACGAGGGGTTAAAAGCATCATTATTACAATAGTAACAGCCGTCAGTACTTAAAGCGCCATCCCTGTTAGGACAAGTAAAACCTGCATCAATAGTTACTTTCTGTAATCGTTCGCCAAAAACTTTTACACAATAATTAGGAAAGGCATTAAAACGGCGGTTGTTTCCCCAGATGTACATAGTGTTTATAAATTAAGATAGGCAAAGTAATGGGATATAGGGTATATAGGGGTTATAAGGGGTATAATTATTCAATGGAATTCGGTTAATATCTCGGGAGATGTAAAAATAGAACTCTCAAGAGACGGCGGAAACAGTTATGAAGTCCTTTTCTCTTCTACTCCCAACGACGGATTTGAGACTTATATTGTCAATGGAGCCCTGACAACGCAGGCACTGGTAAAGATAACAAGCGTTTCAGACTCAATCAGCAGCGATATCAGTGACGGAGTTTTTACAATAGGGGGAACAGAAACAAAACCGGGTAGTAATCCGGCATCCATTAATAATTCT
>Ga0118677_10012734_pt1 | contig 12272 bp, 9 predicted proteins | sample AliMusrvi5mmetaG_FD_86154 | JGI IMG/M metagenome (GOLD analysis project Ga0118677, IMG submission 86154)
TTTATATTTTGTTATTTTATTTTTTTTTTTCTTTCAAGCAGAAGACGGCATACGAGATCATGCCTAGTCTCGTGGGCTCGGAGATGTGTATAAGAGACAGTAGCAGCACCGGTCGGATCACTGAAGCACTGGGTCGTCACCGCCGGGCAGTTGGTTTGAGCCACCGGGCACTGGGTGGCCACCTGCGGGCATGCCGTGGTTTGAACCGGGCACTGGGTCGGCGTGGCCGGGCAGAACGTGGCGCTCTGGGGACACTCGGTGAAGGTCCGCGGGCACTGGGTCGGCGTGGCCGGGCAGAACGTGGCACCCTGTGGGCAAATCGTTTGCTGAACCGGGCAGGTCGTCTGGGAGGCGGCATCGAGCGGGCACACGGTGGTCACAGCCGGGCATTGGGTCTGGTGCAGCGGGCACTGGGTGGCGACCGGATCGGTGGTGCACACGGTTGGCTGAGCCGGGCATTTGGTCGGCTCATTCGGGCACTGGGTCAGAATGTTCGGGCAGCTGGTCGAGGCCACCGGGCAGACGGTGGTCAAGGTGGTCGGGCAGGTGGTGGGCACCTGGGGCAGGAAGGTCGGACCGCAGGACGTGCCAGCCGCGGGACAGTAGGTGGTCACCTGGGGACAGGTGGTGGTGTCATTCACCGGGCAGTGGGTCGCCTCGGAGGTGCATTGGGTGAACAGGACCGGGCAGGTGGTGCTTTGTGCCGGGCACTGGGTTTGGGCCGCCGGGCAGAACGTTGCCACACTCGGGCAGGCGGTGGCCTTTTCCGGGCAAACGGTTACCGCCGCGGTGGTGGGACAAATGGTCGAATAGGCCGGGCACTGGGTTTGCGAGACGGGACAGAAGGTGGCGCGGCTTGGGCACGCGGTGGGCACCGACGGGCAGATGGTCGCGCCGGTCGGGTCGGGGCACAGCGTCTGCTGGCCGGTGCACGTGGTGATGCTTTGGGTGCAAATGGTCTTCTCCAGCGGGCACTGGGTCGACTGCAGCGGGCAGGTGGTTTGCTGGACCGGGCAGACGGTGGTCCCGGTGGTGCCGGGGCAGACGGTGTCAAGCGCCGGGCAGATGGTGGCCACCTTCGGACATTGGGTGGTATTGGCCGGACAATTGGTGGCGACCAACGGGCAGGTGGTGGAGCTGCTCGGGCACACGGTGGTTTGGACCGGGCACTGGGTGATGGCGCCGTTCAAGGGGCATTCGGTCGGATGCTGGTTGCACTGGGTGGCGGCGTCCGCCGGGCACTGGGTCGGCACTTGGGGATAGAAGGTCGGGCCGCAGGAGGCGCCGGCGGTCGGGCAGTAGGTGACCACTTGCGGGCAAGTGGTGGTGGTGTTCACCGGGCATTGGGTGGCGAGCTGGGGGCAAACGGTCTGGACTCGCGGGCATTCGGTCGGCGCGCTGACCTGCGGGCAAACCGTCGCGGTGATCGGGCATTGGGTTTGCACCGGCGGGCACAACGTGGGCTGTTGCGGTGAATAGGTCGGGTTGCAGGTGCTGGTGCTACTCGGGCACTGGGTAACCACCGATGAACAGATGGTCTGCAAGCCCGAACACTGCGTGGCTGCGGCAACTTGCGAGCATTGCGTCACCGTGCCCAAAGCGACCGGACACACGGTGAGCAGTTGCGGACACTTGGTTTGTTGTTGCGGACATTGAGTCTGCACCATGACATCCGGACAGGTCGTGGCCACCACCGGGCAGGCGGTGGTCTTCACCGGGCACACCGTCGCTTGAAGCGTTGACGGGCACAGGGTGGGCAGCACTGGGCACTGGGTCTGCTTGTTCGGGCACTGGGTCGGCAAGGTGGGACAGGAGGTCGCTCCGCCCGGGCAGGCCGTGAGCTGGGTGATGCAGAGGGTGACTTCCACCGGGCACTTGGTGATGATGCGCGGGCAGGACGTTTGCAGGGCGGGGCACGCGGTCTGACTGACCGGGCAGACGGTGGCCACATTGGTCGGACAAAGGGTGTCCTGACTCGGGCACTGGGTCAGGTTTTTCGGACATGAGGTCGGTGCGACCGGGCAGACGGTGATCACCGAAGCACAGTTGGTAGCCTGCTTGGGACACTGGGTGGCAATGCCGCCGCAGAAAGTTGGCAGGGCCTTGGCCGTGCACAGGGTGGCTTGGATCGGACAGCTGGTCGCTGTACTCGGACACTGCGTCAAGGCCGTGGCGCACAGAGTCAACTGCAGCGGACACTGGGTGGCGACCGCACGGGCGGGACAAACCGTGGCAACCGCCGCGGCACAGACCGTCGCCGTGGCCGGACACGTCGTTTGGGCTACCGGGCAACCGGTCGCCGCCTGCGGGAAGATGGTGGGTTGCACCGCTGCGGCGGTCTGCGCCATGCGCAGCATCCGGTTCTTCGGGGTGGGCTCTCCAGGAATTTGCACAAAGGCAACGCGTTTGCCGGCGTTGTAAAATTGTTGGTTGTTAGGGATGGGGATCCACTGCTTGCTCGTCTCGTCGTAATACTCCGGATAGTAATAGGCATCTTCAGTCGCGTCAAAACTCAGCTGGATGGTGGGCGGCGAGGCGTCATCGATGGCGAGCTTGAAGTCCGCACTCCCATCGGGACTTGCATTGGACTGGAGCCAGACTAAACCGCCGATGCAGATGCCCACAATCAGGGCAAGGCGGGTAAAAAGAGGGCGCAGCCCCCTCAGGTTCTGTTGAAATGACATGGCTGTGGTTTTCTATCAATTGGGGTTTTGGGCCGAAACGGAGGGCGGGTCAGACCACTGCCATCACGACAAACCGCGATTATTCAAATTCCGGACAGCTATGCAAGAAGTTTTTTTCAGTATTTCGGAGAAGCTGAAGGCGCCTTGCCGTTTTCGCCGCAAGCGGTTGATGGCAGCGGCAACCGGCAACCACCGGTGGCATCACCGGGACTGGTGGATGAGGCGGGTGATTTCCAAGGCCACGCCGAGGGCGGCGGTGCCTTGTTGGCCGCTGACGGCGGGGGCGGCGCCGGCGGCGACACTGTTGACGAAGGCCTCGAGTTCCAAGCGCAGGGGCTCACCGGGTGCCACCGCCACCTCGGCGCGCTTGATTTCCATGCCATCCTTCCAGTGGATGTGGCCGGATTGTTCCTGATAGTCGAGCGACAGATAGCAATCTTCCTGAAACACCCGCAGTTTGCGCATGCGTTCGGGGCTGATGCGGCTGGCGGTGACGTTGGCGACACAACCGTTGTCGAAACGCAGGCGGGCATTGGCGATGTCCTCCTGGCCGGTCAAGACCGCCACGCCGACCGCGTCGATGCTGGCGATGGGCGAGCGGACGAGGTGGAGGATGATTTCCAAATCGTGAATCATCAGATCGAGCACCACGCCGATGTCGACGCTGCGGTTGGGAAAGGGCGACAGCCGGTGGGCCTCGATGAAGCGGGGGCGGGAGAGTTTTTTTTCCAATTCGCGCAGCACTGGATTGAAGCGTTCGATGTGGCCGATTTGCAGCACCCGCGCGGTGCGTTGCGAGGTTTCCACCAACACCTGCGCATCGGCCAGGGTCGGGGCGATCGGTTTTTCCATCAACACATGCAGTCCCAACTCCATCAGGCGGCAACCCACCGCGCGGTGGGCGACGGTGGGCACCGCCACACTGGCAAGGTCGCATACCTCGGCGAGAGCTTCCAAGCTGGCGACCGCTTGGGCACCAAATTCCGCGGCCACCGCCGCCGCGCGCGCCGCATCCGCATCGTACACGGCGGTTAGCACCGCGTTGTCCAACAGCGAATACACCCTGGCATGGTTGCGCCCCATGGCACCCGCACCCGCGACTCCGGCTCGAATGGTCTGCATGCCCCGAGGTTAGAGCCGCGACGTTTCGCACGGCAAGCCCGCGCTGCAATTACTTCCAAGAAATCACGTCGTCCGAGCCGTTGTAGGGCGGAAGCTTGCGGCCGCGGCCTTCTTCGCTGCCCTTTTTTCCGTCCTTGCCGTAGCTCCACACCACATAGGATTGGTCCCGCGGTTCGGTATCCGAATACACGGCCAAACCTTTGGTGTCGAGATGGGAGTCATTCTTGCCGGGGGTGGTGGTGTTGTTTTCCATCAGGACGGCATCCGAATTGGTAGATTTGAAGGCATTGACGGCAAACATCAGCTGCCTGCCCCACGGATCGTTGAGCACGCCATCGAGAGTGACCCCGTTTTTCTTCTTGTCGGCGAGTTTGAAGATCATATAGACCTCCTCCTTGGGATTGATGTCCTTGACGTTGTAATCCATCGGGTGATAGGGCAGGTTGCCCGCCGAGCCGCCCAGCACCGCCACCACAATGCCGTTGGAAAACTCGCCGCCGACGTCGCCATAGACCGTGTCCTGGCCGGCGGCGCGCTGCTCATAGGGAATGAGCGGGCTATTGTTGTCACCGTCGAAGGAAGCAAAACCCACCGCCAACTCGCGAAACTGCGACAAGGCCTGCACTTTGCGTCCCTTCTCGATGATCTTGGGAGTGCCGACCATCGCGATGGTCGCCAGCACTCCGATGATGGTGATGACCACCAACAACTCGATCAAGGTAAAACCATGGGCCTGGCGCGGAGGGGATTGCTGGTGGCTGCTCATGGGTTGGAGTTTAGGGCACCGGTCTGCGCTTGTCCACCCATCGGTGCAAAAATTTCCGCGGCTTCCGTCGATTTCGGCCGGCGGCGCACGGGGCCCTGCGGGAAGCGCGCGGCCCCGCAGATTACACTGGCCAATTGGCTGGGCCGCGGCACACTCGCAGCCCGCCGGGCGGCCTGCCACCGAGGTTGATTTCACCCGCCTACCCAAGTTGATGTCGCTGCGCCAAAAACTGCTCCTGCTGCTCGCCAGTGCGCGCATCGCCAACCTCCCCAGCGTGGTTAGCAACGTCTGGCTGGGCGTTGCGCTGGGCAGTCTGGCCGGTTGGCGCTGGGCGCCAAGCGCCTCGCTCTGGCCAGCCGCCGCCGTACTCGCTCTATCCGGCGGTCTGCTCTATGTGAGCGGCAATTTTCTCAACGACTGGCATGACCGCCAATGGGATGCACAACATCGGCCGGAGCGGGCGTTGCCCCAGGGCGCGTTTGCACCCGCATTTTATCTCGGCCTGGCGCTCGCCTGCGGGGTGGCCGGGGTGGCCTCGGCCGGGTGCATCGGCGCGGGCAGCGCGATGGTCGCTCTAGCGATCGGGCTGTGCATTGTGAGCTACACCCGCTGGCACAAGCAGGCCCTCGCGTCGATTCTGCTGGTGGGCATGTGTCGGGCTCTGCTGCCATTGCTGTTTTTCATCGAATGGCCATTGAGCTGCGCCAAACCCAACCTCGCGTATCCCTTGGCGGAGACCCGCATCGAAGTGGCGGTCATCGCACCACACGCCTTGGCCTTGCTGTTTTATGTGGCGGGCCTCTCGTGGATCGCCCGCTGCGAATCGAAGGCGGCACCGCCAGCCGCGTCGCGCGTCCAGGCGCGATTCTTGCTGCTGCTGTCCGGGCTGTTGATGGCCTCGTGGTATGCCTTCACCACGCCGCGATTCGCAGTTCTGGGGTTGCTGCCCTTTGGCGTCTGGCTGACCCTGTGTTTCAGCCGGTTTGGAAAATCCCCGCGCACCCAGGTTTCCGCGCTGCTGGCCGGCCTGCCGCTGCTCGATTGGGTCGCGTTGCTGCCCGTGTCGCTGAGCCTTTTCACCCATGGCAGGGGCGGCCCGCTGGCCGTTGCCTGCTTGCTGCTGCCACCGCTGGCCTTCCTCGCCGGGCGCGGCTTGCAGCGCCTGGCCGCCGCGACTTGATCCGGGCTTGCACAACGGCCCGTCCCGCGCTCCACTATCACTGCGCATGACGATCCCCGAAAAACAACAACAACTCCTCGACGAGCTCGCTCTGTTCCAGGATTGGACCGAACGCTACGAATATGTCATCAGCCTCGGCAAACGGCTGCCGCCGCTGGCCGAATCGCTCAAGACGCCCGCGCACCTGATCAAGGGCTGCCAATCCCAGGTCTGGCTCGACGCCACCAGCGAGGTGGGCAAAGTGCGCTACCATGCCGATTCCGATTCGCTCATCACCAAGGGCATGATCGCCCTGTTTGTCCGCATCCTCGACAACGAAACCCCCGATGACATCCTCCAGGCCGACATGAGTTTCATCGAGCGCACCGGGCTCAAGGAGCACCTCGCCCCCACCCGCGCCAACGCCCTCACCCTCATGACCACCCAGATGAAACAGCGGGCACTGGCCTTCGCCAGCCAGCCGTCCTAACATGCCAAGCCCGCCGCGCCCATGTTCGACTTCTCCTGGCTCTCCGACCCCAACGCCTGGGCCGCCCTCGCCACCTTGACGTTGCTGGAAATTGTCCTGGGCATCGACAATATCGCCTTTCTCTCGATCCTGGTTGACACCCTGCCCCAGGCCCAGCGCAAGTCGGGGCGCTTGTTCGGCCTCACCCTGGCGATGCTCACCCGCCTGTTGCTGCTCAGCGCCATCGCCTGGATCACCCGCCTCACAACCCCGCTGATTGCCATTCCCATCGCCCCGTCGCTGTGGAAAATGATGCCCGATGCCGAGGCCCACGCCGGCATGTTAGGCATGACCGGCCGCGGCCTCATCCTGCTAGGCGGCGGCCTCTTCCTGCTGTGGAAAGCCACCCGCGAGATCCACCACAGTCTCGAAGCCGCAGCCAAACCTGAGCTAGCCGCCAGCGCCGCTAACTTCGTCGGCGTGCTCATCCAGATCGCCTTGATCGATATCATCTTCTCGCTCGACTCGGTCATCACCGCCGTCGGCATGGCCGACCATCTCTCGGTGATGGCGCTGGCCGTGATTCTCTCGGTGGCCATCATGATGCTGGCGGCAGCCCCGATCGGCGAATTCATCACCCGCCACCCGTCGCTGAAAATGCTCGCGCTGTCCTTCCTGCTGCTCATTGCCACCGCCCTCATCGCCGAGGGCCTGCATTTCGACATCCCGAAAGGCTATATCTATTTTGCCATGGCCTTCTCGCTGGCCGTCGAATTGCTCAACCTGCGCGCCCGTGCCAAGCTCATTGCCGGGGGCCATTGAACCTGCGCGGATCATGTCTACATCGATACCTCGACGCATGACCGGATGCTCGGCTTACTGATGCCCTTCTCTGGCACGGCGGACGGCAAGTTCCATGACCCGGGCGCCGGGATCACGGGCTTTGTCCTGCCAGCGGGCGCTAGCGCCGCGACGCGCAAACTCTACGCCCAAAAGCTCGTCACCATTCCCTGGACCGCGCAACTGGAAAAGGACGGCGACTACAGAAAGCATTGCGAGAACGTGAAGATGGAGTTCATCCGCGATCACGTCGCTCCTTTGTTCATGGGCAACAAGGTGCCTGGCCAAACCCATTGGGCAGCCCTGCCCCACCTGGTTGGATCCGCCAGGGACGCAACTCAACGCGCGTTGAGAATGAGAATCGCCGCATCCTTGACCCGGTCGATGACGGCTTGTTCATCGCCTTTCTTGAGGGGCGCGGAGGGTTTGCGTTCGACCGCCACCTTGGCTTCCGGCACGGAGGCAAGGAACGTGCCAACCACGTTGCCCTTGATCGCGTAACTGACGTTGGCAATGCCCGTCCCACTGCGCAGATCCTCCAAGCGCGCATTGACCACACCGACAACCCAACCGGTGAGCAGATCGACGAGCGGCCCGCCCGAGTTGCCGTGCTGCACCGGCACGGTGGTCTGGTAGTGATTCTTGCTATCCCCGATCCCCGTGACACTGCTGACGCGGCCATCGGTGAACTTGGGTTCCAAGCCTTGGACCTCGGGATTGGGATAGCCGATGGTGAACACCGTTTGCCCGAGCTTGAGTTCGGCTTCCCCTTTTGAAACCGGTAGCCAGACCGGCGGCATCGACGCGGCTTTCAGCAAGGCCAAGTCATTGACGGTATCGGTTTTGACGACCTTCGCCTGAATGATGGTCCCATCCCGCATGCGCAGGTCCACCGTCTGCGCCGAATTGACCACGTGATGATTGGTCAGCAGCCAGCCATCGGCCGAGATCCAGAAACCCGAGCCAAAGGAGGCGTATTTGCTGAAGTCAAAGAGGGCGCCCGGCGCGCCATCAGCGGGGTTGGGAGTCCTTTGCGCCAAGCCCGGCACCAAGTCCTCGGCCTTGCGCCCATGGGCCTCCAACCAATGATACAAGACGGAATTCTTCCCCGCGCGTTCGATCATGCGCGCCGTGATGAATTTGTCGGTTTGCTCCGGTGAGCTGCGCTCCAGGGCATCCCTGGGCAGGAGCGCCATGTCGTTGCGAATGTTTTCCAATTCGTCGATGTAGGCACCAGCCGCGGCATCGTCGCCCTCAAACAGCCGGGTGGCGTAATACTTGCGCATCTTGGTCCGCTGCGTGGCAGCCTCAGCTTCCTGTTTGACGCGCTCCGCCTGAATCGCCTCCTGCTCCGCCTTTTCCTGCTTGTCACGGATGAGTTTGGCGCGCTCGACTTCTTGCTCCAGTTCCTTTTGCTTGGCCTCAAGGCGCTCCATTTTCTCCTTGTCCAGCGCCGAGCGCTCGGCCCTGGCAGGGGTGACCGGCGGCGGACTTGGCGGCGCCGCACCCGGGTTGGCGTGTTGCATCATCCACAGCAACCCGAAAATCAGCAGCCCCCCGCCGATGAGCACGCTGGCAATCAGGATGCGGTCCCGCGTTTCGCTGCTCTTCTGCTGGCGCGGGCCGGCCAGCGCATGGCGCAGGCCGGCCGGGCTTGGCCGCAGCATCGGTTTGGGCAGGTGGCCTGGCACCATCTGGGGAGCCGACGGCGGTCGCGGACCAGGCCCGACCACCTGCGCGGTGACTACCGGCAGCGGTTGAGACGCCGCGGCCACGGTGAATTCCTGGCCACAGGATGGGCACTGACCGGTGCCGCCGACGTTGCTGGTTTCCGCCAGCATTTCCAAGCCGCAATAGGGACACTTGAATTGGAGATTCATAGGGATTGGTTGCTGGCAAGAAGCGTTCATCAACCGGGCTTACCCATCGCAAGCTTTCGGGGGTGATGGCTCAAATACGCTGCGCAACAGGCAAAAATAACAAAAAAAGGGCCGGCCCCTGCCAAATCTCAGAACTCAGTGATCGACCTCAACCAAACGCCTTGAGGAAACCCACCTCGATGGCTAATGGCTCGAAGGCATTGGTGTCGAGCGTGCGGCGCAGCGCGTCGAGCGCCTCCATGCGCAGCAACAGGCGGGTTTCGCTTTCCGCCTCGGCGATGGGCCGCAATTTGGGCGCGGATTCCGGGAAATCGAGCCCGCCGGCGCGGGTTTTGAGCCTGAGCAAATCGGCCATCCAAGCCATCAGCACGTCAAACAGGCGGCCGCGTGAATCCAGGTACTCGGCCTGCGCCGCAGCCTCGTGAAACACCTTGCGCTCCTTCAACCAGCTGCCGTCGGTCGCATCGCGGTAGGCGGCAATTTCCTCCTTCTCGGCCGCCGCAGCCGCCGCTTCCGCCGCCTCGCGGTGTTGGGCCAGGAACGACACAAAGGCCGCCTTGAGGTGCAATGCCGCCACCGGGGTGCCGAAACCGCGGCCGGCCGCCAAGTTCAGCGCCGCCACCAACTCGGCCCCGCCTTCGGCCAGTAGCGGCCGCCCGCCCAACAAAGGAATGCGCACGCAGCGCGACAGAATTGTCGGCAGCAGCCGCTGGGGATTGGCGCTCAGCAACAACAACAGCGTGCGTTGCGGCGGTTCTTCAAGGGTCTTGAGAAACGCGTTTGCCGCTTGGTCATTCATGCGGTCGGCTTCCACTATGACTCCCACCTTGCAGGCCCCGCCGGGTGCCGCCAGATGCAACGTGTGTTCCAGGTCGCGGATTTCATCGACACCGATGCGGCGGGATTTCATGCGGGGGCGCAACACCCGCACCCAGCCGCTTTCCAATTCGTCGAGCGAGGGCACCGCTACCGGCACGGGCTCGCCAAACAAATCGAAGCCACCGCCGGCCTGGGGCAACTTATTGACCAATTGGATCAGGCGGGCAGCCAGGGATTCCTTGCCGCAGCCCGCTGCCCCGCTGATGAGAAACGCGTGGGCCAGACGACCGCGCGCGTCGGCGGCTGCGATCAACTCGAATGCCCGGTCTGAGGTGTATGCCATGCGCCGCGATGGTGGCTGGCTGTGCCCGCCGCGCAATCACAAATCCATCAGGGCGGTGATGAAATGTGGCGGCGGAGGGGAATGCGATGTGGGGGGATGCCACGGCCACTTGCGGCGGGGACGCAGCTAGCACGGACATTTGCTGCAAGATGCAGCAACTACGGCCTGCGGCGGGGACGCCATAGCCACGGACACTTGCTGCAAGATGCAGCAACTACGGCCTGCGGCGGGCTCAGATCCCGTCTAACAATCCCTTGAGGCTGCCGAAGAAATTATCGAGCTCGTCGGTGCTCGGTTCGGCGCCGAGGATGTCGTCGTAGCTGGTGTGGGTGAGGTGTTCGTCGTCGAGCTCGCAGATGAAGCTGCTGGGTTGGCAGCCGGTTTGCTGGCCCCACTTGATGCGGGTGGCGCAATAGGTCATGGTGAGCAGGTCCTGGGCGCGGGTGATGCCGACATACAACAAGCGGCGTTCCTCATCCTTGGTGCCCTCGGCGATGGAGCGGGTGTGCGGCAGGAACCCCTCCTCGAGGCCGACCAGATAGACAATGGGAAACTCCAGGCCCTTTGAGGCATGCAAGGTGATGAGCGTGGCGCCTTGTTTCTTTTCCAGGTCCTCATCCTCGCGGTCGGACGCCAGCGCGCTGTCGTCGAGGAAGGACTGGAGTTTTTTGCCTTTGGTGGTGTGGCTGCGGAGGCTTTCGACGACGCTTTGAATGCCCTCGCCGCGTTGCTGGCGTTCGCTGTCGGTTTTGCACGAGCGCTCGATCCACGGCAGGTACTCGATTTCCTTGAGCAAGCCGTTGAGGACATCGGCGGGGCTTTCGTGGTTGAGGTCGATGCGGTTTTTGGCGCCGGCGATGAGGGCGACAAACGCCTCGATGCAATGGCGGGTCTTGCCGCCGAGTTGATAGGTGAAATCCGGGTCGCACAGCGCCTGCCACACGCTTGCGTGGTGTTCGCGGCTATACTCGGTGGCGAGCACGGCGGTGGCCTGGCCGATGCCGCGGTTGGGTGCGTTGAGGATGCGCAGCAAGGGCACATCGGCATCGGGGGAAACGAGGAGTTGGACATAGGCGAGCACGTCGCGCACTTCGCGGCGGTCGTAGAAACTCTGGGCGCCGACCATCCGATAGGGAATCTTGCGTTCGCGGAAAGCCAGTTCGAGTTTGCGGCTTTGGCCGTTGGTGCGGAACAGCACGGCAAAGTCCTCCCACTCGCGGCCCACCGCACCTTTTTCGGCGATGATTTCCTCGGCGATGAATTCGGCTTCCTCGTCATCGCCGGGCATTGCCACGATGCGCACCGGATCCCCCCCCTTGCGGGTGGAGCGCAGGATCTTTTCGCGCCGGCCGCGGTTGTGCTTGATCAGGCTGTTGGCGGTATGCAACACGGCATGGGTCGAGCGATAGTTCTCCTCCAGCCGGATGATTTTCGGATCGGGAAAGAATTTTTCGAATTGCAGGATGTTGGCCACTTCCGCGCCGCGCCAGCCGTAGATCGACTGGTCGTCGTCGCCGACCACGCAAACGTGATAGGGCGTGGTGACGAGTTGTTGCAGCAGGCGCATCTGCAGCGCGTTGGTGTCCTGGAATTCATCGACGGTCACGCGCCTGTAGCGTTGGCGGAAAACCTCGCGGACGTCGGCATGCTCGCGCAAGACGCGCTCGGCGAGCAAGAGCAGGTCGTCGAAATCCACGGCGTTCTGGGCGCGCAGTTCGTTTTGATAGGCCACCCCGAGCATGGCAAAATAGTCATCCTCGATTTCCGCCGGGTCGTCGCCCTTGTTCTTGGCTTTGGAGATAGCGGCGAGGACGGTGTCGGGTTTGACTTTTTCATCGCTGCCGCCCTTCCGGACTAACAATTGTTTCATGAGCCCCACTTGGTCGGAATGGGAGCAAATCGAGAAATTGCCTTTGTAGCCGAGCTTGTCGATGCCGCCGCGGAGGATTTCGCGCATGACGCTCTCCGGCGCCGTGCGAATTGGATAACCGACGATCGAGAGGGCCGTCAGCGGCCGGGCGCCCATGGCGTAGATGTCGCTCAGCGAGTTGGCCGCGGCAATGCGGCCGAACTGGTACGGATCGTCCACCGAGGGCGAGAAGACATCGACGGTCTGCACCAGGGCCGTGTGGTCGTCGAGCTTGTACACGCCCGCGTCGTCGCCGGCCGGCGCGCCGACCAGGACTCGCG
>Ga0118677_10012735_pt1 | contig 12272 bp, 8 predicted proteins | sample AliMusrvi5mmetaG_FD_86154 | JGI IMG/M metagenome (GOLD analysis project Ga0118677, IMG submission 86154)
CGGTTCATTCGCTCGGGCGGCTAAAGCCTGAACTCCTGACGAGGTTCCCGCTCGGGTGCGCGGGGAAGTCATGCCGGGGTTCCCGTTGCGGGATGCAAGGACATCTTTAGGCGCCCGGGTGAAAGGGACGCGGCTGGGCGGTTCATTCGCTCGGGCGGCTAAAGCCTGAACTCCTGACGAGGTTCCCGCTCGGGTGCGCGCCCGCAGGCATGCAAGGAGTCCAGCCTTTAGGCGCGAGGGTGAAGGGGACGCGGCTGGGCGGTTCATTCGCTCGGGCAGCTAAAGCCTGAACTCCTGACGAGGTCCCCGCTGCCGGAAACGGGGCTTGGACTTGGCCTAGGCGCAACTGCCCGCGGGCGTCAGTAGCACTTTGCCGGCACGGCCGCCTTCCGCGGCGCGGGCACACGCGGCCCGTGCCTCGGCCAAGGGGAAAGTCGAATCGACCGCTTGGACCAGTCCTCCCGAGCGGACCAAGCGGGAGAGATCGGCGTAGGTGGCCTTGACTTCCTCGCGGGGGGCGGCTTCCAGCCACCGGCTGACCCACAAGCCGCGCAGCGTGAGGTCCTTGAAAATGAGGAAGGAATTCGGGACCTTGAGGCTGCGGCGGCTCATCGCGCCATAGGTGACATGCACCCCGCCCGGCGCCAACACGTCCATCAGGCGCAAGGCGCTGTCGCCGCCCACGGCGTTGAAGGCGAGGGTCGGCCGCTCGCCCGCCGTCCCGTCTAACAAATTGGCGGCCGCCGCCTCGTCATCGCCCGCCACCGCATCGGCGCCGAGCGCCTTGAGTTCCGCCGCCAGTTCGGGACGGCGCACGAGGTTGAGGGTGCGCAGGCCCAGTTCGCGCGCCAGTTGCACCACACAGCGTCCGACGCCCGAATTGGCGGCATTTTGCACCACCCACGACCCCTTGGCCGGCGTGCGCACCGCAGTGAGCAAGAGCCAGGCGGTCAGCGGGTTGACTTTCAGCATGGCGGCCTGCAGCGGATCGAGCCCGTCGGGCAGCGCGAGCACTACGGCCGGTTCGACGTCGAGGTGGCTGCGCCAGGTCCCGACGCGGCTTAGGAACAGGACCCGGGTACCTGGTCGCCAGCCGTCGGCGCGGCTTTCAAGCACCTCGCCGCAGCCCTCGATGCCCGGCACGCAGGGCAGGGCGGGCTTCACCCCGTAGGTTCCTTCCAACAGGTTCAGGTCGGCCGGATTCACCGGTGCCGCCAAGACCCGCACCCGCAAGCACCCGGCGGCCAGGGGCGGCAACTCGAACGTCTCCAACTGCAAGACCTCGACCGCCGGCCCGAACCGCTTCATCACCACCTGCAACATGCCGCCAGCATGGCCCCCGCAGGCGGGTCAGGCAAGAAAAGGCTCTACCCCACCAAGGCATCGGCGCAGCGGCGGAAATGGTGGCCGTAGATGGCGAGCGTGATGGCCATCCGCAGCAGGAGCGGGCGGCGAAACAGGGTCCACCCGAGCAGCTTCCAGTATTGGAAACGCTCGCGACCGATCAGCCCGAGTCGCACCGCGGAACGGAGGAAGGCGGCGAAGGACTCCGGATCAAAGCGGAATGCCAGCTTCGGCGGATGAAACTCGCGCAGGAACGTCCTGACCCGCCGGTAATACGGTGCCGGCGCATAAATCGTCGCCATCAGGGTGCGGTAGCCGTCGCGCAACGCGTGCAAGTCCATCCGCGGCAGGAAATTCGTGGTGCCGTCGGAGTTGTTGCCACTCGAGGGACCGAGCAAACGGCCTTCGCGTTGCAGGCGCTCGAACAACTTGGTGCCCGGCAACGCGGTGAGCATCCCGACCATGGCGGTGACGATCCCGCTCTTTTGAATGAACTCCATCTGACGCCGGAAGATCGCCAAGGTGTCGGAGTCGAAGCCGACGATGAAGCCGCCCTGCACTTCCAGCCCGGCCCGCTGCAGGCGCTTGATGTCTTCTAACAAGTCGCGCCCGCGGTTTTGGCGCTTGTTGCACTCGGCCAGCCCGGCTTCATCGGGGGTCTCGATGCCGATGAACACGGAGTTGAAACCGGCGGCCACGATGTCCCGCGTCAGTCCTTCGTCGTCGGCCAAGTTGATCGAAGCCTCGGTGTAAAAGGTGAAGCGGTGCCGGTGGACCTGTTGCCACTCGCGGAGGGCCGGCAGCAGTTCTTCGCGCAGCTTGCGTTTGTTGCCGATGAAGTTGTCATCGACAAAGAACACGGACCCGCGCCAGCCGGTGGCGGCCAGCGCGTCGAGTTCGGCCAGCACCTGCACGGCCGACTTGGTGCGGCTGCGGTGGCCGAACTTGGCGGTCACGTCGCAAAATTCGCAGTCGAACGGACACCCGCGCGAATACTGGATGCTCATCGAACCGTAGCGCCGCAGGTCGATCAACTCCCACAGCGGCACCGGCGTGCGGCCCAGGTCCGGAAACTCGGCGGAGGTGTAAAGCCGCTGCGCCTGTCCGGCCGCGAAATCCCGCAGGAATCCCGGCAGGGTCACTTCGGCCTCGTTCAGGACAAAATGGTCCACGCCCTCGAATTCCGCGTGTTCGCTGGTGAACAAGGGCCCGCCGGCCACCACCGTCTTGCCCGCCGCCCGGCAGCGCTCGATCAAGGCCCGTGCCGACTCCCGTTGCGCGATCATCCCGCTGACAAACACCAGATCCGCCCACTCGAGGTCGGCCTCGCGCAACTTGGCGACATTCAGGTCAATCAAGCGCTTTTTCCACCCGCCCGGCAACATCGCCGCCACCGTCAACAGCCCGAGTGGCGGCAAGGCGGCCCGTTTGCGCACAAACTTCAACGCGTGCTTGAAACTCCAAAACGTATCCGGAAATTCCGGATACAGCAGCAAGATCCTCTTCACAGCCCAGCGTAAGCCCGCATCCGCGCTTTGCAAAGGGAGTTTGCAGCAACCCGTGCAGGGCGACCCGGGCCGTGCCGCCGAAGCGTTCGCACCCGCCGAATGGCCCGTGTGCCGCCTTGTCATGAATCGCCCCGTGGCAGCAGACTGCAGCCCGCATGGTCTTGCTGCCTCCACCGCACGGGCATTTGGATTCAGGGGAACGATTTCGCTTCTTCAACGACGTTGACCTTGTGTTGTACGGTTCTTTGTCTAAGTTGTGTGCAGCCAAATCACCATGAAGAAGAACACCGAAACAGCCGCCGCACCAGGGCGCCTGGGCGCACGAGCGAACCCCGCCGGTCCTCGGGGATGGAGCCCAGGGGGTTCCGTGACCTTCTATTCCAGCAGCGAAGCCAGGAAATACTGGAGCAAGGTCACCAAACAAGCCTTGGGCGGCGAGAATGTCGCCATCATCGTGGGCAAGCGTGCGGTGGCCCTGCGGGAAGTATCCTTGACCTACGCCGAACTGGAATACGGAGCCAACAATTCCCAAGTCCATGCCAAAGCTGCCGAAGTCGAATCGAAAGCGATCCGAGAAATTGCCAACGGAAAAGCCCGCAAGATCGTGTGAGGCATTTGCCTCGGAGCGGTTTGAGAAGGAAGTCGGGAGACTCAAACTCTCCATAAAGCAAACTCGGCGCCGCCCATGACTCGCGACGAAATCATCGACAAGATCCGCAAGGTCGAGGCGCTTTTCCTGCGCACCGACTCGCCCGGTGAAATGCAGGCCGCCCGCGGCGCGCTCGACCGCCTGCAGGCCCAACTTGCCAGCGCGCCGGAAAAAACCGGCGAATTCCAGTTCAGCATGCACGATCCCTGGAAGCGCCAGCTCTTTCTGGCCCTCGCCCGCCGCCACGGGCTCACCCCCTACCGCCAGTACCGCCAACGGCGGACCACCGTCATGCTCCGCACCACCCGGACGCTGATCGAGAAAACCCTCTGGCCGCAGTATCTGGAACTCTCCCGGCTGCTCCACGATTATCTGGATGAAGCCACCCGCGACATCATCACCCGCGGCGTCCACGGCGACCTCTCGGATGCCGTCGAGCAGCCGAACCTGCCGCCCGGCTGAAACCTAAATCCGGGAATGAAGAACCACTGATGACACTGAAACCACTGAAATTGCCGGACTTACATCCGCGACGCCACTCACCTGCCGGGTGAATGCGTCGTCATGGAGAAATGCGCCCCAGCGCCTTTTTTCTCAGTGAATTCAGTGATCTCAGTGGTTTCTCATTTTTCTTTTTCGGTTTGGGAGGTGGATTTCTCCCGGGATTGGCGCGGGATGCCGCTTGAGGTCGGGGAATGAAGCGCGTAGGATTGGCGGGAAGCGCACGGCAGCGACGAGAGTCGGTCCGGCGCCGGTCCCCTTTTCTTGTCATGTCGCAAGCCATCATTGATCCGGAGGAAGTCCGCCGTTTTGCGGCGGAGTTGAAACGTTTCAACAACGACCTGCGTGAGCGCACCGCGTCGTTGATGGCGCGCTACACGTCGCTGGGAGAGACCTGGCAGGACCAGGAGCAGGAGAAATTCGCGGCCGAATTCATCCAGGTGATGAAGACCCTGAAGGCCTTCCTCGAAATCTCCGACCGCCACACTCCCTATCTGTTGCGCAAGGCCGAGCGGATCCAACAGTACCTCGACCAACGCTGACCTCCACCCGCCGCGCACCGCATGTCCGATCAAGCACGGATTACCTCCATCGACGCGCTGGAAGACTTCCGCAGCGAGTTGATCCGCTATCTGGAGCGCGCCCGTGAGGCGCTCGACGAGGCCTCGGGCGAAGTCCGGCGCATGCGCGGGTGGCTCGACGTTGACCGCCGGGTGCATTGGGACGGGGAGTTCCGCAAGCGCGGCAAGCGCCTGGAGCAGGCCGAGCAGGAGCTGTACAGCGCCGGGCTCTCGAACTTGCAGGCGACCAACGCGCCGCAGAAATTGGCGGTGCTCAAGGCGCGGCGCCAGTTGGCGGAGGCCGAGGCCAAAGTCCGCGTGCTCAAGAAATGGCGGCAAGACTTTGACAACCGCGCGGGGTTCCTCTTGCGTCAGCTCGACCCGATGGAATTCAAAGTGCGCCAGGACTTGCCGAAAGCCGTGTTCTTCCTCGGCGAGTCGATCAAGGCCTTGCAAGGCTACGCCGAGAAGTGGCGGGCGCCGCACGGGCGGCTTGCCGGGGCGCCGGACGCCGGCGAGGCCCCGCCCAATCCAACCGGGGGCGCGCCATGAATTTGTCCGGCAGCAAGGCCTTGCTCACCGATTCCACCCGCGAGTTGCTCGCCAAATGGGAGGTGACCAAATGGTCGTGGAACGACCGCAAGGCCCGCGAATTCGAGGAAACGTGGATCACCGGCCTGGCCGAAACACTCAACCACGCCTTGCGCGTGATCGATGAACTTGACAAACTGTTAGGACGAATTCATGCCGACTGCGAATGATCCGCTTGATCCGGCCCGCGTGCGGGACGACCTCGACCACTTGCAAGGGGCGGTGGCGGCAGCCCATGCGCGCGAGGGTGAGCTGGCGCGCGAGCGGGGCAGCCGGGTGGTGGGATTGCGGCGCGAACAGTCGCGGCTCGAGGAGGCCGAGCAAGCCCGTTTGGCCCTGCGCATGACGGACTTGACGGCGGTGTACCAACACGAAATGGAACGCATCCGGGCCATCCACGAGGCCCGCCGCGTGTGGATCCAGCGTGCCTATCATGCGGCCCGCGGTTCATTGGCCGCCCGCGTGCAACGCCAGAAGGATGCCCGCATCGGCCGCGTGCAGGGCCAAGTCATGCGGCGCAAACAGGAACGGCAAAAGGAATTGGCCGCCACCAAACAGGAACACGCCGCGTTGCAGGGATTGCTGGTGGCCGACCGCGAGGAACGTCACGCGATCCGCACCGACGCCCTGCGGGTGCTGCGGGCGTTCCGCGCCTGGTTCGAGAACTGGTTTGTCGGCAAGGGGCTCGGCGCTGCACCGCCCGTGAGCGACGCCGACACGCCGGCCACGCTGCGCACCGCCTCGCGCGAACGGCTCGACACGGCCCGCGCGGAGGTCGCGGCGGCCCGCCGCCTGCTGTTGGTGAAGCTGTTTCGCTGGCTGCCGTTTTTTGCCGTGCTGGCGGTGGTGTTGGCGGGACACGCGGTGGTCGCGGTGCGCGCCGACGCCGAGGCTGCGCGCCGCGTGGTGCCGTCGCTGCTCGCTTGTGGCGGTGCTTGGTGCGCGCTCTATTTGATCGCCTTGTTGCGGGCCCGGCCCGCCGCGCGGCGGGCCGGGCCCGCAACAAGGCGATCAAATAGAGCGCGCACCAAGCACCGCCACAAGCGAGCAGCGACGGCACCACGCGGCGCGCAGCCTCGGCGTCGGCGCGCACCGCGACCACCGCGTGTCCCGCCAACACCACCGCCAGCACGGCAAAAAACGGCAGCCAGCGAAACAGCTTCACCAACAGCAGGCGGCGGGCCGCCGCGACCTCCGCGCGGGCCGTGTCGAGCCGTTCGCGCGAGGCGGTGCGCAGCGTGGCCGGCGTGTCGGCGTCGCTCACGGGCGGTGCAGCGCCGAGCCCCTTGCCGACAAACCAGTTCTCGAACCAGGCGCGGAACGCCCGCAGCACCCGCAGGGCGTCGGTGCGGATCGCGTGACGTTCCTCGCGGTCGGCCACCAGCAATCCCTGCAACGCGGCGTGTTCCTGTTTGGTGGCGGCCAATTCCTTTTGCCGTTCCTGTTTGCGCCGCATGACTTGGCCCTGCACGCGGCCGATGCGGGCATCCTTCTGGCGTTGCACGCGGGCGGCCAATGAACCGCGGGCCGCATGATAGGCACGCTGGATCCACACGCGGCGGGCCTCGTGGATGGCCCGGATGCGTTCCATTTCGTGTTGGTACACCGCCGTCAAGTCCGTCATGCGCAGGGCCAAACGGGCTTGCTCGGCCTCCTCGAGCCGCGACTGTTCGCGCCGCAATCCCACCACCCGGCTGCCCCGCTCGCGCGCCAGCTCACCCTCGCGCGCATGGGCTGCCGCCACCGCCCCTTGCAAGTGGTCGAGGTCGTCCCGCACGCGGGCCGGATCAAGCGGATCATTCGCAGTCGGCATGAATTCGTCCTAACAGTTTGTCAAGTTCATCGATCACGCGCAAGGCGTGGTTGAGTGTTTCGGCCAGGCCGGTGATCCACGTTTCCTCGAATTCGCGGGCCTTGCGGTCGTTCCACGACCATTTGGTCACCTCCCATTTGGCGAGCAACTCGCGGGTGGAATCGGTGAGCAAGGCCTTGCTGCCGGACAAATTCATGGCGCGCCCCCGGTTGGATTGGGCGGGGCCTCGCCGGCGTCCGGCGCCCCGGCAAGCCGCCCGTGCGGCGCCCGCCACTTCTCGGCGTAGCCTTGCAAGGCCTTGATCGACTCGCCGAGGAAGAACACGGCTTTCGGCAAGTCCTGGCGCACTTTGAATTCCATCGGGTCGAGCTGACGCAAGAGGAACCCCGCGCGGTTGTCAAAGTCTTGCCGCCATTTCTTGAGCACGCGGACTTTGGCCTCGGCCTCCGCCAACTGGCGCCGCGCCTTGAGCACCGCCAATTTCTGCGGCGCGTTGGTCGCCTGCAAGTTCGAGAGCCCGGCGCTGTACAGCTCCTGCTCGGCCTGCTCCAGGCGCTTGCCGCGCTTGCGGAACTCCCCGTCCCAATGCACCCGGCGGTCAACGTCGAGCCACCCGCGCATGCGCCGGACTTCGCCCGAGGCCTCGTCGAGCGCCTCACGGGCGCGCTCCAGATAGCGGATCAACTCGCTGCGGAAGTCTTCCAGCGCGTCGATGGAGGTAATCCGTGCTTGATCGGACATGCGGTGCGCGGCGGGTGGAGGTCAGCGTTGGTCGAGGTACTGTTGGATCCGCTCGGCCTTGCGCAACAGATAGGGAGTGTGGCGGTCGGAGATTTCGAGGAAGGCCTTCAGGGTCTTCATCACCTGGATGAATTCGGCCGCGAATTTCTCCTGCTCCTGGTCCTGCCAGGTCTCTCCCAGCGACGTGTAGCGCGCCATCAACGACGCGGTGCGCTCACGCAGGTCGTTGTTGAAACGTTTCAACTCCGCCGCAAAACGGCGGACTTCCTCCGGATCAATGATGGCTTGCGACATGACAAGAAAAGGGGACCGGCGCCGGACCGACTCTCGTCGCTGCCGTGCGCTTCCCGCCAATCCTACGCGCTTCATTCCCCGACCTCAAGCGGCATCCCGCGCCAATCCCGGGAGAAATCCACCTCCCAAACCGAAAAAGAAAAATGAGAAACCACTGAGATCACTGAATTCACTGAGAAAAAAGGCGCTGGGGCGCATTTCTCCATGACGACGCATTCACCCGGCAGGTGAGTGGCGTCGCGGATGTAAGTCCGGCAATTTCAGTGGTTTCAGTGTCATCAGTGGTTCTTCATTCCCGGATTTAGGTTTCAGCCGGGCGGCAGGTTCGGCTGCTCGACGGCATCCGAGAGGTCGCCGTGGACGCCGCGGGTGATGATGTCGCGGGTGGCTTCATCCAGATAATCGTGGAGCAGCCGGGAGAGTTCCAGATACTGCGGCCAGAGGGTTTTCTCGATCAGCGTCCGGGTGGTGCGGAGCATGACGGTGGTCCGCCGTTGGCGGTACTGGCGGTAGGGGGTGAGCCCGTGGCGGCGGGCGAGGGCCAGAAAGAGCTGGCGCTTCCAGGGATCGTGCATGCTGAACTGGAATTCGCCGGTTTTTTCCGGCGCGCTGGCAAGTTGGGCCTGCAGGCGGTCGAGCGCGCCGCGGGCGGCCTGCATTTCACCGGGCGAGTCGGTGCGCAGGAAAAGCGCCTCGACCTTGCGGATCTTGTCGATGATTTCGTCGCGAGTCATGGGCGGCGCCGAGTTTGCTTTATGGAGAGTTTGAGTCTCCCGACTTCCTTCTCAAACCGCTCCGAGGCAAATGCCTCACACGATCTTGCGGGCTTTTCCGTTGGCAATTTCTCGGATCGCTTTCGATTCGACTTCGGCAGCTTTGGCATGGACTTGGGAATTGTTGGCTCCGTATTCCAGTTCGGCGTAGGTCAAGGATACTTCCCGCAGGGCCACCGCACGCTTGCCCACGATGATGGCGACATTCTCGCCGCCCAAGGCTTGTTTGGTGACCTTGCTCCAGTATTTCCTGGCTTCGCTGCTGGAATAGAAGGTCACGGAACCCCCTGGGCTCCATCCCCGAGGACCGGCGGGGTTCGCTCGTGCGCCCAGGCGCCCTGGTGCGGCGGCTGTTTCGGTGTTCTTCTTCATGGTGATTTGGCTGCACACAACTTAGACAAAGAACCGTACAACACAAGGTCAACGTCGTTGAAGAAGCGAAATCGTTCCCCTGAATCCAAATGCCCGTGCGGTGGAGGCAGCAAGACCATGCGGGCTGCAGTCTGCTGCCACGGGGCGATTCATGACAAGGCGGCACACGGGCCATTCGGCGGGTGCGAACGCTTCGGCGGCACGGCCCGGGTCGCCCTGCACGGGTTGCTGCAAACTCCCTTTGCAAAGCGCGGATGCGGGCTTACGCTGGGCTGTGAAGAGGATCTTGCTGCTGTATCCGGAATTTCCGGATACGTTTTGGAGTTTCAAGCACGCGTTGAAGTTTGTGCGCAAACGGGCCGCCTTGCCGCCACTCGGGCTGTTGACGGTGGCGGCGATGTTGCCGGGCGGGTGGAAAAAGCGCTTGATTGACCTGAATGTCGCCAAGTTGCGCGAGGCCGACCTCGAGTGGGCGGATCTGGTGTTTGTCAGCGGGATGATCGCGCAACGGGAGTCGGCACGGGCCTTGATCGAGCGCTGCCGGGCGGCGGGCAAGACGGTGGTGGCCGGCGGGCCCTTGTTCACCAGCGAACACGCGGAATTCGAGGGCGTGGACCATTTTGTCCTGAACGAGGCCGAAGTGACCCTGCCGGGATTCCTGCGGGATTTCGCGGCCGGACAGGCGCAGCGGCTTTACACCTCCGCCGAGTTTCCGGACCTGGGCCGCACGCCGGTGCCGCTGTGGGAGTTGATCGACCTGCGGCGCTACGGTTCGATGAGCATCCAGTATTCGCGCGGGTGTCCGTTCGACTGCGAATTTTGCGACGTGACCGCCAAGTTCGGCCACCGCAGCCGCACCAAGTCGGCCGTGCAGGTGCTGGCCGAACTCGACGCGCTGGCCGCCACCGGCTGGCGCGGGTCCGTGTTCTTTGTCGATGACAACTTCATCGGCAACAAACGCAAGCTGCGCGAAGAACTGCTGCCGGCCCTCCGCGAGTGGCAACAGGTCCACCGGCACCGCTTCACCTTTTACACCGAGGCTTCGATCAACTTGGCCGACGACGAAGGACTGACGCGGGACATCGTGGCCGCCGGTTTCAACTCCGTGTTCATCGGCATCGAGACCCCCGATGAAGCCGGGCTGGCCGAGTGCAACAAGCGCCAAAACCGCGGGCGCGACTTGTTAGAAGACATCAAGCGCCTGCAGCGGGCCGGGCTGGAAGTGCAGGGCGGCTTCATCGTCGGCTTCGACTCCGACACCTTGGCGATCTTCCGGCGTCAGATGGAGTTCATTCAAAAGAGCGGGATCGTCACCGCCATGGTCGGGATGCTCACCGCGTTGCCGGGCACCAAGTTGTTCGAGCGCCTGCAACGCGAAGGCCGTTTGCTCGGTCCCTCGAGTGGCAACAACTCCGACGGCACCACGAATTTCCTGCCGCGGATGGACTTGCACGCGTTGCGCGACGGCTACCGCACCCTGATGGCGACGATTTATGCGCCGGCACCGTATTACCGGCGGGTCAGGACGTTCCTGCGCGAGTTTCATCCGCCGAAGCTGGCATTCCGCTTTGATCCGGAGTCCTTCGCCGCCTTCCTCCGTTCCGCGGTGCGACTCGGGCTGATCGGTCGCGAGCGTTTCCAATACTGGAAGCTGCTCGGGTGGACCCTGTTTCGCCGCCCGCTCCTGCTGCGGATGGCCATCACGCTCGCCATCTACGGCCACCATTTCCGCCGCTGCGCCGATGCCTTGGTGGGGTAGAGCCTTTTCTTGCCTGACCCGCCTGCGGGGGCCATGCTGGCGGCATGTTGCAGGTGGTGATGAAGCGGTTCGGGCCGGCGGTCGAGGTCTTGCAGTTGGAGACGTTCGAGTTGCCGCCCCTGGCCGCCGGGTGCTTGCGGGTGCGGGTCTTGGCGGCACCGGTGAATCCGGCCGACCTGAACCTGTTGGAAGGAACCTACGGGGTGAAGCCCGCCCTGCCCTGCGTGCCGGGCATCGAGGGCTGCGGCGAGGTGCTTGAAAGCCGCGCCGACGGCTGGCGACCAGGTACCCGGGTCCTGTTCCTAAGCCGCGTCGGGACCTGGCGCAGCCACCTCGACGTCGAACCGGCCGTAGTGCTCGCGCTGCCCGACGGGCTCGATCCGCTGCAGGCCGCCATGCTGAAAGTCAACCCGCTGACCGCCTGGCTCTTGCTCACTGCGGTGCGCACGCCGGCCAAGGGGTCGTGGGTGGTGCAAAATGCCGCCAATTCGGGCGTCGGACGCTGTGTGGTGCAACTGGCGCGCGAACTGGGCCTGCGCACCCTCAACCTCGTGCGCCGTCCCGAACTGGCGGCGGAACTCAAGGCGCTCGGCGCCGATGCGGTGGCGGGCGATGACGAGGCGGCGGCCGCCAATTTGTTAGACGGGACGGCGGGCGAGCGGCCGACCCTCGCCTTCAACGCCGTGGGCGGCGACAGCGCCTTGCGCCTGATGGACGTGTTGGCGCCGGGCGGGGTGCATGTCACCTATGGCGCGATGAGCCGCCGCAGCCTCAAGGTCCCGAATTCCTTCCTCATTTTCAAGGACCTCACGCTGCGCGGCTTGTGGGTCAGCCGGTGGCTGGAAGCCGCCCCCCGCGAGGAAGTCAAGGCCACCTACGCCGATCTCTCCCGCTTGGTCCGCTCGGGAGGACTGGTCCAAGCGGTCGATTCGACTTTCCCCTTGGCCGAGGCACGGGCCGCGTGTGCCCGCGCCGCGGAAGGCGGCCGTGCCGGCAAAGTGCTACTGACGCCCGCGGGCAGTTGCGCCTAGGCCAAGTCCAAGCCCCGTTTCCGGCAGCGGGGACCTCGTCAGGAGTTCAGGCTTTAGCTGCCCGAGCGAATGAACCGCCCAGCCGCGTCCCCTTCACCCTCGCGCCTAAAGGCTGGACTCCTTGCATGCCTGCGGGCGCGCACCCGAGCGGGAACCTCGTCAGGAGTTCAGGCTTTAGCCGCCCGAGCGAATGAACCGCCCAGCCGCGTCCCTTTCACCCGGGCGCCTAAAGATGTCCTTGCATCCCGCAACGGGAACCCCGGCATGACTTCCCCGCGCACCCGAGCGGGAACCTCGTCAGGAGTTCAGGCTTTAGCCGCCCGAGCGAATGAACCG
>Ga0118677_10012736_pt1 | contig 12270 bp, 15 predicted proteins | sample AliMusrvi5mmetaG_FD_86154 | JGI IMG/M metagenome (GOLD analysis project Ga0118677, IMG submission 86154)
TGGCAGTGCTGACCGCATTGGCTACCTTCATTCTGGTCATGCCGATTGTGACCATTAGCACTCCAGGACCAGACTTCACCAAGAGTCAATTAGCCTTTGCCGGTATTGCTTCATTCGTTTTGTATATTGCCTTTTTATTCTTCCAAACCATTAGTCACCGTGACTATTACTTACCTAAATCTAAAGAGCAAAAAACCAATATTCATACCCATGCAGAAAAGCCGAGCAATCTCAAAACTGGAACCAGCTGCTTTTTATTGCTACTTTCATTAATAACAGTGGTCGGATTAGCAGAGTTACTCAGTCCAGTTATTGAAGCAGGCGTCAATGCTGCTGGAGCACCTAAGACGATTGTGGGTATTGCCATTGCGCTCTTGGTATTGATGCCTGAGGGCTATGCGGCCGTGCGAGCAGCCAGAGCCAATCGTCTACAAAGCAGTTTGAATTTGGCGCTAGGTTCAGCACTAGCGAGTATTGGACTAACCATCCCAACGGTGGCCGCCATTGCCATCTTTTTTAATTTACCTTTAAGTCTGGGTATTAGCAGTCTCAATATGACGCTCATGTACCTGTCCTTCTTCATAGGTGCACTCACACTAGCAATCGGCCGCACCACCATGCTACAAGGCGTGGTGCACCTCATCATTTTCTTTGAGTATTTGTTCTTAAGCTTGGTACCTTAACGGTAGGTATTGTCGATACGGATCAGCAGCACTGATGAAGGGTGCAATCGATCCTTAGCGAGCGCACCCTTTTGAGAAGAATACGACTAAGCGATGAATCACTGGCTCCCAAGATAAAGGCTCTGGTGCCTTAGGTGAGCCCGGCATAACACTTGAGGCAGCACTAGAAACAACTTCAGAAGCAAAACCAGCAACTGGATTGTTTTGCGGCGGTGCGCATAGCTGACTAAAAATGAATTTGATCAAGGCAAAGATAATAAGCACGAAGACAATGATGTACATGATTGCCTTCTTATTCATAAAAAGATTTCTGCATCATTGTTGGTGGCGATCATTTAAAAATACACACCATTAAAACTGAGGGATTTTCTTTAAATCCGCCTGAATGGTTGCGCCATACTGCGCATTTAATCCAATGACTGAACGTAGCGGCACATGTTCTTTTTCAGAGAACCACACCTCAAAAGTAGCAGTGTCATCCTTAGATGTGGTCTTGTAATAACGAATAGCCTTTACCTTGCCACCATCAAATGGAAACTCCCAAGGCTCGCCGCGCACCAAGGTGTAATTTTTGACAGAGCGACCATCAGTCACAGGTAGCACGATGGCTTTAGCGGGTAAATCCCGGCCCATAAACTGATACCCCACCGACACCATGTCCAGCAAGCGGCCTGTATAAGGCGCACTTCCTGTGGCGGCGCTACGCGATGAGACTTTATAAAAGTTCACCGCATTCTTTTCTACTTTTGCGATTAATAACTCGGTATTGCCGCGCTTTTCTTGATAGGTATTGGTTAATAGGCCGTCTTTATTCACGGTCCCTACTGAATCTCTGATTAACTTTTGATCAGAAAGCGCTGTTGAGAGAACTGCACCAAGAGTGCCAACAGAGTTAATGTGATATTGGTCTTTACGAATGTCGACCTTATCGACAATGGTGGCCACCTGCATCGAGCCCTTGACCAAATTAAAGACTTGCTCATAAGGGCTTGGGGCCTCGCCAGACTCTTTTAGATACGCAGCACGCTTAGCTGGATCAGCAGTGATCTTCAGGTCGTATTCAAATTGGGCAGTCTGAGCACACACGCCAAACCCTAAAATGGATAACAACACTAGAAGACTGAGGCGCAAACCTGAAACAAGAGAATAGGTATTTGTCATGGTCCCATTTTACAAAGTATTCAAAAAATAGGGGTAAGCGACATCAGGCTCGCTGGTCATAGCTTGCCACCCCGCAGCCAAACTGGCTGCGGGGGCAATCCAAATCGATTGTTAAAGAGCATCTACCGCCTCTCATCTGAGATGCGATATGTACTACGCTTACCCCGCTTTAAAATAAAAAATGGGGTAATACAAAAATCCTAAGCGGTTGATTGCCTTGAATTTTTGGTCATTTCGTTTTTGCTATTTCCGGTTTTATTCGCCCCCTTGCATCAGACTCAAATCGCCTGGCAGCGTTACCAAATAGAGATTGCTCTTTCGAAAGCGAATCAGCTTATCCAAGATGCTATGGGTATGATTGCGCTCCTTTAAGAGTAATTGATCGTCATGTTCTAGTTTTCGCATTTCGGTACGCTGTAAAAAGAACCACGACTCCATCAAGACCCGAATGTGCGGTTTGAAACCCTCAAAGTGGGCTACGTAATACAAATAGTTAGAAAACTTCTCCAATAATTGGGTCAGTTTTTGGGGGTTTTGCTGCCAAGGTAAATTCAGATCTTTGCCCGTGTTTGTAAAAATTGGAGTTGAGCCCGGATTTTTTGTGATGAGCCACTCCGATAAGGCCTCAAACAAATCGGGATATTGGCGCCACACCATGTTGAAATTGGCAATCCCCTTGGCGTTACTTTGCAAATGGGCGTACTGTGATAAAGCCCGCTTGGCACGCGCCTCTTCCCCTTGGGTAATGTTGTATTTCAAATCCATCAGGTAATCTGGGGCGCAGCTCCAATAGCACTCGTCTAGACCGAGCATCTGTGCCATCATCGCTGGCGTTAATCGCTTGAAAATCTCCTCACGTTGATAGCTGCCCCGTTTTTCATGGCGAATGATGCGCCACAGCCCTTCAGCGTATTCGCGCACGAGCTGCGCTTCAACATAATTTGTTGGCTCTAGTGCTTTTTCTACCTCCCGAATATGGCGTTGATATACACGTGCATCCTCAAATGGCAACACCCCACTCTTAGCAGTTGCCCCGTCTTTCAAAGCATTCCAGCGGGAGCGATTTTTCCCAGCAATACTTTTGGGTCCGGTTTGACCGTGAGCCTTGCCTTTACTGCCTACCGTAGTGGTTTGCGCTTTTGCTAATGAAGAAGTGTTTACAGTAGCTTGCGCTACTGGTGATACTGGTGATGCTGATGTTTCTGCTGACATACTGACTCCTTGCCCCTAGGGCACAATGGATTGTGTATTGCCGCAGGCGTACCAAAATCTGGACGCACCTGTGGCGCTATTTTTAAAACAAGAATTTGCACGTGATCTGGGGCACGGACCCCGCAAGCCTATTGGTACAAGAATGTCCTCTTGTACGTTTTTATCCGGTTGCTGATAAAAACCCGCCGCTGTCTAGGCGCCTACTGCCCGCTCATCGTCTGAGCGTTACTGCTAATTCACCCAATGTCCCAGGTGAAGCTCACTGTCTGTGAGTACTACTGTGCACTTGCAGCGCAAAATAGATTGTGTACCTATTGTGCGACAAACTTGCTGTGTGAAGTTTTCTACAAGGAAATAATATTTTACAAAAAATTTAAAATGTTTGCTTGCTTTTTTTCTAAAATAATTTGGTCCTGAAAAATACGTCTAAAGATCTGATGGTGTGTTTAAACAGAGCTCTATGACATGAATCCATTCATCAGTCATCGATCATCACTGTGCCACCATAATCGATGACGGCTTGATCTACCGTTAATAAAGCCATACCTTCAATGCTGGATTGCGCTACCAAAATACGATCAAAAGGATCTTTATGGAGTGGCGGTAAATCATGCACAAATAACACATGTTCGCTAGTAATAGGCACTTCAAGATAACCGTTATCCATTAAAGCACTGCGAAACATTCTGGGCTCTATTTGAAAATCGTTTCTACCTAAACCATTTTTAATCACGATTTCCCAAAGACTTGCAGCGCTAAAAAATAGCGTGTTTTCCTCGTCTTCAATGAGCTCACGTATTTTGACTGGCAATTTTTTGGGCTCACCTGCAGCCCACAGCAAAATATGGGTATCTAATAGTAATTTCATGGAGCGCCTGAAAATAGCGCTGCAATGTGATCAGAACCCAGGCTATCAAAATCATCGGGAACCGTCATTTGCCCGAGCAAAAATCCAGTGCGCGATTTTGCCACTGGAGCATCGACCCTAGTCACCCGCACCATCGGCTTACCCGCCTTGGAAATAATAAAACTCTCGCCTTGTACCGCTTTTTCAATGAGGGCAGAAAGATGGGTCTTGGCCTCGTGCATATTGATGGTTTTCATTCGCACTCCAAATAAACTTAGTTTAGTTAGGTTAGTTTACTTGAAAATGAAAGCTTTGCCAAGCCCAATCGAAATATTAAGGTTTTGACTTCCAGCGCACACCAGCACCCGATTCTGGGGTGCCGATGAATTCAATTCCGGCTTTCTCAAAAGCCCTTCAACAACTACTTTTGATACACTTCACGGCGATGACCCACCTCAAGCACTAGGATAGTGAGCTCCCTGTCCTGAATATCGCAAATAATGCGCACATCGCCAATTCGATAACGCCAGTAGGAGCCCATTTTGGGCCCTACCAAATTCTTGCCAGCACTTCGCGGATCTTCCAATGGAGCAATGCGCACATCCATGTAATCCAAAATACGTAGCGCTATTTGCTTGTCTAATTTTTTTAGTTGACGAACTGCCGACTCGGTGTAATTAATGATCCAGGCCAAGCTCTTTCCTGACATTGGCAGTATCGACCAATAACTCTTGATTCTTGCGCACACGCTCCATCATTGCATCGGCAAGATAAAAATCTTCCAAATCGTCTAGACCTGACTCAATGAGCTCTCGCAAATAGTAAGATTTTGCCCGGCCCGTTTGAGCGGCCAATTGATCTAATCTTTGCTCGATCTGAGGGTCCAATCGTATTGATACAGCCATTACCACTCCTTGGTTTATGCTGTATTGATTGTATCACATGTAATACAAGTATCAATCCCTACCTGCAGTGATTAATGTGGGCGCCAGCGCACCCCTGCTCCACTCTCGGGCGTGCCGATAAATTCAATTCCGGCTTTTTCAAAGGCTTTCTTAAGCTTTTTCAGCGTTTCTACATTTCCGCCAGGTATTTCATTCCCCGCAGACTCTAGGCGAACCATTGTTGAAAAGGCGATTCCAGCCATCTCAGCAAAGGCCCTAACAGTCAAGCCTGTCATGGCACGTGCAGCTTTAATTTGACTGCTTGTAATCAATTGAACTTGACCCTATAATAGGATCAATGATCTTACTTATGAGATCATTGAATTTAAATTAAGGAGATAAAAAATGCTTATTAATCAAGATTTTACCGTGGATCGTACTAAATATATAGGTGGCTCTGATATTGGGGCTATTTTGGGTTTATCTCGCTTTCGTACCCCCTTGGAAGTCTGGATGGAAAAGACCGGCAAAGAGTCTAAGAAGCAAGACTCCCTGCCTTTGAGATTTGGTTCTTTTGCTGAAAGCTTTGTTGCGTCTGAATATTCCAGGGCTACTGGGTTTGAACTACTTCATGATGAATCAATCTACATCCATTCTGCACACTCATATATGTCTGCGCATATAGATCGCTTCGTGTTGAGTAACGCGTTAAGTAATGCCTTGGGCAATAAGCTGGCTGATGACTTAGGTAATCAGTTAAGTAATAACAGCCCTTTACCTTCGACCCGCATCTTAGAGTGCAAGACGGCCAACCCATTTTCTTCTGGTGATTGGGGTGAAGTCGGCTCTGATCAAGTGCCCATGAGTTATCTATGTCAGTGTATTTGGTATATGGCTATTACGGGAATTGATAGAACGGATCTAGCGGTGCTCTTTGGAAATAGTGACTTTAGGATCTATGAGATTGGTAGAGATAAAGAGTTAGAAGAATTGGTTCTAGCCAAAGCATCTACCTTTTGGAATGACTATGTTCTCAAAGACATCCCACCTCCAGCAAGTAACGAGGCAGATTGCCAAGCGCTCTTTAGCAAAGGCGATGCTACTAAGAAGGTCCAGGCTACAGAAGAGACCTTAGAGCTAACCAAAAGATTACACGCCTTAAATGGTGAGATTGCAGTTCGCGAAGAAGAGCTCTCCACCATCAAACAAAACATCATGAGTCAAATGGGTGAGGCGGAACAACTTACCTATCAAGGAAGAACCTTAGCGACCTGGAAAGCGCCAAAGCCCTCTTTTAGGTTAGATAGCAAAAGACTTGAACTTGAGCATCCTGAGCTTGCTAGCAACTACAAGATACCAGTGCAGAACAGTCGTCGCCTAGTGATTAAAGAAATGCCTATTTAGGAGATCAATATGAAAAGAAAAACTACCCCCAAAGAAATAGTCTCAATCTTAAGTATCAAAGACGATCTCTCTAAACCCATTGAGCTGATGGACCGCCTCATACAAAAAGAAATTAGCACTTGCGCTGGGCTCATTAGCGTTGAAGCTGATGAGTTGCAAGCCTGGATTGATCTGCAAATAGCAATGCCTGCTAAAAGTATTCTCGCTCTATTGCGAGTAGCCAAGCAATATGAACTAGATCCCCTACAAGAAGAAGTCTTACTGACTCAATACGATGATCGCTGGCAAGTGTCTATCAGTGTGGATGGCTGGATCAAGCTCATTAATCGGCATCCTGCTTTTGCAGGCATGAGTTTTACCGAATCACCTGAGACTGATCAAGGTTTACCCCTGTGGATGGAATGCACGATCTATCGATCTGATAGAGCCATCCCGACCACGGTCCGAGAATATTTAACCGAAGTGAAAACCGACTCTGATATATGGAAGAAGATGCCTAGAAGGATGCTGCGGCATAGGACATTACAGCAGTGCGCAAGATTGGCTTTTGCAATTAATCCACTTGAGGCGCAAATAGAAAAACAGCAATCCGAAAAATCAAAGCAAAAAATATTAGGCCAGCAGGCAGAGACTGAAGTCTATCGAGCAATCTTAACTAAGGATAATTTAGGAGGAATTGAGGGATTAAAGATGAGATTAAATGGGTGAGGGAAAACCGCATCAATCCTCACAGTCAATCATTGATGAGGCTAAAAATTGTCAATTAAATTGGGGTAAGGTAGCCCCCCCCTTCATCACTATTTGGCCGATAGCCAGGTACCAGCTTCTTTAAGCTACTTCGAATCAATTGGGCATCGCAGGCTTGCAGGGCTAAATTGAGTTTTTCTAGCTCTATTTGGAGTTCAACCCAAGGCAAGAACTCTTCATGTGCTTTCATAATTTTAGGGTGCTCTGTGGGCTGGGGATTATCTCCAATCAAGAGCTCTTCATAGAGCTTTTCTCCTGGGCGCAATCCCGTTACTTCAATTTCAATATCCCCATGGGGATGTAACTCATCTTTGACCATGAGGCCAGATAGATATACCATCTTGGCAGCTAAATCATAGATCCGTACGGGTTGCCCCATATCAAGCACAAAGACATCGCCCCCGGTTGCCATCGCGCTAGACTGAATCACCAACTGGGCTGCCTCAGGAATGGTCATGAAATACCGTGTTACCTCAGGGTGCGTCAGAGTAATGGGGCCACCCGCTTTAATTTGCGCACTAAAGAGTGGCGCTACAGAACCAGATGATCCGAGTACATTTCCAAATCGCACCATTGAAAATTGGGTTGCATGACCTTCTTTGGCGGCACCCTCAGCGATCGCTTGCAAGACCAGTTCTGCGATACGCTTGCTGGCACCCATCACATTCGTGGGTCTCACCGCCTTGTCAGTACTAATCAAAATAAAGTGGGATGCACCAGTCTCTAGGGCGGCTTGTGCGCAAGTGAGTGTTCCCAAGACATTATTTCGAATGCCTTCAGCCGGGTTTTGCTCTACCAAGGGAACATGCTTATACGCCGCCGCATGAAAGACTGTAGCCGGTTTATGGGCAATAAAGATCTTGAGCATTTGCTCAGTATCTCGAACTGAAGCCAAGCAGGGAATGAGTTTGATTGGCAAAGTTTTGGCAGAGTCAGGTTGAGAATCCCCGCTTGTCGCATCTCCTCCATTGTCATATGCCTGAAGGGTAATAGCTTTCTTTAATTCTTCATAAATTTGATAGAGGGCATGTTCACTGTTATCAACCAGAACCAATGATCTTGGTGAAAACTTAATAATCTGTCGACAAAGCTCACTGCCAATCGAGCCGCCTGCACCAGTCACCAGAACGGCCTTATTGCGAATGTTTTTTTCTAGCAATGCGACATCCGGAGGAACCACCTTACGTCCTAGCAAGTCGTTCATATCCAGATCATGCAAGTCGGAGATTCTGACTCGACCGGAAGCCATATCGAGCACCCCAGGCAGCGTTCGAACGCGGACTCCACAGCCATTTAAGTTGGCAATAATTTCATTTCTGCGGACTTGATTAACGGAAGGAATAGCTAGAAGCACATCCGTGACTTCTAATCGGATGATTAGGTTGTTGATATCGGTATTGCCATACACCGGAACACCATTAATGGTATTGCCCTGTAAATATTTATCATCATCAATAAAGCCTTTCACCAGCATTTCTTTATTCAGTGATAAGGCAGCGGCAAGCTGTCGTCCTGCAGACCCCGCTCCATAAATGAGCGCTAAAGGCGTTACCTGATGAAAGGACTTCTGGACAGTATTGATACTGCCTAACCACACTCGAATAAAGTAACGACTGGTGCCAATGCCAATAAATAACAAAATTGGTTGAATGATACCGATGGAGCGAGGAACCCCCTCCACCCCAATAATGGTAAATATAAGGAAAAATAGGCAAGTGTAGATAATAAAAATGCGCGCCATAGAGGCTAGCGCGGCTGAGCCTACATACCTAAAAATAGCTCGGTATAAGCCAAAAGTAATAAAGAGGGGAAATGAAAATCCGATGGCGGCAATAAGCACCCACCACTGACTTAATTGAAAATAGCCCCAATCATCTAATCGAAGCCCAAATGCCAGCCAAACACTGAATGCACAAACAAGGACATCGAAATACATCACGATGACCCGCTTAATGAAACGGGGCAGATTTAATAATGACTGTTTGGTTGCAGTAATTGGCACGAATTCATTATAAATTACATAGCCAAATAAGAAAAATTCAAGCATTGATAGCAAATATCAGCCGTTGCAACCTCGAAAGCCAATGAAAAGCGTTGATTCTTATTGAAAGCTAACCAAGTTAACATTAGCGGTGAACTAAAAAAGACAAAACCCTAAAAAACCCCTCAAATCAATGAGAAACTCCAGTTCGCCGAACTACTTTTAAAAAGGTTAGGCCCAGTATCTTCATATCAAACCAAAAAGATCGTTTGTGTAGATATTCCACCTCATATTGCACTTTGAGTGGGATTGATAATTCATCTCGGCCGTTGACTTGCGCCCAACCCGTTAATCCTGGCATTAAAGCATCGACTCCATATTGAGTGCGTAGAGCAATTAAGTCTTCTTGGTTAAATAACGCCGGGCGCGGCCCAACAAAACTCATATCGCCGACCAAAATACTCCATAGTTGCGGCAATTCATCCAAACTGGACTTACGCAAAAAGGTGCCAACAGGTGTTAAATATTGACCTGAGTCAGTAAGAAGGTGTGTTGCTACGGCAGGGGTTCCAACTTGCATCGTGCGGAATTTAGGCATCCTAAAAAGAATATTATGCCTACCTACCCGGTTAGACCAATAAAGTACTGGACCTTTAGATGTTAGCTTGATTAGCAACGCAACTACTAAAATTAGTTGAAAAAATATTGCCAAGGCAAAAAAACTTGCTACAAAATCAAATAACCGCTTTATTGTAATTTTAGTCAATTTCAAGAATATATTGTTAAGGGTTCTTACTTTTTTCCAAAAATTCTACAGGGACATTAACCATTGCCGCATTCATGATGCTTACCTCTTGAATCAAGATTCTATTATTACGTTCGAGACGATGTATTTTTACAGTAAGCCGATGGATGAAAGTAAATAATATGGCAAACAAGAGCCCGAACATAATTACAAATGGGAAGGTGACACCAGAAACGCTTGCAGTCCACTCAGCAAACATAGGGAATAAGACGAAAGCCCATGGAATAATCGCCACTGCAGATAGCATAATCAAGTCATATATATCAAGCTGCTGCCTAGCAGTTTCACGTGTGGCGAAATACAAATAGCAAAGTGCAAATATTGAAACGATGATAACTGTTTGTAAGTTTGAGTGCATGCGTATCTCCTAGTGTGACTTGGGCCCGACAAATCGTGCCAAAATGACGTAACCCAAAACTCTCAGCATATATGCAATTGGCCGTAACCCAACAATCGAGCTTTGACCATTATCTCTTGAGCGCATTTCAACCCCGCACTCTTTTACTGTTAGCCCTGCTTGTAAAGCCCATGCAATCGAAATTGGCTCTGGGAAGTCATGCGGATAAGATTCTGCAAAAAAATGGATTGCTTTCCGATCCATTAATCGCATCCCGCTAGTTGGATCAGTAATATTGCACCCTCTAAATAATCTATTCAGTGACCAAGCTATGGTTTTCCCTCCAAAGCGACGCGCAAGGGTTGAGCGGAAACTATCATTAAAAAGATAGCGGCTGCCGATCACTATAGAAGCTGGCTCATCCTCATAGGCTCTCAATAATTTTGAAACTTCGGAAGGCGGATGCTGACCATCCCCATCAACTTGAACGCAAAAATCGAATCCATTTTTTGATGCATACTTAATACCCGCCTGAACTGCTCCGCCAATCCCCAAATTTTGGAGCAATCTAATTGTTGGTGATAATTCAACAGCTATATCATAGGTGGAGTCCATAGACCCGTCGTCAACAACAATCGTCGAGTAGTTAGCTTCTAAAGAAGCGATTTCAATTAACAAGGATTCGATAGACTCTTGTTCATTAAAGCAAGGAATGATTAGAAGAACTCTCGGGTTAGGCATTGCGAACCCGAAGTAACGAAATAAATCTTTTTCCATATGCCCCCGTGAGCTATGATTGCATATGCCTCCGATGTTTGGGTCAACGTACCACTCTGGCAAATAGTTAATTTTACTCTCTTTTTCTAAGAATTCCGCCCCCCGGTCTGCCCGTGGTGCCCGGACTTCGGGAATCAATTGGCGAATTAAATCAGTCAATTCTTGTCCATCGACTCTTCGTGTTCCAGCATTCGCCCATCGACTATTTTGCTGTGAGTGAAGCAACTCCACCCATGCCGTCCCAGAATCTTTACACCGCGACAGACCGCTTCGAATTTTTGGTAAATGACCTATCACCTTTGCCACGGAAATTGTCGGTTTATGCTCCAATGTTTCAGGTGTCACGCCTTGAATATCATTCCGAACCCCAAGAAGAATAACCCTATGGCGAGCTTGAGGCACACCATAATTCTCGGCTTTAATAACAGCTCCGTCAATTTCGCCATCTTCAAACAAGCGCCCGCTTACGAGGGAAAACAGATTATAACCTTCAATCCTATCGTTCGTTGTGTTCCGGTTTTCGCGTCTTATTGCCATTGCTGGATTCCGAAGGTCTTCGAGGATTCTATGAAATATACGTTCTTTCCCAAGTGTTGCTGATAACAAGCCCTTAACGTTTTCCATGATGAATATCGAAGGACGATGGTCTGCTAAAATTTGCAGGTATTCGACGTAAAGCTTTTGTCGAACATCGTTAATCGCATTGTAATCGGGGTTGCCCCGATTCCTTGACCTGCCAACAAGAGAATAAGCTTGACAAGGAGGCCCACCAATCAAAACCCAATTGTCCTCGTTTTCTATTGCGCTACCAATTCGAGTTCTAACATTGTTAATAGGTTCTCCACCTGGACCTAAAGTAATCTGCCAACATTTGGCACCGGCTAATTTTGCGGCTTCTGGCTCTTTGTCATAGAGCGCTCCAATCTGGAAATCGCCTTTCAAAAACTGATAGTAAGATTTTGGTGCGCCTTCTGTAAATTGTCTATAAAAAGCTCTGAGTTTAAGAGTCTCGAAAGCATTCGCTTCTTTTTCTATCGACAATGCAATTTCAAAAGCTTTGTTTCCTTGCGCATCAACTATTCGCGAAAACCCTTCACTTAAACCACCTGGGCCAGCAAATATGTCTATCACACGTATCATCGGTTATTCTCTTGGGGGGGAGTAAAAGACGGGTTCTCACTTCTTCGTCTAGCATCCCAATACGGAGATTTACACTTTGGGCATCTGCGAGGTTTTTCTTGTTTCCTTGGAATCCATCGATGCCCGCATCTGAGACAATTTAATTGTGGGAGTTCGAAAAAAGCGTCCATGATACCCGCAAGGATACCCTATAAGTAAGCCGATATCAATGCCTTTTTGCCATTTCTGAAAGCGCGCCGTTTAGAGTTTACTTAATCCAGAAATAATCTCGTGTTCTCTTGGAATTCAAACT
>Ga0118677_10012737_pt1 | contig 12269 bp, 12 predicted proteins | sample AliMusrvi5mmetaG_FD_86154 | JGI IMG/M metagenome (GOLD analysis project Ga0118677, IMG submission 86154)
CTATCAGAGTGCACTGCGCGGGTAGGACAGACTCAAAGGTACATGCACTCATGCAGGTCGTGCATTTTGAGAGTCCAGTTGAACGCGATCAGGCTTCTTGGGTAAGAGGTTTAAACAGCTTTTTACGTCAGGACATAAGCGTACACTGGGCAACTCCGGTAAGTGACTCCTTTGATGCAAGACGATGTGCTGTTGCGCGAAAGTATATTTATTTGCTACTAGAGTCTCCCGTTAAACCAAGTCTGGAGTTTGGACGTGTAGGTTGGTGTTTCAAACCCCTTGACGGGGGCGCGATGCAGTCAAGTGCAAAGTGTTTAATAGGAACACATGATTACAGCTCATTTAGGGCAGCTGCTTGTCAGTCTCTTACCCCTGTTAAAACACTGCATTCAATTAAAATAGAACGCAGACACCACCAAGCTTCACACCCCTTGATGGGCGAATCATCGTATTGGCGTTTTGAGTTTGTTGGAAATGCGTTTCTACATCACATGATTCGCAATATCATGGGATGCTTGGTTTATGTCGGCCAGGGAAGAAAAACACCCGAATGGATGCAGCAAGTTTTGGAGGCTAAAAATAGAGACGCAGCTGCGCCAACATATGCACCTGAGGGTCTTTATTTTGCCGGTCCGCAGTACGATTCGAACTGGGGACTACCCGAGGCTACTCATTTGATGAACTGGTTGGTATGATGAATTTAAGCACAAGCATAAAAATTTGTGGCCTAACGAGAGAACAAGACATTGACGCAGCTGTGGAGCACGGCGCGAGTGCAATAGGATTTGTACTTTATCCTAAAAGTCCACGGTTTATAAGCCCACAAAGAGCGGGGGAATTGGCCCGCCGATTGCCGGCGTTTGTGAGCCCTGTACTACTTTTTGTTAATGCAAGTGCGCAAACAATAGCCCAATCCCTTGACCATGTACCAGGAGCATGCCTTCAGTTTCATGGCGATGAAAGTGCTGAATTTTGCAGCGAAACAGCTCAAAGGTTCAACTCTAGATGGATTCGTGCTGTAAGAATCGAGGGTGGAGATCAAAGTACCCCCTTTGACCTCGTAAAATATGCACTTGAATATAAATCGGCTCAAGCTTTGTTACTTGATGCACATGTACAAGGCTACGGCGGCGGCGGGAAACCCTTCAATTGGTCACACATTACTCAAAACGTAAACGCTCACCTCGTCTTGTCTGGTGGACTCACACCTGCAAACGTGGGAAGTGGCATCGCTCACTTTAAATCTCTTGGCCTCTCTCTTGGGGTAGATGTAAGCTCAGGGGTTGAGCAAGATAAGGGAATCAAAGATCCTGAAAAAATCAAAGCCTTTCAGGAACAGGTTGAAAGGGATGAAGAAGGAGTAACACTGATCTACGGCTATGGAGCATCCATTCTGTGTCCCAAACCCGATTTGCTGGTCTATGCCGACATGGCCCGCTGGGAGATTCAGTTACGGATGCGTAAACATCTGGTGGATAATCTTGGGGTAAAAAACAGGGATACGGCCGACTGGATGTTGCTCTATAAACAGGGCTTCTTTGTGGATTGGCGCGTATGCGACCGGCTCAAGAAAACATTGTTCGACCGCATCGATTTTCTGCTCAACACCAATAAAATCGGGGAACCGAAACTCGTCGAAGGTAAGGCAATACTGGAGGGGATGAATCTGGCAATAAACCGCCCGTTCAGTGTTGTTCCGTTTTTTGATCCGGGGCCATGGGGTGGTCAGTGGATGAAAGAGGTGTGTAACCTCGATCCGTCAGCGCCCAATTATGCCTGGTGTTTCAACTGTGTCCCCGAAGAGAACAGTCTGCTGCTTAAATTCGGAGAGGATGTAATCGAAATACCTTCAATTAATCTTGTTTTCCGCCACCCGCGTGAGTTGATGGGTGACCCGGTTCACGGACGGTTCGGGGATGAATTTCCGATCAGGTTCGACTTTCTCGATACCATGGAAGGGGGGCATCTTAGCCTGCAGGTTCACCCACTCACAGAATATATCCAGGAGAATTTCGGGATGCATTATACCCAGGACGAGAGCTATTATATGATGGAAACCGGCGATGATGCCATCGTGTACCTTGGGCTGAAAGAGGGAGTAGATCCGGAAGTGATGATGACTGAACTGGAAGAAGCACAGGCAGGAGGAAAATCGTTCGATGCCGAAAAACACGTGCAGATCTGGCCGATGAAAAAACACGATCATGTGTTGATTCCTGCCGGCACGATCCACTGTTCGGGGAAAAGCAGCATGGTTCTTGAGATCAGTGCAACACCCTATATTTTCACCTTCAAACTGTGGGACTGGGGCAGGCTGGGAATGGATGGAAAACCACGACCAATCAATATTGAACATGGGAAAAAGGTGATCCAATGGGACCGCACCACCCAATGGACCAAGGAAAATCTGGTAAATCACATTCAGGTGGTCGCTAAAGGAGATGGCTGGATCGAGGAGAGCACCGGTCTGCACGAACGTGAGTTCATCGAAACACGCCGTCACTGGTTCACCAAAAAGGTAGACCATCATACCCACGGAGGGGTTCATGTGATTTGTCTGGTCGAAGGGGATGAGGTGATCGTCGAGAGTCCGGCAAATGCGTTTGAACCGTTTGTGGTCCATTACGCCGAAGTGTTTATTGTTCCCGCCAGGGTTGGTGCATACACTATTCGCCCGTTCGGACCGGGTGAAGGGCAGAAATGCGGAACTTTGAAGGGGTATGTGAGAGGTTAGGTAGCTTGGGAAGCTTGAAAAACACTTAGGTTAATTGCTAATTATCAAATTATTGCGTAACTTTTGGACAAATTTGACTTGTTTGACAATTAATTTGTCCAAAAAGTCAAATTTGTCCATTTAAAATAAGAATATTATATTTGAATATAATGGATAAGCAATATAATCCAGAAGGTTTTATCCCGAAACATGGGGGTTATGCCAAATTAATAACTTATCAAAAATCGGAAATCATTTATGATGGGACATACTATTTTACAAAAAAATACTTTCATCCCTATGACCGCACAATTGACCAGATGGTACAGGCTGCCCGTTCCGGAAAACAAAATATCATTGAAGGCAGCATGGCTTCCGGTACTTCAAAAGAAACAGAAATTAAGCTCACCAACGTTGCTCGCGCCTCGCTTCAGGAACTTTTAGCCGATTACCAGGATTTTCTGAGAGTAAGGAAGCTGAAGCAATGGGATAAAAATCATCCCTACTATACCCCTCTTACAAAATTACTTACAAAGCAGGATGCAAACTATCAAACCTATCAAAAGGGAATTGAAAGCCCGGATCCTGAAGTGGCTGCCAATGTGATGATTGGATTAATCAATCTAACCTCTTTTTTACTTTCAAAGCAGATTAAAACACTTGAAAAAGAATTTTTAAATGAAGGCGGTTTACGGGAAAGAATGTCACAAGCAAGGATTGACGTCAGAAAAAATCAGAAATAATTGTTTAAAATAATTGCCAGTTAATTAAGGAGATATGAATTTCTACCCCGGCTTCGATATCCGTCCAACCACCAGCCCGATGGGTTTCGAATATGGCCATGGAGTCTTCGGACCCGTGGTTGAGAACCGCACACTTGATTCTATCCGAAAAAGCCTGCGAAATCCGGATTGCCTGGGTCCGGATCCCGTCTATGCGATAGCTATGGATGTTGGTAAATCGGAACACTTTCCTATTCTTTTACAACATCATTTGTTGTATGGTGCGGTGACTTATGCTGCGGGTCAGTTGGGCGACGAGCCGGTCCGCAGCCAGGGACATATTCACCGGATCTCACCCTACTCAGGATGGCCCACACCCGAAGTGTACGAGATCTGGTCAGGTAAAGCAATTATTTATATGCAGGAAACTGCCAACGACCAACCGGGCAGGTGTTTTGCCATTTTCGCTGAACCGGGAGATGTGGTCATTGCTCCACCCGGCTGGGCCCATGCAACAATCAGTGCAGACCCGTCACAACCCCTGACTTTTGGTGCCTGGTGTGACAGGGAATATGGATTTGAATATGAAGATGTCCGAAGGCATAAGGGGCTTGCCTGGTTTCCAACAATCAATGCAAGAGGAGAAACCGGATGGTCTAAAAATCCGAATTATCTCGGTTGTGAGCTGATTGTCAAGGCTCCAGAACAATATTCTCAATTTGGAATCGAACCGGGGAAAGCAATTTATACCCAGTTTGAAGATGATCCTGAACGATTTCTATTCGTTTCTAATCCCCAAAAGATTAAAGGAATTTGGAATGAATTTGTTCCTTAGTTTTATAGGAAATTGCTGAAAATAATCGCTCATTTTAATAGCTTTGTCAATTGCAGACTAACTCTGATGGCTTAATAAATCATTCTTAATCAACTCGCTTAATATGAAAAATATTCCGGTTATCGCCATTACTGAAAAAACCCTGGCTGAGGCTTACGAATCCGCCATTCTCGCCGTTTACCAAAAAGGGACCCGTTTCAAAACCCAGTACGACAAACCGGAGGACCCCGAAAGCATGGATTGTACCATGAACATAACAATTGAAGAGCCGGAAACCGATCCGATGATCCATATGGCTTTTCCCGGAGGGATTGAGGAACTGAAGGAATATGTAATGGAATTAAAGGGAGTCAAAGACCACTGGACCAAAAACCTGAATGTAGAGAGCGATAAGCGTTGGGAATACACTTACCACGGACGTTTGCAGAATTATGGCGTATGGAAAGAATTGGTTGATGGCAAATCACAGGAGGTTGGACCTTTCAAAGTCGATCAGATCCAGTCGGTGATTGAAAAATTATCGAAACAGCCGTTCACGCGTCAGGCACAAATGATTACCTGGATGCCGAATATCGATCTTGACTGTTATGACCCCCCATGTTTGCAGTCGTTATGGTACCGGATCCTTGAAGACGAGCAGGGTGTTTACTGGCTCAATTGCAATATCCGTTTCAGGAGTAACGATGCCTGGGGAGCCAACTTTATGAATATGTTTGGATTTGTTCAATTCAATAAGGAGGTGATTGCTGCCGGTGTTGCGCAAAAGACAGGAATGACAGTGAAACTGGGCCGTTTAAACTGGCATGCCGATTCGTTTCATATCTATGGTAAAGACCTGAAGGTGGCTAAAGAACGGCTTTTCGACCGGCTCGACGAAATAAGCTTTGAGGAACGGACAATGAATTTCAATGACGAATTTTTCCGGGAGATGTACGTTCAGGCTGAACCGCAAATCATCCAAAAAATTAAGAATTACGACGACAGCCATTCAAATAAATAAGACAAATTAAACTCCGATTTTCTTTCCTGATTTTGGGATAACGGAGTTTCTTTTCGTTTTCTTTGCTTTCAGTTCGTCCATTAACTTTCTGAACTCTTTAAGTTCTTCCTCAGACCAGGGTTTGGATTGAACAGTGAAGTCAATATTTTTTGGTTCTCTTATCAGTCCTATTTTGTTATGATTTATAATATTGTGAGATTAATCTTAACGCTGCATTGGTATCTATAATCATTCTGAGTTCCCGAAAATGGGTTGCATGAAGCGTATCCTGATACTTTTTAAACTACATAAAGTCCAATTGCTTGCATATATCACTAATTATCAATATAATAACATAGATAATTTTCAATTCGATAATTATCATTGCGGTTTCATTTTTACTTATACTATTTTCCGTCTTCCTGCCAAGATGTTAAAATACCATTTTCAAAATATAGAGATACCTGGATAGAAAATTGTTAAACAATTTTAACGGTTAACTATTTATACCGACAAATTAAACCCGATGGATGGCTGTTCATGAAAATTTGGCAATAATCTATTTAAGTTACGATAAAAAACTGCTCATAACATTTTAAAATCCCCTTATTCCGGTCGAGTTTTTTTACCGGTGAAAGTCCTGCCTCTATTCGGACCCGGTTAACTTCTTCTAATGACAGGGGATCCTGAAAACCTTTAAATCTGTTTATTAAAAGGTATACAGTTTTCAGTGTTGAACCTTTAAAACGGACAGTAAATGGGCCTGTGTGGGCGGGATGAATGTGAATATAACGTTCTGTTTCATTGCTTTTCCGGACAATCCATGCTGACTTGTCCTCCAATTCGATCTGCCTGTACCCCTTTGCTGATCCCAGCCACCTGATAAAATCACCTTCATCAATGACCATATATGATTTCACAATGGCAGTAACAGAATTGCAAATCACGTCAGGAGCCATCATGCCCGTATAGATATCCATGTTATTGTTGCAGATCGGAGTCAGAAAGGTGACTATCATTTCCGGGGAAGCAGTTTTAAGCTTGCCCAGAATGTAATTCCGGTGGTGTTTAAATAGATTAAACCGGACAGGTCGACATAGGATACTTTCGTCATTCATAACAATATCCAATCCCCGATATTACATTTTACAAATTATCTTTTGAGATTCTTCTGTCGAACATAAAAGATATAGTACTCACAACTTTACAACGCTTTATATCCGGATGAAGCGGGTTTACAATTAAATTAAACTCTTCGTGGATGATGGCTGATGGCACCCTGAGAGCCAAAAATTCCTGTTTTACTAAAAAAGTAGTTCCAAAGTTTAGAGTCTCATTGCAAAATGGGAAGCTGTCCCATCCATCCACCAGAACACTTTGTGGAACAGATTGACTCGTTACTTCATCAGGAATCTCAATTTTTACAAGTAAAAGGTTATCAGGTAGGTTAGCAAAACTTGCAACATGAACCATCTTTTCCCATGCGGCCAAAGAGGCGTGCTCAGAGGCATAAATAACCAGGTTCCCTTTTCGGTGCCATCTGCCAGGTCCGTAAAGCCCACCCTTCCCATCAAGTGGCGCATGTTCTTTATTTGTAATTCTGTAAACCAACATTAGCCTGAGAATCCAAATTCAATTGCGATCAATTCATCCAATACTAATTGTATCCCGGAGAAAGTATCCAGATATGAAACTGGCTTTTCGCCTCCCATGACCGAATTTTCTATATTCAGCCAATTATGGAATTTATCCATACTACCGAACAGGTCATTCCCTGATTTAAAGAGTTTTGCAATGTATAAAGCCCGCTCAGAAGGACCTGGGGCAATAAATTGGGACAACTCCTTTTCCTGAATTGACCGGGTTGAAATCCTTAGATATGAACTAAGTTCTTTCAAGGTTAAGCCAGATTCCCGGGCAATAGCCAGAAGTCGCGATTTAGGGATACCCTTTCTTGCTCCTGATAAGAAATCCTTTTCCGAAATTTCCAGTACATTCATATCGTAGACGAATTTATTCGCTCAAATATACGAATAATTTCCGATTTATGTTCGACGATTCTGAAAAAATTCAAAATCAAAAATCTACTTTTCAAAAAAAGGCTGTCCCGAAAGTCTTTTTACTTTTGAAACAGCCTTCAGATATTTATCACTCCACAATTCTGAAATTGAGTGGCAGTTCACCATTATTCCCAAGCGAAGCGATAGATTTCGCCTCGGTTTGCGTGAAATTTCCGGAAATTTCACATTTCCCTCCGGTTATTACCGAACGGACAATAGGAGCTGCCAGAATATGATTATCCATGACAATTGCAATCGCATGACCAATATTCCGTTCTGTAGCCTCAGCCCACAAATGAATAGCTGACTCTTTTATCCGAATCTCTATATCATTGATTTTGGATGTTTTACTTTGGCCACTTTTAACATTTTCAATTTCGGATTTAACCAGCAGCGGACCTTTTTCACCATTTATTTTTAGTACATAAAGGCATTCATCCAAATCCCCTGACCGGGAATCCCAGATAAATTTACATTTTTGATCCAGCCCCAGACTTTTCAGATACTCCTTTACTTCGGTATCCCCTGAAATTGAAGCGCAACCGATCTTTGCCCCATAGTCTGTTGAATTACTGACATTTAAAAGAGTGAAAAGCTGAGTATCTCCTTTTAAAAGTTCACTCAGACTCTTCCGGTCGTAAGTCTCGTAAACTGCTAATCTGCCTTTTTCGGTCAGCAGGTTCCCGATGACCTTTAAATCAAGGTCCGGACTTACGACAACCTGAATTTGATTCTTCTCCGAAATCACGGAGACTGTGAACTCTTCTGAACTGAAGTCCTTTAATCGATTTGAAATTATTTGAGATGATTGTGAAAGCAGTACTACTGATGCTGCTTTGTCTGTAGCTTGAATCAGTATCGTATTTTTGGGATTTGACTTGCCTGTCCAACCTGCTGCAATGGTCGTGAAAATGAAGATGACGATTATTGAATATAATATTGTTTTCATTGTGATAGAAATTTTAAGTTAATAATACTTTTCTCCAGTTGATTTACAAAGGAGTAAAATTATGGATCCCTGAAATATCAAACGGGACTTAACCTAAAACCGGAAATTCTTCATCGCCTGCAGGAACATGGGGAAAACAAAACCTGTCGGGGAGACAAGGTTTAATCAATTGTTCCGTTTTTTGACGCCATGAAAGCTGCCGGCAAATTTTCCGGTTGTCAGCAATCACCTTTATCGCCTCACTGAAAAGATTAATATTCTCATTATAAACAATATACAAACAGCTCTTCTGAATGGATGGAATTGGGATTGCATCTGCGACAACAGCCTGGGAGTGATTTAAACTAAACTCAGTTTTTAAGGCATACTGATAGGAACAAGAGGTCTGGCGAAGTGTTTTGCCGGGAAAAAATGAAATAAGGAAAAAGAAGAGAACTATGATTATGGCAGTTCCCCAATAATTAGCTGTATCTTCTTTTTGATCGCTCATAGAACAAAGCTATACAATTTAATCAACACATTCTCAATATTTCCCAATAATCCCGGAAAATATTTTTAACTCTGTTCCGAAAGATCATTGAATCCTGAATCCTGCATTTCAAAAACCAGAGGCTGCCGGAAATCAAAATTTCCAGACAGCCTCTATTCGATATAAAAACTCAGACCTACCGCAATAACCTGGTGGTAAGGTTAGTGATGCTAGTTTGAATGGAATCAAACGGTTTACCATCCTTGGTCCAGTCCTGTTCCACAAACATATATTTCAATCCGGCAATTTTTTTGGCAGCCAGAATCTCCTTAAAATTGATAATACCTGCCCCGACAGGTGCAAAGTCCTTCGTGGATGGAACGTAGAATGGAGCCTCCTTGGTGTACATATCTTTCATATGGAAGAGTTGGAACCGTCCCGGGTACTTTTTGAACATTTCAACCGGATGTTGCCCTGCTTTAGTCGCCCAGAAAAGATCGAGTTCCATGGTCACCAAATCCTTGTCAAGCTCTTTCATAAAGACATCATAGTAAGGAGTTTTACCCTCTACCCTGGCAAATTCGAAATTATGGTTGTGATATCCAAACTGGATTCCATGTTGCTTCATGATACCACCCACTTTGTTCCAGTCTGCTGCCATTTTTTGAAAGCTGGCGATAGTTGTCCGTGCCTCTTCAACTACCCAGGGTTGAACACAATACTTAACTCCGAGTTTGGCATGGTCTTCAGCCATTTTCTTTGCATTATCCAGCGTGATTCCCAATGCCTCAACCTGGGTATGACTGCTGATAGCCTCCATCCCCAGATCATTTACAATTTTCTTAAACTCTGCAGGTTCGTAACCATAAAATTTTCCATTCGAATAGCTTGCGAGTTCAACGTATTTGAACCCGATATCAGAAACCCTCTTTAAAGATCCCTGAACATCTTTTGCCATCGCATCCCTGATGGTATACAACTGAAGACCAATACCGAAAGTTTTGGGGTCAACCGGCGCTGCCTTAAACGCATATTCGGAAAGAACCATTGCACCTAAGGCACCCGTGGCCGACACTTTTAAAAAATTCCTTCTGGATTGTAAATTTTTCATAATTCCTGCTATAAATTTTTGGTTAAAAATGGACTTCATGGCTGATTAAAACTAAGGTTAAAATTAATAAAAATAAACTAACTTCGTCTGCTTTAATTTGAAATCTTTTCCACTATGATATCAATAAAACATTATGTAGCAATCTGGTTTTTGGCAATTGTTGCTGTACCTTCAATGGCCCAAAATTCCGACAGAATTGCGATTATTCCACAGCCCTCGCAGGTAAAGGAGCTTTCCGGCGTTTTCAGAATTACATCGGCGACGAAGATCCAGAGCGATCCTTTGTTTTCAGAAGTTGTCTCATTCTTTACAAAACAGGCTGATATTAAGGCAATTGCACATAATTCCACAACCAAAAGTCCATCACTGATTAACTTTGCACATGCAGGTAAGGAAACTGTGGCTGACAGCGCAGGGTATCGTTTGGTAATTACCCCTGAAAAGATCACCGTATTAGCCAGGACAAAGGCCGGTGCACTCAATGGGATGGAGTCACTGTTGCAATTGATCCTGCTTCAGCCAAAAATTGGAGAAGTTCCTTGTGCCGAGATCAACGACCACCCAAGGTTTGGTTATCGCGGAACAATGCTTGATGTATCGCGCAATTTCTTCCCTGTCCCTGCAATCAAACGTTTTCTCGACCTGATGGCGTTGTACAAAATGAATAAGTTTCACTGGCATCTGACCGACGGTCCGGGATGGAGGCTGGAAATCAAAAAATATCCCGAACTGACCTCTAAAACCGCATGGCGCACTCACAAAACCTGGAAAGAGTGGTGGGACAGCCCGCGCCATTATCTTGATGAAGGAAACCCCAATGCTTATGGTGGTTATTATACTCAGGAACAGGCCCGGGAAATTGTGGCTTATGCTGCCCAACGCGGAATTACGGTAATCCCGGAGATCGAAATGCCCGGACATTCTGACGAGGTACTGGCAGTTTTTCCAAATCTTGCCTGCTCAGGTAAGCCCTTTGTAAACGGGGAACTTTGCCTGGGTAATGACTCAACCTTTATCTTTCTGAAAAATGTACTTACAGAGGTGATGGAAATCTTTCCATCGGAATATATCCATGTGGGAGGTGACGAAGCCGATCAGACTGCCTGGAAAAAATGCCCTAAATGCCAGAAAAGAATCAGGGATGAGAAACTCAAAAATGAGTCTGAACTGCAAAGCTATGGCGTCCGCCGGATCGAACAGTTTTTATCTTCGAAGGGGAGAAAGCTTCTTGGATGGGATGAAATCCTCGAAGGTGGCCTTGCCCCCGAAGCAACCGTCATGTCATGGCGCGGCGAAGAGGGTGGCATAACCGCTGCAAAAATGGGGCATGATGTGATAATGACTCCTGGAAATTATTGTTATTTCGATCACTACCAGGCAGATCCTGCAACCCAGCCAATAGCTATCGGCGGTTATCTGACCACTGAGAATGTCTATTCCTACGAGCCTGTTCCGGCTGAGCTTGAGAGCTCAAAAGCCAAATATATCAGGGGAGCCCAGGCCAATATCTGGACAGAATATATACCATCAATCGAACATCTCGATTACATGACCTATCCCCGGTTGCTTGCCATGGCCGAGGTGACCTGGTCAAAAAAGGAAAATCGCAACTTTGAGAGTTTCAGGACCAGGTTGCAATCGCACTACCGGCTCCTGCAACGACTGAATGTGAACTATTGCCGGCCCGCATATAGCCTGGAAATTGGCACTAAGTTTGACTATGATGTAAAAAAGGTGAAGATCAGCATTAAAAGCGAACAGTTTAACCCTTTGATTTATTACACCTTAGACGGGTCTGAACCAACAACATCTTCCCAATTATACAGCGGTAGTTTTGAGGCTGCTGGACCTGCAAAGATCTGTGCAGCTATCTTTGAGAACGGGAAAATGAAAGGAAAACCAGCCAGACTGGATATCGATTTTCATCTGGCAATCGGTAAAAAAGTTATTTACAATCAACCTTACAGCAAAGGCTATCCTGCACAAAAAGAGGCAACGCTGGTCAACGGATACCGTGGTTCCCTAACCTATGGAGACGGGCAGTGGCAGGGTTTTGACACCAATGATATGGATGTGACCATTGATCTGGAGAATCCTCTCGCACTGAAAACACTTGTGGTCTCATTTGTGCAGCAAACCGGCCCGGGGGTATTTATGCCCGATTTTGTGGAAGTTTCACTTTCAGATGACGGGAAAGATTTCAGGAAGGTAAAAACGGTCAATAACGACATTCCATTGACACAGTCCGCGCTCACTTTTAAAGAGTTTAAATTTGATCTGGCGGGAGAAAAAGGGAGATACGTCAGGGTATTTGCAAAAAATGGACAGCGTGGGTTTTTGTTTGCAGATGAAGTGATCATTTACTAGATCATTTTTCTACTCAATAAGCTTAAAAGGTTCGCTCCAAATTATGTCTTTTTTTATCTTAAAC